>Ga0272441_10004214_pt1 | contig 26423 bp, 23 predicted proteins | sample SSMProp6N_FD_193582 | JGI IMG/M metagenome (GOLD analysis project Ga0272441, IMG submission 193582) | Marine sediment archaeal communities from Little Sippewissett salt marsh, Falmouth, MA, United States - SSM-Prop-6N | ecosystem: Environmental > Aquatic > Marine > Wetlands > Sediment ... | reverse complement strand
GTAGGCGCTCACAAACATGGACAGCAGCTTGGGGGGGAGGGTCTGCAGGGCTCCCCGGTAGTCCTCCGGGTGGCCAACCAGGTGGTGCAGGATGGCCCGCTCATAGCTTAGCTGGACGGGAAAGATCCTGAGCACCTCGCGGGGCTCCATGGTTTCCGCATAGAGGGTCCGTGCGGTCCTCGTCTCTTCCGGCTCGATTGCGTGCGCCTCTCCCACGTACACCCGCACCGCTTCGTCGAATTCGCCCCGCAGCATGTGAAGGCCCACCTTGTGGGTGACCGGGCGCAGGCCCCCGAACCGCTGGATGCCGAAATAGTTGGGAAGGCCGATTGCTGCAGCGTTTGAGACCTCCTCTGCCTGTGCCTCGAGATCATCCGCCCGGCAGTCCCGGATGCTGATGGCAAAGCGGTTGCCCTCCAGATTGCCGAGATTGAGAGGTTTTTGGGAGCGCCCCACTGCCTCGATTGCAAGGTCGCGGAGGGTGACCCGGTCGAGGTCTTCGGGGGAACTCTGGTAGATTGCCACATACTGGGTGGTCACCGCCCGCCGGTCCTTGGTGCCGGCCCAGCTGATGCGACGGTGGCTGATCCCGAGCGCCCGGCTGATTTCCTTGACTGCACGCTGGGTCTCCCAGTTTTTCTTGATCAGGCGGCAGATGAGATAGGGCCCCTCATCGCCGATGGATAGGGGCAGTTCCTCGACCACGAAGTCCTCCGGTGCGGCGCGTAGCACTCCCCCGATCCCGGGGGTCTCGCTTGCGTAGTAGCGCATGCCGAGATCCTGTTCGAGGGGGTAGGGTGTGGGTTTCATAGAAGTGAGAGATCGCCGGTTATCCGGTCAAGATCCTCAGATTTCGCCGGCCCCAGTCCGAGTGCGGTCACCGTGCCCGGCGGGATCTCGGTCAGCCCTGCGTCGGTGATGATCGCCGCGGCGATGCCTGCCTGCTCCGCAATGGTCTTGAGCTCGTAGAGCTCCCGCGCACTGTTTGCTTTCAGCACCACCTTCTTCTGCCCCTCGGCGAACCACTGCTTTTTGAGCAGTTTGTCCGCCTTTTCGTAGGCGCCGACCGATGCATGGGCAATCTGTGCGCATTTCTTCCCGCAGCTCATTTTAATATCATTTCTGATGATAAGGCACTGCTTCCACCTGAATTCGGGATCGGCTGTCATCTCCATATGATGTGAGGACTCCTGCAACAAATAGGTTATTTGGCTTCTTTGCGAAGGTTGATGTTAAGGATGGACAGGCGAGGGGTGTACGACGTGGTCGTGGTCGGCGCGGGGCCCTGTGGGAGTGCTGCAGCGCGGGCATGCGCCGAGCGGGGGCTGGCGACCCTTGTTGTCGAGGAACATGCAACGATAGGCCATCCTGTCCAGTGTGCCGGACTGCTCAGCTGCGCCGCGTTCGAAGAGTGCGGCACTTCTGAAAGACCTGTGATCCAGCCGGTGTGCGGGGCCCGCGTGGTCACGGAACACGGCACAGAGCTGGTGTTCGATGCCGGAACCACGAAGGCGGTGGTGGTGGACCGCGGACAGCTTGACCGGGAGATGGCGGAAGCGGCGGCCCGGGCGGGTGCGGAGATCAGGCTCAAGACTGCGCTTGCCGGCAGAAAGGACGGGGATCTCATCACCAAGGGGATCGACGGGACGGAGCGCATCCGGTCGCGGCTGGTAATCGCCGCCGACGGGCCCCGGAGCAGCATCGCACGCATGCTGGGGCTTGCACGGGCGCCGGTTTTTCTCTCCGGCATTCAGGCGGATGTCCCCCGCAGGATGGACGGGCGCTTTGTTGAGCTCTACCCGGACTGTTCGCCGGAGTTTTTCGGGTGGGCCATCCCCGCAGGGCCGGGCCGCGCACGGGTCGGGCTTTGCGGGACGCAGGATGTGAAAGCGCGGTTCATGCAGCTTGTGCAGGCTGTCGGGGGTGATTGCTGCCTGCACCTGGTCACCGGGACCATCCCGCTGGGGGTGATGCCGCGGAGTTTCGGATCCCGCACCCTGTTTGTCGGGGATGCAGCCGGGTTTGCGAAGCCCACCTCGGGCGGGGGGATCTACACGGGGGTGCGGTCGGCGAGGCATGCTGCGGAGGTGGCGGCCCTCTGCTGCGATGAGGGGGATTATTCTGAGCAGGCCCTGAGCCGGTATGAGCGGCGCTGGAAGGAGGATTTCGGGCGTGAACTCAGGTTTGGCTTCCGTCTTTTCCAGGTGCGGCAGCGCCTCGGCCCCGCACAGACCGATATGCTGATCCGGACGCTTAACGATCCTGACCTGATCGCAACGATCGTGCGCCATGGCGATATGGACCGCCCGGGGACGCTGGTTCGCCATCTTGCCCTCAATCCATTACTTTTCGGGACATTATGCGGATTATTTGGAAAAGAGTTGATAAAATCAATTATCAAATAACACTGTTAACTAATAACGACATACCTGGTAATATTTATTATAAATAAGGTGTTACTGTTCTCTCTGGTGCATGTATGCATATTCCTGATGCATTTATTCCGATTGGTCAGGCGATCGTCTACTGGATCATCGCCCTTGTATTCTTTGCCCTCGCCCTGCGCTGGGCAAAAAATGAACTACATGAAGACAAGATTCCGCTGGTTGCTGTCCTGGCTGCGGGCATCTTTGCTCTTCAGGCGTTCAATCTCCCCATCGCCATGGGGACCAGCGGGCACCTTGTGGGCGGAGCACTGGCTGCTATCGTGCTTGGTTCGCCGTATGCGGCCGTATTCATCCTGACGCTGGTGCTGATCATCCAGGGATTCATCTTCGGCGACGGCGGTATCACCACCATGGGAGCGAACATCATCAACATGGGAGTGATAAGCGGCTTTATCGGGTTCTATTCCTACCAGGGCCTGAAAGGTGCAATTGGTTCGCCGTATGTCGCTGCAGGGATTGCCGCATGGCTTGCATGCTTCATTGCCTCCCTGGCTGCATCGGTGGAGCTGTTTATTGGCGGCACATTCCCGCTTGTCCCCGGACTTATCGCCATGGGGACGTACCATGCTGCCATAGGGGTCATCGAAGGAGCGATCACGGCGATCGTGATCTACCTGATAGCTACCGTGCGCCCGGATATCCTTGCAATACCGGCGGAGGCGGTGTCATCATGATGGAGATCAGGCAACTGGTCATTGTCGGTGTGGTACTCTCCCTTATCATCGGCATAACCGCGGTGTTTTTCGCCTCCGGTGATCCCGACGGTCTGGAAAGTACGTCGTTTTTCGTGCAGGGGGAAAAGACATTGACGGGTGAATCCCCCGAGGAGGGGGATGCGGAGGCGATCGGTGCGGGAACGTTTGAGTATGAAGCGCCGATGCCCGACTACAGCCTCGGAGAGGAAGCCGGAAAGACCGGAGAAATCATTGCCGTCGTCGCGGGTATCGTGATTTCCCTGGTCGGGGTCTTTGCCATTGCCAGAGTTGCCGCGGCAGGAAAGACCTAATATTATCTTTTTCCAGGACACACAACTACCATGCACATCCTCGAGACGCGGGATCTCTGCTATTCCTATGGAGAGGGAATAACCGCACTGCGTGATGTGAATTTCATTGCCCCGAGAGCCTCGACCATTGCCGTGCTGGGACCGAATGGTGCGGGCAAGAGCACACTTTTCAAGCATTTCAACGGCCTGCTCTTCCCGACTTCCGGGGAGGTGCTCTATCGGGGGGAACCTGTTTCCCGCGCAAATGTGCGCGAAATCCGCAAGCAGGTGGGCATCGTCTTCCAGAATCCCGATGACCAGATATTTTCCCCCACGGTGAGGGAGGATGTGGCGTTCGGCCCGGTGAATCTGGGCCTTGATGCCGAAACCATCGAGCACCGGGTCGATGAGGCACTCGGTCTTCTGGGGATTGAGCACCTTGCGAACCGGCCTCCCCATCACCTCTCGGGCGGGGAGAAAAAGCGGGTTGCCATTGCCGGTGTCATTGCCATGGAGCCACAAATCCTCGTTCTTGACGAACCCGGTTCAGGACTCGATCCCCAGGGTGTGGAAAATCTGACCGCATTCCTCAAAACCCTCCCCCAGCGGTTCGGGATGACGATCATATTCTCCACGCACCATGTCGACCTCGTCCCCGAACTTGCCGACTATGTCTACGTCCTCGACCGGGGTGCGGTCATCGGGAAAGGAACGGTCGAGGAGATCTTCTTTGAGGATGACCTTCTCCGCAAGGCACGGTTGCGTGAACCCGCATTGATGCGGCTTGTTCGCATCCTGCGGGAGTGCGGGGCCGATCTCACCACCGGTTATTCGCAAAAAGAGATCGAGGATGCAATTGCGAAACTGATACGGGAAAGGACATGATAGAGGTTCTCGCCTCAATCGAGCGTGATGCCGGGCGTTCCAGCCTCATTCACGGTATTGATGCACGCGTCAAGCTGATCGTGTCCATCGCGGTAATCGTCGCCGCGGTCGCCTATCCCTATACGTCTTCGGTATACTGGTTCGGCATGCTCTTCGGCGGGATATTTGTTTTTCTCTGGGCGGCTTCACGGCTTTCTCCCCTGACCTACCTGAAGCGATTTGCAATGGTTCTCCCCTTCGGATTCTTCCTCATATTCTTCCAGATTTTCTTTGAAAATCCACACTACGAGTCGTTCTCCCCGCTCTTCGTCCTTCCTCTCGGGATCACGGTCTATGCAGAATCGGTCGAGTTCGCGTCGATTCTCATGGTGAAATTCCTCATCTGCATCTCCTTCGTCATCCTTCTCTCATCCACCACCCCCATTTACGATCTCCTCAGGGGTGCACGCAGGCTGGGTCTCCCTTCGATCATGGTGCTCTCTCTCGGCATGATGATCCGTTACCTCTATGTGTTCGCCGGCATGTACGACCGGGTGTGCGCGGCCCTCGCCACGAGGAATTTCCACCCCCTCGATACAAACCTCCCCTATGGCTACCGGATCCGCATGCTGGGCTACACCATGGGGATGTTTTTCATCCGTGGGTATGAGCAGGGCGAACGGACGTATGCGTGCATGCGTTGCCGGGGCTACGGGGCGGATTCCTATGATTCACTTCCCCCAAAACCGCTCACGAACCCTGAACGCCATGCATTGATCTTCTCGGTCATGTTCGTGGTCGCAGGCACGCTTGGCTGCTGGGTGCTGACCGCGTAAGGGGGAGAAAGAGACGCACCCTTTTTTGTAGATCGCCGCACAAGTGCATGGCATGGAGAGCCAGTTCGGTCGCGGGTTTGTTACCAATCTTGTGCTGATCGCCAAACACTTCGGGCTTCCGCCTGACGAGGCATGGGTCGGGGTCGCCGACCACCTCACCGAGATGGAGCTGCCCGACCGGTTCAGGGGAACCCCCGTTGAGGTACTGACCACCAGCTTGCGCAAACGAATCCTGTGGCACCAGGCCGGAGTGATGGATAAGGAGGATGCAGCCGAGGTGGTCAGGGTGCTCAACCGCCTCGTGGTTGCCATCGACCGGGAACTGGGCATCGAAGAACCCCAGGTGGGCAAGTTTGACTGAGGCGGAGCCCTCTTTCCACAGATTAATGTTGTGGCAAAACCAATTACTAATGTGATTGTCTATCCGAACGTAATTTTCGCATTCAATAGAGATTCTCTCCCCAAATTATTCTCGAGGGACTGTGGGTGGCGGCAGTTCCCGGGAGGGCGGATGTTCCATGGTTGAAACGTACGATGCATCACATATTACGGTACTCGAAGGGCTCCAGCCGGTCCGCGAACGCCCCGCCATGTACATCGGGAGCACCGATGCCCGAGGGCTCCACCACCTGGTCTACGAAGTGGTGGACAACGCGATCGACGAGGCGCTCGGCGGCTACTGCGATCAGATTGTGGTCACCCTGGGCAGCGACGGAAGCTGCATGGTCGAGGACAACGGCCGGGGGATCCCGGTGGACAGGATGGTCCAGTACGACAAGAGCGCCCTCGAGGTCGTGCTGACGGTCCTGCATGCCGGTGGAAAGTTTGATAAGAATTCGTACCAGGTATCCGGCGGCCTGCACGGGGTGGGTGTCTCGGTGGTCAACGCTCTCTCGTCCTGGCTCACGGTATCGGTCTACCGCGACGGTTCGGTGCACGAGATGGCATTCGCGCGCGGCGAGGTCACCACGCCGCTTTTCACCCGAAAGGAGACCGAAACGGAGAAGAAAAAGCGGTTCGAGGCGTTGTACGGGACTGACGTTCCCTTTAACCCCCGCAAGCTCACCGGCACCCGCATCAGCTTCCACCCGGACCCGACCATATTTGAGACACTGGACTTTGATTACGATGTGCTCGATCACCGCCTGCGTGAACTCGCCTTCCTTAACCGCGGCATCACCATCAGGATCCGTGATGAACGCACCGGGGACGAAGCGGCCTATTGCTACGAAGGGGGCATCCGGGAATTCGTCTCGCACCTGACCAGCGGCAAGGAGGTTCTCCACGATGATGTCATCTACCTGGAGAGCGAGGATGTCGAGAACAAGGTCGAGGTGGGTGTGGGGCTCCAGTACACCGGGACGTTCGCGGAGACGGTGCTCACCTTCGTCAACAGCGTCAACACCCGGGAAGGGGGCACGCACCTCGAGGGATTCAGGAGCGCCCTGACCCGGGCACTGAACAATGCGGCAAAGAAGGGCAATCTGCTGAAAGGCATTTCCACGCCCCTCCGCGGCGACGACGTGAGGGAAGGGCTCAACGCCATCATCAGCCTCAAAATTGCCAACCCCCAGTTCGAGGGGCAGACCAAGACCCGCCTCGGCAACAGCAATGTGAGGGGTATTGTAGACTCACTCGTCTACCAGTCGCTTGCCGAGTATTTCGAGGAGAACCCGCGGACCCTTGCGGCGATCGTGGAAAAGGCGGTTATGGCATCGCGTGCCCGCGAGGCAGCGCGGAAAGCGCGGGAACTGGCCCGGAGAAAGAGCGTGCTGGAGAGTGCAGGGCTGCCGGGTAAGCTGGCGGACTGCTCGGAGAAGAACCCGGAAAAATGCGAGCTCTATATCGTGGAGGGAGATTCTGCCGGAGGCTCTGCAAAGCAGGGGAGATCGCGGATCTTCCAGGCAATTTTGCCGCTCCGTGGAAAGATCCTCAACGTGGAAAAGGCCAACCCCCATAAAATCCTCAAAAACGCGGAAATTCAGGCACTCATCTCCGCCATCGGCACCGGCGTCGGGGAGGACTTCGATGCGGAGCGTGCACGCTACCACCACGTCATTCTCATGACCGATGCGGATGTCGACGGGGCGCACATCCGGACCCTGCTGCTGACGTTCTTTTACCGGTACATGCCCGAACTCATCGAGCGGGGCTATGTGTACATCGCCCAGCCTCCGCTCTTCCGCGTGGCAAAGGGCAAACAGGAGCGCTATGCCTTCACCGAAGAAGAGATGAGGACGTTTTTCAAGGAACTCGGCGAAAAAGGCGTCTCAATCCAGCGCTACAAGGGTCTGGGTGAGATGAATGCCCAGCAGCTCTGGGATACGACCATGGCTCCCGAGACCCGCGTGCTCAAGCAGGTGAATGTCGAGGATGCAAGCTATGCCAACGAGATCTTTGAAAAACTCATGGGCGACGACGTCAAGGCGCGTTACGATTTCATCCGGCGCCACGCAAAGGAGGTGACCAACCTTGACATCTGAGCAGCCGCGCGTCGTCCCCATCAATATCGAGGAGGAGATGAAGGCCTCCTACATCGACTACGCCATGAGCGTGATCATCGGCCGTGCGATCCCCGATGTCAGGGACGGTCTCAAACCGGTGCACCGGCGCACCCTCTTCGCCATGGGGGAGATGGGCAACACCAGCGACAAGCCCTTCAAAAAGAGCGCCCGTGTGGTCGGAGACGTGATGGGAAAGTACCACCCCCACGGTGATGCGGCCATCTACGATACGATCGTCAAGATGGCCCAGCCCTTCAGCTACCGGTACACGCTCGTCGAGGGGCAGGGCAACTTCGGGTCCATCGACGGCGATGCGGCGGCGGCGATGCGGTACACCGAGGTGCGCCTCGATCCGATCGCCGAGTTGCTGCTGGAGGATATCAACAAGAATACGGTTGATTTCGGGCCCAACTTCGATGAATCAATGAAAGAGCCGCTGGTGCTCCCGGCCAAGACTCCCAATATCCTGATCAACGGGTCGAGCGGGATCGCCGTGGGCATGGCGACCAATATGGCCCCCCATAACCTCGGAGAGGTCTGCAATGCCGTCTGCTCGGTGATCGACACGCCGGAGGTGACCATCGATGAGCTGATGCAGATCATGCCCGCCCCTGACTTCCCCACGGGCGGCATCATCCTGGGAAGGGAGGGCATACGCTCCGCCTACCATACCGGAAGGGGGCGTATCCGGGTCCGCGGGGTCGCCGAGATCGAGGAGGGCAAAAAGACCCAGATCATCATCTCGGAGATCCCCTACCAGGTCAACAAAGCGCGGCTGATCGAGCAGATCGCCGATCTGGTCAGGGACAAAAAGATCGAGGGCATCTCCGATCTCCGGGACGAGTCGGACAAGGAGGGCATCCGGGTCGTGATCGAGCTGAAAAAAGGAAGCCTTCCCCAGGTGATTCTCAACCAGCTCTACAAGCATACGCCGCTGGAGACGACATTCGGCGTGATCAACCTGGCCATCGTCGACCAGCAGCCGAAAGTCCTCAACCTCAAGGAGATCATCCGCCACTTCCTCCGCCACAGGGTGGAGGTGGTCAGGCGGCGGACGCTCTTCGATCTCAAGAAAGCCGAAGACCGGGTGCATATCCTCGACGGTCTCCTCATTGCCCTGAACGCCATCGATGAGGTGATCGCCACCATCCGTGCATCGCAGACCACGGACGAGGCGCAGGAACGCCTCATCGCAGCGTTCGGGCTCGACGAGATCCAGGCCGATGCCATCCTGAAGATGCAGCTGCGCCGGCTCGCGGCACTGGAACAGAAGAAGATCGAGGACGAAAAGGCCGGGCTCGAGAAGGAGATCGCCCGCCTCAAGTATATCCTCTCAGATGAGCCCCATATCCTCGCCGAGATCAGGAACGAGATCGTCGAGATCGGTGACCGGTTCGGCGATGCGCGGAGGACGCAGATCAGCCATGAGTACGGCTCGATCGACAAGGAGGACCTCATCGAGAACAAGCCTGCGCTGGTCTCGCTGACTTCAGAGAACTACATCAAGCGCATGCCCCTCGAAACCTACCGCGGCCAGCACCGCGGCGGGCGGGGGATCATGGGCATGTCGACCAAAGAGGAGGATTACGTCTCCTCAGTGTTCGTGGCAAATACGCACGATTACCTCCTGTGCTTCACCAGCAAGGGCCGCGTCTACTGGCTGAAGGTCTACGAAATCCCGGAGAGCAGCAGGACGAGCCGGGGCAAGGCCATCGTCAATCTCCTCAATCTCGCCGACGAGCGGGTCACTGCGGTGATCCCGGTGGAGGAGTTCCGCAACGATCGCTACTTCTTCTTCGCCACCAGGCAGGGCACGGTCGTGAAGATCTCCCAGGACGAATTCTCCCGCCCGCGCCAGGGAGGCATCAACGCCATCAACCTGCGGGATGATGACGAACTGGTCGATGTCAAGACCACCGCCGGCAACGACGAGCTGATCCTCACCACCAGGCATGGCCAGAGCCTGCGGTTCGGCGAGGATGCGGTGCGCCAGCTCCACCGCAATGCCATGGGGGTCAAGGGAATCAAACTCCGCTATGGCGACGAGCTGCAGTGCCTGACGGTGATCGAAAAGGACCACCTTCTCACCATCACCGAGGCCGGGTACGGCAAGCGGACCGATTTCGACGAGTTCATGGGCCACGGCCGCGGCACCATGGGGGTGCGCAACATCCAGACCGGGCTGAACGGCGGGGTGGTCGGGTCGAGGGCGGTCTCCATGGACGATGAGATCATCATCATGAGCTCCTCGGGCATTGTGATGCGCACACCGGTCTCGGAGATCTCCATCCAGAAGCGCAATACCCGGGGTGTTCGGATCATGAAACTGGATGCGGGTGACGCCATCACCGGGTTTGCCATCCTCCAGAAAGAAGACTGATCTCCTCCTCTTTCCTCCTATTTTTTGGTGCAGCTCCGTAGGCAGGATCCCCCACCGGCACACCTATTATGAAGGGGCGGTCTCCATACTGCTGTGGAGTGAGTGGCATGTACCAGACAGACATTTCCCTGACGACGCACGGTGAGGGCGATATCATCGACCTGACGGCGGAGGTGCGCTCCGCGGTCGCAAAGAGCGGGGTGGATGAAGGGCTCGTCAACCTCTTCATCACCGGGTCGACCGCGGCGCTGACCACCATCGAGTTTGAGCCGGGGGTGCTCAGCGACTTAAGACGCGCCCTTTCTGTGGTGGCACCAAACGACATCCCCTACGAGCATGACCGGGCATGGGGCGATGGCAACGGGCGGTCACACGTCAAGGCGGCCCTCGTGGGCCCGTCGCTGACGATCCCGTTTCGGAAGGGGTCGCTGCTCACCGGAACCTGGCAGCAGATCGTGCTCCTTGAGCTCGACATACGGTCGACGCGGCAGCGGACGGTGCACGTGGCCGTGCTCGGATCGTAAAGCTCTCGCATGGCGGCCTGATGCGGCAGAAACGCGATTGCTGCATGAGCGATGGGATGCGGTAATGAGAAAAAGGTGGGAAGAAAAATCAGTTAGTCAAGTGGCACAGTCTCGAGCTGGGAGACCAGCTCCCAAATCCTGGTCCGTGCATGGACCGGCATATTGGGGTCGTTGCTTATCTCATCGATCATAGAGATTGCGGTTGCTGCACGCAGACCGAGCCCCTGCGAATCGTCCATCAGCACCTGACGGGTTTCATCTGCAACGCGGCGGATATTGCGTGGAATGGTGCTATCCTCCATAATCATCTGCAACATCTGGATACACGTATTGATGGTGTTTTCCGGATTTGTCATAGGTACAACCCTCCCAGTATTAATTAGATGCAGCCCTATATAAGGTGATTGAGAATTCGGTGAATTGTGCATGAAAAAACCTGATGAGATCATGGCCGATTACCTCCTGAAAGGAGGAAAAATGCTGTCGAAAGCATGTCCCGCCTGCGGCTCCCCCCTCTTTGAATACAAGGGGGAGACCCTGTGCGTGGTGTGTGCAGAGCGAGGCGTCGAGAGCACGGAGGAGCCGCCCGAGCAGGCCGGTGCGCCCGCCCCGGAAAAAAAGCCTGCGGTCGCGGGCGTACCCGCGGCACAGAGCAGTGCGGCATCAGCCCTTGCCGGCGAACTCGACCGCACGCTCGTCTATCTCTGCGAGCGCATCCGCAGTGAAACGAGGCCGGATGACTGCCTCGTGCTCATGGAGTGCGTGGCGCAGGGCATCGAAGCCCGCCGCTATCTCTGATGCCTCATCACCCGTAGGTGCGCCGCGACAATTCCCAGATGGTCCGGGCTGTTTTCTCTCCAATCCCGGGCACATTTTTCAGTTCTTCCCTGTCCGCGTTGATCACCGCCTGAAGAGTCCCGAAGTGTGCGAGCAGCAGGCGGGCGTGACGCGGGCCGATCGCAGGGTATGCCGAGAGGATGTATTCTATCTGCTCCTGTCCCGAGCGGTACGATTTTCGCGGGTGGGCGCCGCCCTCCGCCCGGCCCCCCTCCTCCCGCCGGGCGAGCACGAAGATCATCTCCGCGGTCTCCTCGGCGGATGCGGTGAACAGGATGGTTACCCCCATATCCACGGCGATCGCGGCGAGCGCTCCCCGCACGGCGTTGGGGTGGATGTTGCGCATCCCATAGAGGCTCTCGCCTTCGATGATGAGCACCGGGCGCGGCGCGGCATCGGCAATGTTCCGGATCTGCCCGAGAAGGTCCCGCTCCACCAGCGTGTCCATGAAGTCCCGGGTGGTCTTTCGCTCGATGAGGATGCGGTCTCCCACGGCATAATCGCCCCGTTCAAGCCGTCGGATCTCGAGGTCAGCACCGATGGCGTGGAGGCGCTCGACCACCCGGGAAGAGGTCTCCCGGTCATCGGCCGCAATACGCGGCCCCCTGTCCGCGAACCGGTCGATGGAGGTCTGTGCCTCTGCGGGCGGCGGGGGTGTCCTTGAGGTGCCGGCGAGGGATTTAATCCCGCTCTGCATGGCCTTTTCACGCGAAATGCTCACGTAGCTGAACGCTTCATCGGAGGTCCCGCTGGTCACGAGCACCACGATCTTTCCGCTCCCGTGCCTGCCGGTCCTTCCCTTTCTCTGGATGCTCCTGATCTCTGAGGGAACGGCTTCGTAGAAGATCACCATGTCGGTCGAGGGGACATCGAGCCCCTCCTCGCCGACGGAGGTGGCGATCAGCACCTTGAACGCTCCTTCCCTGAACTGCTGGAGAGTTTCCAGCTGCTTTTTCTGTGAGAGGCCCTTTTCTGCATCACGCGATGCCTGTCCCACGAACCGCCTGCACTCGATTCCTTCGGCGTTGAGGTGGTCGACCAGCACCTGGACCGTGTCCCGAAAGGTCGCGAATATGATGATGCGGCTCTCCGGAAAGGCCGAGAGCTGGATGTGGACAAGGTTCCGGGCGAGGTTCAACTTGGGATGCAGTTCCTGGCTCCACCCGAGCGCGGTGTGCAGGAGCTGCTGGAACTGCGTGTCCTGCACCAGCCGTTTGCTCGCCTTGGTGGCCCCGGCGCTGCCTGCCTCGGAGGATATCTTCTCCAGGTAATGGCAGAGAGCGATGCTTCCCTGCGATTCGGCGAGCGAGACGGCATGGCGCAGTTTCATGATCTCGGCATACACCGAAGCGGCCATGTACCCCGATGCGTCCCGCTGCTGTATGCGGCGCTGGATCGAGGCATTCAGGGCATTGAGGGCTTTCATGGAGAGTTTGTCGGCAGGAGGAACCTGGTAGCCAACGGCGGAGAGTTTTTTGAGGCGGGCCTCCATCAGCGCGTGGAGCGAATCCCGCGCAGTTGCCAGCTCCGGGGGGAGATCGACGCTCATGTACTGGATCTCGCGCTCGTGGATGTAGGGGCGGACATCCGGGTCGTCCTCGGTCCTCGACTCGACGACCTCGATGGAGAGGTGTTCGCAGACTTCCCCCACCCGTTCGCGATCGCTCCCCGGCGACGCGGTCATGGCCAGGATCAGCGGGGTCGTTGCGGTCTCCATATAGTGGCGCCCGAGGAAGACGTAGGCGTAGTTGCCCACCGCCCGGTGGCACTCGTCGACGATGAGCAGGCTCACGTCCCCGAGATCGTAGCGCCCGGCGAGGCAGTCGTTTTTCACCACCTGGGGCGTCGCGCAGATCACCCGCTTCTGTCGCCAGATCGTTGCGCGTTCATCGACCTTGCTCTCGCCGGTGAACATGGCGCACCCGCTGCCCGCACCGTCATCCTCTGCCGGATCGAGAAGATATCTGCTGAAAAATCGGTAATGCTGCTCCACCAGCGGCTTGGTGGGGGCGAGCATCAGGATCTTGCCGCCCCTGTTATGGAGACGCGATGCGGCCGCCAACAGGGCGACCGCGGTCTTCCCGAGGCCTGTGGGGAGCACCACCATGGTGTTGCCGTCAAGGGCTTTCAGGGCGATAGAGATCTGGTAGGAGCGCTCCTCGAGGGAATCGGGGACGATCAGGGGGTGGCGGACATATTTCATTGCATCAGGGCACTGAACTTGACCGAGCCGTCGAGCAGGGAGGCGAGAAGGACGGGCAGATCGTCGATGCCGTACCTGATCTGCTGCATGGTGTCTCGGTCCCGGACGGTCACCGTACGGTCATCCTTGGTCTCGTAGTCCACCGTCACCGCAAACGGCGTCCCGATCTCGTCCTGACGGCGGTAACGGCGTCCGATGGCACCGTTGTCGTCGTACTGGGTGAGCACTCCTCTGGTCACCAGGGTGTGCACGATCTCGCGGGCGATCTCGTCGAGGCCGTCGCGTGTCATGAGCGGGAAGACCGCCACCTGGACGGGTGCGATGCCCGGGGGAAGGCGGAGCACCCGGCGGACCTCGCCTTCCACTATCTCCTCGTCGTAGGTATGCTCGAGGATGCTGTAGAAGATCCGGTCGATGCCGTAAGAGGGCTCGATAACATGGGGCATGATCTCCTCGCCCCTGACCTCCACCTCCTCCTCCCGCACCTCGTAGATGTCGGCCGGGATGAAGATGCGCTCACCCTCCACGGTGAGCTCGACCCCTTCCCCACCTGGCTCTGTTGTAGCGAGCGCGTCGGCGATGGCTTTGGCTTTGCCGCGGTATTTTGGCCCGAGCACGCCCATATCGGGGACGATGCGCGTGCGGGTCTCGTAGCGCACCTCGTCGTAGGGGATGAATACCGTAAAGGAATCGCCGCTGTGCCCGGCATGGGCCCGGAGGTCGTAGTCGGTGCGGTCGGCGATACCCACCGTCTCCACCCAGCCGAAACGGGCCGAGTGGATCTCGGCATCCCAGCAGTCTTCCGCGTAGTGGGCGCGTTCATCGGGCAGGTGCTGCCGAAACCTCAGTTTTGCCGGGTCGACGCCGCTTCGCACCATGAACTCGTGGGTGAGGGCGACGTAGTAGGCGACGTATTCGTTGGCCACAAGCCCTGCATCCACGGCTTCCCGCATGGTGGTTACCACGGGGTCCATTCCCTTCTCCTGCTGTTCGATGCCGAGCAGCGGCACCCGGTAGTTCGCATAGGCGCCGAAACGGGGATGCTGTTTTTCTTCGGGATGGACGAAGATCTCCGCCTCCGCCTGTGAAAATTCCCTCAGGCGGATGACGCCCTGCCGGGGGGAGATCTCGTTGCGGTAGGATTTTCCTATCTGCACGGCGCCGAAGGGGAGCTTGTTGCGGTAGAACCGGACCAGGCGGGTGAAGTCGGTGAATATGCCCTGTGCCGTTTCGGGCCGCATGTATCCCTTTCTCTGGGATCCGGGGCCGATGGTTGTCTCGAACATCAGGTTGAACTCGAATACCTCCGTAAACCCGATCTGCTCCTCGCAGGCGGGGCAGGGCAAATCCTGTATCACCTTAGCGAGTGCCTCTTTTGACAGCGTCGCCGCGTGTTCCGCGCCGTGTGCCTCGGCAATGTGGTCCGCCCGTGCGTACTCCCCGCAGTGGGGGCACTGGATCATCTTGTCGGCGAATCCCTTCACGTGCCCTGAGGCGACGTAGATTGCTTCTGTGCCGACGGTCGGGCACTCGATCTCGTAGTATCCTTCCCTGATGACGTAGAAATCTCTCCAGAGGTTTTCGACCCGGCGCTTCATCATCGCGCCGAGGGGGCCGTAATCGATGAACCCTGCAACCGATCCGTAGACTTCCGCACTCGGCCAGATGAATCCTCTGCGCTTTGCCAGTTCCATGACATTATCGTATATATCGCCCATTGCGACCACATTGCTCCATTATTGCTATCTTCCCGGAGCGCATGGAAGATAGGCGCTCCGCAGTATCCTGCGTACCTATTTGAATTCAGAAAAATTAAGTATTCCAATACAGGACGGCGGTGTTCATACCCCTTTTGAATGCCGCACCCTGCAGCTACGATGCCCCCCGTTCGGGCAGTTCGCGCGCGAGCGAAATGAACCTTTTTTCTCGAACGAACACGTAACCTCCATGGAGAACACGGGGGCACCCTGCCCCCGGTATCAGGACGGGGATCCGGGTATGAAGAGGAACACGGGAGGCCGGGGCACAAAAACCAGTACATTTGGCTCTTCAGCAAGAATCAACCATGATTCTTCCGAATTCTATGGATCCCGTCTCTACGACGGGCTCTCGCAGGAGAAGGATATGGCAGAAGGCGAAATGCCCGTGGACGAGAGCATCCTTGATTCCGTGCAATGCGGATCAAGCGAATCCATGGATGCCCTGCCCGCGTCCTCGGTGCACCTGATGGTCACCTCGCCCCCCTACAATGTGGGCAAGGACTACGACGATGACCTCTCCCTTACCGAGTACAGGGCGTTTTTGTCTCGCGTCTGGAAGGAGACGTACCGGGTGCTCGTGCCCGGCGGAAGGGTGTGCATCAACGTCGCCAATCTTGGAAGAAAGCCCTACATCCCCCTGCATGCCTATGTTATCGAGGATATGGCAAACCTGGGATTTCTCTTCAGGGGCGAGATCATCTGGAACAAGAGCTCCAGTTCCGGGGTATCGACCGCGTGGGGCAGCTGGATGTCGGCCACCAATCCCACGCTCCGCGATGTGCACGAATACATTCTCGTCTTTTCAAAGGGGCGCTTCGGCCGGAAAAAACCGCACAACCGCGAGAATACCATCACCAAAGAGGAATTTCTGGAATGCACAAAGAGCATCTGGTCATTTCCCACGGCCTCTGCAAAAAAGATCGGCCATCCAGCCCCCTTCCCCGTCGAACTTCCCTATCGGTGCATTCAGCTCTATACGTTTGCCGGCGATGTCGTGCTCGATCCGTTTATGGGCAGCGGTCAGGCCGCGATCGCCGCCCTCAGGGCGGGGCGCCATTTTGTCGGCTACGAGACGAGCGATGAATACATTTCCCTCGCCCGAAAGAGAATTGAGGACGAATATTCCGCCCGGACATAAATAATCCCCCTGTTCCTGAAATGCGTGACGGGCGGCCGATGTGGGGGGTGATATCACGGGATTTTTTACATATTTTCTCAAAAACCTGCGCAATGTGATTCTTTTGCTCTCATGGGTGCAGTCTACCCCTCGAGGGGGGTGGTAGGATGGGTGAAAAATCCAAAAATTTATATTTTGAGGGCAAAATGGCGTGATTATGCGCTATGCTCTGATATGTATCGCGGACAGACGGAAAAACCGTATAATCTTCCCTGGAACGAATAACCGCCATAGCGTATTCTGACCGGGGAAATATTGTATAATCTCTCGTAATTCAGATAATTCTCGCTGTATGGTAATAAAGCAATGTATTTATAATATGAGAGGTATTCTAATGCTAATTTCGCGTGGGAAGGATAATGAAACCAGAGAAGATGAAGAAGAAAAAGCTCCTCGAGCTTTTCACAAATATCACCAGCAAGACGACAATTGTGGAGCCCATGAAAAAGATCCACGGGACGCTCCGTGATCGTGAGGCAATCGAGCGGGAAATCGCGCTGATCATGCGGGAGCTACTCGACCAGGGTGTCTTTACGACCAAGCTTACCCCGAGACAGCTGGCCAAGCTCGTCATCCTCTACCATGACGGCAAAAACGATACCGAGATTGCCCGCGACATGGGCAATGAAAAGCTGGCCAAAACGGTGGCGCGGGCAAGAGTCCGGATCAAGCTCTTCAGGGATTCCGACTTCAAGATGCCCTTCGAGCGTGAAGTTCTCGAAGACCTTCTCGCCTCGGGCAAAACCATGAACGAGGTCAGTGAGATCCTGGGGATCAGCAGTTCGTCGCTACGGGAATACCGCCATGTCATTGCCATGGAGGAGGACATCACGCTCGATCCATTCCTGGAACGCATCCAGTACGTGATGGAGGACCGGGATCTCACCGAGCAGATGACGAGCGGCGTTGCCGAGGACGGGCTCCGGGAGGCGATCGATACCACCGAAGCCGAGCTGATCGACATCTCCTGAGAACCCGAATCCCTTTATTTTTATACTATTTCCGACACACCATGCAAGCATGAAACTGACCTGGCTTGGGCATGCGTGTTTTTCCCTCGAGGGTTCGAAGACCATTCTCATCGATCCTTTCGTCCCCTCCGGGGAGATCGGTGTCGATCCTGACATCGTAGCAATCACCCACGCCCACAGCGACCACGTGGGCGAGGCGCTGAATCTGAAGAAAAAAACCGTGGCAAACAATGAAATCGCCAAGTACCTGGCGGAAAAGGGGATCGATGCCGAGGATATGAATTCGGGCGGCACCATTGAGGTGGAGGGCGTTCGGTTCACGATGACGCATGCCATCCACTCAAGCTGGCTGGAGGCCGAAGGGCCGGGCTATTACGGTGGCCTGGCTGCCGGTTTTGTCATTTCCCTCGACGGGGTCGTGGTGTATCATGCAGGAGACACTGCCCTGTTTTCGGACATGAAGCTGGTAGGGGAGCTCTATCACCCTGATGTTGCTCTCCTGCCCATCGGGGGGAGGTTCACCATGGGGCCCGAGGAAGCGATGATGGCCGCGCAGTTCGTGGGTGCGCCGCTGGTCATTCCCATGCACTACGGGACATGGCCGAAAATCGAGCAGGATCCGGTCGCGTTCAAGAAGGCAGTCGAGCGGACGACCGATATTCGCGTGCTCGTGCTCAAACCCGGCGAGAGCACCCATATCGAGTGACGCCTCGTTGGACGACAGAGGCAGCTGAGAGGATGGGGTAAGGCCGGCAGGATCGGGGATTTCTGCAAGTGGAGAGTTGCCATTACCAGGGTAGAAGGCCCTGATCGATCCGGTACTGGTTGATGGCTTTATGGATGGCGTCCTCCGCCAGCACGGAGCAGTGGAGCTTCGGCTCGGGCAGGCCGCCGAGGGCGTCTGCGACATCGTCCTTGGTAAGTGCCCATGCCTCCTCGAGCGTCTTTCCCTTTACCAGTTCGGTGGCCATGCTGCTCGAGGCGATGGCGGCAGCGCATCCGAGTGTCTGGAATTTCACATCGACGATCCGGTTGTCCCGGATCTTGAGGTAGATCTTCGTGACATCTCCGCATTCAGGACTGCCGGTTTCTGCAACCGCATCGGCACCTTCGAGCACACCGACATTGCGCGGGTTGGTGAAATGGTCCATTACTGTCTCGTTATACATTTGCAACATTCTCCGATATTACACAGATTGGGGTGCCATTGCCCGGAGGCGCTCTACAATTCCAGGGAGGGTGGCGAGCACGTATTCGACATCCTCCTCGCCGGTCAGTTCGCCGAGCGACAGGCGCAGGGAGGCGCCGGCAAGCAGCGGCGCCACCCCCATTGCGGTGAGCACATGGGACGGTTCGCCCGACGCCGAGCTGCAGGCGCTCCCCGTGGACCCGTAGATCCCGGATGCGTCGAGCAGCAGGAGCAGCGCCTCGCCGTTGATGCCCTGGAAGGAAATATTGACATTGCCGGGCAGGCGCTGTTCGGGGTGGCCGTTGAGGGTGCTGTGCGGCACCTCGCGGAGGACGCCGTCGATGAGCCGGTCGCGCAAAAGACGCAGGCGGGCAGCATTCCCCTCGATATCCCGGCATACGCGCTCGATTGCGGCACCGAGCCCGATGATCCCGGGGGTATTCTCGGTGCCCGCCCGCCTTCCCTTCTCCTGCCCACCGCCGTGGATGAACCGCTCGATCTCCACGCCGTCTCTTACAAACAGCGCCCCGATTCCCTTGGGGCCGTAGAACTTGTGGGCTGAGAGGGAGAGGAGATCGATGTGCATCTTCTCTACATCGATGGGGACGTGGCCGATCGCCTGCACCGCGTCGGTATGAAAGAGGATCTCATGCCTGTTTGCGATCTCGCCGATGGTCCCGATGGGCTCGATGGTCCCCACCTCGTTGTTTGCCATCATCACCGAGATCAGGATGGTATCGGCGCAGATCGCCTCTTCCACGACATCCGGATCGACAAGACCGTACCGATCCACGGGAAGGTAGGTCACGCGGAAGCCCTGTGCCTCGAGGTATTCGCAGGTATGGAGCACGGCGTGGTGCTCGATCGAGGAGGTGATGATGTGGGTGCCGCGGCCCCTGTGTGCATGGGCAGCACCCTTCAGCGCCCAGTTGTCCGCCTCGGTCCCCCCGGCGCAGAAAAAGATCTCTCCCGGTGCGGCGCCGAGCGCGTTCGCCACCTGCTCCCGGGCGCCCTCCACGGCCCTCCTCGCCTGCCGGCCGATCGAGTAGAGGGACGAGGGATTGCCGAACTGCCGGGTGAAATAGGGGAGCATGGCGTCAAGTACGTCAGGATGGGTCGGCGTGGTCGCCGAATGGTCCATGTATACCTGCCGCGATGTTCCGGACAATCCGTTCATTCCATGTACATTTTGCGGGTGGTTACATGGGTCTTTTGATTCTGGCATGACTTCTGCGGGTTTCCTCCCGACATTCGGGGCGGGCAGAGGCCGTGGTGCGGCTGAAAAAAGGTTAAAAAAGATGGCGATATGGTGGGTTAAAAATCGGTCATAACCCTGAACTGGTCGATCTCAGGCTTGTTCATCTCCTCGAGGAAGCCTTCCGCGGCGTTCTGGATGTTTTTGCTCGCGGTGATGGCACGGCCCACCACGATGATGTCGGCGCCCGCTTCGAGCGCGTCCTTGACCACGTGCTGGCGGATGCCGCCGGCGGTGGCGATGAGGATCCGGTCGCCTGCCGCCTCCCTGATGGCCGGGATGTCGCCCCAGTGGTACTCCTCCCCCTCGGTGTCGATGGCGCGGTGCATCTCGACCACATCGGGCAGCACGCCGCGTTCTGCGAGAGCGCTGACGATGTCGACCGGTTTGAGCACATTGAGCATGTCGATCACTGAGTAGATCCCTGTCTTCTTCGCCTCGGCAATGGCCTTCTCCAGCGTGGCGATGGGGGCGAGCCCGGAGATGACGACGGCGTCGGCGGAGGAATTGGCCGCCATCCGCGCCTCAAGGTTGCCGGTGTCGAGCGTCTTTAAATCGGCGATGATGAACGCATCGGGGCGCAGCCTCCGGATCTCGGCGATGATGGAGAGCCCGAACTGCTTGATCAGCGGGGTGCCGGCCTCGATGAGAAGGTGGTCGTTCTTCGGCAGTGCGGTGAGCACGGCTTCCACCTGCTTCATGTCCACGAGATCCATGGCCACCTGCAGGTAGGGCGGGTCCCAGAGGCGGGCGACCTTGAAGCCCATCACGGCGTGCGCCGCCCTGTCCTTCTCCTTGATCAGGGTGGCACTGTCGGGGAACCCGCCGAATGCACGTGAAATTGCCAGTTTCGTGGCCCCGTAATTGTAGCGGTAGATCCGGTTGTAATCGGATGCGTCCGGATGGAGGAACGCGCTTGCGAGGATGACGGTATCCTCGATGTCCACGTCCTCGAATACCCCCTCTTCCAGGGCGTCGGCGACCGCCTTTGCCACTGCCGCCTGCACGGGGCCGAACATCTGGTTGACCTGCTGCTCTTTTTTAAGGGTGACCTTGGGGATGACCAGCGTCGCCGGCTTGGTCAGCAGATTCGGGCGGACCACCGCCAGAAGGGGTGTGTGTCCGGCGGACATCTGCGAGGCAGCGTTTGCAAATGCCGTCCCGATAGGCCCGTTTTTGTCGCCGATAAGCAGGTCGATGTGTGCCAGTTCTGCGCCTTCTCCCACGAGTGCTTCTCCGATAAGATACATGAACGTCTCCTGTGTTGACTAATTATGGTGTAAACTCATAAAAAAACGATACGTAAAAGCGAGTGGGGTCGGTGAGATTTGAACTCACGATCGACGGGTCTCTCCGACATGCGCAGAGCGCTGAGATTTGCATCAGTGCTCCAACGGATCCTCATACAGAATCAGGAGACCCATTGTTCATCATACGCAAAGACCGCTGGAGCCCGTCGCCATGCCGGACTAGGCCACGACCCCTTGAACTTGTAGTATAACGCCCTCTGCGGACTTAAAAATTGTGATGTGGGATGATTAACCATAAAATAAGGGACAACAAATCTAGTATGAATGGTACAGCGGAGTTATGCGAGCGGAACTTCAGATGTGAACCTGATCGGCCAGACGATTGGTGAGATGCTACATGAAATCGTGACGAGATATCCCGATAACGAGGCGATTGTCGATGTACACCAGGGGCTCCGGTACACCTACCGGGAGTTTGAAGAAAAGGTCGACGAGGTCGCACGGGGTCTCATGGCGCTTGACGTGGAAAAGGGCGATCGCGTTGGGATATGGGCATTGAACTTCGCAGAATGGGTGATTGTGCAGTTCGCTACCGCGAAAATCGGGGCCATCATGGTCAACATCAACCCCGCATACCGTACCTATGAACTCGAGTACGTCCTGAAGCAGTCCGAGATACACACGCTCATTCTCATGGGCCGCTTCAAGACATCCGACTACGTGGGCATGTTCTACGAGGCCTGCCCCGAGGCAATCGAGGCGAGAGCGGGACGGATCAACAGTGAAAAATTCCCGTTCCTTAAAAATGTCGTGTTTATGGGGGATATTCCCTACAACGGCATGTACACCTGGAATGAGATGCTGGAAAAGGGGCTCAATATCAGCCGTGACGAGCTGATCGAGCGCGGCGAATCCCTCTCGTTCGATGATCCCATCAATATCCAGTATACCAGCGGGACGACAGGGTTTCCCAAAGGGGTGGTGCTCACCCACCACAATGTGCTCAACAACGGACATACCATCGGCGAAGGAATGCAGTTCACCGAAAAAGACCGTCTCTGTATCCCCGTTCCGTTCTACCACTGCTTCGGCATGGTGCTCTCCAACCTCGCCTGCGTCACCCACGGGGCGACCATGGTCCTTCCCGCGCCGGTGTTCGATGCGGAGGCGGTGCTGCAGGCCGTCCAGGAGGAAGGATGCACGGCGCTCCATGGGGTGCCGACCATGTTCATCGCCGAACTCAGGCACCCGAACTTCACCAAATACAAGATGGACACCCTCCGTACCGGGATCATGGCCGGATCTCCCTGCCCCATCGAGGTGATGCGTGAGGTGAGCACCCGCATGCACATGTCCGAGATCGTGATCGTCTACGGGCAGACGGAGACCTCGCCCGGGGTGACCATGACCACGACCGACGACCCCCTCGAGCGCCGCGTCACCACGGTGGGACGCGCGTTTCCCCATGTGGAACTGAAAGTCGTCGACCCGCTGACCCAGAAGATCGTGCCCCGGGGGATGCCGGGCGAGATCTGCGCCCGCGGGTACGTGGTGATGAAATGCTACTACAACAACCCCAGCGCAACCCACCAGACCATCGATGCCGACGGTTGGAACCATACCGGCGATCTCGGGGTGATGGACGAGGAGGGATATGTGAAGATCGTCGGTCGCTTAAAGGACATGGTCATCAGGGGCGGGGAAAACATCTATCCCCGTGAGATCGAGGAGTTCCTCCACAACCATCCCAAAATCGACGACGCCTACGTGATCGGCGTGCCGGACGAAAAATACGGGGAGGAACTCATGGCATGGATCAAGCCGAAAGGAAACGAGACCATCACTGATGTGGAGGTCAGGGAATTCTGCAACGGGCGCATCGCCCGGTTCAAAATCCCCCGCTACTTCAAGTTTGTCGATTCCTTCCCGATGACTATCTCCGGCAAGATCCAGAAATTCAAGATGCGGGAGATCTCCATCGAGGAGCTCGGCCTGGAGACGGTATCCTCTATTGAGACCGCCTGACCAGGTCTTCGGCCTGCTCCTCCGCGTTTTCCCGGATTTCCTCTTCTCCGGGTATCGCTTTTTCGAACATCAGGAGTCTCCCCTGGCAGAGCACGGTGTCCGTGGCGTGCCCGCTGCAGGCATAGACGATGTTGGAGGTGGCATTGTGCAGCGGCGTCATGCACAGGCTGCGCCGGTTCAAAAGCACGATGTCCGCCGGTGCACCGGGCTCGATCCGCCCGGGCCCGAAGCCGAGCGCCTGCGCCCCTGCCGAGGTCGCCATTGCGAATGCTTCTCCGGCGGGAAGGAGTGTGTCGCTGTTCCAGTAGAATTTCTGCAGCAGGGCGGCGAACTTCATCTCTTCAAAAAGGTCGAGGTTATTGTTGGAGGCGCACCCGTCGGTGCCCAGGGTGACCCTGACGCCCGCCCTGCGCAGCCAGTGGTAGGGCATCGCCCGGTTGACCGCCAGCTTCATGTTGCTGGCCGGGTTGTGGGAGACGCTGACTCCGCGCTCGGAAAGAAGGGTGCATTCCTGCTCGTCGAGCCAGCAGCCGTGTGCGGCGAGGGTGCGGGGTGATAAGCAGTTGGTCCAGTCGAGCAGGGCGACCGGGCGCATTCCGGTCTGTTCGACGCAGTCCCTGACCTCCTTTTCCGTTTCGCTGAGGTGGATGTGAATGCCGATATCCTCCTCTGCGGCATAGGAGGCGCACCATTCCAGCCCCTCCACGGAGACCGTATAGGGGGCGTGCGGGCCCACCGCGGGCAGTATGCGGGGATTGTCCAGCGCCCTGATCGTCCGGACCATCTTTTCCGTCGCCCTGATCTCCGCCTCCCGCTTGTCGGCATCGTTGAGGTCGATGAACCCGTAACAGAGCTGTGCCTTCATGCCCGTCTCGTCGACCGCCCGGGCGGCCTCCTCCATGAAGAAGTACATGTCGTTGAAGCCGATGGTCCCGGTGCGGATCATCTCGATGCAGGCGAGTTTTGTCCCCCAGTAGACATCCTCCGCGGTGAGATGCGCTTCCAGCGGCCAGATCTTGTCCGCCAGCCACTCCTGCAGGTGCATGTCGTCGGCGTACCCGCGCAGCAGGGTCATGGCCGCATGGGTATGGGTGTTGACGAGCCCTGGTATCGCCACCCGGTCTGAGGCGTCGATGATGAATTCGGCCTCGCCACGGAATGATCTCCAGATATCTTCCCCTATCTCCCGGATGATCCCCTCATCATCGATGAAGATGTCCGTCCGTTGCCCCTCGAGAAGTGCGCCGGCGATGAGAATCGACGCCCCTCCCTCAAATATGTCGCTCATTTCCTGGTTCATGCCATGTCCTCCAGAATGCGCTGCAAAATGAATTCGGTACGCTTCCGGTGTTTGTGCGATGCTTCGAGGATGTGGGTATAGGTGAGCAGCCCTTCGCCGATCCCGTGGGCGTAGTTGTCCACGGTGCAGAGCGCCGCAAACCGCATGCCCAGTTCGCAGGCAAGCGTCGCTTCGCTGGCGAGGGTCATCCCCACAATGTCCGCCACGCGGGCGAGCACCTTCACCTCGGCCACCGTCTCGATCCTCGGGCCCTTTGTCTGCACGTAGATCCCACCGAGCCCTGCTCCGGGTGTGAGCGCGGCGAGCTCAGCGGAAAGCGCCTGATCGATCGCCGGGTTGACATGGTCGATTGCGTGATCGTGGATGGAGGGGATGTCGCTTGTGCTGATGTAGTCGGTGGGCACCACGATCGATCCGGGCTCGATCTCCGGCTTCAGGGATCCCGCCGATCCGAACGCCACCACCCGGTCAACACCGAGAATGGCGAGTGCGGCGAGCGAGGCGCGGTAGTTGATGCGGTGCGGGGGGCGGCCGTACTGGTGGCGGAGCAGCAGGGTGCATTCGCCGACATATACCTCCGCCGGGCCGTAGGGGGTCGGAATGCGCCGTTTCTCAAGGGGCGGGAGATCGGAGAAGAGCAGGCTCGTCCCCCCGATGATGCCGAGCATCAGGACGTCGCCCCTGTTCCATGCCGGGTCGCATGGCGGTTCCGGGAAATTTCAGGTATTCTTTGCATGTTCATGCACCGTGGCCTCCATTCTGCAATACCGGAGTATTCTCTGAGTATGGTTTCACTGTCCTTCAGGGAAATGTTTTTGTTTTTTGTTTCATTTCAGGGCATCATCCGAGGGCTCCATTTCCTGCACGGTAAGGCCTGCCGAAGAAGAGCCATAGTGCCGTGACCCCCCCTCCTGCCCCCATGTGCGCAGTTACCATTATGCGCGTAGTTCCCGATAGACCGCGTGCAATCTCCGCAAACTGGCATGGTTTCGGGGTACACGAACCAATTCTTATATTTGATCAGGCACAATATGTGTGTGCACGGGCCGATAGATCAGGGGAAGATCGCTACCTTGGCATGGTAGAGGCCGCGGGTTCAATTCCCGCTCGGTCCATCTGTTTTAAAAAATAATATTGAAGGTCTAATTCAATTTCTAATCATAGTCCGCATAGGGACATTCTTCTGGAGTTTCCCACTCACACGTGTCTGTACCGTAATACAGACATGATTCGCAGATTTCATCTAAATATTCCTGTGTGTCACCCATTTTTTATCACTTCAAAGAGGAAATCGGCAGGGTGATACAATAAACATAGCTATGGACTGAATAAACAGGTGTTCGTTAATCCGAATGTTCAACTGCGCGTTTATCCAGAATTGTTCATTCAACCCATATGGACGTCACGATCCTCATCACATTCGAGAATAAACGCTCCATTATAGCCGCATTTTCGACAATGATACAGAGTCGCATACGGGCCACGAGCATCCCAATAGATGTCGGTGCTCCGGCACATCGGGCACCGTATGATCTTCCTGGCCATTAGCTCATTGCACCCCACAGGTCATTCAGGTCAAGACGGCGGATTATTGTTGATTACCTGACACTTCCTCTCATACCTGCTTGAATATTCAGATACTACATCTTCCAGATTGGTATGGGTTTCGTCGCTTTTCGTCAAAAAGAAGAAGACGATTTCTTTATCTGAAATCCACAACGGCGCTGCATTCGTCTCGTCGCGTAGCATCTGCACTCTCCATTTGATATAATCATCATGGTTCCTGCGTGGAAAGTGCTGGTAGATCATCAGGAGGGAATCGTCACTCATGCGCTCAAGCAGTGACCTGACCTCCGAATGCAGGAGGTGCTTCTCGGACGACTTTTTCACCTCAAGGCCCTTGTCCGGATCGACGA
>Ga0272441_10004213_pt1 | contig 26426 bp, 26 predicted proteins | sample SSMProp6N_FD_193582 | JGI IMG/M metagenome (GOLD analysis project Ga0272441, IMG submission 193582) | Marine sediment archaeal communities from Little Sippewissett salt marsh, Falmouth, MA, United States - SSM-Prop-6N | ecosystem: Environmental > Aquatic > Marine > Wetlands > Sediment ... | reverse complement strand
ATTGGTGGATCGCAGGAAACGAATTCGAAGCTTGCGAAATCAAACACCTTCACTTGTATTCGATTCCTTAGCTTTGTATCCTATCTATTGTACATGCTAGAGAGAAAGGACATCGCTTATGAGAAGGCCGTCTTGGTTGGAGTAGTAAACCTGCAACAACCCGAAGAGAAGGTGCAGGAATATCTGGATGAACTGGAATTCCTGACCTATACCGCAGGGGGTGAAGTGGTCAAGCGCTATGTGCAGCGCGTGGATACCCCCAACCCAAAGACGTTTATTGGAAGCGGAAAATTAAAAGAAGTCGAAGCCTTTGTGAAGGAAGAGGAAGTAGGCTCTGTAATCTTTGATGATGAGCTCAGCCCCGTACAGCAGCGAAACATCGAGAAACAGCTTCGCTGCAAGATCCTGGACCGTACCGGGCTGATCCTGGACATTTTTGCCCAACGCGCCAGGACGAGCTATGCCCGGACGCAGGTGGAACTGGCACAGTATGAATATTTGCTTCCAAGGCTCACCGGACTTTGGACCCACCTGGAACGCCAGCGCGGGGGTATCGGGATGCGGGGCCCCGGGGAAACGGAAATCGAAACCGACCGGAGGATCGTGCGCGACCGGATTGCCCTGCTGAAAAAGAAGCTCGCCAAGATTGACCGGCAGATGGAGACCCAGAGGGGTAATCGGGGTGCCCTTGTAAGGGTGGCTTTAGTTGGATATACAAATGTCGGAAAGTCTACCCTGATGAATGTGATCAGCAAAAGCGAAGTGTTTGCAGAGAACAAGCTCTTTGCCACTCTGGATACCACCGTGCGGAAGGTGGTGCTCGGGAATTTGCCGTTCCTGCTCAGCGATACGGTTGGTTTTATACGAAAATTGCCCACCCAGCTGGTGGAGAGTTTTAAGAGTACTTTGGATGAGGTCCGGGAGGCGGATCTCCTTTTGCATGTCGTGGACATCTCCCATCCCAACTTTGAGGAGCACATCGCATCGGTCAACCAGATCCTTTCGGAAATCAAGTGTGACGATAAGAAGACCATTATGGTGTTCAACAAAATTGACCTGTATGCGCCCGATACCTTCGATGAGGATGATTTGATCAACCCCCGAATGTCCCGGCACTATTCCATAGGAGAATGGAAAGAGACCTGGATGCATAAGATGGCCGGAAACGCCGTGTTTATTTCCGCCCTCAGCAGGGAGAACCTGGAGGAATTCCGACAAACCGTTTACCGGGAAGTGCGCAAGATACATATCAGCCGTTTTCCGTATAATAATTTTCTCTACCCGGAGAACCTGGATGAGTTCAGCCAGCAGGGGTGAAGCAAGCTCATTTACCGAGGAAATTGACCGCTGATCGGGCAGACAACATTCTGGCGGTTTCTGGCAACAAAAATTCGAACCGGATGATCTAGGCTTTCTATCTTTACTGGGTATTTAAGTACAAGTGTTTATCCCCAAATCACGCTTGCCATCACAGCAAATAACCAGATGTGATGGATTTACCCCAACGAAGAAGCCCGGGCCTCAAGGTCCGGGCTTCTCCTTTTTTAATACGTATTTGCCTCAAAACTGGAATCCAAGCCGTGCGATCCAGCCCTGAAGCTGGCCGTTAAAGATGGCTTCATCTTCTGGGATCTTCAGGAAGTAGGAACGATACCCCAGGGAAGTAAAGAAGGTTTTGGTAAAATGATACTGGACCATGGTGATAAACTGACTGGAGAAATCGGACCCGATACCGGGGATCCCAATATCGCCATAGCCTACAAAGCTTAGCTTCTTGTGGGGATTGTAGCGGATATTGACGGCCAGGGTAGGATCCATCCATCCCCTGGAACGTGCCCCCTCAACTGGAATGCTACCGCCCACTTTGGTGGAAACATCGATTCCAAAGTAAAAGAATTTGAGCCCGGCCAGGGCGTCCAATTCAAATTTAGGGTTTTTAATGACCCGATACCCGACTTCCAGGTCCCCCCCAAAATAGGTCAAGTTAACAATGTTGTCCTCTAATATTAGCTCAAGGGGGGTGATCGCTTCGCTCTCCAGGATGAGGGAAGAGAAATTGAACTGGGCCACCAACCTGTTACCTCGATACTGGCCCGCCAGCATAAGTGCGAATTTAATGGAGTTGCGGATGTCTTTGAATCCGACATCCACTTCGTATTTAGGGGGAGGGGGTTCCTCGGGGTTTACCGGTGCGGGTGGCCGGTTGATCTCCCCCTTTAGCCCTACAAACCAGAAATAAGGGCTAACCCGAAAATCCCAGTCATTCCAAAGCACTGTATCCCTTGCTTCCTGGGAACTGAGAGAAGTCATGCAGCAAATAAGACAGAAGACAGCCAAAAGGCCTTTTCCCGATGCGCTATTCATATAAAGAGGCTAGATTGTTGCCTCAAATATACCTAATTGCAGGGTTAGCCATTCAAATTTACAGCTCATAGGTCAGACCAAAGAGCCAGTAGGTCTGCAGGTCGTTGCTGATGTTATCGAAGGTGGCATCAGTATCCCCCAGGGTATTGATGGCGTAGTTCAGGGCTTCCTGTTTGTTGTCCCTCAGCCCGAACTCAAAGCCCAGGCCAATTCCTTTCCAGACCTTATAGGAGAAATTGTTGGTCCAGGTCCAGTTGGAAAGGTTACTGTCTTCATAGCTCAGGAAGGCAGAAAACTGGGATTTCCAGTTGAAGTCCCCCAGGGATTTGTCGTACGTGGCCAGCAACTTGGCCCCGAAAGAGGATTGAAAAATAGTGTCATCATTGGCAAAGACAAAGTTATAGTTCACCGGGTGCATCACTACCACCAGATCGGTAATTGGCCTCCAGGTAATACCCACACCAAGGTCCAGGTAACCAGGATCATTGAAATTCTTGGCCAGCGTACTGCGGTATTCCATCAAGAAAGACGCTGCGAGTTTCTCGGTCAGATTATAACCGACCAAAGAACTGATATTAAAGACGTCATTGGAAAGACGCCAGCCCTCCTGGTCCGTAGGGTCATCCTCGTCATCGAATTTTACCCATCCCAGGTTCACCTGTGCATTGGTATACCAGAAGTATTTTTCGCGGTCCAGCTTGGCATAGGGGTTTATCGTAATGCCAATCCTTCCCGCAGAGTTGTTGGGGAATTCCTGTGCATACCAGTTGCTGAATTGTGAGATGCTTCCTCCAATGGTACCGAAGGCACCAAACTTCCATCCGGGGAATTCATCGATTTGGCCCTGCAGGTCATCGATCCTGCCCTGAATGGCACTGACGGAATCTTCTTTTTGTTTCTTGGCTTCCTTCAGTTCTTCCAGGGTTTGGCCGTGGGAAGCGAAGCCTATCGATAAGAGGATGAGTAAAGCGATGGATTTTTTCATGATGGTAGTCTTTCGTTGAAAAATCTAAATTAAATGATTGGCAGGGAATTTATTGGCAATATTTAGTTTTTCTTGAAGAGGGGGACCGAAGAGCAGGCTTCCCCATACATTATCGAGCGGGCAACCTGCTGCACTTTCTGTATAGCCCAGACATATGCACTGGGGGGAACAGGAAGGTTGCTGCATCCCTTTATGATTACCGGCAGGTCCCGGTAAGCTTCAACATCTAAATCCTTTAGTTGCTGGCGGAAGAGGATTGTTTCCATGAACTGTGGAGATCCTACCACCACTTCCCGGGCAACCCCTTCAAGATAAGACCCCAAGAGCATATAGGCCCAGGCCGGCACGATGGCTTCTGTGCTGCAATCCATGGAAACAAAACCGTCCTTATAGGCCTGCCAGTCATAGGCTTTTAAGGCATCCCTGAAATCCCTTTCCCTCAGGAGGAAACCTTCCTCGAGCCACTGACTGATATCGATGTGAAACCGGGCCCCTTTCGGATACAACTCCTCCAGGTCCAGGGTTACCAGCTTGCTCTTTGAAACGCGATTTACGATTTCCCCTTCCATAATTTCATTACCTATAAGAGACCCAATTCCAGTTTGGCTTCCTCGCTCATCAATTCCTGGGTCCAGGGGGGGTCAAAGGTGATTTCCACCTCGGCATCTTTGACCATATCGAGGGACTTGACCTTCTCTTCCACCTCCAGGGGAAGGGATTCCGCCACGGGGCAGTTGGGCGAGGTCAGGGTCATCAGGATTTTCACATCCCGGACCTCATTTACAAAGACATCATAGATCAACCCGAGTTCGTAAATATCCACGGGAATCTCAGGATCGTAGATGGTTTTAAGGACCCGGACAATTTTCTCCCCTAGTTCCTGGGTATCGATGGTGGTATCTTGTTCCATTGGGATTGATCTTAATAGTTGGGCGTTCAGGATTCCATTTGGGTCTCGTAGGCCAGCGCGTACATTTTCAATTGCTTGATCATGCTAACCAGTCCGTTGGCCCGCGTGGGGGACAGATGCTCCTTTAAACCGATCTCGTCTATAAAATCCATTTTGGCTTTCAGAATGTCGGAGGGTTTCTGGTTATTGAATGCACGGATCAGGATCGCAATGATTCCTTTGGTTATGATCGCCTCGCTGTCTGCGGTAAAAACGACCCTCTCATTTTCCAGGTCTGCATGAACCCAGACCTTGCTTTGGCAGCCCTTGATAAGATGGTCATCCGTTTTATATTTCTCATCGATTTTTGGGAGGGATTTCCCCAGTTCGATCATGTACTCATACCGCTGCATCCAATCGTCGAACATCTCGAATTCTGCTACGATCGCTTCCTGTATTTCCTCTATTTGCATTTGCAACTTTTTTTCAAAATTACGATTTGAAACACGCATATTCAAGGTTCCGGCTTCAGGCCAGCATCTGGCGGGCCTTTTCCACACCGGTTGCAAGCCTGTCGGCCTCTTCGAAGGTATTGTAAAAGCTAAAACTCGCCCGAACTGTCCCCGGGATTTGGTAGAAGTCCATAATGGGCTGAGCACAGTGATGTCCCGTTCGGACCGCTATGCCGAGCTTGTCCAGGATGGTTCCCACATCATAGGGGTGGATGCCCTCGAGATTAAAGGAAATGACAGCCGTTTTCTCCACGGCCTCTCCATAGATCTTTAGCCCTTCGATATTCAATAGCTTATCTGTGGCGTACTCCAGCAGTTCATCTTCATAAGCTGCAATGGCCTCCATTCCTATCCCGTTCAGGTAATCCAGCGCCGCTCCAAAGGCGATGCCTCCGCAAATATTCGGGGTGCCAGCCTCAAACTTATGGGGCAGGTCTGCATAAGTCGTTTTTTCGAAGGTTACTTCTGAAATCATTTCACCACCACCCTGGTAGGGGGGGAGCTTTTGCAGCCATTCTTCTTTGCCGTAAAGGGCACCTACTCCGGTAGGGCCGCAAAGCTTATGGGCCGAAATGGTGTAGAAGTCCACATCCAGTGCCTGCATGTCGGCTTTGATGTGGGGGGCGGCCTGGGCACCGTCGATCAGAACCGCGGCACCCACCTCATGAGCACTTTGTATGATTTCCTCTATGGGATTGATGGTCCCCAGTGCATTTGAAATATGATTGCAGAATACCAGGCGGGTTCGCTCAGAGCGTTCGGACTTGAAGAAGTCAATAAGCAATTCCCCATTCTGGTTCATTGGAATGACCCTCAGCACGGCACCCGTCCGCTCACAAAGCATTTGCCAGGGGACAATGTTGGAGTGGTGCTCCATTGCCGAAACCCATATCTCATCACCCGGGTTCAGAAAGGAAGTAAAACCCTGTGCCACCAGATTGATCCCCTCCGTGGTTCCCGAGGTCATGATGATCTCATATGGCTGGGCAGCATTGAAGTGTTTCTGGATCTTGATCCGTGCCTGCTCATAGGCATCCGTCGCTTCCTGGGAGAGGGTGTGTACCCCCCGATGGATATTTGCGTTATAGCGTGAATAGTAATCCACGATCACGTCAATCACTTGACGGGGCGTTTGGGATGTTGCTGCGTTGTCCAGATAAACCAGTGGCTGCCCGTGCACCTGACGGGAGAGAATCGGGAAGTCTTTGCGTATCTCGGCCAGGTTTAGCATGCGATGGGATTATGGATGTTGAACTCACAGGATTGCTATTTCAGCAAGCAAATCCAATTTTAATTCAGTGATAAAGCTGAAGCCGTGGCTACAATTCAAAACCCAGACGAACCCCTAACTTTTCGGCAATCAACCTGTTGATACGCATTTTAACTTCCGGAATGCGAACACTTTCAAGGACGTTATTGGCAAAGGCGTACATCAGCAGGGCTGAGGCTTCCTTCTTTGGAATGCCCCTGGCCTGCAGATAGAATAGGGCATCCTTGTCTAACTGGCCAATGGTACACCCGTGTGAACAACGGACGTCGTCAGCAAAGATCTCGAGTTGGGGCTTGGTGTTCACCGTAGCCTTGTCGCTGATCAACAGATTGTTGTTTTGTTGAAAGGCATTGGTTTTCTGGGCAATCTTGTCTACGATGATCTTCCCGTTGAACACCCCGGTGGAGCGCTGTCCGAAAATACCCTTATAGTCCTGGTGGCTTTCGCAATTCGGCTGTTGGTGGTGGACCAGGGTGTGATGGTCTACGTGTTGTTTTTCTCCAAGGATGGTCACCCCTTTCAGAGTGGACTGAATGTGTTCCCCGTCCTGGTAGAAATTCAGGTTGTTCCTGGTGAGTTTTCCACCGAATGAAAAGGTATGGACACTCACATGGCTGTTCCCTTTCTGGTCGATGTAGGTATTGTCGATCAGGCTGGAGGCATCACTGTCGTTTTGCACCTTGTAGTAGTCTACGATGGCGTCGCGGGCTGCAAAGATCTCCGTTACTGCATTGGTGAGTGTTTCGTTTGAGGTCAGGCTCTGGTGCCTTTCGATGACCTGCAGCTCCGCATTTTCTTCTGCAATGATGAGGTTTCTGGGTTGCAACAGCAGAGAGGACTCATTCCCCGTAGAGAAGTGCAGGATTTCGACAGGCTTTTTGGGCACTTTGTTCTTTGGGATGTAGATAAAGGCGCCTTCCCTGGCAAATGCCGTATTGAGGGTGGTAAGGGACTCATCCCTGGAGGCCACCTTGTTGAAATACACATCGATGACCGGACGATACATCGGCTTGGTCAGGGCAGAGCTCATCAGGCATACATCCACGCCATCATGGGTGGTTTCAGAGAGAAAGGAGCTATAGATCCCGTCGACAAATACAATCTTATAGGTGTCGATCTCGTGAAGGAAGTACTGCTTGACGTCTTTGTACTCCAGGGTCTGGTCCTGCTTGGGGAAAAGGCTGAAATCTACCTTTTGCAGGCGGTCCAGGGAAGTGTATTTCCAGGCTTCCATCTTGCGATGCGGAAATCCCCTGGCCTCAAAATTCTTAAGGGCCTCAGACCTGATCTCATGAACCGGGTGGTTCATGTCCACCTGGTTCTCAAAGGCCATAAACGAGGCGATTAATTTTTCCTTTAATTCCATAGTTCCTTCAATTACAGGTCAATTAAAACCTAAAGTACTGCTTCCTGCTTGATCCAGTCGTATCCTTTTTCTTCCAGTTCCAGCGCCAATTCCTTGGAACCGGATTTGACGATTTTTCCATCGTGGATCACATGCACAAAATCCGGGATGATATATTCCAGGAGCCGCTGATAGTGTGTAATTACCACAACCGCATTGTCCTTTGACCGCAGCTTGTTCACCCCGTTGGCAACGATGCGCAGGGCATCGATATCCAGGCCGGAGTCTGTTTCGTCCAGGATCGCCAGTTTGGGATCCAGCATGGCCATCTGGAAAATCTCGTTTCGTTTTTTCTCCCCTCCGGAAAAACCTTCATTCAGGGAACGCGAGAGGAATTTGCGATCGATTTCGAGCATTTCAGCTTTATCCTTCAACAGCTTCAGCATTTCATTGGCAGGCATGTCTTTCATGCCACGTGCTTTCCGGGTTTCGTTGATGGCCGTTTTCACAAAATTGGTCACAGAAACACCGGGGATTTCCACGGGATACTGAAAGGAGAGGAAGATGCCTTTGTGGGCGCGCTCTTCCGGAGCAAGCTCTTCCAAATCTTCGCCTTCGAAGAGAACCTTCCCACGGGTCACATCAAAGTCTTCCCTGCCGGCGATCACCGAGGCAAGTGTACTCTTTCCGGACCCGTTTGGTCCCATGATGGCGTGAACTTCCCCCGGGTTCACCTCCAGGTTAATCCCTTTGAGGATCTTCTTGCCGTCCACTCCGGCGTGCAGGTTCTTTATTGTCAGCATAATCTTTATTTTAAATAGTTTGGTGCCTTTGGCATTTTCTCAAAATCTTCTTTCTGGTGCTGCAGGTAAACCACAGCGCCTTTTTCCTGCGCAAAAGCCTCAAAGGCCTCCATGCTTTCCAGTGTTTGTTTTACATCGTAGTTGAAAATCGGTACCCGCTTGTTCTTCCGGCTGGCATACATATGGTAAAGGTCGCCAGCCAGCAGTAAGGGCCCGTGCTCCTTGAGGTCCAGGAACAGCACTGAATGCCCGGGGGTATGGCCCGGCATGAATTTGATTACCACGGTCCCATCGCCGAAGACATCATAATCCCCTTTGATCTTCTTAATGTTCCTCAAGTCCTTTATGGCGTTGTATTCATTGGGGTAATCCTTTTGAATTTCCGGACTGGTAATGAAATCGTATTCGGCTTTCTGGACAAGCCACAGCGCCTTTTTAACGCTGGCCGCGTGTCCACTGTGATCAAAGTGCGTGTGTGACAGGGCAAGGTAATCGATGTCTTCCGGGGTCATCCCGATCTTCGAGAGTTGGTTCCGGACTGAATCGGAGCGGGATACCGTGAAATTTCCATCCGGGGTGGTGTATGGCTCCTCCATGGAGACCAGGGATTCTGCAAGGCCGGCGTCCCACATCAGGGTTCCTTTTGGGTGTTGTATCACGTAGTAGGCATCCGCAAATTCCTTGGACTGGCCTTTATAGGTGGAGTCCAGGGCAAAGGGCTGCAGGTTGTTTACCATTACCGTACCCCCGTCAAATGTATACAGACGGATGTCCGGACCTTCCACCGGGTTTGCCACGGCCATGGCCTCCTTATTGCCCGTATCCTTGCAGGCTGCAAGGAGTGCTAGCAGGAATACAGACCAGAGAACAATGTATTTTAAACCTTTCATAGTCACGGCTATCCCACAGAGCCTTCCAGGCTGATTTCCAATAATTTCTGGGCTTCCACGGCAAACTCCATAGGCAGTTTGTTGAGGACCTCCTTGCTGAAACCATTGACGATCAGGGCGATGGCCTTTTCAGTATCAATGCCCCGCTGGTTGCAGTAGAAGATCTGATCTTCCCCGATCTTGCTGGTCGTGGCTTCGTGTTCAATCTGTGCGGTTTGATTCTTTGCTTCGATATAGGGGAATGTATGCGCACCGCACTCATTGCCCATCAAAAGGGAATCGCATTGGGAGAAATTCCGTGCATTGGCAGCACGGGAGTTGACCTGTACCAGGCCCCGGTAGCTGTTTTGGGACTTCCCGGCAGAAATTCCTTTGGAAATGATGGTGCTGCGTGTGTTTTTTCCCAGGTGGATCATCTTGGTCCCCGTATCCGCCTGCTGGTAATTGTTCGTTACCGCGATGGAATAGAACTCACCTATGGAATTATCTCCCTTCAGCACACAGGAAGGGTATTTCCAGGTGATGGCCGAACCGGTCTCCACCTGCGTCCAGGAAATTTTGGCGTTTGTTTCGCACAAGCCTCTCTTGGTCACAAAATTGTAAACCCCTCCATGCCCGTCCTTGTCCCCGGGGAACCAATTCTGTACGGTGGAGTATTTTATTTCGGCATTGTCCAGGGCGATGAGCTCCACCACGGCGGCATGCAGCTGGTTTTCATCCATTGAAGGGGCCGTACAGCCCTCCAGGTAACTCACGTAGCTGCCCTCGTCTGCGATGACCAGGGTCCGCTCGAACTGGCCCGTCCCCGCCTGGTTGATCCGGAAATATGTCGAAAGTTCCATGGGGCAACGCACGCCTTTGGGAATATAGCAGAAAGACCCGTCTGAGAATACGGCCGAATTCAGGGCAGCGTAGAAATTGTCTTTCTGAGGAACCACACTGCCAATGTATTTGCGGACCAGTTCAGGGTGCTCCTTAATCGCTTCGGAGATCGAACAGAAAATAATGCCCTTTTCAGCAAGGGTTTTCTTAAACGTCGTGGCTACGGAAACGGAGTCCATTACAACATCCACTGCTACCCCGGCCAGTTTCTTTTGTTCTTCCAGGGGGATGCCAAGGCGCTTGAAGGTGTCCAGCAGTTCCGGATCCACTTCGTCCAGGCTGTCGTATTTCGGCTTCTTGTTGGGAGCAGAATAATAGGAAATGTCCTGGAATTCAGGTTTTTTGTAGGTTACATTGGCCCACTCCGGCTCCTCCATCGTCTTCCAGATCCGGAAGGCTTCCAGGCGCCACTGGGTCATCCATTCCGGTTCCTCTTTCTTCCTGGAAATGGCCACTACGACGTCTTCATTGAGGCCTTTGGGAAAGGTGTCCGACTCAATATCTGTATAGAAACCGTATTCGTATTCCTTGGTTTCCAGTTCTTTTTTCAGTTCTTCTTCGGTATATGCCATCTTTTGGTGTTATTGGCCCCTGCCTCAAGTGGGGCTTAAGATTTTGTCTCCCTGTTAGAGTGAAAAGCTTTCTCCGCAACCACAGGTGCGCTGTGCGTTTGGATTATTAAACACAAATCCTTTTCCGTTAAGGCCACCCGAATACTCCAAAATGGTGCCTACCAGATAAAGGAAACTCTTTTTGTCAACAATGATTCGAACGGCATTGTCTTCAAAAACCTTGTCCGAATCTCCTATGGAATTGTCGAACTTCAATTCGTAGGACAACCCGCTGCAGCCTCCGCTTTTAACGCCTACCCGGACATAATCGCGTTCTGCATTGAAACCCTCTTCCTGCATCAGGGAGAGCACTTTTTGCTTTGCAGAATCCGAAACTGTGATCATTATTAATTGGAATTAGTCTAAATAGCTCACAAATATAGAAAGTTAAGGGCACTTTTGACCTATTGCTAACATTATTATAACGTATCGGGGCATTGAAAAAAGCTATGCCGGCAATGTGGAACACCTCTGAGGGTCGAAAATCCTGTATAACTGGTGTTTAGGCGTGGGAGAAAAGTGGCAATCTTTCACCCCGGGATGTGGTATTTTGTCCTATTGGCGCATTACTTTTGCGTCATGCTGGAAAATAAGGAAACAAGCCGGACGGAACTGGAGAAATTGGGGGAGTTCGGTTTGATTAAACATCTGACCAAAGACCTCTCCCTGACCCAATCATCCACCTTGAAGGGAATTGGGGATGATGCTGCTGTGATCGAGGCAGGCGGCAGACATCTCGGGATTACTACGGACATGCTTGTGGAGGGCGTCCACTTTGACCTCGCCTACACGCCCCTGAAGCATCTGGGATACAAGGCCGTGGTGGTGAATCTCAGCGACATTTATGCCATGAATATGACGGCTACCCAGGTAACCGTTTCCCTTGCGGTCTCCAACCGGTTTCCTCTGGAGGCCCTTGAAGAATTATATTCGGGGATTTCCCTCGCATCCCGGATCTATGGGGTGGATGTAGTTGGTGGAGATACGACTTCCTCAACCCGGGGAATGATCCTTTCAATCACTGCGATCGGCCAGGCTGCTCCTCAGGAGGTGGTATACCGAAACGGGGCCAAACCCAATGATTTGCTCGTTGTGAGCGGCGACCTGGGCGGGGCCTATATGGGGTTGCAGGTCCTCAGGCGCGAACAGGAGGTCTTTCGCGTAAATCCAAAGCATCAACCGGACCTTGAACCTTACGACTACCTGGTGGAACGGCAGCTGAAACCCGAGGCCAGAAAGGATATAATCGAATTGCTGGCCGCCCTGGAGGTCAGGCCCACCTCAATGATCGATATCAGTGACGGTTTATCCTCGGAAATTCTCCATTTGAGTACTTCCAGCGACATCGGATGCCATTTGTACGAGGAGAAAATACCCCTTGACCCTCTTGTGATCAGCACCTGTGAGGAATTCAGACTGGACAGTTCCCTGGTTGCCCTCAGTGGCGGGGAAGACTACGAATTGTTGCTTACGGTAGCTCAGGAAGATTACGATAAGATCAAGGGAAATCCCAACTTAACCGTGATTGGGCATATGACCGAAAAAGGAAGCGGAGCCCGGATGATCGGTCGGGGGGGGGATAGTATTCCACTTACTGCACAAGGTTGGAACGCATTTGGAACCTAGGTTTCAGGCTGGTTGATGCTGTTTTTGGGGATGCCTTTTCTGATAAATGCGCTCCAGGGTTTGATTGATTTCCCGAAGTTCAGGCGTAAGAAGGGACAGGTTCCCACTGGCATCGGTAGTGACCTGTTTTCCACAATGGACACAGGAGTATTCCTTGATGTGAGAAGTGACTTTCTTGGATACGCTGTAGTGGTGGCCGAAGATGGTGCAGAACAGTTTCTTCATGGGAGTAGGTTTTTGGGATTCATGGCAGCCCCTGGGTGGGGGGAGGTCTTTTAGTTGGGATCTTTGATCGTATACAACTGGTATTTGGTACTTGTTAGACTATGTTCCAACGCTATGGAGCATGGTTTTATTGAATGTTCGGGTTGAATTTTTGAATTTTTCGACAAAATCCACTCTGGTCTTCGCGGAAATCTTAATTTTCCCAGGTTTGAAAAGCCCTGCAAAGCAGAAATCCTTACAGAATATTCCAAAAAATGAAGCGTAGATCCGATTTGGTGCTTGCTCTGGCCCTGTTTTCCCTGTTTTTTGGAGCCGGGAACCTGATCCTTCCCCCACAGCTGGGATTTCGTTCCGGAGCTTCCTGGTGGCTTGCTGGGCTCGGGTTTAGCATTTCAGCTGTCCTGATCCCCATGCTTGGGATCCTGGCACATGCCAGACTGCAGGGGAGCATGTTTGATTTTGGAAAAAAGGTCTCTCCTGCCTTCAGCCTGCTCTACTGTTATCTGATCTATGCCATTTCCATTGCGCTGCCTGCACCACGCACGGCCTCTGTAACTCATGAGATGGGGATTGCTCCCTTTTTTGGAACCTCCTCCCTTTGGACGAGCCTGGTTTACTTTGCCCTGGTGTATTTACTGGTCGTAAATCGGTCAAAGATCATACCCCTGATCGGAAAGTACCTGACCCCGATTATCCTGGTCGTTATGCTGATGATGATTGGGAGTGTCATCTGGGGAAGCCCCGGATCCCCGGGGGTACCTATGATGGAGTACCCAATGTCAGAAGGGATTTTGGAAGGGTACCAAACCTTTGACGCGATCGGCGCGGTTGTTGTGGGGGGAGTGGTGCTCATTTCAATGAACCTCGAATATCCGGGTTTAAACACCCATGAGCGCTTCCTTCATTTGTCCAGGGCCGGTTGGATGGCTGGGCTTGGATTGCTGTTGCTGTACGCCGGCCTGATATTTTCAGGGGCATTGTTGCAGGAGGAATTCGCTGGGGACTCCAGCAGGACAGAAGTCCTCCGAATAATGAGCACCTGGGCCCTGGGATACCGCGGCAACATATTCCTGAGCGTATTGATTGGGCTGGCCTGTTTCACCACGGCTGTGGGGATCATAACGGGGGCTTCGGACTTTATGAAATCCAGGTTTGGAAATTCGACGACTATTTACAGGGCAACCGCCTTTATCGGATGTCTGCTGGGTGTGCTGATGGGGCAATTGCCGGTTGACTATATAATTGCAGTGGCCCTGCCGCCCCTGATGTTTATCTATCCGCTAACCATTGTGATGATCCTGCTAAATGCCCTTCCGGACCACTGGTCCCCTCCCGGATTATTCAGGATGGTGGTCATAGCGACACTCCTGTTCAGCGTTCCTGATTTTCTGGGGAGCATCGGCATCCCGCTGATGGCAGATTGGCTTGAGGCCTGGTGGCCCTTGCAGACCTATCAGATGGGGTGGGTGCTCCCGGCACTTATTGTATTTGCGGCCTATCATCTGGTCCGGAGGTTTCGATAGGAAGCAACAGGTTTCAGCACGCCCTCGAAGGCGGTGTGCCATCCGCAATTTTACCCTTTCATCCCATTGGTGTAAGTTTATGCCAAAAGCTGACCATGGCAGAGTATTACAACTATATCAAATCCCTGCACCTGATCTTTGTGATCACCTGGTTTGCAGGACTGTTTTATATGCCGCGCCTTTTTATATACCATATTGAGGCCGGCGAGAAGTCACCGGAAGAGCGGGAATTGCTATCAGCCCAGTTCAGGGTGATGGAAAGGCGGCTTTGGTATATCATCACCTGGCCATCCGCCGTGCTGTGCACCTTGTTCGCCCTTTGGTTGCTCTGGCTGATGCCGGCATGGCTTTCCCAGCCATGGATGCATATCAAACTCGGATTTATCCTGCTGCTTTTCGGGTACCACCTGAAAACACACCAAATGTTCCTGCGATTCCAGCGGGAGGATATCAGATATACTTCCCGCTATATGCGGATCTGGAATGAAGGCGCTACCCTGATTCTCTTCGCCGTGGTATTTCTCGCCATTTTGAAAAGCAGTTTTCAGTGGGTTTACGGGCTTGGGGGATTGATCGTCCTGGCGGTATTGCTGATGCTAGGAATCCGGCTTTACAGGCGGATTCGTGAAAGAAGGGATTAAAGGCCGCTCGATGATCGAGCATGGACAAAGCCCCTGTTCACAAAGGTGGTTTTGGCTCGATAATTGCTATCTTTACGGGTAAATCCGGAAGCTTGTTCAGGAAGTTGTCTTTGCGGTCGAGGATATTTGTCTCCATGATCCTTCTGGTGCTAATCGCCTCTGTGCTGATTGCAGGAATTACCGTATATCAGTACAGGGAGCAGTCCAGGGATTACCACGAAGACCGCCTGGGCAGAAAAGAACAACAGATCAAGCAGGCAATAACCTTTGCCCTGCAACGGACCACGTACCCCATTACCACCGAGTACCTGCCCCTGATATTCCGGGATGAGATTTATCGTATCGCCATCATCCAAAAGACAAATTTCAACCTGTACGATCTGCAGGGCCAGCTCATCAAGAGTTCACGGCCACAATTTGACAGTGATTCCGTCTCCGCCCGACTGGACATTCATGTCCTGGACTCACTGAAGCATAGCCTGGAGAAGCGCTATGTAGAGGCCAGTGATGAGGCGGAGTTTAAATACCAGGCATCCTATTCGTATATCACGGACGATCAGTTCAAACCCATAGGGATCCTTCATTTGCCCTATTACGAGGAAAACTCCTTTTATGACAAGGAGTTGCAGGAATTCCTCATGCGCCTGGGCGCCGTTTACCTGTTTATGTTTTTGCTGGCTATTGCCCTGGCTTACTTTATATCCAAATACATCACCAGGTCCCTGAAGACCATTACGGAAAAACTCAATCAGACACGCCTGGCACGGACCAATGAAAAGATCCTTATCGAGGATCCCAGTCAGGAGATTTCACAGCTGGTAGATTCCTACAACGGGATGATTGATGAACTGGAGCTGAGTGCGGCAAAACTGGCCAGGAGCGAACGAGAGCAAGCCTGGCGGGAAATGGCCAAACAGGTGGCCCATGAAATTAAGAATCCCCTGACCCCCATGCGACTGAGCGTTCAAAGTTTTGAACGAAAGTTTGATCCGGCAGATCCCGAGATCGACAGCAAGGTAAAGGAATTTTCAAAGACCCTGATTCAACAGATCGATACGTTGAGCAGCATTGCCTCTGCTTTTTCCAACTTTGCCAAAATGCCGGCCCAGCAAAACGAAACGCTGAATGTGGTTGAGGTTGTCAAACTGGCTTTGGATATTTTCAATGAGCCCTACATCCATTTTCTCACGGAGGAAGAGGTGTTGGTTGCCAAGATGGACCGGACCCAGCTTATCCGGGTAATCACCAATCTGGTAAAAAATGCCATCCAGGCCGTTCCTGAAGTAGCCGATCCAAGGATCCTGGTTTCGGTAGATTCCCAAGGGGATATGGCCATGATAACCGTGGCGGACAACGGCAAGGGAATCGAAGCAGAGTTCAAAGACAAGATCTTTGAACCAAAATTCACCACAAAATCCAGTGGGATGGGCCTGGGCCTTGGGATGGTCAAAACCATTGTGGAGACCTATGGAGGGGAGATCAGCTTTACCTCCCAATCCGGGAAAGGATCCGTTTTTTCCGTACGAATACCAAAAGTTAAATCACCAACAACCATTACAATATGAACTTTGAGAACCTGGTACTTGAAATAGAAGATCGTATTGCCCTGCTGCAGATCAACCGTCCCAAGAAACTAAATGCCCTGAACCGGGCTACCATTTCAGAGCTCAACAAAGCTTTTACTTCCCTGGAATCCGACCCGGACGTTCAGGTTATAATACTTACAGGGACCGGACCCAAGGCCTTTGTGGCAGGCGCTGACATAGCGGAGTTTGCGAACTTTGGGGAAGAAGAAGGGAAACAGCTTTCGGCAAGGGGTCAGAAGGAATTGTTCGATCTTGTGGAGCAGCTCCAAACACCGGTTATTGCAGCGGTTAACGGGTTTGCCCTGGGAGGCGGCCTCGAACTCGCCATGTCCTGTCACTTTCGCATCGCCAGTGAGAACGCCAAAATGGGATTGCCAGAGGTTTCCCTTGGGGTGATTCCGGGTTACGGAGGGACACAACGGCTTCCCATGCTGGTGGGAAAGGGGAGGGCCATGGAGCTTATCCTGACCGGAGGAATGATCAATGCAGACCGGGCGCTGGAAATCGGCCTGGTCAACCATGTGACCCCTCCGGAGGAATTGCTGGGGCTTGCCCGGAAACTGGCCGGCAAGATTGTGAAAAACTCTCCGGTTGCCATTTCCTATGCAATAAAAGCAGTAAATGCGGGTTTTAGTAGTAAGAAACCCGGATTTCAGGCTGAAATCGAGGCCTTTGGGCGATGTTTCGGCACAGAGGACTTCAGGGAAGGCACTACTGCTTTCCTTGAGAAAAGGACTCCAGAATTTCCCGGGTTCTAAACCCAAATCAAACCTACATGTTCAGAAACCTATGCCTTATGGCAGGCCTGTTGGCAGCATGGGCGATCCACGCTCAGGAAATGCCTTTGGAGTATCACTTTGGGGAAAAATATAAGGATCGGTATAAATACTCCAACCTCCTTTCCTTCAGCGAAACGGTGTCCGGGGAAAAGATTTTGATAAGAGCTTATTATACAGGGCTTCTCCTGCATCCCAAGGGATATTTGATCGAGCGGTACAATGAGGACCTGGAGCTCTTGGAGGAGTACAATTACAAGTTTCGGGGCGCAGACTTCATACATGGCTTTGTGGCCAATGGCCAAATATACCTTTTGTTCTTGGAATATGATCAGGAGCAGGGCGCCTACATCTACAACCTGCATCAGAGCCCTATTGGGACCTATGAATTCAGGATAACTTCCTTACTGGCCGTTACCTCGGATTATGTGGATCAGCCCCTGGACAAGAACTATTACAATCGAAACTTCAAATCCGGATTTACCACCACAGTGCTTTCAGACCCTGATGCCCGCACCATAGCCATCAGCGTTCAGCAAAAGACCAAGGAAGCATATTCTCACCGGATCCTGGTTTATAACAACCAGATGAAACAGATCCTCAATATCGATTTCTCGCAGCCCAGTCAGGAAAAAAATTATGCTTTTGAGGAACTTGCCGTGGCACCTGACCTGTCTGCCGTTTACCTTGTGGGGAAGGCCTATTTCAAGAAAAAGCGGTTTAAGAACGAGGAGCGGAAATTTCAATACGAACTGGTGCGCCTTTCAAAACAGGGAACGCAGTTTCAGGAATTCGATATCCCCGGCAAATATTCGGAAGCCATCAAACCCCTTTGGAAAGACAATCAGTTGATCTGTGCGGGGTTTTATGCCGATCGGAAAGACAACCGGTACAATGGCTTGCAGTATTTTATAGTGAACCCAGGGGACCTGTCCATCCTGAAGCGGAAATACAACCCCTTTACGCAGCAATTCATGCTGGACAAGTTTGGAAAGGAAACCGAGAAAGTAGTTAAAAACCTCGTTTTTAAAGGGGCTTATTTCACGGCGGATGGTTCCCTGCTCTTCAACGCAGAGGAATTCTTTGTCACCGAAAGCATGCAGGCCAATGCCAGTGGAGGAAGAATTCGCGTGGAGCGGTTTCACCACAATGACATTGTAAGCGTCCGTCTCGGCCCTGATGGCTCCCTGCAATGGGCGCGCAACATCAATAAGACCGAAGTAACACAAGGTGACGGAGCTTATGCTTCCTACAGTTCCTATACCAAGAACGGGCAGACCTATTTCTTCGTTTGCTCGGCTACCGAAGCGCCTCAGCTGATCAATAACAAGCGATTGATTTTCAAACAGGGCATGAGCCGGAATCGCAATGTGTTTGTGATTCGCCTGGATGAAGCCGGAGAGATGAGCTATGAAAAAATCATCGATAGCCGGGAAGCCCGTTTACCGCTTATGGTTTCCAGCCCCCTTATAAACTACGAAAGCGACCGGGTTTGGTTCTACGCAAAACTTGGAGGCCGCAAACAGTTGGTCGGTGTGGAGGTAGGCGATTAAGTGGTCTTAAATTCTTGTGACAGAAACATAAAATAGGAATATATCCATATATTTGGAAATATTCCTATTTTTATTCATGTCTAAACCATCTGGCATTACCAAAGGTCGCGGGGCCCAACAAGAGGTGCCAAATCGATTCGAAAAGTTTACCCATGTACCACGAACGGATTTTCAGGAATTCTGTCACAGGGAAGGAGAGGAGACGAAGGTACGGACCCAATATCTGAACGTATTTCCAAAGACGGTGGTCAACCGGGTAGACAGCCCTGACGTCGGGATGGCCTACAGTATGAATCCCTACCAGGGCTGCGAGCATGGATGTGTGTACTGCTATGCACGTAATACTCATGAATATTGGGGGTTTGGCCCTGGAATTGATTTTGAGTCCAGGATACTCATTAAAGCCAATGCCCCTTCCCTCCTCGAAGCACATCTCAGAAAACCGGCCTGGAGGGCGGAGACAATCGTGCTTTCGGGAAATACGGACTGCTACCAGCCGGCTGAACAGAAATTTCGTCTGACCAGGGCCTGTCTGGAGGTTTTTTTAAGGTACAGGCATCCGGTGGGGATCATAACGAAGAATGCTTTGGTCCTCCGAGACCTCGATATCCTCAGCGCATTGAACGAAGATCGCCTTGTGGGCGTGCATATCTCCGTTACCTCCCTGGAAAGGAATACCCGCAGGCTCCTGGAGCCGCGAACTGCCACTACCGCTCAAAGGCTAAAGACCATCGAAAAGCTTTCCCGTGCGGGAATACCGGTAAACGCCATGCTGGCGCCCATCATCCCCGGGATCAACAGCCATGAGGTCATGCGGTTGGCAAAAAGTGTTTCGGAAGCCGGGGCCAGGTCCTTCGGATTAAGCGTGGTTCGTCTCAATGGAGCCATTGGTCAGATTTTCACCACCTGGATAGAAAGGGCCATGCCGGATCGGGCTGAAAAAGTGCTTCAACAGATACGCTCCTGTCATGGCGGGTCCTTAAATGACAGCCGGTTTGGCCTTCGGAACCGGGGGGAGGGCCCTATAGCCGATCAGATCCACCGGATGGCCAAAGTGGCCAGGAGAAAGTATTTTGGTGATAGTGCCCTGCCGGAGTTAAACAAAAGCCTGCATGCCGAATATAAAACCGGGCAGCTCAGACTCTTCTAGCAAAAGCACGCTCAAGGCCTATGTAAGCTCCCAGCCTTTGCGGTAACTTCCCTGCACCCACTTATTGGCTTCCTCAAAATTGGTTACGCGCATGTTGGCGCCGTCCCACTGAATTTTGCGACGGCCGGGATAGTCATACGGATCCCAGTCGCCCAGGGATTTGCCTTCTTTCAAGGTCTTATACTGAAAGGCCCGAATGGCAAGGTTCCCCATCAATACCGATTCCGTAAGGGGTCCGGAACGGCTGAAGTCGGAGGAGGTAGTTCCGCCGTTCATGCACGCCTCGACCCAATTGTTGATGTGCCCGTTCACATCACCCGGGATCCTCGGGTATTTCGGAGCAGGCGGGTTGAGTAAATCCATCATTTCGGAGGGTAGCAGGCGGGCATTCCTGGAATAGACATCACATACCATGATTCCCTTGGAGCCATAGAAAATAGTACCTCCCCCCGTATCTCCAATACCTTCTCCGTCCTTGAGTTCATCCGGAAGGTCCGGAAGGATGCCCCCGTCATACCAATTCAGAGCGACCTCTCCGTGGTTTGGGGTATCGAATTTTAAGCGGACGATGGAAGAGGACGGGCAGGATGCACTGTAATCTGCTTCAACAAAATCACCCACCCAGTTTGTGGTGCAGCTCGCCTCTGCTTCTTTGGGGTAACCCAGATCAAGAACGCTGAAAGGCGTCTCCATGATATGGCATCCCATATCGCCCAGGGCCCCTGTTCCAAAGTCCCACCAACCCCGCCATTTAAAGGGGAGGTAGGCATGGTTGTAATCCCTCATTTCCGCAGGACCGAGCCAGAGGTCCCAGTCCAGTTCCTTGGGGACCTCGTGTGCCTCCGCAGGCAGGGGGACGCCCTGTGGCCATACGGGGCGGTTGGTCCAGCAATCGACCCGCTCGACGGTTCCGATCACACCGGCTTCCACCCATTCCCTGGCCTTCCTGCTGTCATCGCTGGAGGCGCCCTGGTTGCCCATCTGGGTAACGATCCCCATCTCGGCAGCCACCTGGGTCATCAACCGGGCCTCCCGAATATTGTGCGTCAGGGGTTTTTCAACATAGGCGTGTTTCTTTTCCCGCATGAAGGGAAGCGCGATACTGGCATGGGTGTGATCCGGGGTGGCTACCATGATGGCATCTATGTCCTTCAGATGACGCTGAAAGACTTTCCTGAAGTCTTTGTATTTCCGCACATCAGGGTAGGTTTCATGGCTTCCTGCTGCCCGGCGCTCGTCCACATCGCAGAGTGCCACATACTTTACTTTGCCCGTGGCATCCAGGCCTCGCATCACACCGCTTCCACGGCCTCCCACTCCAAAAGCTGCCACATAAAGGGTGTCACTGGGCGGGGTTTTTCCTCTACCAAGGACATGGCTGGGTACAATGGTAAATGCTGCAGAAGTGGCAGCAGCATTCTTCAGGAAGGTTCTTCTTTGCATGTATGGTGGATTTTAGATTTGGCCAAAAAGATACAAAAACTTCCACCAAGCAAGCCCACTACACAGACCCCTTCCATTCCCGAAAGAACTCCTCCAGGTACTCCAGCATGAACTGATGCCGGTGCTCGGCCAGTTTCCTGCCGGTGTCTGTATGCATCATATCGCGAAGAAGCAATAATTTTTCGTAGAAATGATTGATGGTTGGCCCTGTATTCTTCTTGTATTCCGCTTTGCTCATTTTCGGTTTTGGCGGGATCTCCGGGTCGTAGAGTTTTCTGCCGGCGTATCCCCCATAGCTAAAAGCCCTGGCGATACCAACTGCGCCCAGGGCGTCCAGCCGGTCCGCATCCTGCACGACCTGCAGCTCGGGCGAATCGAATTTTTCCTGCCTGTTTTCCAGGCTGTTCTTGTAGGAGACATTGCGGATGATGGTTATGACATGGTTGCGGACCCCCCTGGGGACCCCCAGGGTTTTTAGGAATCCTCTTGCCTTTTGCGGGCCCACTTTCTCGTTCCCTCCGTGAAATTTGGCATCCGCAATATCGTGTAGTAGGGCCGCCAGGCTGACTGTCAGCACATCCACGTTTTCTTCTTTGGCGATCAGCAGGGTATTGCGGAATACCCTTTGAATATGAAACCAGTCGTGCCCCCCTTCAGCGTTTTCCAGTTCCTGGCGAACATAGGCGATGGTCTTCTCAATAATCTCTGCATCGTTCATGAATTGACATATATATGGGAGGCTATTCGGGCCTCGATCTCCTGGAGGGATTCTTCGTCACAGTCGGAAGCCGGAATGGGCGGATGAACCGTGAAGTGAATCCTGTTCCCGATCCCGAAAGGAAATTTTCCAAACCGGAGCATCTTCCAGGAATTATTGATGCTTATGGGAAGGATTTGGGCAGAGGGGGCCTTTTTGATCAAAGCCTTTAGCCCAATGGTTCGGAAGGGCTTCGGATTGCCGTCTCTGCTGCGGGTCCCTTCCGGAAAGATCACGGCACTCCTACCGGTCTCTTCTATATATTCCCCCAATTGCTTGATCGCAGAAAGGGCCTGTTTCCGATCCTTTCGGTCGATCAGCACTGAGCCGCCGTGTCTGAGGTTGAAAGACACGCTGGGGAATCCCTTCCCGAGTTCTTTCTTGCTTACAAATTTGGGATGATAGGCCCTGAGATACCAGATAATCGGGGGGATATCATACATGCTCTGGTGATTGGCCACGATGATCAGGGGGCCGGTGTCAGGCATGTTATCCGCCATTTGAAAACGGTAACGCGTACCCAGGATATGCGTAGTACGCAGAAGGCACAGGTTTAATATACTGACACTTTTTTTGTGTGCGTCATACCCAAAGAAATTCAGACAGATCCATTGGACCGGATGGAACAGGACCAGGCACAGGCCAAAGAAGACCAGGTAAATTACCGAAAGCGGATACGATACGATCTTTTGCATGCTTAGACAAAAATAAAAAAACCGCTTACGGGAAGCGGTTTTTTGCAGCAGCCAATCGGAACTGGCTAGCAAAATTCGTCAAATGCCTGTACCAGGTTGTCGGCAATCATTTCAGCAGGCCTGCCTTCGATATGATGGCGTTCAATCATATGGACGAGTTCGCCATCCTTAAACAGGGCCATGCTTGGAGATGAAGGCGGAAAAGGCACCATGAGGTTTCTGGCCGCATCCACCGCCTCCCGGTCAACCCCGGCAAAAACGGTTACCAGGCGGTCCGGTTTCTTTCCGTTTTGAAGGCTGAGCTTTGCCGCAGGGCGGGCATTGGCAGCGGCACACCCGCAGACCGAATTGACAACCACTAAAACGGTTCCATCCTGTTTGATGGCCGTCTCCACGGTATCAGCGGTATATAATTCTTCAAACCCGGCCGAAGCCAGATCCTCTCTCATCGGTTTTACTAACTCTGCTGGATACATAGAATTTCTTTTTTTTGTTGCGTTTTGCAAATGTACAAAAACAGGAGAAGTTCCAAGGGGCTCAAAGACGGGAATCCGTTCGGGTTAATTCCTGTTGAATCCGCTATCTTTGCGCAAATTTTTGGAGTATGGCCAAGTGGTTTGGAGCCATTATCGGATATTTCTTGTTTCGGTTTCCCGGAGCTATTCTCGGCTTTTTTGTCGGGAGCCTGATCGATGGGATGTCCGGGCGCGGAGCTTCTATCCTCAAGGATTTTGGAAGAGCGCAGGTCTCTCCCCAGGACTTTGAGCTGCACCTGATCTCGCTCTGTTCTATCATTATCAAGGCGGATGGCAATGTCAGTCAGCAGGAACTCGATTACGTCCGCCAATATTTCCTGAGCACTTATGGCAAGGAGAAGGCCAATGCCATTTTCAGGACTTTTAATGAGGTGATCAGGAAACGAGAGGTCTCCGCCCAGCGCATTTGCTCTTACCTCAATCAACGAACCCGCTACGAGGTACGCCTTCAGTTGATTCACTTCCTTTTTGGGATCGCAGGGGCTGATGGGGTTGTAAGCCCGGCTGAGGTGGCCAAACTCCGCGAGTTGTCTGGATATCTGAGATGCAGCGCCCGTGATTTTGAGAGCATCAAGGCGATGTTCTTTGAATCCGCGGATACGGCCTACACCATTTTGGAGATCGAACGCACTGCCACGGATGAAGAGGTAAAGAAGGCCTACAGGACCATGGCAAAGAAATACCATCCGGATCGGGTAAACTCCCAGGACGAGGCGATCAAGAAGGGGGCAGAGGAGAAGTTCAAGCAGGTGCAAAAGGCCTATGAGCAGATCCAGAAGGAACGAGGGATTTAGGTTGCATGCCTTAAAGAACAATTTGAAATGCTATGAGTGACTTTTGGTTTTATACACAACTCGGATTCTCTCATGTGTTGGACCCCAACGGCTATGACCACGTGCTGTTTCTTTCAGCACTGGCCCTGCCCTTTACCTTTGTCCAGTGGAAGAAGGTCTTCTGGCTCGCCACCTTATTTACCGTTGCGCATTGTTTTTCACTGGCCCTGGCGGCATTTGGCCTGGTGAGTATCGATTCGGACCTGGTCGAACTTCTGATCCCCATCACGATCCTGATCACGGCCCTGTTCAATTTGTATATTGAAAGGCGGGGGGATTCCCTGACGCACGCTTTTCGTATCGACCTGGCAGCTACCGGATTTTTCGGACTTATCCATGGACTGGGGTTTTCGAATTACTTCAGGATGCTCATGGCCGGGGAAGCTGACAAAATGGGCCCGCTGTTCGGCTTTGCCGCGGGTATCGAAGGTGCTCAATTACTGGTGATCCTGGTCGTTCTTTCAGCTTCGTATATTTTCTTGAACCGGTTGGGATTAAACCGTACCTACTACGTCTGGGGCATCAGTCTGGCCATTGCCCTGATTTCGCTGAAACTGATCTTTTTCTAGGAGGGAACGGTTTTTTTTCACTTAAAATTAACCCGGACAGGTTTGTAAGGCGTTACAAAAGCGGGTATCTTAGTGGATTCCAGCATAAATTGCATTCGGGGATCGGATATCACTCAGTTTAGTGAGAAAGAAAAAGCAGGAAAAATACGACCGGGCATACCTGAGAATGGCCTTTGAATGGGGGAAGCTCTCCTACTGCCATCGCAAGCGCGTAGGGGCGATCATTGTGAAGGATCGGATGATCATATCAGATGGTTATAACGGGACCCCCACGGGGTTTGAGAACATATGCGAAGACGAAGAGGGCTACACAAAATGGTATGTGCTCCACGCAGAGGCCAACGCCATATCAAAAGTAGCCTCCTCAACCCAGTCCTGCGAGGGAGCCACGCTTTATATCACTTTATCCCCATGCAGAGAATGCAGCAAGCTGATCCACCAGTCCGGCATTACCAGGGTGGTGTACCAACGCGCTTACAAGGATAATTCCGGATTGAGTTTCCTGGAGCGTGCGGGGGTGGAACTCCTGCATTTGCCAGTGATCGAGGATGTGGTAGAATTTGAAAAGGATTGATGTGAGGAAGCAGTATTACATAGGACCTGCCGTAGTGGCCTTTGCCCTGGCCCTGGGCATCTTTGTGGGTGGAAAATTGCATTTCGACGACACTCCGGAGAAGCTCTTCACCACGAATTCCAAAAAGGACAAGTTAAACCGCCTCATCGATTATATAGACTATGAATATGTCGATGAAGTCGACACGGACAGCATCGTGGATATTACGGTGAACAATATCCTGGACAAGCTGGACCCGCACTCGGTTTATATCCCGAAGGATGAAATGGAACGGGTCAGCGAGAGCATGAAAGGGGACTTTGTAGGCATCGGGATCAATTTCTACATGTTCCGTGACACCATAACCGTGACCCGTACCATCAAGGGTGGCCCCAGCCAGCGTCGGGGCCTTATGGCGGGTGACAAGATCCTGATAGCCGATCAGGACACGCTGTATGGAAGGCGAATGTCCAATGAGAGCATCGTGGAGCGGCTTAAGGGACAGGAAGGAAGCCAGGTGGTCCTGACCGTCTTTCGAAAGTCGGAAAACCGGACCTTCAGGATGCGGCTCCAACGGGACCGCGTACCGATCCGAAGCATTGATGCATACTATATGCTACGGCCGGATATGGGCTATATCCGGATGAACCGGTTTGCCGAGTCCACCTTTGAGGAATTTAGGGAATCGTTACGCGACCTTGTAGGGCAGGGCGCCAGAAAGCTGGTGCTCGACCTCAGGGACAACCCCGGTGGATACCTCAATATTGCTGAGGGGATAGCCGATACCTTTCTCCCCGAAGGGAAGATCATCCTGTTTACGAAAAACAAAAAAGGCCAGGTTGAAAAGACCTTTGCCACCTCGAGAGGCGGTTTTGAAAATAAACCGGTCTATGTGCTGATCAATGAGCGCTCGGCTTCCGCTTCAGAAATTATTGCCGGAGCACTCCAGGACAACGACATTGGGACGATTGTCGGGAGGAGGTCATTTGGAAAAGGACTGGTGCAGCGCGAAATGGACCTGGGGGACGGATCTGCTGTCAGGCTGACGGTTTCCAGGTACTATACCCCTACAGGACGATCCATTCAACGGGATTACCACAATGGATCGGAGGACTATTACCAAAGCTATATGGAGCGCTATCACAATGGTGAATTAACCACAGTAGACAGCATCAAGGTAGCCGATTCACTGAAGTTTACCACTCCCAAAGGCAAGGTGGTATACGGGGGAGGTGGGATCATTCCGGATGTATTCGTTCCCATCGGCAGCAATGAGGAAGAGGCCATGGAAGCCCTTGATGCCCGCGGGTATTTTGCTGCTTTTGCCTTTGAACACCTGGAGGAGGATCGCGGCAGGTATGCCGGTTATACCGCTGAGGAGTTTTTCAGCGATTTCTCAACGGACGATA
>Ga0272441_10004211_pt1 | contig 26431 bp, 16 predicted proteins | sample SSMProp6N_FD_193582 | JGI IMG/M metagenome (GOLD analysis project Ga0272441, IMG submission 193582) | Marine sediment archaeal communities from Little Sippewissett salt marsh, Falmouth, MA, United States - SSM-Prop-6N | ecosystem: Environmental > Aquatic > Marine > Wetlands > Sediment ... | reverse complement strand
GATCAGCCGGATCTGGTTCTCGCGGGCGAGCTGACTGACGTGGTCGAGATGGGTGTTGACCACGCGAAACTCGACGCCCGAGCCGACGTCGACCAACCTGGCCCAGTTGGCCAGCCGGATGCAGTCGCTGTCCCAGGACTTCGAGCCCGGCAGGTGCGGCGTCTCGGAGAGCCAATAGCCGCCGGCGGAAACCAGGTCAAACGCCTTGCGGCGGTAAAAGACGGCGTTCATCGGGTCACGGTCCACGACGGTATCGACCATCCCGAACCAGTCGTATTCGGTCAGTGCGGCCCGGAGGTCGAGGAACTGGGCTCGCGAGAGTTCCTGGGTGCAGATCAGGTCGGCGTCGGCGGAGCGAATGACCTCGCAGCACAGGCCCTTGCGGCGCGCCCACTGGTTCTCGCCGTCGACGGCCACATTGTCGCGCCGCACGTTGCACGAAAGGATTCGCATACCGCCTCCTGGCCAGCCCTGTCGACCCAAATATGAGACAATCGATTGTAAGACGCGGCCCTGCCTTGGGGAAGGGGTTTTTGCCGGCGGGCCGCGGCCGGCGGAGGATCTTCCACAGTGTTGGTTTTGCTTGACTTCGCCCGGTGCAGGCAGTATGCATGACGCGGCATGCGAAACGTCAAGCTGACCATCGAGTACGAGGGGTCCGGCTATGCGGGGTGGCAGGTTCAAACGAACGGCCTCAGCATCCAGGAGGTGCTGCAGGTGGCGATCGCGGCGGTCACCGGCGAGCCGGAGGTCAAACTGATCGGCTCGGGCCGGACCGACGCCGGGGTGCACGCCGCGGGGCAAGTGGCGAATTTCCGGACCGAGACGACCATCCCCGCCGAGGCCCTGCCCCATGCCATCAACACGAAGCTGCCCGACGACGTCGCCGTGCTGGCCGCAGAGGATGTGCCCGAGGGGTTCCACGCCCGGTACTCGGCCAAGGGCAAGACCTATCGGTATTCGATCCTGAACCGGCGGATCCGCAGCCCGTTGGCCCGGGCCCGGACGGCGCTGGTGTCGCGGCCGCTGGATGTGGCCGCGATGCGCATGGCGGCCCGAGACATCGTGGGTGAGCATGACTTCGCGGCGTTCCAGTCGAAACCGAACGGCAAGCCGTCCGTCCGCACGGTGACGGGGCTGACGGTGGAGACCGTCGGGGAGCAGATCGACGTGCTGATCACGGGAAACGGATTTCTGTACAACATGGTACGGGCCATCGCGGGCACCCTGATCGAGGTGGGGCTGGGGAAGCGGGCGCCAGATAGCCTCGCGGAGCTGATCCGGTCGTGTGACCGGTCTCGGGCGGGCCCCACGGCGCCGGCGCAGGGCTTGTGCCTGCTGGAAGTGAAATACTGAGGTCGCAGTGAACGGCGAGAACGATAGCAGAATGATCACGGCGGGTGTGGACATCGGGTCGGTCGCGACCAAGGCGGTGTTGGTATGCGACGGGGCGGTGCTGGCGCGGTCGCTGGTCCGCAGCGGCGCCGAGCCGGGCGCGGCCGCCCGCACGGCGCTGGACGGGGCGCTGGCGGAGGCCGGGGTCGATCGGTCGGCGGTGGGCCGGGTGGTGGCCACCGGATACGGGCGCCGCACCATTGACTTCGCGGACCGGGTGGTGACGGAGATCACGGCAGGCGCTCGCGGTGCGGTGCACCTTTGCGGTCTGCCTCGTCCCCCGCGCCTGATTGTCGACCTTGGCGGGCAGGACACCAAGGCGATCCTACTGGACGCCGACGGCTCGCTGCGCGATTTCGTGATGAACGACAAGTGTGCGGCGGGAACCGGCCGGTTCCTGGAGGTGATGGCCGACCTGCTGGAGGTGCCGCTCGATCAGTTGGCGGACCACGCCGAGCAGGCGGGGCGGCGGGCAGCGATCAACGCGACGTGCACGGTGTTCGCGGAGAGCGAGGTGATTTCGCTGATCGCCGCCGGCACACCGCGCCGGGAGATCATCGCCGGGCTGCATGCCGCCATCGCCTCGCGCGTGGCGCAGATGGTCCGTCCGCTGAGGGGCCGCCCGGCGGACGGCGACGCCGCGGTGGTCTTCATCGGCGGCGGAGCGCTGAACCGCGGCGTGGTCCGCGCTCTGGAACAGACGCTGGGCTGCGCGGTGCACGTTCCGCGGCATCCACAGCACGTAGTGGCCGCCGGGGCCGCGCTGACCGGGCCGGCCCCCTCCCTTGCCAAAGGCCCGCGCCCGGTCTAAAATCATGCGTATCCTGTTTCGTGACCGGAGATCGTTGCGATGAGAGCTGCGATTAGGACGTGCGGGTGTCTTGCCCTGCTGTTGACCGGACCGACGGTTTCGGCGGCGGATCTCGGGCAACTGGCGAAGGACTCCGACCTGATCTTCATCGGGCGGGTGGTCCGAATCATCCAAGGCGAGCTGGACGCCGAACTGCTGAAGCAGAACATCAAGTACCGGACGGACCGGGCGGTGCTGGTGGTGGTGGAGATGCTGAAGGGCGATCCCGAGGTGGCCAAGGTGACGCTCGAATTCCCCGGACTCACACAGCCCGGTCGGCTTCAGGCGAAAAAGGGCCAGCACGGCATCTGGTTCCTGACCAAGAGCAGCCGAAAAGACGTGTATGAGGCCAAGACCAGGGACCGGTTCGCGGCAGAATCGAAACTGGTCCTGGTGCGCCGCGCCATCCGGTCGACCGGCGGCGTGAGCGCGGCCCCGGAGACGGCAACGGACCGCAAGCAGCGGCTGGCCAAGCTGACGGAGCAATTGGGCGGGAAGGTCCCCGCCGACCGCCGAAGGCTGGCGGCTTACCAGATCGGGAAGATGGGCGAACTGGAGGCCGTGCCGACGCTCATCACCGCGCTGGATGACGGTGACGCCGACGTGCGCCTGGCCGTTGACATCGCCCTGCGCAAGATCACCGGCTATCGGGTGGCCGTGGATTTCAAGGCAACGGGAGCGGCGACCCGGGCGTCGGGCATCAAAGCGTGGGAAGAGTGGTGGCGGGCGAACAAGGGTCGGACGCGGAAGGAGATTCTGACCGCCGCGGCTGCTCTGGCGATGCGGCCCCAGCCCGATTTCCTGTATGTGATCAGCGGGTTGTCCGAATATGACGACCTGAGCCTCTTGCCGCTGTTCCAGCGGACGTTCGATTCGGCGGTGAGAACAGAGAACAACCACCAGGCGATCGTGGTGGCCGAGTACCTGGGCCGCGCCAAGGACCGGGGCAGTGTATCCAAGCTGGCGCGGATCGCGGTGGGCGCCGACCTGGCCTGGCCCAGCACGTCGGCCCGGCTCGCCACGGCGAGGGCCATCGGCGCCATCGTTGGTCAGGACTTCGGGGCCGGGACGGACGCGCTGTCGAACTGTGCGGCCTGGTGGCAGAAGCACAAGGACCAGTTCAAGTAGCGCCCGGTCTTTTCCCGCCTCACCCAACCCCACCCTTTAGCGAAAAGCGTCCGGTGCCGACGGCGCTTTGACTTCCCGGGTGATTCGGGCGTATCCTTCAGGTGAGGGGAACGGAGGAGAGGCGATGCCGGAACCCGCAGGTGAGGCGGAACTGGTGCGGCAGGCGCTGGCCGGGCGGGTGGCGGTTGACCTGGCCCACGAGATCAACGGCCTGCTGGTTGGCGTGCTCAGCGTTGCGACGGACGCCATGGATGCGGGGACGACGGCCGAGCTGCGGCGGGCGGCGGCGACCAACGCCGAGTATGGCCGGCGCATCGCCGAGCTGGTCCGCGGCTTTCAAGAGGCGTTCGGGTGTGTGGGGTGCGACGGGCCGGCGGCGACCGACCTGTCGGCGGCGCTGGAACGTTCGCTGCTTCTGTGCCGCAAGACGCTCCGTTCCGCCGAGATTGAAGTCAGACGAGATTACGGGAACCTGCCGGGCGTAGAGGCCAAGGTCGGCCTTCTGGAACAGGTTTTTCTGGAGCTGTTCCACACAGCTATCGGCGCAATGCCGAACGGAGGGGTGCTGGGCGTGACCGGGGAAGCGGCGGGGGAGGCCGTGGCCGTCACAGTTTCACACACCGATCCTCCGCTGGCCGACGCCGGCCGCCTGCTCGGACCGGCGAGCCCGATGTTCGCTGGGGATTGCACCACAGCGCCGGACGCCCGCGTGAAGAGCGTTCGTTCCTTCCGGCTCGCCGTCGCCCGGGCCGCCGTGCGGCGGCTGGGCGGCGACCTCACGGCGCAGTGCACGCTCGGCAAAGGGTCCCAATTTACGGTGACGCTGCCCGTGCTCGGGCAAAACGACGCACCGCCACGGCCGTCCTGAACGTGCTGAACCCCTCGAACAGCGGGCCGAAGAACAGGCTCTTCACCTTTCCTTTGCTCGGCCAGGACGCCATCACGGCGCCGACACTCCCCTCTCCTATCACCTGGTCTGGCCGGTCCCGCCATATGCCCAGGCTCACCTGGTCCAGCCCCGGGACCTCTCGGCTGGGGCCCTCCCACTTGGTCAGCGACAGCCATACGGCATGATTGGGGTGGGCCACGTTGCTGCTTCCCTGCACCAGCCAGATGCCGCCGCGGTGACGGGCGGCAAACACCTTGATTTCGAACACACCCTGGAGCGGCGCGGCGATCACCCGTTCCACCCGGCAGTGGCGACGGAGTGGGTGTTCGAGATAGGGTGGCGTGACGACTACCACGTCGCCCGGCTGCATGCCGGCGCGGATCTGGGCGGCGACCGCCCGCCAGGGCTCTTTGTGATACGCGGCCCGGACGTAGACGGCGTTGGCCCAGGTGTTGACGGCGATCAGGATCAGCACGGCGGCCGCGGCGGCGACGCCCCCCCGCGCCCGTCGGCCGTCGTCGGGTGCGACGGCCATCAGGAACAGGAACGGCGCCACGAAGACCAGGTGTTTGGCCTCGAAGATGTGCGGACGTGCGGGCAGGAGAGCCACGCAAGTGAAGGGGACGGCCACGCAGGCGCCGAGCAGGACTGCGGCCCCCGGCCTGCGCCGCGCCGCCAGGGCGATGCCCGCCGCCGGCAGCACGAGCAAGAGCAGGAGCAGGTCGTCAATGGCGGAGATCGACGGGGCCAACGCGAGACGATCGACGACCGGCCCGGTCAGAAACTGGCGGAGCGCGTCGAGCACGATCCTGGCGCCGAACGCGGCACTGGGGACGTCTGACGCCCCGCGCAGCCGGTCGACCGCCACGTCACCCCATCCCAAGGCGAAGAGCGTCCCGGCCGCGGCAAGCGCGGTCAGCAACATCGGCCAGACCGCCCGCGCCCGGTCGGGCGTCAGGATCCAGTTCCGCTTCTGTGTGCGGCCGCAGAGCCAGAGGACGGCGAAGCCGAGGGCGTGAGCGGCCAGTGCGAAGACGGCGTAGTAATAGGTGTAGAGAGCGGCCAGTGCGAGCAGGCCGTAGGCGGCCATTCGCGCCGCCTGCTTTCGGCCGCCGGCACGGTCTCTCAGAATGCGGATGAAGACCCAGGTGGCGGCGAGCACCAGCAGCGTGGCCAAGGCGTGGAGCCGGGCCTCCTGTGCGAAGTAGAGCTGGAACGACGACGCGGCGAGCCCGGCGGCGGCGAGCAGCCCGGCCCGGCGGGTGAACAGCTCGGCACCGATCGCGTAGGCCAGGGCGATGACGGCGACGCCGGCCAGTGCCGAGAGTGCGCGGAGCCCGGCGGCATGGCGGCCGGTCAGCCGGGTGGTGAGGTTGAGCAGCAGGTAGTAGAGGGGCGGATGGGCGTCGTGCTCGGCCACGTTGGCGACGGTCTGTGCGGGGGAGCCCTGGGCGGCGAGGGCGCTGATGCATTCGTCGAGCCACAGTTCTTTGGAGCCGATCCGCCAGAACCGGAGGCCGGCGCCGGCGAGCAGCAGAGCGGCGAGCAGCCACAGCGCGGCGCGGCGCGAGAGGTCCCGACCCTTCGCCGTTTCGTCCGACACGCTCGTCTCCCGTGTCCGCTCCCCGGCACGTCCGGCGCACGATTCTAATGCCGGGCGGCGGCGCTGGCAAGCGTCGTCCGGACGGCCTGTGGTTGCACCGCGGCGGCGGAGCGGCTAGACTACTCGGCCATACCGTGCGGAGGAGAAGAGCGATGGCAGCTGAGTTCCTGGGCGTCCGTGCCGAAGCAGGCGAGACGGTGTACGGCTCGTTCGACGTGGACGGGGTCCCCATCCCGCTGGTCCTGGCGGCGGGAGCGGCGGGCGGCCCCACGCTGGTGGTGCATTGTGCACAGCATGCAACGGAGTACAGCGGTTCGTCGATGGTCGGGCTGCTGCTTCGGGAACTGGACCTGTCGGCGTTGCGCGGGACGGTGGCTATCGTGCCGCTCTGCAACATTCCGTTCATCGTGCGCACGCGGTTGGCCGAGGCGTATCCGAGCCAGGCGGCGTCGCTGCGGGCGGCGGACGGCACGCCGCGCACCAACATCAACCGCTGCTGGCCGGGGGTCGCGGGCGGAACCTGGAACGAGCAGCTTGCCGACAGGTTGAGCCGGGGGCTGTTCGCCGGGGCGGACACCGTGCTCGACTATCACAGCTGCCGCACCTGCGATCCGAACTTCACGGGCTACGTGTCGACCAGCCCGGCGAGCCGCGAGGTGGCTCTGGCGTTCGGGTTCGCGGCCATTGACGAGACTGCGGCGGAGGGGCACTTCCCGGGCCAGCTCCACCGGCGAATCCCTATCGAGCTGGGGGTTCCTGCGATCCTGATCGAGATGGCGCCGACCAGCCTGAAGGTACAGCATCACCGGGTGGTGGAGGCGGCCTGCGGCGCGACCAACGTGATGAAGCACCTGGGGATGCTGGCGGGCGAGCCGGTGCGGGCGCCGGTCCAGGTGGTCTTTCATCGTGGGAGCGAGCAGGTGAACCTTCGGGCCGGGCAGTTGGGGTTCGCCTGTTTTTACCGGCCGGAGGTGGACGCCGTGTCCAAGGGCGACCTGATCGCCGAGGTGCGGAGCCTGAGAGACTTCTCGGTGTTGGAGACGCACGTCGCCCCCTGTGACGGCGGGTTGGGCTCGTGCGGGGTGGCCGAGAGCCAGTTGGTTCTGCCCGGCGAAGAGCTGGCGACGCTGCAACCGGGTGCGGAGATCATCCGCAACGGCTGATTAACCGGCCAGGTGGCGGGCCAGGAACGGGCCGGCGTGTTTCCACAGGAGCTTGTGACCCTCCCCGTGCAGGACGTAGTCGAACTGCGCGTCGGCGCCGAGCAGGCGGTAGGCTCGGCCGGCGACGTCGAGGATGTGGTCTCGGTCGGCGGGAGTGATCAATGCGTCGCCCTGGCCGGCCTGGAGCTGCAAGGGCCGGGGAGCGATCAGCGCGTACAGTTCGGGCACATCGCCGTACTGAAGCAATCCGGGGAGGTACTGGATGCCGCAGGAAGAGAGTTTGAGGGAGCGCTCGCGGAAGGTGTTCATGGCGCCGGCGGAGACGCAGGCGGTGATGCGCCGGTCGAAGAGGGTGAGCCACATTGCGGTGCGGCCGCCGTAGGAATTGCCCAGGCATCCGAGCCGTTGGGGGTCGACCTCTGGCCGGGCGGCGAGCACGTCGAGCGCCGCCTGCCCGTCCTGGATGTGCAGGTCGAGGACATTGAGCCCGTACATGGCGGCGGCCATCTGGATGACGTTGCACTTGTCGCGGTCGCCGATCAGGCCGAGGTGCCCGTCGCGTCCCGGCCAGCCCCACCAGGCGGGCGCCAGGCAGACGTAGCCCTCGCGGACGGCGCACAGCGCGGCGGCGTCACGCTGCCCGGTGAGGCCGGCGAGGTCCTCGATGCCGCGGCGGCTGTGCCCATGTGAAACGATGAGGCCGGGCCGTTGTTCACCGGCGCTCAGCCCGCGCGGGACCAGCAAGTGGGCGGCGAGTGTCGAGACGGCGCTAACCGGGATGCGGAGCAGGTGGCGGATGTGGTCCGCCTGTTCGGCCGATTCGAGGATCTCGGGCTGCGGCTGGACCCGGTCGGGCAGCGGCCCGCGCAGGGTATCGAGCGCGTCACGAAAGCGCTGCTGCCAGGCGGCGACGTCCTGCCCCGCAGTGCCGGCCAACTTCGGCAGGTGGGCGTCGCCCCACTTCTCGAGCAAGTCCGTGAACGACTCGGTCATCGTTGCCCTCCGCTCTGTGCCGTGGCTGTCGATATGATCCTAATCGGAGTGCGGCGGCCGTGCAAACATCTTCTCCCGTGCCGGGCGCGGCGCCATCTGCTATAATGCCGTTGGTCTACACGTAACCGGCCAGCAGGTGAACACATTAACTATGACACGCCTTCTCAGCCTCTCTGTTTTGCTGCCCACGTTGATGGCGTCGGCCATAGCGAGCGACCTCGATGAGTTCAAGGTGAAGCGCAAGACGGTGTTTGAATTCGCGCGGAAGCCGACGGTCACGCGGGAGGGCGACCGGGTTGTGGTGTCGTTTGCGTCGAAGGGCTGGTGTGACGCGACGGTGGCGATCGAGCGGGCCGACGGGCGGGTGATCCGGCACCTGGCCAGCGGGGTGCTGGGGGCGACCGCGCCGGCGCCGTTCAAGAGGAATTCGCTCGAACAGACGGTGGTCTGGGACGGTAAGGACGACGGGGGCACGTATGTGGACGATAAGGACGCGATGACGGTGCGGGTGTCGCTGGGGCTGAAGCCGGAGTTCGAGCGGACGCTGTTCTGGTCTCCAAAGAAGCGGATCGCGCCGGGGAACCGGCCGTCGTTCGCGGCGGCGCCGGAGGGGGTGTATGTGTTCGAGGGCGGGGGTGTCGACCATATCCGCCTGTTCGATCACCAGGGCCGGTACGTGCGGACGGTCTACCCCTTCCCTCCGGACTGGGCGTCGGTGCGTGATCGGTCTGCTCCCGACGCGCTGAAGAAGGCACTGGCGAACGTGAGAGGCCTGAGGTGGATGCAGTTCCCGCAGGACGGCCGCTGGCTGCCGACGTGGCACGGGGTGGTTCAGGCCACGCTGTTCAATTCGGGCAGCAATGTCGGAGACCGGGGAACGACCAAGTACGGCTATGCGGCCTCGGCACTGGCGGTCAGCGGCCAACGCCTGGCACTGACGATGTACCGGCTCAACCGGATCGCGACCGACGGGTCAACAGGTGGACTACCGATCTCCGGGCCGACGACGTCGTTCCCGGGCCGGCCGTACCGGGGCAAGGCATCGACCGGTGTGCCGCGCAGTGCGGTGTTCTCGCCCGACGGCAAGTGGTTGTATATGACCGGCTACATGAGCGGGGGCAAGTATTCGTGGCTGCACGGTGTAGCGCGGATGGACTACAACAGCGACAAGCCGGCCGAGGTGTTCCTGGGCGAGATGCGTGTGCCCGGCTCCGACGACAAGCACTTCAAGGTCCCGATGGGTGTAGCGGTCGACTCGAGAGGCCGCATCTACGTGGCCGACTACATGAACAGCCGCATCCAGGTGTTCACGCCCGACGGCAAGTTGTTCAAGAGCGTGCCCGCGTCGAAGCCGGTGACCATCGACGTGAACCGGAAGACCGGGCATATGTACACGGCCTCGTGGATGATCGTGAACCGGTTCTCGAAGGAATTGAAGAACCCGAGGCTCACGCACTACGGTCCGATCGAGAACCCGAAGAAGATCGCGTCGTTTCCGCTGACCTTGGCGAAGTATCATCACGGGGTGTTCATGAACAAGCTGCGGGGCCTGCAGCATCACGTGTATGTCGACTCGTATACGCAGCCGCCGACCATCTGGGTGGTGCCGGGCACGGGCGACACGGCGAACAAGCTGTCTCAGTTCCGGCGCAACTACACGGGGCAGTGGCGGGACTCGCCGTGGTCGGCCACGCACTATCGCCTGTACCAGGAGAAGAACGGGACGCTGTCGGAAGTGGCGAACTTCGCGAAGGACGTAGCGAAGGAGATTACCTGGATCAACCCACCGCGCGCGCCGGCCCTCGACCGGCAGCGGATGTACGTGGACCCGACGGACGGGATGCTGTACGTGGCGGAGGGCGACTGCGGGGTGGGCAAGGCGTTCAAGAAGGTCCTGAAGATTAACCCGGAGACGGGGAAGGTCGGGACGATGCGCCTGCCGTTCAGTGCCGAGGAGATCGCGTTTGACCTGAACGGCCTGATCTACCTTCGGACCGACACGCACGTGGCGCGGTTCAACATGAAGAGTTGGCGCGAGGTCCCGTGGGACTACGGCGAGGAGCGCGAGTCGCCGGGTTTCGACGGGGATGGGCGGACGCTGGTTGCCACGCTTCCGCTGCCGGGCTCGGGCCGGCCCGGCTGCTTCCACCTGGGCGGGTTCCACGTCTCGCCGCGGGGCGAGGTGCTGGTTTCGTGCTACAACATCGGCAAACGGCTCAAGGTCGACATAAACGCGTTCCGCCGCAATTTTCAGGGCGGGCGGCCGTATACGCCAAGCCTCTATCCGGGCCGCGTGCGCTGGGGTGAAGTTCACGTGTGGGACAAGCACGGGCATCTGGTCACGGGCGACGCCGTGGCCGGTCTGCCGATGACCGACGGGCTGGCGATCGACAAGGACGGGCATGTCTACGCGCTGCTCGCGGCGAACCGGGTACTGGACGGGAAAGAGTATCCGTTGGAGCGCGCCGAGACGCTGATCAAGTTCAAGCGGAAGGGCGGCAGGATTGTGAGTTCGGGCAAGCGGGCGCCGGTCCCTCTGCCGCGCGGTGCAGGGCCGGACCGGCCGTTTGACCTGGTGAAGGGCATGGCCGGTGCCGCGTGGGTCGAGGGTGCGGAATGGATGTACGGCGGGGTGGGGTTCGGCGGGTTCAATTCGTCGAAGGGGGGCGGGGGCTGTGCCTGCTGGAACGCGCGGTTCGCGCTCGATTTGTTCGCCCGGTCGTTCGCCACCGAGCTGAACCGGTTCCGCGTCGCCGTGCTCGACACCAACGGCAACCTGATCCTGCGGATCGGCAAATATGGAAATGTTGACGACGGGGTGCCGCTGGTGAAAGACGGCAGCCCGAAGGCCCCGCGGCCGGTGGGGGGCGACGAGGTGGCGCTCTGCCACCCGTCGTACGTGGCCACCCACACCGACCGGCGGCTGTTTATCGCCGACTACGGAAACTATCGCATCCTGAGTGTGAAGCTGGGCTATCACGCGACCGAACGGGTCGCACTGGCCGGCGTGCCGGACCGGTCGGCTCCGCCGAAGAAGGACTGAGCAGGCGATGAGATTCCGCAAAACGGCCCTGATGATGGTGCTATGTCTGTCGCCGCTGGTGCGCGCGGCGGAGACGGGCTACTTCCCGGAGTCGTACTACGCGGGCCCGGAGGGTGAGACGGCCCGGCGGCAGTGGAGCGAGGAGTTCCGCGTAAAGCGCCGGGGGCCGTTTGATTTTGCCGCGCCGCCGAAGGTAACCCGGCAGGGCGACCGGATCCGCATCGCGTTCGAGACCAAGGGGTTTTGCGACGTAACGGTGGCGATCGAGGACGCGGAGGGGCGGATCATCCGCCACCTGGCGAGCGGGGTGCTCGGGCCAAACGCGCCGGCCCCCTTTACGAAAGACAGCAAGAAACAAGAGGTCGTCTGGGACGGGAAGAACGACCGGGGCATCTACGTGGACGACAAGGACGCTCACACGGTACGCGTTTCGGTCGGTCTGAGGCCGCAGTTCGAGCGAAGCCTGTACTGGGCGCCTGAGAAGCGGATTGGGAATTACGCACCGACGATGTGCGCGGCGCCCGAGGGGGTGTATGTGGTCGAGGGGCTGGGCGTCGATCACATTCGGCTGTTCGACCACGACGGGGCCTATGTGCGGACGGTGTATCCGTTCCCGGCGAACAAGCTGAAAGACGTGCGAGGGCTGGAGTGGCGGACGCGTCCGCAGACGGGTGCGAAGATGCCGATCAAGCACGGCTTCGTGCAGGGCTCGCTGCTTTCGTCGGGTTCGAGCTATGTGGACGGGGCGGAGAAGCACCACGGTGGGATGGCGACGACCACCATGGCGGTCTGGTCGCCGGGCGCTGGCCGGCCGGGCCGCATCGCCTTGGCCTATCACTATCTGAACCGCCTGGGGACAGACGGCACGAGTGGCGGGCTGCCGCTCAGGGGTCCGAAGGTGGGGATCGAGAAACGGCTTCACCGCAGCGGGAGCTGGGGCGGGCAGCGCACCATCGGCCCTTCGAGCGCGGCGTTCAGCCCCGACGGGCGTTACGTCTATCTGACCGGCTACACCTACGCCCAGGTCTACCCGCGGAACGCGGGCTGCTTCCACGGGGTCTATCGCATCGACTACGAGAAGGGCGAGCAGGCGGAGACCTTTCTCGGCCACCTGACGGAGAAAGACTACGGTGCGGACAACGCGCGGTTTACGGTGGCCACGTCGGTGGCGACCGACGCACGGGGCCGGGTGTACGTGTCGGACTTTATGAACGACCGCGTTCAAATCTTCTCGGCGGCGGGCAAGTTTCTGAAGACGCTGGCGACGGACAAGCCGGCCAAGGTGCTGGTACACAAGCGGAACGGCGAGATCTACGTCTTTTCCTGGCCGGCGACCGGCGTGTCGAACGAGATTCACCGCAAGGCCAAGCGCAAGGTCGACTGGCGAAAGTTCCAAAACCGACTGACGCGCTATGCATCGTTCGAGGGTGGGATGAAGCGTATCGAGGGCTATCCGCTGCCGAGCGGTCGGCTGGACCGCGGCGGGATGGTGTCGTTCGGGACGCTGATGCACGTGGAGATCGACTCCTGGGCGGCCCGGCCCACGCTGTGGGTGGTGGGTCACAAGCACCAGGTGACGGCGGCCGAGGTGAATTACTGGGGCCAGGGGACGTCAGTGCGCGAGGCGGCGGACCGATGGTCGGGGACCGGCATCCGCCTGTTCGTTCTGGACGGCGACCGCTGGCGGCTGAAGCGGGACTTCTCGCGCGAGGTGGCCCGGAAGATCGTGCGCGTCAGGCCGGCGGCGTTCTCGCGGCAGCGGCTGTACGTGAATCCGAAGAACGAGAAGCTGTACATCGGCGAAGACTCCGGGTTCGGCAAGTCCTTCAACCAGGCGGTTCAGATCGACCCCGCGACCGGCAAGGTCCGGCTGGTCGACCTGCCGTTCGACGGGGAGGACCTGTGTTTCGACGTGAACGGCCTGGCGTACATGCGGACGGACAGGTTGGTGGTGCGGTACAACGCCGAGACTTGGCGCGAGGTGCCGTGGGACTACGGCGAGGAGCGGCCGAACGTTTATTTCAGTTCGATCGGGGGCGGGAAGCGCACGGCGGTCATCTCCGGCCTGCCGACTCCCGGCCATCGGCCAGTGTGCTGGCATCAGGGGGGGATGGGTATCTCGCCCAAGGGCCTGCTGGCGGTCTCCTGCTGCAGCCGCAGCAAGCCACGCTCGCGCGAGGTCGGCGTCAAGTTCCGGGTCACCGTTGACGCCGGCAAGCCTTACACTCCGGCGATCTATCCGGGCCGCGCCCGGTGGCAGGAGATCCACGTTTGGGACACGCACGGCAAGCTGGTACACGAGGATGCGATCCCCGGGCTGACGCTGCTGTGCGGGACGGAGATCGACAACCAGGGGAACCTCTATGTGATGGCGGACTCGACCCGGGCGTACAACGGCAAGAAGTACTTCAACGAGATGACCGGCACGGTGATGAAGTTTGCTCCGAAGAAGGGCAAGGTGGTGAGCGCGGGGCGCGCGGTCGTGCGGCTGACGGCGGAGAACCGGCCGAAGCGCCCGCCCGAGGTGACCGGCGGGTTCACCGGGACGGCGTGGGTCGACGGCGCCGAGTGGCTCTACGGCGGCTCCGGGTGGTTCGGGTTCAACACCGCGCGGTCCGGTGGCGGATGTGACTGCTGGCACTCGCGGTTCTGCCTGGACTATTTCGCCCGCTCATTCGTGCCGGAGGTGGGCAACTATTCGGTGGCGGTGCTGGATACGAACGGCAACCTGATCCTTCGCATCGGTCGGTACGGGAACGTGGACGACGGCCTTCCCTCCGGGAAGGCTTTGAAGCGTTCTGCGGCTTCATTGTCCGGCGAGCCGCCGAACGCGCGGGCGCTGGGCGGCGACGAGGTCGGCCTGTTCCACGCCGCGTACGTCGGCACTCACACGGACCGCCGGCTGTTCATCCACGACGCCGGGAACGGCCGCATCCTGAGCGTCAAGCTGGGCTATCACGCAACGCGGACCATCGCGCTGCACGACGTGCCCGACCGCCCCGCCCGCTGAGCTCAGCCGGTCTTGTAGTCTTTCTTCGCCAAGCTGTTTCGGACCGACTTCTGCCAGTCCTCGAGGGTCGCCCGCATGGCCTTCACCCGGTCCGGCTGCTGCGGCGCGAGGTCGGTTGTCTCCTTGGGATCCTTGACCAGATCATAGAGCAGGACCGTGCCCAGCGCCGCGCGGCCGCGCCGCCTCTTCCGGGGGTGGAGGTGGAGCTTGTAGCGGTTGTCGATGAGTGTTGCGTGCCCGCCCTTGCCGCGATAGACCCAGAAGGGCATGGGCTTCGGGCGGTTGGTCATCTTGCCGTCGAGGAGGGGGGCCAGGCTGACGCCGTCGATGGGCTGGGGCTGGTTTGGGACCTTGATGCCCAGCAGGTCGACCACGGTGGGATAAATATCCATCGTGGAGCAGGGGACGGCGGTGGCGGCGGGCTTTGGGATGCGGCGGGGCCATTCGATGATGCCGGGGACCCTGACGCCGCCCTCCCAGAGGGAGGCTTTCTGTCCGCGCAGTCCGCCGGTCGAGCGTTTGCCGAACGCGCCGCCGTTGTCACTGCAGAACCAGAGGAGTGTGTTGCCGGCGATCCCGAGCCGGCGCAGCTCTTTGCGCAGCCGCCCGATGCTGCGGTCGACTGCGGCAAGCTCACCGCAGTAATTCTGTTCCCGAGCGGGGCGCCCGGCGTAGGGGGCCTTGTCGGCGGCGAGCGCCCGGTGCGGGTTGTGCGGCGAGCCATACCAGATGACGGCGAGGAACGGCTTCTTGGCGCCGGCCGCCTTGCCGACGAACTTCAGCGCCTGGTCGACGATAACGTCGGACCCGTCGCCCTTGAGTTGGACGGTCTGCCCGTTATGGCTCATCTTGGGATCGAGATCGAAGTAATTGGAGACGGACAGCCATTCGTCGAAGCCCAGGGCGCCGGGGTTGAGCGGGTCCGTCGCAGGGATGGGCTTGCCGGGGCCCGACCTGCCGTTCAGGTGCCACTTTCCGAAGTGGCCGGTGGTGTAGCCGGCACGCTTGACCGCCTGTGCCAGGGTGACCTCCTGCTTCCGGATCGGCTTCCCGTACGTGAAGCATCCGAACCGGTTGGGATGGCGGCCGGTGAGAACGCTGCCGCGGGTGGGCGAGCAAACGGGTGCGGCGGCGTAGAACCGGTCGAAGCGGAGCCCGGCGGAGGCCATCTCGTCGAGGGCCGGGGTCTTGAGCACCGGGTGCCCGTTGTAGCCGGTGTCGCCCCAGCCCTGGTCGTCGGTCATGCAGAGGATGATGTTCGGCCGGGCGGGTCCGCCGGCTGCCGGTGCCGCCTGGGGGAAGACCCAGGGCAAGGACGCGGCCGCCGCGCCGCCCGCTGCGTATTTCAGGAACTGCCGCCTGCTGACGTCCTTCGCACTCATCGCATTCTCTCCTACCGGTGCGCCGGCCGGGCGCCGACACAGACTATAGCGGACCCATCGACCCGCTGCAATCGGGTGATAGGGACTGGCCGGGGCTTGTGCTAGCGGTGGTAACGTAGTGTAATGGGTGACATGCAAGCCGACTTGATTCTGGACGGTCCGCACGTGGTGGACGTGGAGCGCGGCGCGGCCCGGGTGGCGAGCATCGCCATCAAGGGCGACCGGATCGCGGCGGTGGGCGCGCCTGCGGAGATTGCGGCGCTGCGCGGTCCCGGCACAGAGATGCTCGATTTGTCGGGGCAGACGGTGGTGCCCGGGTTCATCGACGCCCACGCCCATCTGGTCGAGGCGGGGGTGGCCCTGCTCGAGATCGACGTACGGCCTGCGGCGACGATCCGCGACATTCAGGACCTGGTGGCGGAGCGTGCGGCGACGCAGCCGCCGGGCACGTTGATCCGCGGCTGGGGGCTCCAGGAGCACCTGCTCCGCGAGGGGCGGATGCCCCGCAAGGAGGAGTTGGACGCGGTTGCTCCGGACCACTACGTGCGGATCTTCCGGGATGACGGGCACGCATCGGTGGTGAACACCAAGGCGTTCGAGCACCTGGGCATCGCGCTCGACACCCCGGGCGTAGACATCGAGGACGGGGAGCCGACCGGCGGCCTTCGCGCCGGGGCGCAGCGCGGAGTGGACGACCGGCTGCGCGGATTTGAGCTGCGGGGCCTGCGCGAGCGCGGCCTGGAAGCCGCGGCGGCCGAGGCGCTGCGCGTCGGGCTGACCACGGTGAACACCCTCGAGGGATCTGACGGCGGGGACCACGAAGAGATCGTCCGGCTGGCCGGCGACCTCGCCCGGCTGCCGGTCCGCACGGTGCTCTGGTACCAGACCACGCAGGTGGAACGCGTGCGAGAGCTGGGCCTGCCACGTATCGGCGGCTGCATCCTGGTGGACGGCGCCCCCGGCTCGTACACCGGGGCGCTGTTCGAGCCGTACTCGGACCGGCCGGACACGCGCGGCACGCTGTACTTCGAGGACGGCGCTCTGGAGGCGTTTGTGCTGGAGGCGCACCGGGGCGGCTACCAGATCGCGCTGCACGCCACCTGCCAGCGTGCCATCGAGCAGGTGCTCTGCGCCTACGAGACGGCGCTGGACGCGGAGCCGAAGGCCGACCACCGGCTGCGGATCGAGCACGGATACGGCCTGCCCACCCCGAACCAGTTCCGGCGCATGGCGGAGCGGGGCATCATCTGGTCGACTCAACCGGCGTTCCTGCACTACCGGATGGAGATGTACTACCGGCGGTTCGGCGACCGCTGGCGCGGAGTCCATCCGCACCGGCTGGGGCTGGAGCAAGGCGTGACCATCGCCGGCGGGTCGGACAGCTTCGTCACGCCGCTCTATCCGCTGCTGGGCATCCACTGTGCGGTGAACCATCCGGTGGAGGAGCAGCGCGTGGGGGTGCGCGAGGCGCTGCGGTGGTTCACCTGCAACGCGGCCTACGCGGCGTTCGAGGACGACGCGAAGGGTTCTATCGAGCCGGACAGGCTGGCGGACCTGACCGTCTTGGGCCGCAACATCCTGACCGAGAATGCGTTGACCCTCAAGGACATCCCGGTGGTGGCCACGCTGGTGGGCGGCGCGATCCGGCACACGGCCCCGGAGCCCGGGCGCTGACCGCAGTTCATCCCGACAAAATGAAAGATGGCGAACTGTCACGGACCATGCCATAATTAGAGTTTCTGGTCCCGGCCGGACAGGGTAGAGTCTATGTATCGCACAGCAGCATTCATTCTGGCGGCGCTCACTTACGTGTCGACGGCGGCGGGCGGCCCGCTCCCGAACAATCCGCAACTCGTGCTGGACATCAAGGAGGGGTCGTTTCGGCTGTTTATGGGCTGGAAGACGCCGACCCTGGTGACGCAGGACGGGAAACCCGCGCCGCTGCACTGGCCGATAAGCCGTGGCGAGACAAAACCGACGCCGATCCCGGTCAAGCATTCCTGGTATCCGCCGGCCAACTGGACCGCGGTTGATTTTGACGACACCTACTGGCCTCGCACGCGGGGGCCGGTCGCCATCCCGCAGGCGGCTCGGTTCGGCGAGATCTGGAAGCCGGGCAACCCGACCGAGTGGAACGTGGTCTGCCTGCGGGGCAAGGTGCGGGTCAAGGACCCGGCCAAGGTGCTGATGCCGAAGCTCATCCTGCGCTACTACGGCGGGGCGGTAATCTACGTCAACGGCCAGGAGCTTCAGCGCGGACACCTGCCCAAGGGGAAAATCAACTTCGAGACGCCGGCCGACCGCTACCCGCTGGAAGCCTACGTGCGGCCGGACGGGCGGCTCTACAGCCCGGGCGACGGGAAGAACCGCGATTACATCGACCGGTTGGCCACCCGTATCCGCTCTATCCCGCCGAAGGGCTGGCTCGACTCGGTCGCCATTCCAAACCGCATGCTGCGCAAGGGGGTGAACGTCATCGCCATCGAGGTGCACTCGGCGCCCGTGAACCAGGCGGCGGTGACGGCGAAGGTGGTGCCCGGCGGCTGGAAAGACGGCCCCTGCCAGTGGCCGCACGGCGGGGTGTTCGAGGCGAAGCTGACCACCACCTCGACGGCCGCGATCGAGCAGAACGTGGCGCCGTCGAGCGGTATTCATGTGTCGACCTGCCATCCGTGGGAGACGCTGCGCGTCTACGATTACACGCACCCGCGCGAGGCGATCAAGCCCATCCGCCTGGTGGGAGCGAGGAACGGGCGGTTCTCCGGCCGGGCGGTGGTCAGCTCGCGGGAGGCGGTGCACGGGCTGAAGGTCACGCCCAGCGCGCTGGTACAGGCGGACGGAAAGGTCAATATCCCCGCCAAGTCGGTTCAGATCCGCTACGCAGAACCCGCGGCACCCCGCCGGCGCTCGACCGTGGGCTGGCGGGTCTGGCCCTATTTCGACCGCTTGCTTGACACCGTGCCCGACACCATCCGTGCGGTGCCGATGAAGATCCGTGGGCGTGACCTCCAGCCGGTGCCGACGGCGTTCGTGCCGGTGTGGGTGACCGTTCACGTGCCCGAGGACGCGGCGCCGGGCGAGTACCAGGGCAAGGTGACCATCGAAGCCGAAGACCTCGATCCCGTTGAGGTGCCGATCCGGTTGACGGTCCATGACTGGCGGATCCCCGACCCGAAGGACTTCCGGCTCACGCACAACATTTATCAGTCGCCGGATTCGGTGGCGCTCTACTACGGCGTCCCGCTGTGGTCGGACAGGCATTTCGAGCTGATGGGGAAGTCGCTCGAAGTGCTGGCGGGGATCGGCAGCCGCATCTGCGTGGTGCCGCTGATCATCAGGACGCCGAACATCAACAACCTGGAATCGATGGTCCGCTGGGTCAAGACGGGCGACGGGACGTACCGGTATGACTTCAGTGCGATGGACCGCTACCTGGACCTGTACGACAAGGTGGTGGGCAAGCCGCGGTTCCTGGCGATCTATCACGGCGATTTCGAGGGCCGGAAGAACGAGGCGAAGCCACCCAAGGTCAGCCTGCTCGATCCCAAGACCGGGACCTGCCGGCCGCTCGACGTGCCGGCCTACGGGACGCCGGAGAACGGCACGTTCTGGGCGCCGCTGTTCGCCGAGCTGCGCCAGCGGCTCGAGAAGCGCGGCTGGTACGACGTGGCGGTGCTGGGACACGTGAGCTACTGCTGGGCGCCGACCAAGGAGACCATCAAGAACTACAAGGCCATCTGGTCGGACGGCAAGTGGATCAGCAGTTGTCACGGCTATCGCAGCGGCTTCGGCGGCATGCCGGTGCTGTGCAACGAATGGGTGTGGGGATCGGGCACGCTCTACAATCCGGACAGCAACAGCCGCCGTCACAACGTCTACCCGCGGCCCTGGCGCAAGCGGCGGGCCGGGTTCCCCATCGCCGACCTGAAAATCCCGCGCGGCGCGTTCCGCGACAACCATCCGCTCGAGGCCTACCGCGCCGGGCCGGAAGGCATGATGCAGCACAACCTGCACGGCTACGGGCGGCTGGGCGGAGATTTCTGGCCGGTGCGGCTGCCTAATTCCAACCGGCTGATCCATTTGTGCGACACGAAGTTCGCCCTGGGCCACGCCATCAGCGTGACCTCTTTCATCAGCCCCGGCCCCAACGGCGCCATTGCCAACGAGCGGGTCGAGGCGTTCCGCGGCGGACTCCAGGTGGCCGAGGCCATCGCCTACGTACGCGAGATGATCGACCAGAAAAAAGTCACGGGCGACTTGGCGAGCCGCGCCACGGCGTTCCTCGAATACCGAGCGCGCCACTACGTCCGAGTCGGCTACCAGACCTTGCAGCATTGGATGGCCTTCGGCTCGGGCGGGGTGCAGCTGCGCGACGCCCGGCTCTACGCCCTGGCAGCCGAGGTCGCCAAGGCCGCCGCACCAGGCAAGTAAACGCCCCGAGCCGGTCCGAGGGTCACGGTATGACGCCGCGCGAGCACTTCTTCAGCATCCTCGAGGGCCGCCAGCCGCAGCAGGTCCTTTTCGCGCCGGACGTCACCAACTGGTACATGGCCCACCGGGTGCCGCCCGGTGCGCCGCAGCCCTTCGCGCCCGGCCAGTTCATCCCCGACGATGATGCCATTCATCAGTTGCCGGGGACCATGCCCGACCGGTTCCGCGACCTCACGCTGCTCGGCGTCTATCGCGAGTTCGGCTGGGGCCTGCCCGTCCATCTCTACGGCTGGTGCGACGAGACGTACGTGGACGGCGTCGAGCGGACCTCCGTCACCGAGGGCAACCGCCGCGCCACACGGTTCATCACCCCGGACGGCGAGCTCACGCGCGTCTCGCTGCTGGCGGCGGACGGTTCCTGGGCGCCGCACGAGCACTTCGTCAAAACCGCCGCCGACCTGGACGTGATGCGCCGGGTGGTCCGGGCCACGCGCTTCGTGCCGCATTACGAACGCATCGAGGCCACCCTCCGCACCCTCGGCGACCAGGGCTGGGGCGACGTAGTGATCATGCGCTCGCCGTTCGGCAAGCTGGTGCACGAGTACATGGGGTTCGACCGCGTGGTCTACGGCCTGGCCGACGACCCGGACAACCTGATCGAGTTTATGGCGCTCCAGGAAGAAAAAGACCTGGAGTATGTGCGGCTCGCGGCGCAGGCGCCGGCGCGGCTGGCCATCCTCTCGGACCACGCCGACGAGAACCTGATCTCGCCCCCGCAGTACGAGCGGTACTGCCTGCCGTATTACGCGAAGATGAACGCCATCCTGCACCAGGCCGGCAAGTTCGTCAGCACCCACCTGGACGGCAATTTCAAGGGGTTCTTCCCGCTGCTCGAGCGGACGGGGTTCGACCTGCTTGACGGCTGCACGCCGGCGCCGATGTTCAACTACCAGGTGGAGGAACTGGCCGCCGCGCTCCCGGACAAGATGGCCGCGTTCTGCGGGGTGCCCGCCACCCTCTTCTGCCAGGGCCTGCCGACCGAGGACATCGTGAGTTTCGGCCGGCGGATCGCCGACGCGCTGCGCGGCCGCGGCATCCTTAACGTGGGGGACGTCCTCCCCGAAAACGGCGACATCGACCAGGTCATCGCTCTGGGCCGCGGCGTGGCCTGAGCCCCGCCCGCTCGCTCAGCCGAACGCATCCTCCTGGACCACCGGCTCGCCCAGGTATTCGATCGACTCCTTCCAGTACTCGGCGGATTCGAGCGGCTCCGCGTCGAGCTGCCAGTACTGCGTCATCCGCCGCTCCTTCACCATCGGGCCTCTGCCCTTCTCGCGCAGCCAGTCCGCCAGGACGGCGGGCTCGACCGACGCCTCCGGCTGGAACGCGTCGGACGTGACATAGCGCATCAGGCTCTCGAACATCGCGCAGGCGGCGGGGTCGCCGTGGTTCAGCCCGGTGAGGTTGAGTCCGGTGCAGACCAGGCGGCCGCGGCCGACCGCGACCTCGAACAGGTAGGCGAATTTGCGCAGCGTGCGGTCCGGCTGCAACTCGCGCAGCCCGTACGTATACACGTCGAACCGGTCGCGGCTGGCCTTGTCCACCCCCTGCATGGTGGGTGCCACGTCCACCGGGAACTCGTCGAGGATCATCTTGTCGGCGTCGTCGACCAGCGTCGCGAACTGGAGGTCCATCAACCCGTCGTGCGGGAAGCCGTCGAGCGCCGGGTGCTCGCGGATGAAAGCGCCGAGGTTGTGCCCGCGGTCCCAGATCACTCCCTTGAACCGGTCCCAGGTGGCGGGAAGATAGTACTCCTCGTGCTTGGCGCGCTCGCGCCGATCGCGGGTGGCGGGGACCCGGTACAGCATCAGCACGTCGCCGCCGCGCTCCAGGTGATCGAGCACCGGCTTCGAGAAGCGGTTGACGATCAGCAGCCGCTCGGGCTGTTCGAGTGTTCCGGCGGATTCGAGCTGCGGGTAACGGCGGGCGAGGTCGATCTCGTCGAGCCGGATGGTAGGGGCGAGCGGGGGCAGGGCGGCCGGGCGGTCCGGGTACAGCCACAGCGCCCAGTCGTTCTCAAGCACCTGGCCGGGCGCGGTCAGCCGGCAGGTGAGAGTCAGCGCGGCGGCCCGCTCGACCTCGGGCAGGTCCAGGGTCAGCTCGCAAAGCGGGCGCAGGCCGCGCGCCCCGAGGTCCAGACCCGCCAGGCCGCCGGTGATGGACACCCCTTCGCCCTTCAGTTCGAACTGGAAGTCGGCGGCCCCGTCGAGGCTCGGGGAGAAGTGCGAGAGCAGCACGGGCACGTTGACGGTCTCGCCCCCGGACCAGGTGCGCCGCGGCAGGTCGGCCAGCAGGACGGTGTCGCCGTTGAACCGCCGGAAGGCGGCTGCGTCCACCCCGGCCGGCTCGTCGAAGCAATCGAGCAGCCCGTTGCTGTTTTCGTAGCGGTCGGTATCGGCGAGTTGCAGGAAGTGCAGTCCGGCAAGCACCGGGCTTCGGCGTGCGGCTTCGACGCCGAGTTTCCAGCCGATGAACTGAAAGCGCTTGCTGGCCTCGTACATTTGCCGGACATCCCGCTCCAGACCCTTCGCTTTCATCAGCTTTCGGAGTTCGGCGATCCACCAGGGCGGGTCCGCGCCGCACGCCTTGAACTTGGCGTCCAGCGCGTCGAGGTCGCGGAGCGCCACGTAATGGCAGAGCTCGTGGGCCAGCACCGGCCGCTGCGGCGCCAGCGCCCGCGTCACGCGGTAGCCGGAGCCTTTGGCCTCGACGGGGACGCCCTTGCACGAGCCATAGATCAGCCAGTTGCGGCGGTCCTCGAACATCGCGTGGTTCTTGCCGAACGGATAGAAGTAGCCCATGTGCTGCACGTCGAAGTCGACGTAGGTGCGGTCGAACTCGCCGTGCGCGCAGGTGTCGAGGAACAGGCGGGTGGGGTCGAGCTCCTTGGCGATCTCCGCCAGCCGCTCGACCTGCGGGTTGGTGCCCGGGTGCCGAATCTCGTTCCCCACGCAGTAGACCAGCAGCGACGGGTGGTTCCGCAGGCGGATGATGGTGTCGCGCCAGGCGTCCTCGTCGATGAGGTCGATCTGGTCGTTGAGGAACTTGCGGTCCTTCTGGTATCGCCCGAAGTAGGGTCGGATTTCGACATGCGTAAAAATGCCGAGCCTGTCCGCTGCGCGGAAATACTCGTCGGGCGGCACCCGCGAGTGGAAGCGCACCAGGTTGAATCCGTAGTCTTTCGCGGCGCGAATGTATTTCGCGTAGAACTCCTCGGGCGGCAGGCCGAGGAGGTTGGGGTGGTCGTGGGCCTCGCGGCCGCGGATCACGCCGCGCAGGTGGAAGGGGCGGTTGTTGATCCAGACGGCGTCCGCCGTGGTGTGGGCCTTTCGCATCCCGAACGGCTGGTCGACCTGGGTCCCGTCGCCCAGGTCAAGGGTAAGCGTGTAGAGGTGTGGCGAGTCGACGTGCCACAGCTTCGGGTCCGCGATGGGCGCCTCGAACGCGACGAGCTCGCCGGGCCGGGTGGTCACCTCGCCCTCGGCGGCGGGCCGGTCGCCATCGCGGACGGCCCACGCCGCGCCGGTGCAGCCGTCGGGCGCCGTGAAGGTGACCCGGACGGTCGATGCGTCGATGTCGGGCCGGACGAACAGGTCGGTCAGCGGGTGCTGCATGCGGGTCTTCCTCTCAGGCGGATGCGGTCACTTCGCTGCCCCGCCGATCAGGCGTGGTTTGAGCTTCGACGCCCAGGGCGAGAGCCGCTTGACGATGTTGTCCCAATAGGGCTGGTACTTCTTCGGCTTCGGCGGCCGGAGGGTGTAGCAGTTGACGTTGACGCCGCACTCCCGGCGCGGGATCGAGCGGACGATGTTGAGGATGCGGCCGGCGCCGGCCTTCTTCCACTCGTACGGGTGCGTGCCGCCGACCAGCTCGCTCCAGTACATGTCGCCAACTCCGCTCCGCACGCGCAGGCCCGGCCCCGCGCTCGCGCTGGGGAAGCTGACGATCACGTGGAACGCGTGACGCGGCAGGTTGTGATAGGCGGGCCCCGCCCAGTAGACGTAATACTGCGTCTCGGCGGGAATCGCGTTCCGCCCGTGCCCGACCCGCTGCTCGATCGCACGGTACAGGATCGGTTCGCCGTCGCCCGGCGTCTCGTCGACCGGCTCCGCTAGCGAGTTCGCGTCGGAGAGGGCCACCGTGTTCTCGACGCCGTTCTCCAGCACGGTCACCGCGTAGTACGCTTTGCCGGGTTTGCGGGGATGATGCACATATAGCCCGGTGTGCAGCGGGAGTTGCTCGCCGGCCCACTCCGGCAGATTCTTGTGTGTGCCGCCCGCCTTCAGTTGCCCGTCGGGCGGTTGGGTGATGACGTACCGCGGCACAATTACGGTCGGCCGCAGCCCGGTCCAGTTCTCGCCGCGGCAGGTGTGCTCGTGGATGCGGCCGTCGTATCCGCTCAGCGGATAGATTTCGTCGATGCGCTCGGCCTCGTGCAGGTTCGCCGCGTTGATCGGTTTGTCGTGGCGGTAGATGCGGTACCACACCGCGCGGCGCGGGATGCTCGGCAGCTTCCACCAGGTGTGCGGCATGTTCGGGAACGACTTCATAAACGCGGTCTCAAACTCCTTCCAGGTGACGGCGTCCTTGGTGATGGGCTTGTCGATCTCGGTCCAGGTGATGAACGTCTGGCCCTTGCGGTGGACGACCTTCAGGTCCGTCGGCGCCGGCGGGAGCTTACCGGCCGGCTGTCCTTGGTAGCGGATCTCGAGCACCGACTGCCAGTGGACCCAGTAGCCAAAGTCCTTGACCAGGAAGCCGAGGTTGTCCTGCTTACGTCTGACCCATTCCTGCACGATGTCGGTCACGTCGAACGAGCGGTAGCGCGGCGGCTCCAGCTCGAGCGCTTTCGCGTCGGGCGCCCACTTGCCGACCGCGGCGTGGCGAAGCCGGTAGATGAGGACCGGCCGCTGTGGCGAGAATTCGCCGTGGATGCGGAGCGGATCATAGTAGCCCGGCGTCATGTAGGCGCGGCTGTGCACCGGCAGCTTCGGCTTGTCGGTGTGCATCCGCAGCGAGGCGTGATAGATCTTCGTGCCCGGCTTGATCGCGGCGAGGTCGAACCGCAGCACGGTCGGGCCCTTGCCATCGTGCTCGCAGGTCACCGTGTGGTGGCGGCACTTCTTCTGGCTGCCCCACCATTCGACCGCCATCTGCCCGGAACTGGGCGCCGCGCAGCCCAGCGCGCCCGCCGCACACACCCACAGCATTATCCGCCGCATGGCCTTCCTCCTTGATCGGGTTCGCGCTTCGCTGCATTCTAGCCTGCGGGGCGCTCGGGGGCAAGCGGCTGTCGGTTTAAGAAAAGTGCGAGTTTTTCGCACCCTTTTCCCGCGCCTGTGCCATGTATATATAGGAACAAGCAGAGGCCCGTTATGCATCGAGATCAATTGGCGGCGTTGGTCAGGGCCCACCAGGCGGAGCTTTATCGCTACCTCCGCTACCTCGGGGCCCAGCCGGCCGCCGCCCAGGACCTGGTGCAGGACCTGTTCCTCGCCGCCTTCAAACACCCCACCCCGCCCGAGCCGGGCACCCCGGGATGCGCCGCCTGGCTGCGCGGGATCGGCCGAAACCTGTTCCTCCAGTGGTGCCGCCGCAACCGGACCAGCCCGGTGCGCGCCGACAGCGACGCGGTGGAACGCGCGGAGGCCGACTGGAGCGCGGTCTTCCTGCGCGAGGGCGACGGGTTCGATTACCTCGACGCGCTGCGGCAGTGCCTCGACACCCTCCCGCCCGAGCAGCGCGACGCCCTGGCCCGCCGCTACGAGCAGCGGCAGTCGCGCGCCGAGATGGCCCGCGCCGCCCGCCTGTCCGAACAGGGCGTCAAGTCGCTCCTTCGCCGGATCCGGGCCGCGCTGGCCGACTGCGTCCGACGCCGTCTCAAACTGGAAGGAGCGGTGCGACGATGAGCGACCGCCAGGACCGGCTGATGCACGTACTGCTCTGCGAGCTGCTGGGCGGCGAGCGTCCGCCGGACCTGACCGACCGGATTCTTGCCCGCGCGGTGCCGGCGCCGGGGCCCGCCTGGCGCTGGTTCCTGCGGGTCGCCGCCGCCGCCGCGCTGGTTACCGTCGCCGCGGCGGCTTGGCTCGTGTTCCAGCCCGCCTACCCCGGCCCCAAGGCCAGCGGCGACTATCGCGTCGCCGGGGCCGGCCCGGTCGCCCGGGGCGCGGCGCTCCGCACGGGCCGAGGCGCGGCTCGGATCGAACTGGGCGGCTACTGCCAGGTTGACCTGGCGCCGGACACCGCGGTCCGCATTGCCGGCCAGCCGCACCACGAAGCCATTCATCTGGGACGCGGAGCGCTGCGCTGTAGGGTGGACCGCGCCCGTGGGCGGTTCGGCGTTCATACCGACGTAGGAACCGTGTCGGTGACCGGCACGGAGTTTGACGTGCGATTGGTCGAAGGGAAAGGAGGCGCAAAGATGATCGGGAAGCGAATGGTGGTGCGCGTCTTGATGGGGGCCGTGCTGCTGCGCGGCGCC
>Ga0272441_10004209_pt1 | contig 26434 bp, 27 predicted proteins | sample SSMProp6N_FD_193582 | JGI IMG/M metagenome (GOLD analysis project Ga0272441, IMG submission 193582) | Marine sediment archaeal communities from Little Sippewissett salt marsh, Falmouth, MA, United States - SSM-Prop-6N | ecosystem: Environmental > Aquatic > Marine > Wetlands > Sediment ... | reverse complement strand
GAGGCTCAGGCCCTCTGCACGAAGGGTTGCGGTGCTGTGCTCACTCGGCCCCCACAGCGGCCACCGTTCGTGTGTTTCACGGCTCCGCCGCGAGTGCGTTAATCTGACGGCATCTCATGCACCGACTCAGAGGTCGAGCTGCATCCAAACGACGTCGAAGGACCGGCCGTGCTTGCTGCCGACTCTGCGGAAGCGGCCACGCTCCTCGAAGCCCTGCTTGCGATGGAATCGAAGACTCTGTTGGTTGAGGGAAGAGATGTTGGCGAGGAGCGTCTCGATGCCTTGCTCCTTGGCCTCGTTCTTTAGGCGCTCAAGGAGCAGGGTGCCGAGGCCTTGGCGGGTGTGCTCAGGGCAGAGGAAGTAGCTGATCTGTGCGGTTCGGCGGAAGGTGGTGTCCGATCGGTAGGCGTGCAGGAGGCCAAAGCCGATGACGTCTCCGCCCTCGTCCTCGACCACGAGGGCGGGGTACCCTTTCGTGATCTCCCGGATGCGATCGAAGAAGGCATCGCTCACAGGCTGGTCCGGATACGCGGCGAAGCCGTGGACGACGTAATGGTTGAAGATCTCGATCACGCCTGGTCGATGTCGCTCGGCGATTGGCTCAACGCGATAGAGCATCACTCGCTCCTCTCTCCCGCGACGTCCGCTCACGAAGCCGGTGCTCGTACCATCGCCCAGACAGTAAGCTCCGTCCCGGGCGCTGTGGACTCCGCCTTCATCTGGAAGCCAAAGCGTTCGTAGAACCGGACCAATGCGGGATCGGTAAGCTCGACGTAGGCGTGGATGGCCGCGTCATCGAGGCAGGCAAGCATCGGTTCGAGCAGCCGTCTAGCGTGGCCCTGTCGCTGGTGGGCGGGGTCGACGGCGAGGATGCTGAGAAACCAGTGGTCGCCGGGAATCGTCTGATGGCGAAGGCTGTCGTTGTGCTCGGCGACGTGGGTCATGCGCGCCACGGCATCGCGGCCGACGGCATGGTAGAGGTGCATCCCGCCGGCGCGGATCTCACGCCATACCGTCATGCTCGCCCGCTCGGAAGGGATCCACACAGCGACCCCTTCCACTTCCGGCGAGGTAGCGTCCACCTCGCCGAAGAGCAGGCCGTAGCGGATCCGCATCGCGAACAGCGCCGTGGCGTTGCGCTCCCGCCGTACCACATCCGGAAAGAAGTACCGCACATGTGGCGTCTCCCGACACGCGCGCGCGCACATCGCCGCCGCCCTTGGCAGATCCCTCTTCTGTAGTCTCATCGCCGCTTGTCCGCTCATTCCACTACCTTCTTCCCAATGCATTGCGGAAGCCTCTGCTACCCCAGGAACCGCCTCCGGGCGGCGGCGCGGGTGATTCGCTCGGTGAGGATGTCTTGGCCGGCGCGAGCACGGAGGTCGGCGAGGAGGCTTTGCGCCAGCGCGGCGTGGGCTTGATCGGGCTCACAGGAAAACGCCTCGCAGGCGGCGCCGGCTTCTTCACGCGCGATCGACGGGAGCTTCGACAGATTCGCTTCGCACAAGTACCGCAGGCTGTCGGCCATGTCCTCATCCAGGTTCTGATAGTGCTCACGCAGCAGAGCCAACTCAGAGCGGTCGAGGGCGCTGAGGCCGAGGACTTCCGGGGGCAGGCCCACCGAGTACAGCGAAGCGCAGAAGCGGATCGCGCGCGGGAGGTGCACCTCACGGTGGCCGTCGAGTTCGCGGGAGTACCCGAACAGGCCAATGTGCAGTCGTCGCGCCCGGCGCTGGGGCACGAGCGGCGCGAGTTCGTTAATCAGCGGCGCAAGTGCCGTCACACACTCCGCGTACCGCGTCGAGACCTTATCAATCAGCCGCAGGCACGCCCGCTCATCCACCTCTCTGGCAATCCCACGCGGTGTCCGGTTGATCCCGGCCAGCGCGGCTACCACGTCGGGTTCGGGGTAGTCGTACTTGAACGCTGATTGGATGCTGAATGTCTGCACCGACGGGTACTCCGTCAGGACGTCGTCGACACGCGGCGGCCGCAGATTCCCGCGGAACGGCGCCGATCCCGCGCCGAGGATGGGGTAGATCGGCAACGCGAGCTCGCGCTCCAGTGTCGCGAGACGTTGCAGCGCGACCTTGACTATGAGCACCGCGCTAACCTGCCCGTAATTGAGTGCCGGGTCGCTGCGAGCAAGGAAGACGCGCAGGTACGGAACATCCTTGTCCGCCGCGTACTCGCGCACGATGGCGTCGATTCCCAGCAGATGCGATCGTTCCTCGATCAGCGGGATGACGTTCACTGTGTCGGGGCGGAAGTCGCCGAGCCAGTCGCGCACTGTGACGTCGTAGCAGCGCTGAGCCTCCTTCCCGCCGACGAAATCCTTGTAGTAGTGGTACACGCGGTTTGCCTCCGCTGCAGAGGCGGTCATGGGAAGGATCACCTCGAAGATCGGTACCGGTGCAGCCTCCCCGTAGAAGCGGCGCGCGATGTCGTAGGAACGGGGGATGCTCTCCAGCGTTTCCAGCAGCACCTTGGCCTCGAGCGACTCCACCCGCGGATTGGGCACGCGCAGTGTGAGGAAGACGTCCTTCCCGAGGCGCATCTCGCGGAAGAAGCCCTCGTAGCGGGACAGCAGCTTCTTTACCACGAAGGCGTCCACTTCCTTGCCCTCGAAGTCCCACATCTGCTCAGTGCAACCGAGATGGGAGTAGGCGTAGTACGCCTCGCGCACCTCGGCCTCGCCCTGGAGGACCGGCTCGTCGGCGAAGAACGGCGGCTGGACGTTGTCCGGATGCTGCGTACTCATGCAACGTGGCACGTTCATGTCGTCCTCCTCCGAGCTTCGGGCGAGACCATAGGATACACGCCACGGCTCCTCGTCCGTATCCGGGCTCGGAATCCCGACGATCGGTCTGCGGGCGACCCGCCACAGGACACCGGCACTTGACACTCGCCCCTGCGAGGTCTAGGATGGACGATCTCGTGCAGAAGGGGTGATTCGAGTGTTCCACAGTGTGCAGTTCGTCGACCCGACCTCGAAGCCTCCTCTTCGCGCCAATCCGGACGCCCCGACCGGGGCGCTCAGCTAGCCGACCTGGTATCGACCGCATCCCTCTGTCGAACCCCGCTGTTCGACCGTTGCACACCCAGGAGGACTCATGTCCGGACCGACACACGAGCATCGCGTTGCCGTGTTGAAGATCAAAAGCGAGATCGTCCACGCCGCGGGAACCCACCTGCGCGGTGAAGGCTTCACCGAAATCCTTCCCGTCCTGCTGTCGCCGATCACCGATCCACTGCACCACGAGACGTTCGACGGGACCGTCAACTACTACGGCGTCCCCTACCAGCTCACGAAGAGCATGATCCTGCACAAGCAGATCGCACTGCGAACCCTGCCACGCATCTTCTGCTTCTCCCCGAACGTGCGCATGGAGCCCGCGGAGAAGGCTGGTGATGGTCGTTATCTCGCGGAGTTCGTCCAGCTCGACCTCGAGGTTCGCGATGCCGACCGCAACGAAATACTCGGGGTGGGCGAGCGATTGCTCCACGCGATGCTGGAGACCGTCCGCACGCGCTGTGGGGAGGAGCTCGAGCTCCTCGGTCGGGCCCTGGAGGTCCCGGATCTGCCCCTGCAGCGGATCCCCTACGCGTGGGCCGCGGAGCGCTTCGGCATCCCGTTCGACGTGCCCCTGTCGGCGTCGCTCGACGCCCCAGCGTGGGTGATCGACTTCCCACGCGATGTGCGGGAGTTCTACGATCGCGAGGATCCAACACGCCCGGGCACGCTCCTCGACATGGATCTCGTCTACCCCCACGGTTTCGGTGAGGCGCTATCCGGTGGCGAGCGGGAACACACGATGTCCCACATTCTCCGCCGGTTGCAGCACGATGGCCTCGATCCCAAGCGCTTCGCCGCCTACCTCCAGGTCGTCCGCGAGGGAATCCCTGCCTCGGCGGGCTTCGGCATCGGTATCGAACGGCTCACTCGCTACATCGCAGGCCTGGAGCGCATCGAGAACGCTCGGCTGTTCCCCAAGCTGCCAGGCGTGACCACAGCGATCTGAACGCTCATAGAGCCGATCCGGGAGGAGCTGTGCTCGCCTGCCAAGCAGCACTGGCGTTCCAGGCTCACAGTGCGCGTCGCCGTTGGCTGTATCCCACGAGACAAGCGTGAGATCTACTGGTTTCTCGTGACGTAGGCGGAAGCCGACCTATCCGCTACAATACGTTGCTAATGGAAAGCAGGTCTAGAGGTGGTAGCGCTGATCATGGATCTTGGGAGGTGCGCGATAAGCGCCCCTTCTCCCGGCATTCCCTACCTACGGGTCGGTTTGCATCTGCCTCGGAGTATGTGGCATCATGAGGAGCCTCAGGATGCCCTGCGAGGTTGAGACGGCGTGCAGATGGCAGAAGAGGCATGCGGCAGAGCTTGGCTTGGCGTCACTGGCTCGGTGTTCAGGGCGGCGGGCTGGTTTTTCGTATTGGGCCGGCTCTGCGAGGTTCCGAGGATGCTAGAGCGATCCAAGAAGGAGGCACGACATGAAGTGGGGCGGATACGACGCGGGCACGGAGCAACGATTCAACAGCATGATGAAGCGGCTGTTCTCAGGGAAGATGCTTGGAGCACTCCTGACGCTCAGCGCTCTGGGACTGATCCTTGGCGCCAACGCCAAGTGGAATCCGTAGGACAGCAACCACACGCAACAGGAGGTCGACGATCATGAAGTGGGGCGGATACAACGCAGATGCGGCAACGCGCTTCAACAGCATCATCAAGCGGCTCTTCTCGGCACGAGCGCTCACGGCTCTTCTGACCCTCAGCACCCTGGCGTTCCTCCTCGGCAACGCCAAGTGGAATCCGTAGGACAGCAAACACACGCAACAGGAGGTCGATACGACATGAAGTGGGGCGGATACAACGCAGATGCGGCAGCGCGCTTCAACGGCATCATCAAGCGGCTCTTCTCGGCACGAGCGCTCACGGCTCTTCTGACCCTCAGCACCCTGGCGTTCCTCCTCGGCAACGCCAAGTGGAACCCGTAGGATAGCAACCACACGCAACAGGAGGTCGATACGACATGAAGTGGGGCGGATACAACGCAGGTGCAGCAACGCGCTTCAGCAGCATCATCAAGCGGCTCTTCTCGGCACGCGCGCTCACGGCTCTTCTGACCCTCAGCACCCTGGCGTTCCTCCTCGGCAACGCCAAGTGGAATCCGTAGGAGCATTTCGACCCTGACTCGCTGCCCCTCGGCTTCCGCCATCCGTAGGGTCTCGTGGAGAGCGGCTTCAGTCCGCGCGACAGGGCGCGGAGCATACCATCACCTAGAGCATCCCAGCGGGGCCCTTCCTTTCCGACTGCGCTTCCTGCTACTATTCGCTGTTCTCAGGTGGAGTGGGACTCAGAAGGGGGGGCGTCCTGCAGTTCTCGCGCGCAGTCCGAATCTACGTTGGCCTGCTGGTCTGCTTGGCAATCGCGCTGTGCGTGGTCGTATTCTCCTCGTGGACGGTGCCCGACTCGTCGCGGGTCATTCTGTTCTTCGTCTTCGTCGTTCTCGCCGGGCTATCCGAGCTGTACGCCACGCTCATCCCTGCCTACCGCATGGAGCTGTCCAGTTCCATCGCCATCTGCCTTGCCTCGCTGTTCATCTTCGGGCTTCCACTGAGCGTGCTGCTCGTGCTCGTCACCTCCACGTTCTCGGAGCTCTTCCTTCGGTGGGATCGGCGCAAAGAGGGATGGGAGAACTTCGTCGTCCCTGTCGCGTTCAACGTCAGTCAACTCGTGATCACCATGACGGCAGCAGGGATGGTGCTGCGGCTCGTCGGCCATACGCAGCTGAGTCTCATCGAACCCCGCGAGTACCTGTGGGCGGTTGCCGCCTTCGCTACATATCTTCTCGTCAACCACGGCCTGGTGACCAGCATCTCGTCGCTGGCCACATCCAAGCGGTTCCTCTACTCCCTCTGGAGGAGCCTCACCCAGTTCGCCGTGCAGTACGTCGCGCTCTGCATCGCTGCTGTACTGCTCACCGTGTTGTACAGTCTGTCCGTGTGGCACGTGTTCCTCGCTCTGTTCCCCCTGACACTCGTCCACATCTCGTTTCGAGGATGGGTTCGCCTGCAGACAGAGGCGCGCAAGACGTTCGAACGGATGTCGCAGCTACTCGACGAACGTGACAAGTACACCGCGAAGCACTCCGCCGACGTCGCGGAGCTTGCCTGCCGCCTCGGGAAGGAAATGGGCCTTCCGCAGTTGGCGATCGAGCAGCTGGATGTCGCGGCCCGCGTGCACGACATCGGCAAGGTGGCGATTCCCGACGCCATCCTGTTGAAGAACGACACGCTGACGGACGAGGAGCGGGAGGAAATGAAGCGGCATCCCGTCGTCAGCGCTGAGCTCATTGAGGGGCTGGAGATCTACGCCGCGGTTGCCGATGCCGTACGTCACGAGCACGAGCGGTGGGACGGGGGTGGATACCCGGACGGTCTGAAGGGCGAGAAGATCCCGCTGCTTTCCCGGGTCATCGCTGCCGCAGATATCTACGATGCGTTATCCACCGACCGTCCGTATCGCCCGGCGTATACGCCGGAAGAGACACGCAATATGATCCGGAACATGAGCGGCAGAGAGCTCGAGCCCAAGGTCGTCGACGCGCTGCTGCGACTCCTTGAGCGCGAAGCCACGCCCGCCGCCTGACAACAGGCCGCACCGCAGTGGGCAGCCACCTCACGCAAACCCTGGGCGCTGGAGAAGCCGCCGGTGTGGGCTACCTCACGTGCTCAGCAACGATCGCCTCTCCGTCATGCCCGGAGAGCCGCACACGCACGACAAGCACCGGCGGGATGTCCGGCGTGTCATCCCAGCGAACGCTGGCACTCGTCCCATCGTTTGGCGGCAGTCCGGGCTCCTCGATGCCGTCCATGGAAAAGCCGACCTCGAACAGGGAGCCCAGCAGCAGGTGCAGCGGCCTGTGGTAGCTGTACTGCGCCTCGGGCTGCCCGATGATCCCTTCGGTCTTCCTGGCAGACGGCGTCAGGTACGATGAGACCTTCACGCCCGTACGGGCACCCTGCCTGCCATCCTCCTTCGCGAACGACTCCGCGAAATGCTGAGCGCCTACGGTGTTGAAGCAGGGGTGCGTCACGGAGAACACGAAGCGGCCGCCGGGCTTCAGCAGGCGAGGCAAGGCGGAAAACAGCGGAAGGATCTCGGGCATGTCCATCAGCACCATGGTGCACACCGCCTTGTCGAACGGAGATACACCAAGCGATACGAGTGCGTCGGGCTCCGCCGCATCGAGAACATGGTACTCGATCGCCGCATCCCCAGGGGTTCGCTCCAAAGCTCGTTCGATGAAGCGGGCGCTGTGATCGATCGCCACGACGTGCGCGCCTAGCTCCGCCATCCGCCGCGCGAACCGCCCCGCTCCACACCCGACATCGAGGATGTGATCCCCTGGGGTGATCTCAAGAAGCCGCTCCGTGGCCGGCTCGATCAGTAGGTCCTGGAAGGGGTTCCCATCGCCAATGCGGTCATCCCACCACCGGGCGTTCGCATCCCAAATCCGCCGATTCTCCTCTGCTGTACAGGGGTGCTCACCATCACCTGCTCTCGCCGTCATAACCCTCCCACGCAAACCCCGGCTCCCGGATCGACGATCCCTCCATGTTCGTCCATCGCGCCGCCGGCAGCCATCGCCGATGCGTACCCCATGAGAGGCTCGATCCCGCAGCTACGACACGGATGCGAGGAGCATCTGACCCGAGTTCAGCGATCCCCGCGAGAGGCGGTTCGGGCTGCCTGTCGGGCCGCGATCGCCTGACGGATCGCTTCGGCGTTCTTCGCACGGTAGAAGTAGCTCCTCGCGCCACTGACCAGGGTTCCGTCGATGATCGGCGGATGATCCTGTCCCACAAACACACCTCCGGCGTCCTCGATCGCAGCCTTGTCGTCGGCATGCCCAACGATCCGCTTGCCGCGGACCAGATCAGCCGCCGCAAGCACCCGAACTCCACGGCACCACGCACTAACCACCAGGCCGCCAGCGTATCCTTCACGGAGCAGTGCCATCGCCGTGCTCGACGCCATCAACCCATCGTGTGAAGGGCCCGGGAGCACGGAGATCCCGTCGTAGTCCATCACGTCCGACACCGCCTCCACCGTGCTATGGAGTTGCATCACCTTCGCACCGCGCTTCGCCGCGAACGCACACGGCTCCACGGTGTCGGCAACTCCGGCCAACGTGACCTCCCAACCGAACCTGCCGAACTTCTCGAGAATAGAGAGCTTCTTCCCCCCCATCATGCAGTTCGCGCCGATCCTGTCCCCCACCAGCAGCAGCATCCGCACCTTCGGCTTCTCGTCTTTGGCCGCCACACTGCCTCCCTTCAGAGCCCGCTTCGCCACTGTCGCCGCCCGCCGTATCGCCAACGTGTCACGGCACGGGGAGATCCCGATCTTCGGTCGCACGCCATTGGCGCCCGAGCGAAGGCGGGATTCGCGGGGCAGCAGCGCGCGCATCGCAGCCGTGCCGTGCGGAAATCGACAGCCACGCCCTTGCTTGCCGCCGAGGGGAGCGCATCGCCCCTCAGTACGCTCGCAGGGTTAGCCACGCACGGCTCTCGCAATCCAACGCAGAATCCCCAAAGCGGCGTTGAGTCGTGGAACGCGCTGCTGATACCGTCGATACGCATCACCGAACTTCGCCACATCTGCTCTCTCCTCGAGGGGCGCGCTGATGATGCAGGTTCCCGCGAAGATCACCCCGAGGAGACCGACGAGCCAGTGCTGGGCGATCATCCCTAGACCGGCGCCCATCAGGATCCCCGCCAGGTACTGCGGGTGGCGCACGAGGGCGTACATCCCGCGGTCGACCACGGCCTGCGTGTGAACGTAGGCACGCCCCTTGGGGACGCCTCCCCAGCGTCGAAGCGTGAGGATCGGCAGCCAGCCGAAGATCGCAGAAAGGCCCATCAAAACCCAACCGGCGATGCCAAGTCCCAGCACGCCGTTGGCGTTGTACAGCAGGAAGGTGAGAACGATCTGCCCCACCGCTGCAACTGTCAGGACGACTGACAAGAGGGTATTCTCGTGATTTCTCATCGTCTGCCACCTCCCCTTCCGCGGTTGCACGTCCGCGATCGCCATGGCCCGGCGCACGGTGTCACTTCAATCCCAATTGCTCACCGCGAGCCAGTCGGTCGATCGCCTCCAGTGCACGCCGTGTACGAGTCTCCGGCCGCTTCGCGGTGGCGATCCAGAGGATGTAGCGCCGGCGGTGGCTGGGAGCCAGCGCATGGAAGAAGCTCGCCGCATTGGGGTTCGCCGCAAGTGCAAGCTCCAGCTCCGCCGGGAGCTGGTCCGCAGGCGGCCGATCGCGCGATGCCTCTCGCGCCCATTCCCCCGATGCCTTCGCGTGATCGATCAGCTTCTGCCCAACCTCCGTCATCCGTCCTGTGGCGATCATCCTCTCCGCACGGGCCTTGTTTGTCGGCGACCACACGCTGTCCGGCCTGCGCGGCGTGAACTTGCGGACGTAGCGGTTGTCATCCACGCGCCGCACCAGGCTGTCGATCCATCCGAAACACAGCGCCTCTTCCACCGCGTCGTCGTACGGAATCGACGCGATCCCGGCGTGCTTCCTGTGGAACACCAGCCAAACGTCCGAGACGTCGGCGTGATGCGCCCCAAGCCACTGCCGCCACGCCCCGCGATCACGCACCTCCAGCATCTCACCCTGGCAGCGCATCACGCTCGTCTTCCCGTGGTTCTCGGCAGTCGCGGCCGCCTATCGTGGATCGCCCTCCATCATCTTGCCCGGCTGGCCGCTTGGTCCGCTGGATCTCACGAAAGAACGTCAATGCCTTCTCTTCGGCTTCGAACGGATAGGGATACCTGAGGCGCATTCCGACGTCTCTTGCCAAGCGGCTGAACAGGTCGACTGTGGCGAAGAACCCCCGCCACTGGTCGTCCAGCTGTGCCGTGGCGAATGTTGCCTCGTACGCCGACCACGTCCCGGGATCGAGGAATCGCTTGAACCATCGACCGCCAAGGCCGGTGTTCACCGCCCACCCGCTCCGCACACCGATCCACCACTCCATCATCGGGTGCAGCTTCCCTTCGCGCAGCTCTCGCGCCATCTGCCCGGCAAAAGGAAGCTCATCGCGCCACAGATGCTTCGGTACGTAGGCGGCGTCCCACCAGAATGCATTCACGCGGTCGCTGTACTGCTCCTGCGACGGACGGCGAATCTGAAAGGCATCGTGCGTCGCCGGCGGAAGAGCTGCCAGCAGCCCGTCTTTGTCGATCAGGATCCGATAGCCGTCGCGGTACGCGCCCAGCGGGACCGTTTTCCGATCGGTGATCTGGAAGTCGATGCGGACGTGATCCTCGAAGAGGACGAGCCGCGTGATCCAGCCCTCTTGGAAGTCGGTCTCCTGGGGGCGCAGCGGCCAGCGGACGAGGATTCGCCCGAACGCCCGGAGCCACGCGTCATCCGCGCGAAACGGTGCCAGCTCCGTGACGTACAGCTCCACGTCGTAGTCGGAGAGCCAGTCAGTTTCCCGCAGCGGATTCGCCCGCGAGCTGGTGAGCACCGCGGCTCGGACCCACTCGTTCTTCCGACCCCATGAGGAAAGCTGAGCCAGAACCTCGGCTTCCTCTCTCAAGGAACCTCCTTCCGCTCGTTCCCGTGATGTCGCGCGCGCGAGCCGCGTTTCACCCTGGCAAGGATAACACATACTCCAAATGGATGTCTTCTGGTTCCAATGCGAACAGCTCGGCATCCACTTCGTCGGCAACCCGACAGCCTCGACCGAGGTAGAAGTCGACAGTGTTCTCCGATGGCGTCGCGGAGACGTAGAGGACCCGCGCGCCGCAAGCCTGCGCCCGATGCGCGGCCATCGCGAACAGCCGGCTTCCCAGGCCTTGCCCACGCGCACCATCGCTGACATGAAGGAAGACCAGTTGGAGTCGGTCAGCCGCCGTTCCAAAGAAACGATCCCCGACGGCGGCGATTCCCTGCAGCCTTCCGTCCTCGGAGAACGCTCCGAAGATCACCCCACCCTGATCGAGACACGCTCGTAACGACGAGATGTGCTCCTCCAGGGCTCCCGGCGGCCAGCCCACCACATCGTGCCGCTCCGGGACAAGGACCAGGCGCCCGTCTCTGTGGTAATAGACGCCTTCGATTACTTCGCGGCGATCGATGTCGCGCACGCGCTCGATCTCGTCTCTCTCCAGTTCCTTGATCTCCACGCTGCATCCTCCCGCTTGCAGGCTCATGCGCACCAGTCTACAGCCGATCTGACCGTGAAGCTCGCAAACGGGAACGCGGCCGTGACTCCTGGCGGACACCCTCTGCTTGCGGCTCCGCACCCCAAATCAAGGGCGCACGTGATTCGTCCCCGCCCGCGAGACACATGGGCGATCCTGAGTTGCTCTGGCTCAAGCTGCACGGAGGCACCGTGCTCTTCGAGGTGATCCTTGTCCCTGTCGCGAGACCCGCTTGCTCATCTGCGGCCTCGCAACATGGTTTCGTTGCTCTCGCTGTGCGCCAGCCTTCGTCTTCAGGCCGTCTCGGGCACGTGGTCGGCGAGCTTCGGCGTGCTGCCACAGCCGGGGCATCGTACGCCAAGCGCACGTGCCGCGGCATGCTGCACCTTGTGGCTCCGATCCTGGAGGGCCGCTTCAAGCGGTTCCCGGACTCGCGGATCCACGAGATGCGCGTACGCGGCCAGCGCGCACACCGCCTCGCGGCGCACGCGCCAGCTTCGGTCCTTGAGGACGGCCGCGAGCAGTTCCGCGGCTTCGGGAATCGTGGACGCCCGATGCGCAAGCCCCCAGCCGAACGGCGCCGGGCCCTCTCCGTTGGGGTGGATTCGTGCCGCAAGCTCTCGCAGTGCTCCAACCCGGGTTCGAGCCCCGGGGCTTCCCAAGAGCCTACTCAGCTTCTCGGGTACCGCGCCGCCGACGTGCGCTCGCCGCGCCGCGACCGCACGTTTGAGATCGATCCAGCTGGAGAAGCCGTACGACCGCGCAAGGGCATGCTGCACCTGCTGCAGCGTCAAACGTAGCGCAAGGATCTCTCGGTCGGCACAACCTGCGAGACGTGGAACATGTCGGAACGTGTCACAGACCGAATGGTCGCCGCGCCGGTGTGACTTGAGGAGCGCCTTCGCCTCGCTCCTGAGATGCTCGAGGTTCGGCTGCTCGGGGAGGGACCGGACCATCACAACCTCCTTCCGAATCCACGCCCGGGGTCTGCAATCTCGGGTGGAAGGAAGATCGATCCTGTTTCGCGCTTCCGGAGGTAGACTGGGTCTTTCCCGCAGACCAGGAGGCGTCCCCCACGCCGCCCCCATGATGGCGCAGCACACCGTCCCTGTCAACGAGCGCCGGCGACACAGCACCCAATCCGTGCAGTCCCCGTCGCCCAGAGACGCAAGAGGCATCGAAAGGATGAATGCCGCGTCCCCGGATCAGAGCTCGGCTTCGATGTTGACCATGAGGTCGACAAAGCCGTGTCGGTCGTAGAACGCACGTGCTTGTCTGTTGGCGAAGACCACCGAGGTCCGCAGAGACACCGCGCCTCGCCCGCGGGCCCACGTACGGCATGCTTCCATCAGCGCTGTACCCACGCCGCAGCCTCGGTGACCGTGACTCACCACCAACTCCTGGATGCGAGCATAGACCTTGGGCACGAGGATCGGAAGGTCCTTCGCAGAGCAGAACTGCAGCTGAGCCAGCCCGCAGAGCGTTCCGCTGTCGTCTGCCACGAGGAACTCCGCGTTCGGATCATCGAACACGGCGCGGATGCGAAGCTCACTTGCCGGTGTGGCGCGGAAGAAGCTCGGTAGCAGCTCGGCGTGAAACGAGATCTGCTCGTCAAGGAGCCGTAGCAGATCCTCCGTATCGGTTTCCGCCGCCGGGCGAACATTCATCGATCGTCCCGCCTAGCCCGCCTCAGCCAGGATCTTCTTCACGTGCGGGATGAGTCCGCCGTCCTCAAGGATCGCAAGCACCTCGGGCGGCAACGGAGGGAAGCTGTACTCCTTCCCTCCGTGCGTCAGGATCCCTTGCTGGAAATCGACTCCGACCACATCGCCCTTCTCGATCGTGTCGATCCCCTCGGCAAGCTCGATCACTGGGAGTCCGTTGTTTATCGCGTTACGGAAGAAGATGCGGGCGAACGACTTGGCGACGACGGCGGACACGCCTGCGGCGCGCAGGCAGGTCGCTGCTTGCTCGCGCGACGAGCCGCAGCCGAAGTTCTTGCCCGCGACGATGACATCGCCCTTTCGGACCTCCCCCGCGAAAGACGGATCGAGATCCTCCAACGCATGCTGTGCCATCTCCGACGGCTCCAGCGGCTGATAGGTGTACTTGCCGGGGAAGATGACATCGGTGTTGATGTCGTCACCGTAGACCCACGCGCGTCCCTCGCTCATCACAGCCTCCTCATCCACGGCGACTCGACACCTCGACCACGAGGCTCACCAAGGTACCCGCGTTTGGCTCGTCGCTCCTGCGGACCCTCTCCCTGCTCGTGATTTTCGTGCCCAGGCTTGGCGCTTCACCCCACCAGCAAGCGCTCACAGGAAGGTTCTCCCGGCTTCTCTGCAACGTCCATGTCCCATCCGCCCTTCGCGTCTCTCGTGTTGTGCATGCTTCTTACACCTCTCGGGGGTCGGTGATCACGCCGGTGATCGCAGAGGCGGCGACGGTCGCCGGCGAGGCAAGGTAGGTCTCCGCCTCGCGCGATCCCATGCGCCCCTTGAAATTGCGGTTCGCCGTCGATAGGCAAACCTCCCCCGGGGCGAGCACCCCTTGGTGGGCACCGAGGCACGGACCACAGCCGGGGTTGAGGATCTGTGCGCCGGCCGCCACCATCGGCTCGATCAGCCCCTCCCGCAGTGCATCCACAAGGACCTCCCCCGACGCCGGGAGGACGAGCATCCGCACCCCTTTCGCCAAGCGGTTCCCGCGGAGAATCCCGGCCGCGGCGCGGAGATCCTCCAAACGGCCGTTGGTGCACGTCCCGACCAGCGCCTGGTGAATTCGCCGCCCCACTGCCTCGCCTATGGGCACAACATTGTCCACCGTGTGCGGACAGGCAACCTGTGGCTCCAGCGTCGATGCATCGAACCGCAGCGTGCGCTCGTAGCGTGCGTCCGAATCCGGAAGAACCGTCTCGAACGCCTCGTCGGTACGGCCTTTGAGAAACGCGAACGTCTTGTCGTCCGGGGCGATGAAGCCGTTCTTCGCTCCCATCTCCGCCGCCATGTTCGTAAGGACCATGCGCTCGGCCACACTCATCGCACGAATCGCCTCACCGGCGAACTCCGCCGACGCGTACAGTGCGCCATCGGCGCCAATCGAGCCGATGATATGGAGAATGAGGTCCTTCGCCGACACCGGCGACCGCAGGGCACCGTCGACTTCAATCCGAAAACTGGACGGCGTCTTCAGCCAGATCCTCGACGTCGCGTAGAGCGCGGCCATCTCTGATCGTCCGATCCCTGCGGCAAACGCGCCGAACGCGCCGTGGGTTGTGGTATGGGAATCCGCTCCGAGGATCAGCGTGCCGGGAAGTGCCCACCCTTTCTCGGGAAGAACCTGATGGCAGATGCCGACGCCCGCATCACAGAACCGGCTGATGCCGTAGCGATCGACAAACTCGCGAATCTCCTTGTGACTCTGGGCATACTTCTCCGTCGCCGCGGGCACGGTGTGATCGAGGACGACGACGAACCGATCCGGGGCCTCGATCCGCTCCACACCGATTTGCGCGAACATCTTCGCGATCGCCGCCGTATTGTCGTGCGACAGGCAGATATCCGGCTCGACTTCGACGATCTGTCCGACCTCGACGGCATCCAGCCCCGCCTTCTTCGCAAGCAACTTCTGGGCAAACGTCAGACCCACGATGCTCACCCCTCGATCGGCTCGAAGTTCATGAAATCCGCGTAGTGGAGGATGATCGCCTCAGCCGTACGCTTGAATGGATCACCCTCCTTGGAGTGTGTGCCGATGATGTGCTGCACCGCCGCTGGAAGGCCGTGCGCATCGGCCAGCGCGACCCCGGAGAACGGATGCCGTACCAGCTTCCCCTCCGCGGTCTTGCGGAACGCGCCGCCGGCCTCCTCCATCTCCACAAGCTTCCCAACGTCGTGCAGCAGCGCCCCAGCGAGCAGCACCTCGCGATCGAGCGAGAGCATCTCGCCTCCGTAGATCTCCTCGAAGACGTCCGCGACTGCGGCGCAGATCCGGGTCACGCTGCGCACGTGCTGGGCGAAGCTCAGCGTCACCGTCTTCGCCAGGGTGAACGGCATGCGATCCACGTCCGCCACCGTCCAGCCACCGCGCCCGAGGGCGTCCTCCCACGTGGCCAGCACCTGATCACGAAGCGCCGTATCCTCGATCCAGTCAATCTCCGGAAGAAGCGCCGTCAGTTCCTCTCTCACGCCCATCCCTCCACCTTTCGCACAACATCGATTGCGGTGCCGTCTCGCCACTCGATGACGGCGATGATCTCCTCGCCAAACACCGGCCGCCCCGCAGGCTGCGTCAACCGTCCTGCCTCAGATCGGATCTCCTCCAGGTTGCGAACGGGTAGCCCAGCGGACACGAATCGTTCCTTCAGATCCTCACGCCCTGGGTTCACCGCGATCCCGCGATCGGTCACCACCACATCGATCACCTCACCGGGCGTAGTCACCGTCGTCACCTTGTCGACGATCACTGGCAGCCGCCCGCGCAGCGCAGGCACGGTGATAATCGTCATCGCCGCGCCTGCGGCCACGTCCTGGTGGCCGCCTATCCCATGCAGGAGGAGTCCGTCGGAGTGCGTGTTCACGTTGACGTTGAACTCGAGGTCCACCTCGGTGGCTCCGAGGAACGCGGTATCCAGCCGGTAGGTGGCCGAGCCTCGGGCATCGTAGTTGGCGTAGAAGCCTGGGTCGATGATGATGTGGTCAGGGTCCTCTCGCAGTGAGCGGATCGCCTCGACGTCAAACGCCTGCCCGTCGAGGATCGATCGCACCAGCCCGCGGTGGAGAAGGTCGACGAGAAGCCGCGTTCCGCCGCCCATGGCGAAGCTCCCGACGATCCCTGCGCGCGCCATCTCGTCTCCGAGGTACGCCGTCGTGGCGAGGGACACGCCTCCGGCACCGCCCTGAAACGAGAAGCCGTCACAGAAGTACGGAGACGCCACCACAACGTCCGCGGCGAGACGAGCGATCCGAAGCCGCGTCGGCGAGCGGGTGATCTGCAGAGTCCCCGAGGCGATGCTACCTGGATCCCCGATGGCCTCGACCTCGACCACGTAGTCCGTCCATCCCTGCTGGATCTCAAACGGATAAACCGGGTACGGTGCAAGATCGCTCGTCACGACCACCGTCTTGTCTGCGTACTGCGCGTCCACCGCGGCAAAGCTGATCGGCCCGCATGGGGTCCTCCCCCGGATGCCCGTCGCATTCCCGTAGGCATCCGCCTGCGGCGCGGCGATGAACGCGACGTCGATGTGCACGTCGCCGGCCTCCACCGCCCGCCAGCGTGCGCCGTGGGAGCGAAGCACCGCTGGCTCCGAGAGCTTCCCCCCCTGACTGACGTACGCCCCCACGGGACCGTTCATCGATCCCTCAATCCTCGAGATCACACCCGCCTCAAGGTGGTCCACAATCGGCTTGTGCACCGGGAACAACGCGGTAGCGAACAGCCTCAAGTCCCGCAGACCACGACGCGCGCAGGCGTCGAGGATGGGGTTGACAAGCGCGTCCCCGTCGCGGAACGAGTGGTGGAAGGAGATCGTCATCCCGTCCGACAGCCCGGTCGCATCGATCGCGGCCTCGAGCGACGGGAGGAGCTTCTCCTCGCGGCCATCGATCGCTTTCTGCGGCCGCGCGGCTTTCACTCCCGAGGCGTGCGTGCCGAACGCCCCCGCGAACGGTCTCAACGTCCGACCTCCCGCCATCTCCGGGATCTCACGGCCCACGGCGTTCAGCATTCTGTCTCCCCCACGTCTTGACGTCGCGCCATCCGCAGTGTGCGGCGGGCGCGTTCAAGCACCGGCCGGTCCACCATCCGGCCGTCGACCGCGACCGCACCGAGCCCGCGGGCCTCTGCGTCGTCCGCAGCGACAACGATTCGGCGCGCGTTCTCGAGGTCCTCCTCCGACGGGGCGAACGCCTCGTGGAGGATCGCGACCTGCCGCGGATGGATCGCCCCTTTGCCGTCGAAGCCCAAGGCGCGGGCCGTTCGCGCCTCTTCGGCCAGCCCCTCGTCGTCCTCCACGTCGGCGTACACGGTATCCGAGACCTGCACGCCCGCAGCTCGCGCGGCAGCGACGAGTTGCGCCCGCGGCCAGAGCAGCGTCTCTCGCGACCGCGTCGCCCCCGTATCACGGAGGTAGTCCTCGGCGCCGAACGCGAGCGTGACAACACGGCGATCGGCAGCGGCAATCTCCTCGCTGTGGAGGACCCCTCGCGCCGTCTCCACAATGGGCATCAACCAGATCGTCCCGTCCGGGATGCCCACGTCCGCCTCGGCTGACGACAACGCCTCCGCGACAACGCGGACATCCTCCGCCCCTTCCGCCTTGGGAAGGCAGATCCCGTGAGGCCGAGCCGGAATCACCTCCGCCAGATCGTCGCGCCCTCCGTCATCCAGTGGGTTGACGCGCACCCACACCTCCGCAGGGAAGGCGACCGCCGCAAGCAGATGCTTGACCAGCAGGCGTGCCGCAAGCTTCTGCCCGGTGGGCACGGCGTCCTCAAGATCCAGCAGCACGCAGTCCGCACCGTGCAGCTCGATGCCCGCCAGGAGCCGCGGATTGTTCCCCGGCGCGTACAGCCGGCTCCATCTCCGTTGGCCCCTGGGTGTCGGTACGCGTTCGACCGCCGGCGCCATCGCACCGACAGCCATCGACGCCGCTCGCAACGCGCCCTCGACCCGCGCCGCGAGAACGTAGTCCAGCGCCCCGAAGTCCTCGACTTCGAACTTCGCCGCGGTGACACCGGCAGCGCGCGCTACCTTCTCGACCACGTTCCGGATGCCGGCCTCCAGCAGAGGCGGACTACCACACCTGACGGAGACGTCCCACCCGGCAGCGGCGGCCACACGCACGCGGCAGTCCGCACGATGCTCCGATCCGGTCCAGCCTCCGTCGTTTGCCATCCGACATCACCTCAGCAGCCGCGCAAGCACGGCTTTCTGCGCGTGAAGGCGATTCTCTGCCTGGTCGAAGATCCCACTACGAGGATCGCGCGACGCCTCATACGTGATCTCCTCGCCGTAGTGCGCTGGCAGGCAGTGGAGAAGGACGACATCGCCCGCCGCCGCATCGAGGACGCTCCGATCCACCGTGAACCCGCGGAACGCTTCCCGCTTGGCATTCGCCTCGTCCTCCTGCCCCATGCTTGTCCAGACATCCGTGTAGATCACGTCGGCCGCGGTTGCCGCCTCACGCGGATCGTGGAAGATCGCCACATCGCCTCCAATCGCCCGCGCAATGTCCACCACCTCTGCGCTCGGCTCATACCCCTCAGGACATGCGATTCGGAAGGCCATCCCGAGCTTCGAGCAAGCATGGATCAGCGAGTGCGCGACGTTGTTCCCATCGCCAAGGAATGCCACCGTCAGCCCCTCGAGCCGCTGCCGCTTCTCCCAGATCGTGAGGACGTCAGCCAACGCCTGGCATGGGTGATACCGCTCGCAGAGCCCGTTGATCACGGGCACCGTCGCGTGCCGCGCCAATTCAAGGATATCCTCATGGGCGAACACGCGCGCCATGATCCCGTCGACGTACCGCGACAGCACAAGAGCGATGTCCTCAGTGGTTTCGCGAGTCCCCAGCTTGATGTCCCCAGGCCCGAGGTAGATTGCCCGTCCCCCAAGCTCGGCCATCCCGACCTCGAACGACACTCGAGTGCGCAAGGACGGCTTCTGGAACACCATCGCCAGCGTCCGTCCTCGCAGCATGTCGTGTCGCTCTCCGGCCCGCGACGCAAGCTTCAACGCCCGCGCCGCGTCCAGCAGCTCGCGGATCTCCTCCGGCGTGTACTCCGACAGGGTCACCAGATGGCGCAGCACTCCCACGGAACCACCCCCATGAGCCGGCAGTCGTGCCCATCCGCCTCCCTGAGGGCATGGGCCACCGGTTTCGCGCATGATAGCCGATCGGCAGAGCCTAACCAACGCGCCCGGAGTTGCTTCTACTCCGGCCGTCGCCGCACGCGAATCGAATGCATCCCCATCCGATTCGCGCCAATGACGTCGGTGAGATAGCGATCCCCGATCATCGCCGCATGGGGCGGCGCCACGCCAAGCTCGTCCAGCAGCGCGCGGAATCCCGCCCTCCGCGGCTTCCTGGCCCGCTGCAGCAGCGGGAACTGCGAGGCAAGGTCATCGATCACCGGATCCCCCACACCGCGCCGGTTGCTGAGCACGCCGACGCGGAATCCCATCACTTCCAGGCGCTGCAGAAGCGCAAGAACGGATGGGGTCAGTCGACACGGGCGGCGCGGCCCGAGGGTGTTGTCGAGATCGAAGAGCAGGCCGGAGATGCCTCGCTCACGCAGCTGTTCGTAGTCGATATCCTTGATCGAATCAACGGTTTGCCGCGGTCGCAAGAGGGCCGCCAGCGCTCCGATCCCTGACGTCACGCGACACATCGGTCGTTGAACACACCGGCTTCCTATCTGCGGCACATCGCAGCTCATCCAGCGCCCGCCCGGTCATCGTCCGTGGCACGCTCGCTCCCGTTCTGACCGATCGACTGCGATGGGATGCCCTCCTCGCGGAAGGCGTCCTCGATGACGCCTTCACCCCGCAGCCGGTCCAGGATCTCGAGGAACTCCATCTCCATTCCCGGGCCAACGAATACCTTGTAGTACGCCTTGCCGCTCTGGAGACGGTACTCACGACGAACGTTGGCGACGCCATCGTATGCGCTGACGATCGCGTCGAGGTAGTGAACCTCGGATTCGCGCGTGGCAACCCAGTAGACATCGGCCTCCACAGTTCACAGCTCCTTGCTATCGGCGGTCCTGACCGCGTCGATGGCTCCGCGCAGCGCAAGATCAGGGTCGACACCGTCCCTCACCGCTGCCACCACCGCGCGAAGCAGCGCCGCGCCGTGACGCGCTTCTGGTGATGCACGCTCGCTATCAAGCGGTGGCGGTTCCGCGCTGTGTTCCGCCAGTTTGCGCGCGAGCACCAGTGTCGAGATCTGATGAGACCGCGTCCCTTCGCTCGACTTCACTTCTTCCCAGCGGCGTTTGATCGACGGGAGATCGCCCGAAGCATCGGCGAACACGTGAGGATGACGGCGCACCAGCTTGTCGTGGATCCCGAGGATCACATCGTCGATCGTACCCCTCCCCGCTTCCGCCTCGATCTGGCTGTGAAGCAGCACCTGGAGAAGGACATCCCCACACTCCTCAAGGATAGCGTCCGTGTCGCCTGCATCGATCGCCGACACCAGTTCATACGCTTCCTCCACCACATACGGACGTAGGGAATGGTGGTCCTGAGCGCGATCCCAGGGGCATCCGCCGTCGCTCCGCAGCCGCGCGATCAGTTCCACAAGGTCGACGAAGGACCTACGTGCCGTCACCGGTGGGCTCAGCTTCGTCGGCCGGCGCGGCCGAGTCGCCGTTCTCGACAGTCGAAGAGGACGGAAGATCCAGCAGGTCGAGCTCAAGGATGTCAGCGGATGGCGTCCCCAGGGCGTCGATTTCCGCGCGTAAGGCGGCGACATCATCGGCGCGGTACTCCGGCGCATCCTCGGTCACCAGATCGAGCTGCTCCGTCGCATCGTCGGGCTCGATCCGCTCAAGGTATAGCTGGGCGAGATCGATTCGCGCATCAAGACCTGGAGCGGTGAGAGGGTTGCGGCTCCCCACATCCGACCGATTCACCTCGATGATCTTCTCCAGCAGCACGATCCGCTCCGCATCGGATGTCGCGTGCTCCAGTCCTCGCCGCAGGTAGTCGATCGCCGTATCGTACTCCGTCCGCCAGCGATACGCTTCGGCAATCAGCTCGTACGCTTCGATATCCTCCGGCCGGCTCTCGATAACCACCGCATACTGTCGGATGGCGGCGCTCCACATGTAGCGCCGTGCGTAGACCTGTGCCAGACGAAGACGGACCTCGAGATCGTCGGGAGCAAGTTCAACCAGCCGCTCCCCGTACTCCTGTTTCAGATCGTCCTCGGAGGCATAGAGGAACGCCTTCCCCAGATTCTCCACGGCCTGATCGAGTTCGCCGCGTAGCTGATGCACGCTGGCCATGCCCTCATACGCCGGCGCACTGTAGGGCGATAGCCGTATCGCAGCATCGAACTCGCGCTCAGCGAGATCCAGCGCCCCGTAGGCAAGATGCGCATGGCCAAGCCGCACCGTCAACGCCGTCGAACTGCTGGTCCTCGCCGCGTCCTCGAAGTGCTCCACGGTTGATGCGTAAAGCGCATCGATCTCCACGGGGAGCGATGCCAGCTGTTGCTGCTGCTCCGGCGTCGGGTCGGTCAACTCCTGCAGGTCATCCCTTTCGGCGATGGCATTCAACAGCCGCTCATACTGCAGGTCACCGAGAGCCTGCTTGAGTCGAACGCTCTCCGGGTCTGCCGCCTCAAGGTCAGCGAGCAGTGCCTCCGCCTCGGGGAGGTTGCCTGCCTCAAGATGCGTTTCCGCAAGCTTGGTCATCACCGTTACCGAGCCAGGCCGGAGATCGAGTGCGTGCTCGTAGCTGTCAATCGCTTCCGCGAAGACGCCCAAGCTGGCGCCAAGATCTCCGAGCAGCACATACGCATCGAAGTACTCCGGCGCCTTGAACGTGACCTCCCGAAGCAAGGACATCGCGCCTGCCGCGTTTCCTGACTCCGCGTCGCCCAGTGCCAGGTAGTACAGCGCATCGACATTGTCCGGATCGACCGAGCGCAAACGCTGCAGGAAGGTCGCGTCGAGCGGCCGCCCGTCGGCAGCAAGCTGGGCGAGCGCTTCTGCGTACGCGTCGCGCGTCTCCCCCCGGTACGTCTCGATCTCGGTCTCCAGCTCCTGCATACGTGCCAGCTGTTCCTCCGTTGGCCCCGCCTGTCGCCCAACCACACGAAGGACATGGAAGCCGCTGTCGGTCTCCGCTATCTGCGGCTCCCCGCCAACATCGGCAGAGAACGCGACCTCCTCAAACGCCTCGGGCATGTCTCCACGCGCGATCCACCCCAGATCCCCACCGGAGGCGGAGGTCTCGTCATCGAGGGAGAACTCCGCGGCCAGTCGACCGAAATCCTCCCCGGCGATGAGCCGGTCGAGGATCTCCTCCGCGCGCCGCTCCCTCTCCACAAGAATGTGCTCGACGTGGACCGACTCCTCGATCGCCTCCAGGCCGTCGCGTTCCTGCACCAACGACGTGACCTTGCGCTCGTACAGGCGACCGAGGTAGTACTGCAGGTAGGGATCCTCAGTGTAGCCCTCGGCGACCAGGGCCTCGTACGCATCGATCCCGAGGTCGGTGCTCTCCACTTGCTGCCGGTAGGCAGCAAGCAACGGTATGTGCACCGTGATCTCGGTCGCGGCAAGCGCTCCATCGTACCAGTCCTGGAACGCCTTCTGGTTCATCTCCGCGGTCGCATCCTCGACCACCCGGTCACGAATCTCGTCCAGGGTCGGCGTGTGCGCCTCGCGACGGTCGGTGACCTCAATGATGTGATACCCGAACTGGGTTTCGACGATGTCGCTGATGCCCCCGATGTCCAGAGAGAACGCTGCATCCTCGAACTCAGGGACCATCTGCTGCCGCCCGAACCAGCCCAGCGCGCCTCCCTGCTGGGCACTCCCGGTGTCCGTCGAGTGTTCCTCAGCAAGAAGACCGAAATCAGCGCCCTCCAACAGGCGTTGCCGAAGCTGTACGGCCAGCTCGCGGTCATCGACAAGGATGTGTGACGCCTCGACCTGCTCCGGCTGATCGTAGCTGGCGATGTTCCGCTCGAAGTACTCCTCCACCTCGACATCCGTCGGGGCGACATCTGCCGTGACCTGCTCCCGCAGCTCCTCATTGCGCAGGCCGGCGGCAATCCCGTCGCGCAGGCTCTGCTGGAACTCGCCCAGCGTCATTCCCAGTCCGCTGGCGTAGGTACGGATCTCCTCCTCGTTGTAGTACGCAAGGTACTCCTGATACTGCTCGTCGTACTGCGAGTTGACCTCACCGCGCGGCGCGACGATGCCCCGAGCAGACGACTCGGCATCGTAGATGGCCTGACGCAGAATGCCATCCAGCGCTTCGTTCTGCATCTGCAGGGCGAACAGGCGTCCGTCTGCACCCTGGAAGCGGGAGTTGAGATCCTGTCCTGCCTGCTGGTACATCGACTGGTAGTAGCCAAACACATTGACCCATGCCTGAGCATACGCCTGCTGCGTAATGTCGCGGCCATCGATCGTGGCGACGATCTCCGGCGTCCCATCGTCCGTCGTTCCCCGCGACTGGAAGATCCCTGCCTGCTGCAGCCCGAGGAAGCCGATACTGACCACGAACACGCCGACAACAATCCACAGGATCGCTTTCTGGTACTTCTTGAAGAATCGCTGCATCGAAAGGCTCACTCCTTCGCGAACGTCAAATGCACAAGCCGAAATCGTACTGTGCGGCTGTTACGGCGACAAGGACGCACCGATCCGGTCGGCGCCCCCCTCAGGCGGCGAGGGAATGGTCGAAGGTCGGTGCCGTGGACGTACCGTGAACTGCAGCGCCGTGCGCTCCTCGTTGCCGATGTGAACGCTGGCGAACTCCGGGACGAAGAACAGGTCCAATCCGCTCGCCGCGACGTAGCCCCTGGCGATGGCCACGGCCTTCACCGCCTGGTTCACCGCGCGCGGCCCGATCACCTGAAGGACGGCCTCTCCCGCCTCGCGGATGCCGTTGGCGATCGCCCCCGCGCTCGCCGACGGATTTGACCCCGCCGACACCCTCAGCATGGGAGACGCTCCGACGTTCTCGTCGTTCACTTCGCACTCTCCGTGTACTGCGTCCGGCGCACCACATTGACCTTGATCTCGCCCGGGTAGTTCAGCTCCTCCTCGATCGCCCGGGCGATATCGTACGCAAGCTTCGCTGCCACTTCGTCGCTGGCACGGTCCGGCTGCACCATGACCCGAACCTCCCTGCCCGCTTGGAGCGCATAGGCTTCCTGCACAGCGGGGAATGACCGGCAGAGCTCTTCCAGCTCACGCAGCCTCTGGACGTACCGTTCGTACGTCTCCTGTCTCGCCCCCGGCCGCGCCGCGGACAGGGTATCCGCAGCCTGGATCAGCACGTCGATGATCCCTACAGGGTCTACGTCCTCGTGGTGAGCCGCGATCGCCTGCACGACATCGGCTCCCTCTCCGTAGCGGCGCGCAAGGTCTGCACCGATTAGCGCATGTGGGCCGTCGACCTCGTAGTCCACCGCCTTGCCGATGTCATGCAGCAGCCCCGCCCGCCGCGCTCGGGCCGCGTCGATCCCCAGCTCGTCCGCTAGGATCTTCGCGATCCAACTCACTTCAAGGGAGTGCAGCAGCTGATTCTGTCCATAGCTCGAACGGAACTTCAACCTCCCGAGGAGCGTCGACAGCTCCGGATGGAGCTCCACGCCGATGTCGAATGCCGCCTTGCGCCCCTCTTCCTTGATCCGCTCTGCTAGCCTTGCCTTGGCACGCTGCACTTTCTCCTCGATCTGCGCAGGATGGATCCTCCCGTCCTCAATGAGGCGGCCGAGAGCAATTCGTGCGACCTCGCGTCGCAAGGGGTGGAAGCAGGACAGGACGACCATCTCCGGCGTATCGTCAACGAGAAGCTCGACCCCGGTCAACGCCTCGAAGGTTTTGATGTTGCGGCCTTCCCGCCCGATGATCCGCCCCTTGAACTCTTCCGAAGGCAGAGGCACGGAGCTCACCGCATTCTCCTCGATGTAGTCCGCGGCGTAACGTTGAACCGCCGTGGCGATGACGTGGGCGGCGCGCTGCTGTGCGTCCTCCTTGGCTTGCCGCGCGATCTCCTCAACCTTGTGCGAGAAGAAACGTTGCGACTCGGCCTCGACAAGCTTCGCGAGATGCTGGCGCGCTTCATCTTGTGTCCATTTTGCCACCCGTTCGAGATGGGTGCGGCCCTCCGTCAGGAGCTGCTCCCCGGCCTCGCGCAGGCGCTTCAGCTCCTGCTCGTCCTGCCGTAGGGAGTCTTCGATCTGCTCGAGGTACGTCGATTTCTTCCCAAGGCGATCCTCGCGACGGAGGATACGCTCCTCCATCCGCGCCAATTCCTCTTCCCGTCGCTTCGCTCGGCGCTCCAACTCCTCGCGCAGCTCCTGCGTCTCCTGGCGCGCTTCAAGAAGTGTCTCTCGCTTCAGCTGCTCCGCCTGCTCTGTCGCCGACGCCAGCAGCTCCTCTGCCTTACGACGCCGTGGGATACTGCCGAAGACATAGCCGAGCGCAACCAGAGCCAACGCGCCCAGCCCGACGCCAATCATCACAGTTGAGGTCCATTGCACAGGAAACCACTTCCCTCCCGTCACACCGCCAACGTGCGGTTGGGAGATTATACCCGTCTGCCTCGGATGGCGTGTAGCGCCGCGGGCAGGAACAGCAGAGAGAAAAGCAATGTGAAGCCGATGCCGAGCAGCGCCGCCGCCCCGAGGAAGCGAAGCCCCGGCGTGCGTGCGATGAGCAGACTGGCGAAGACGAGCATCGTCGTGAGCGTCGTCACCACGACAGGAACTGCCGTCAGCGCAGATGCACGCTCGATCGCTCCCGCGGGATCGCTCCTGCGCTCCTCCTGCACACGGTGAAGGATGTGAATGCCGTTGTCCACGCCAATGCCAATGAGCAGCGGGGAAATCGTGATCGACAGGAAGTTGAAGTCGACGCCAAGCAGACGCATGCCCCCCAGCATCCACACATAGCCAAGGATCAACGGAGCCGCAGCAAGCACCGCACGCAGCACACTTCCCAAGGTGCCCCACAGCGTGAGAGCGATCAACGCTGCGGCAAGCCCTGTGGACACGAGAAAGTCCCGCTTCATGTACCGTTCCAGCTGTTGAGCGACCAACGGCATGCCGAAGTAGCTGTCGGCCAACGTACGAGCGAACGTGTCGAACTCCCGAAGGTTGCTCCCATCGTAGATCTCTGGCCCGACGCCGGCTTTGATGATGAACTGCCCATCGGTCGTGATGTACTGCCCACGTAGTCCTTCCGGGAAGCCCTCTAGGATGTCGCGAACCAGCTCCTCCAGCGGTGGCAGATCCCGAATCCCGGCGAGGCTCGTGTCGAGGCGCTGCAACGACCGCTGGAGCTCGCCAATGGCGACCCTCGATGGGGCGACTTCCACGCCTTGCAGCTGCCGGCGAACCTCGAGCAGCTGCGCCTGAACGAAGTCCGCGTCCCGCGCGACGCCCATCTGAATGCCGGACAATGCCACGAATTGCACAAGCGCGAAGTCGGCCAACAGCCT
>Ga0272441_10004207_pt1 | contig 26442 bp, 18 predicted proteins | sample SSMProp6N_FD_193582 | JGI IMG/M metagenome (GOLD analysis project Ga0272441, IMG submission 193582) | Marine sediment archaeal communities from Little Sippewissett salt marsh, Falmouth, MA, United States - SSM-Prop-6N | ecosystem: Environmental > Aquatic > Marine > Wetlands > Sediment ... | reverse complement strand
TTGATGTACCTTTGTCCTTGGCTAAAATCGAAGCACAGGGTGCTCCCTGACCTCCCGCTCCTATTACCAATACTTTCATTGCATTATTCCTCCTTTTTGTTGAAATTTTATATTAACTTTGCCTTTTTTTCAATGATTGTACTTCGGTTCTCCTTCAAAACTCAGTCATTTCTCTTTTAACATTTGCAGGAATATGCTGACGCTTATGTGCAGCCAGAATTTGCCTAACTTTTCCTTAGCCACCAAGAATATGAATAAATACATCGTAATCTCCCTATAGCCAACTAATCACGCTTCGGTCATCTTCTTATCGCCCTTATAGCACATTGTTTCACACCTAAATCAACTTAAGCGGTTAAGCAGCTTAAGATAGAATCGTTACTGGGGAGTAACTAAATGAGATTCTGGGAAAACTGATTACCGTATTTGCCATTGCTATACGTACTTGACTGTAATTGGTTGTAGCCTATTTATCGAAAAGGTATTCATACTCACTATATCCTTCTTCCGCCAGCCTTGCCCTTACAATGAAGCGGATGGAGGCGGAGTTAATACAGTAACGTTTGCCTGTCGGTTCTGGGCCATCCTCGAATACGTGGCCAAGGTGGGAGTCAGCATACTTACTCCGTACCTCAACTCTGTTCATCCCATAGCTTCTATCTTCTATTTCTACTATACTGTTCTCTTCAAGAGGTCTGGTGAAGCTGGGCCATCCCGTACCTGAGTCGAACTTATCTATAGAACTAAAAAGAGGTTCACCAGAGATAACATCGACATAAATACCTTCTTCCTTGTTATTCCAGTACGCGTTTTTAAAAGGGGGCTCAGTTTGGTTATGCTGTGCAACTTCATACTGCATCGGAGTTAATACGGTTCTCAGCTCATCATCGGAGGGCTTCTGATAATCCTGATAGCTGTTATCTGTAGACGGCCATTTTTCTTTTAGGTAACTTTCTCTGCCTGAGTTCTGTGTATAATATTCGTATGCGGCAGAATTTTTCTGGTAGTAATCCTGATGGTAATCCTCGGCCGGATAGAACTTTGTATAAGGTAGAATTTCAGTCATGATAGGTTTAGCATACTTACCGGATTGTTCAAGTCGAAGCTTGTACTCCTCGGCTAGCTTCTTTTGCGGCTGGTTGTGATAGAAAATCGCTGTCCTGTACTGTGTTCCACTATCCACAAACTGACCACCTGCATCTGTAGGGTCGATTTGCTTCCAGTAGACATCAAGCAGTTCCTCATAGCTTATAATGTCTGGGGCGTATGTAATTTGAACGGCTTCATAATGACCAGTTTTGCCAGATGAAACCTCTTCGTAACTTGGATCTTCAGTGAATCCGCCTGTATAACCTGCTATTACTTCATCCACACCATCTAGTATCTCAAAAGGTGGCTCCATGCACCAAAAGCACCCCCCGGCAAATGTAGCTTTCTGTAGTTTCTTATGAGTATCATTCCCCATCAATGAATCCTCTGATGTATTTGCACAAGCTGGGACTATGAACATTACAACCGTAAGTAAAGAGAGTGCAAAAAGAGATTGTATTTTCATTTTTAGTACGTGTATTAAGCCGCATTTTTGGCTCTTCGTTGTTTCAAGTAGATTTTACATCTCAAATCTCTGGTTGTATGCGGCTTTCATTCCAAAAAGTCGCCACAACGATGATATTACGGCTTCGTGCTCTTAGTAAGCCCTGACACAATCAAAGAAGATGCCATATGATTCACCATAAATATGAGGAAATTTCCTACGTTCGTTAGCGCACTTGATCCGATTAGTGTCTACACCAAATTGCTACCTTTCACCATTCTAGAACTACGCCAATTTTCTGTCAAATAGCAAATACTCATGACATAAAATGAGCCTGAAAATGGGAGCATTTCAAATGTTGGGCTTTACCGTTATGGTAAAACACAAACTGTCTTATCGTGAGGCCTCAGTAGTCCACGTTATGGCTTCTTGTTCCTGCACAAAAAGCCATCATGCGCATCCTCTGCCCTCATCAGCCTCTTGTCTATCTTACCCCTGTGGAAGTATATTGAAAGAGAACTTGCTAAAATCCATAGTCCAGTGTTATCTATGTGGCCAGCCAGCACAACTACTATCCCAGACACTCAAGACATGCTATAGTCTCGTTAGCATCGTCAAGTAACTCTTGCGGGTTCCTAGGATAAGCCCTGTGGAGTTATAAACCATTGAGAGGAAGTTTGAAATGGTGTTATCACCGGAACAAAAAGATAGACAAGGTTCAGCAGGCGATTCAACAACCAGTCTCAAGCCAAATGTTGCTGGATTACTATGTTATGTTGGTATCTGGGTAACAGGCATAGTCTTCCTGATCATAGAAAAGAAGAATACCTTGGTTCGTTTTCACGCAATGCAGTCCCTAGTTACCTTTGGCATCCTTCACATTATCGTAAACATCGCCAATGCTGTTCGGCACTGGTTGGCTTGGTTAGATGGGGGATGGGGTGTTTACCCACACTTGATTGGCTCCACAGTTGTATACGGGGTGTTCTTGGCAATTGGCATCATATTGTGGATAGTCTTGATCTACCGGACTTATCATGGCCAGCTGGTTAATGTCACCTTATCTGGCGATTTGGCTCTAAAGCTATTGACTAGATTGGATGGTATCAGCAAAGAAGATTTTGAACGGGAAGCTGGATACCTTAAAACTGAAGCAGAAGTAGAACAACCTTCAACTCCATTAGCCGAAGGAAACAAACAGACTTCGGATACAGGAGACAGGTACTCCAAAAGCACAAGAACCAGCAGAATTGCATCGTCTGGCGCAGCTATTGCCTGGAGTGCTGTTTTGTTGATTTTCTTCAACCTCTTTAATCAATATCTTGCTTTTTACCAAAGTCAAACAATGAACGGCGTTACTCAATGGAATATATATGTGCTTCTAACACAAGACTTCAGGTTAGTGCTGCCAATCCTAAATGCAACACTGATTCTTTCCATAGTAGGCCATACCATTGCTATTATCTTTGACAAGTACTTACTTCGTGAAGTTATCTCTATTGTCTTGAATTCACTCGGCCTGGCCACGGTTTTGACTTTCCTGAGGATATTCCCCTTTGATTTCAGTGTCATACCTAATACCGCCATAGCTACAATTTCCCCTACAGTTGCCATAGTGGGTCTCGTTCTCATAGCAGTTGCATTAGGCATTGGGGCGCTTGTTAAACTCATAAAGGTGATTATTAATGTGTCCAGGGCTCTTCCAGCCGTCAAGTGAAATGTCCCAAAGGAGACAAAATGAGCCAGGTACCCCATGGTCCACTATAAGTAATGAGGTAACGAAAGCCTGGAATGTTACCTGCCAGTTGCCGCTGAAGAACTTTATTGCTAGAATCATTAGTAATGGTAGTAGCTGGATCAAAAGCTAAGGCTGAGAGCTATTTCAAAAGTTCTGTCTATTGAATGAGGAAGTTGTGTGTAGAGAGCAACCAATGGGGATAACACAGTAGACTTTTATAGTCAGCGAGCAATCTATCTTCATCCCGCATAGCGCAGGAATTGCTGTTCTGTGTGCCCAATAGGTAATAAAGAAGGTGATACCTATGAGATAAAAGACTTTTGGGAAACACTGGATAAAATTTAACAAAGGAGATACAAATGGATAATATGAAAACAGCTCCGCCAATACCGCCACAAACCGAGTTTTCTAAGAGGCTGAAGAATGTCCGGTTGCAAATGAAGGAACGAGGACTTGATGTGCTGGTGATTTTCTCAAGCCCTGGCAGCCTTCGCTTTGGTCAAAGGGGACATGTAATGTACATGTCTGGCTACGAGCCTTACTTTGGAGACACGATGATGGTATTGCCTCAGGATGACAAATTTGACGCTTTACTGGAAATCGGCGACGCACACTATTTTCCTTCTGATTGTACGTGGATAAAAAACATCGCACAGCCAATAGACCGTGTATATACTGTGAAACAATATCTACAGTCGATAGGTCTGAGCAAACCGAAGGTCGGTATAGCAGGGGAGTACTCCATGAGCCCTGCATTATATGCTCGTTTCCAAGAAGAATTGGAAATGGAGCCAGTTTCGGACATTATTGAGAATGAACGAATGGTCAAGTCTGACTGGGAGCTTCAGTGTATACGCCAGGCATCTAGTATCGCAAAAAAGGGGATAGAGGCGGCAGTAAAATTCGCTAAGCCGGGAAAACTGGACCTGGAAATCACATCGGAGGTCGAACGGGTGTGCCGACTTGCTGGCTCTGAATTTTTCCCTCATTATACGATGACCAGCTCCGGGTTAGACTCAAAATACCTTGATTGGTGGTGGAAAAGTGGCAAGAGATGCCTGCAGCAGGGCGATAACTTCGACTTGGATTTTGGCACTATGTATGCTGGGTATTGTTGTGATATCTCAAGGCCTTTCTTGTTAGGTCAACCCAGCCAGGCGCAGAAAGATGTTTTCGAGATAATTAAGCAATCGCAGGAAGCTGGTAGGAAAGCTGCAAGTGCAGGCACCTTAGCATCTGATGTTGACAAAGCAGTACGCAAAGTCTATATGGAAGCCTGGCCAGAGGAGAAGAGTTGGGGGATAGGTCATGGAGTAGGACTTGAAGTACACGAGTGGCCGTTTATAGGCAAGCATGGGATAACTCATAACAATGCTTATCGAGATAGCGTGTTAAAGGAAAACACGGTCATCTCACTAGAGCCTCAGATCTTTGTTCCCGACCTAGGTGCATTTACTCTAGAAGATGAGTTTGTTGTTACCAAAACAGGTGCTGAGAGGCTTAATGATATCCCGCAGGAAATTATGATATGTAAGTGACCAACAAACATAATAAGGAGAAGTAAGAAATGGGATAGATAATTCATTGATTGAACCGAGGGTATACACGCTAAATGATATGATACATGGTATGGATCGCCTGGTGCCTGGTGTTCATATCATTAGAATAGCGGAAACTGAAGGAGTTGGTGATGTCGGCCTGATGTGCTCGCAGTACCGCAGCAGTTTTCTCTGAACAAATCTACCAATTGGCACAATTCTTTCCCTGGTACTGACAACCCGCCATCTGAGAAGCTCATCATCATTGGCCGCCAAGTAGCAGGCCATGTCAACAGAGCCCAGATAGACTTACTAGCGCTCAGGCGTGACTCTGTAGACAAGCCATTCCACTTCCTAGTTATTGAAGTAAAGCTGGGACGAAATCCTGAGCTTCGTGATAAGGTCGGTAGGCAATTGAACGGGTATGTTAACCACGTCAGGAAATACATGAAGGACTATGTCACCTGCTACAAAGAGAACTATCGGCAGAAGAAGGAACTCGGTCTTTTCGATACTAGATTGCCGAATGAACTAGAGATTGATGAGGGGGAGAAAACGGTGGAAGGGCTGGTTGTTGTTTGCGGTTATTCACAGCTAGCAGAGCAGTCTTTAGGGAATCTTCGCCAAAAGATCGAGCAAAACAAGTGGGATATCAGGGTACAGCAGATGCGAAGATTGGAATTGTGTTGAATAGTGGCCTTACTGCGAAAGGGCAATATGTGGAATGACTTGTGGCATTGGGACAGTTCAGGATATGCATAGGCAACAAAAGCCTGTTTTGTTACATGCATGTTTGCGGAACACCTTCCATGAAATCCGATACAGCGCGCTGAAGTATTTCAACTATATCAAGGTATATAATATCATGCGGCGACTTCCTTAATTCGCCTAAGGCGATAATCACCAAAGGTTGATCCTGTGGTTTAATGAAACCGCCAGTCATGTCGAGAGTCTCAAGCCAGTCGGCCAAATCTGAGAACAAACTCAAGGCGTAGTCCGGTTCTTCAGACCACGGTGCTTCGAAAATTTCTCCATTTACGTTAGCAATGATAATCTCATCAATTCCGGTATCTACCCAGTCCAGCACGATTGATGATTCTCCAGCCCTCATCATCTCTTGAATAATCTTGCCGCTTTCATTTCGGACCATTGTGATCTCATAATCCACACTGCTACCTTGACATATCATTGAAGTCACCGAATCGAAGTCAGAAAGCCTTACCAACATCTGCTGTGTATCAGTTATGACGATGCATACCCCTTCATAGGCTACTGGGTCATCTTCCAATACCGTAGAGCACACACGTGCTGAGTCAAACCAGGTGGGTTTATCGGGAAATCGAATCCAAGGGGCTATTTCTTCTAGTTCATCCAGGAAAGGTATTTCCTGCATTATCATATTATGGCGTTGCTGAGCTCTATCCCACGCCTCTTCAACTGCTTGTGTAGCTAGTGAGGGATCAAGGTCTTCAATCTCCGCTGCCAAACGTGCTGCTTCTGCTTGAGCAGCATCACGCTCCGCCTCCAAACCAGCTATCTCGTCTTGATGTGCGTCCCGCTCGGCCTCCAAACCAGCTATCTCGTCCTGAGCAGCATTCACTTCGTCCATGACAGAATCATACTCCTCCTGTGATACTCCAGTAGTACAACCAAGGAGTACAAGCGACAAAGCCAACGACAGGGCTATTAAGATGGCTTTCCTTATCATATACTACCTCCTCTATAGCTGTGACTCGGAAAAACGAGCACTGACGGATTGTTACTAAGCTCCGGTCTAATAAAACTCCTCTAACACAGTCACAATCTATGAATATTATCTATTTCAGTATTACCACCAACCCGATGCTGGCACTCCATGCATGATATCCACCAAGACACGACTGGCTATTACTTTCCAGTTAGCTAATAATGAAGTACTTAGGGATGTATGTAGCCCACCCATACCAAGAAACATTAGCGGCTGGTCTGATGGTGCTATCAACCCCCCGGTCTTATTGATTGTACTAAGCCAATTTACGAAGTCTATGCAAATGGGTTGCAATTCACCAGGTTCGTCTGACCATGATACTTCGTATACCTCATCATCCACAGTAGCAGTGAAGAATTTTTCCCCCGCTACGTTAGTCCAGCTGAGGATTGATCTGATTTCATTAGCTTGCATTATCACCTGAACAATATCGCCAGCCCCATCTTGGATAATTGTCATAAGGTATTCTTGGTTGCTACCTTGGCATACTGCCGTGGTAATTCCACCGTACTCTGAAAGTGTCATAAATAGTTGCTGGTCAGGTAGGGTTATCAGACACGCTGCCTCATAAGCTCCTGGCTGGTCAACTAATATGGTAGAACACAAATGAGCATTATCAAGCCAAGTTGGTTTTTCTGGTAGTTTAACCCAGGGCGCTATTTCTTCCAGATCGAATCCGATGCTATCCCGAAGCGCCGTGTAACGTTCGGAAGCTGTCGTCCATGCTTCTGTAACGCGGCGGTCTTTCAAGTCTTCAATCTCAGATGCCAAACGGGCTGCTTCTGCTTGAGCAGCATCACGCTCCGTTTCCAAATCAGCTATTTCGCTCTGATCTGCATCACGCTCCGCCTCCAAATCGGTTATCTCATCCTGAGCAGCATTTAGTTCAGCCAAAATAGCGTCATATTCATTTTGTGATACTTCAGCAGCACAACCAAGTAATAAGAGCGGTAAAGTCAGGGACAGGACTATTACGATGGCTTTCCTCATCATATGTTGCCTCCTCAATACTACCCCGAAAGCAGTTCATGTATTATATTCTTAGTTTAATACACTACTGAATCGTGGTCAATACATGCTTTTAAGCAAGAAAGTGGCGATTACACAGAACCTTATAATGTGTGATATTGCAAATTAGAACGCATTCCAACCTACATATGAACAAGATTTCACAAGATGATTTTCTGTATAGCCGTATAACAAAACGTCATAATATTCAATAGAGGAAGCTATTTAGCAGGGTTATGGAGAAGTGAATTCATCCCAATGGTAGTAACTGCACGATTAAAAAGATTCATCCACCAAAAGATATCGCGCCTTCGTATTAAGTTCCGGAGCCTTCGCATTCGCATTTTCCTTTCATCAGTACTCATATTGAATGCCCGGTGGATGGTATTGGCTACTCCTTCAATATCGTAGGGGTTTACTATTAGTGCGTTTTTCTGAAGTTGAATAGCAGCACCGGCAAATTCACTTAAAATTAAGACGCCTTTACAATCCACATTGGCGGCACAGTACTCCTTCGCTATAAGATTCATACCATCTTTAAGAGGTGTGACTAAAGCTATATCGGCAGCACGGTAGTATGCTACGAGTTCAGCACGCTCCATACTGCGAAACATATATTGGATAGGAGTCCAGCCAGGTTTGCCGAATTTCCCGTTAATCTCACCAACTAATCCTTCTACTTCAGTCTTCAATCGCTGGTACTCAAGCATATCCTCACGACTAGGAACTGAGATTTGAATTAGCGTTATATTTCCTCGCAGTTCCTCAAAGCGCTCTAGGGTATTTTTGAATGCCCGCAACCTGAGCGGAATACCCTTGGAATAATCCATACGGTCTACACCCAAGATGATCTTACCATTAGGTAGAGCTTCACGTATCTGGGCAACTCTCTTCGTTGTTTCCTTGTCTGCTGCCAGTTTAGAAAAGGCGTTAAAGTCAATACTGATTGGGAAAACACCAATATGATTTGAGCGCTCCGGTCTAAGGATTGTAGACAACTGCCTTCTCGCATCAACGCTCGACCTTCGGGCCATTGATTCAACGCAATTAATAAAATTATTTCTGTCACGCATAGTCTGGAAACCAATGAGGTCATATTCAAGTAAAGCTGTCAGGATTTGCATGCGCCACGGAAGTTTCTTGAAGATGTCCAACGGAGGAAATGGCGTATGAAGAAAAAAGCCGATCTGGCGCTCAGCTGCCATGGCACGTAATGCTTCTGCCACAAGCAGCAGATGATAATCGTGAACCCAGACAAAGTCATCGATGCTGGTGTTCTCAGCTATCACATGTGCGAATTTTCTATTAACCTGCTGGTAAGCAATCCAATATTCTGGATCAAAATTGCAGCGTGAGTGAAAGTCGTGAAAGAGAGGCCATATGGTTTCATTGGAGAATCCGTAATAGTATTCGTCTACCTCGTCTTCGGTAAGCATTACTGGCCTCAGGGTATAACCTGAATACTTACCAGCTATGGCTAATTGCTCATCTAACCCCTCTTCTTCGGGGCAACCGGGCCAACCAATCCATAGGCCACCCTGCTCCCGTAAGACAGGAGCGATGGCGGTAACCAGTCCGCCAGCCCCCGGCTTGGTTTGCCATTCACCGGCGTCATTTCTCGTTACGACCACAGGCAAGCGGTTTGAAACTATTACAAACATATCTATTATTATACTATATATGCGGTAGGTTCGTAGTCAGAGTTGGTTAATTTCACCCACATCAGTTTTAAAACCACAAACGTATCGTAATAATGATAACAATTATCAAACATATCACTCATATATCGAGTGGAAAAAGGAAGCTTCTTAGCCCTTCGTTATTTGATATTTTGGCAATCGGAGCATAAAATCAGGGTGTCGGTTGACCTAGTGTCTTGATACCCTGATTCTCTTCAAAACTCCCCAGGAGGGTAAGTCTATTTGGCTTTGTAGGCCGTACAGGTCTCGAACCTGTGACACCCTGATTAAAAGTCACCAAGTTGAAATTTCTGAAGGTTGAAGTTTTCCCTAGCTAATTTGGCTAAAACCACCCTCAATATTACAAAGTAATCGGGGTATCACCTCACTTCCAATTTATTAACAGTCCGCTTGTCTATTATATAAAAGAAATTGCCTGCTGGGCAAGTTAATGTTTGTATAGATTAAATGAATCAGCCGTTTGTTATCTCATGGCTCTTATTCTGGTGTCGGCTGAAACGCCTTGTTATGTAGCTGGCCAGAATTCGCCCCCACACCTACACTTATATGTCTTTTTCATTCCCTCGCTTGAGAGCTCATAACTATTCAACACTCCAACCCAAGTACCACATCGACTACATCTCCATGGTCCTGGATGACTATTCCGATCCCTTTTTCTTGATAGCTGCTGCTTTTCACCAAGGCTTAATTTGCGGCTCTCAGTACCTTCTCTAATGTAAGCTCTACCATCATATTCGTGATAAGGAATGCCCCGATCCCTTTCCGCACTAAGCACGAGAATTTGCCTGGCATTCAGTTCTAAGACTTCCATTTGCACAACCAGTTGAGGCTCGAATTTGCTTCTTATGGTTTGCGAAAGGGAACGTTGGGCTGTATCAAGATTGCCCTGCTCAATTCCACATACAGTTCCATCTGCATCGATTCCAAAAATTACTCTTCCGCGAGCCAGATCGGAATTGACTATTGCGCACAACGCTTTCAGCCCTTTGCGCTGGAGGCTAAGCGATTTCTTAAACTCGAGAGTTTGAGTTTCTCCCTTATTCACAAGCTCTTCAAGCGGCAACTGCTGTGCCATATGCGTCGCACCTTCATGTTATTAGCTAGAGCCTAGTATTCTCCCACTCGATTATACCATTAGTGTTACCTATGTTTCTCAGTCTCCGCAGGTTAGTTTTATAAGTAGGTAATTAATAATGGGTGGGATTGGTCTATTATTTCTAGGGGGCTCGCTACACTTGGTCTTAGGGATGTCTACATGGACTTAGATATGAAAAGATCTTCCCGTTCGAAATACATGTCACAAAATGACATATTGTTACCTGGCTACACAAAAAGCCAGAATGTGCATTCTCTGTCAATCCACTTAGGATACTTGATTAAGTGTAGCTGAGACAGAAGTGGTAATCAGTCATTTATAGATTTGTCCTATACTTTTGACAATGATCATAACCTTGACCTGGCAAGTTAGAATTATATTTGTTGCTTTTGTTGGGCTGTAATAGCTTCATCATCACTTAATGCATTTCTACTCATCTACTTTATAAATTACATATAATTTCAACTGTGTGAGTAGAAATGAGATGAAGTTAAACTCTTGCATATATGACGCAGTAAGTATTACTGTGGGAAAGTAAGATGTTCCCGGGTCGGAGCCACATGTATTTTCGCCATGTTGTTGAGAATCACCACACCTTTTCCCTGACAGACTAGAATTATACTTGGTGATTTCGTTGGGCTGTTAAATGTTCATCATCATTTAATTAATTGCTACAAATTACATATGATTTTAACTGTATTATTAAAAATGATAAGAATGAAATGAAGTCAAGTTAAGTTCGTGTGTACATAAAGTGAGAGAGATGAGAGGGGAAAAGTAAGAACATATCGCATAAACACTTCAAGGTGACACCGGGAGTTACCGCATGCTTACGAGAAGTTGTAGGCAATACCGCTGCATGTGAGCCTGGTGTACAAGGCATTTGTGTACAGTAGTCAATTAAATACGTATTTGCATAGATAATTAACAAAAAAGGCTATTGTTGCCTACGCTGAACATTCTGGTTTCTTGTACGACAAGCTAATTAGGATTGGAGATTGCTATGTGAGTCGAGTTTTCTTAAATGGAGATAGAGTTATGATAGATAGAACTTTTGAATTGGATTTCAGTCTTAGCATTCGATTCGGCTGCTATATGGTACAATAGTAAATAATCCCTCGTTTTGCAACAGCCATAGATGAATACAGTGAAGAGCGTTACGGTAACCAGGAGGACGCTCACTTCACGCTTGTGCCTTTCTATTCAATTTGGGCAATGAGCCTTTTGATGGCTGATATCTCGCTTTGGGGCATATGTACCCTGATAACATTACGTCCTGTTGCTTGCAGGGCTTGAAAATCTGCCAAAGCCTGGGCATCAGCGACTATGCCAAAAGTGTAAGGCTTTCCTGGTATGGTTAAGTTTTTGACATGATTTGCCGTGAGCTGCAAGAACAGCCCTGTGTTTTGTCCCCCCTTATAAAGTTGGCCTGTAGAATGTAGAAAACGTGGTCCATAGCCCAGGGTTGTTGCGATTTTATATTGCTCGGTCACTTTCCCGCGGAGTTCGGTTAATGCCTTGTCCATTTCAGGTGTCTGGCGGAGATAAGCCATTATTGCCAGATATTTGCCTCTTTCGGCAAGAGACAGCAAATCTGCGAGAGAACCGATGGTTTCCAGATTTGAAAGTTGGCTTGAAACACTATATTCTTGCAGCAGGCGACCAGTACTATCTTTGGCTTTTTGAACATCAGGTTGATCAAAAGGATTGATACCCAGTACAGCACCAGTTACCGCGGTGGCAAATTCCCAACGGAAAAACTCAGCGCCCATTTCATACATGTTTCGCATTTCTAGGACGACTACAGGGTACCCTGAAGAAATCAAGTGGCCAATGGCAGTATCTGTAGATTGGTTCTCATCTCCTTCAACACGCAGATAGATGAAAAGGCGATCATTGCCATAATACATTGGCTGTCTCAGTGGTTCATTCAGTATCGGTATAATACCCTTACCCTCCTTACCGGTACTTTCAGCAATGAGCTGCTCTATCCAGAGGCCGAAAGTGTCGATAGACGGCGACATCACCAAGGTTAGCTTATCATGTCCCTTCAGCGCCAGAGTACCCATACAGGCACCTAGCCAAAGCCCGGAGTTCTCGTGCGCAGGTATCTGAGAGCCACAGGTTTCCCTCATACGGTTAGCCTGTTGCAACATTGTTGCAATGTCAATTCCTATCAAGGCTGAGGGCACCAAACCAAAATAGGATAGTACTGAATACCTACCACCAATATCTGGAGGATTCAAAAATGTATATCGAAATTGTTTCTGTTGGGCGAGAGTAGCCAATGGTGTTCCAGCATCTGTGATGGCAATGAAATTATGCCTCACTTTCTCTTTGCCCACCAACTTTTCTAACAAGTCTGAAAAGTATGCATAAAGAATCCGTGGTTCAGTAGTCGTGCCGGACTTTGAAGATACCAAAAATAGCGTAAGCGCTGGATTAATAGCCTCTACTGTTGCCTGTATTGCCTCGGGAAGTGTAGAATCCAGTACAATTAGTTTCGGGTATTGGTTACCAGTACTGAAAGTCTGACCCAATACCTCAGCACCAATACTACTGCCGCCCATACCCAGAAGAACAACATAGCGAAAACCAGCATCCCGCACATTCTGGGCAAAGTACCGCAGCATGGGCACCTTTTCACTCATTAAATCAGGGATGGCTAACCAACCGAGGCGATTGGTAATGTCGGTTGGTTCTGGTTTCCAAACAGTGTAGTCTTTTTCCCAGATGCGCCGGATGATATTGCCATCAGCAAGCCTGGCGAGAGTTGCGTTGACGTCTGCCTCATATACGCCAATATCGGTCTTTGGATGGTTTACGGCCATTTTTTCTTCTCTCCAATGCTCAGTCTATTGCTATTGCTAATTTTGCAAGGCTACACCGAGATCTCTGTCTATGTTGTAGAAAGCCTGCCTCGCCGGAAAACTGGTGCTTGAAGCCAATTCCTGCTCTATCACAAGAAGGCAATTGTACTTGGCTGTACGCTACGACCGTCATGGGGCTCCAGTTTTCATCAGGATGACTAGAGGCGTAAATACCGAATGTTATCAGCATTACAATACAGAGTAGAATATCTGGTCTAAACAATGTTCCTACTCTCCAAGTCCGCTGCTAGACTACCTAATCCAGATTATATACTCACCAAGTCCCAAATAGAAGAGATTATGCTGACCGACCACATAGTACAATGGGAAGTAAGGATATTTAACTTCTACTCACATAGTTGAAATAATGTGTAATTTGTACTGTGCAAATGAGTAGCAGTGATGATAAACATATCACAGTCCAAAAAATTAATAAGTATACGGCAAATCTGTAAGTTCCTAAGTATCACTTCTACCTCAGCTACAGTTGATCAAGCCTCATAGATGGATTGAGAAAAGATGCACATTATGGCTTTTTGTGCAATAAGATAGTTGGGGTTAGATATTGCTACGTGAGTCAGGTTTTCGTAAATGGTGCTATTCGAATTATTTGATGTGACGCTTAGTTGGCTTTATACTATGAGTGAAGTCCAACATGAGTGAAAACAAAGTACTAATTGTAGAAGATGCGCCAAGTTAGCTCGTGGTGGACAACGAGGAGATATTGTAGAATGGAATTGTGGATAAAACAACCGCGAGTTAACTTAACGATTAAACCTAAAGATAAAAACCTAGAAAGGAGTATAAGATGAGCAAGTCTTGGAGTCAGCGTCTGTGGTCTGATCTGGTGTGGACTACAACCAGAATTCATCAGGATTTCTTTGTCAAGTACTTTCGCTTACCGTTTATGTCTCTACCAACCGGCACACCTGATGTATATACCAAAGTAAGAGTAAAAAAGAATGTGGTGGTGCCTATGCGTGATGGGGTCAAGCTCTATGCCAATATCTATAAACCCGATGTCGACGGCAAGTTCCCTGTCATACTGATACGGCTGCCTTATGGTAAAGATGAGCCTTACTGCGTTATGCCAGCATACGGTAAATACTTTGCCCGCAAGGGATATGCGTGTGTTGTGCAGGATGTGAGGGGGAAATATGCTTCAGAGGGCGAGTTCGAGCCTTTCTTCAATGAAGGCGCTGACGGGTACGATACGCTGAACTGGATTGCCAGCCAACCATGGTGCGACGGTAATATCGGGATGACTGGCGAGTCCTATTATGGGTACACCCAGTGGGCTGTGGCATGTCTAAACCACCCCAACCTTAAATGTATCGCACCCGGCGAAACATACACAAATGTACATGAGATAATGATATACCAGAACAATGCCTTTTGCCTGCACACAACGGGTACTTGGGTATATGAGATGAATGCCAAAAAGTGGAACAATCCTCTCAAACTGGATTACTGGCACCTTCCTCTAATATCTATGGACGAAGATGCCGGGATCAGGTGTGATTATTACAAGGACTGGATCAGACATCCCTTGAGAGATGCTTACTGGGAGTCCGTCAACATCTGTCAGAAACACAACCAGGTGAAGATACCAGTCTATCACTGGGGCGGCTGGTATGACATTTACATATCGGGCACCATCAATGATTGGCGTGGAGTGAAGGAAAGCAGCGATAGCGTGGAAGCTAGGAAAAATCAGTGGCTGTTGATTGCACCCACCGATCATGAACTGACCCCTGTGGAAACTCATAGGATCGGCAAAATAGATATCGGCAAGGAAGCCTGGACATACGATAGATTACAGCGCTTCTTCGATTACTGGCTCAAGGGGATTGATAACGGTTTCGGCAAAACACCCCGGGTGGAAATATTCACTATAGGTGATAACAAGTGGAGATACGAAGACGAGTGGCCTCCAGCCAGGGTGCAATACACCAACTATTACTTCCACAGCGGCGGGGGTGCCAACACCCACCAGGGAGACGGTTTGCTTGATACCCAGAGCCCTGGCGATGAAGCGTCGGACAGCTATGTGTATGATCCTAACAATCCGGTTACGGCCTCATTGGAAATGCAAGTATTGTCCCTGGCACAGACCCTGAACAACAGATCCTCTGTAGAGCAGCGACCAGACGTGCTCGTTTACACCTTGTCGAAACTGGACAAAGAATTGGAGATAACAGGACCAATAAATGTAACTCTATTCGCTGCTTCATCTGCCAGGGATACTGATTTCACCGCGACACTGGTCGATGTTTTCCCCGATGGCTATGTCCACATGATACAGGAAGGTATAGTCCGCGCCATGTATCGCAACTCCTATAGTGAGGTCTCATTGATTGAACCCGGGGAAATATATGAATATACGATTGATCTGTGGGCAACCAGTTATGTTGTTAAACAGGGACACAGAATAAGAGTGGAGATATCCAGCAGTAACTTCAACAGGTGGGATAGAAACCTAAATACGGGAAACGAATTCGGCATGGATGACAAAGTGGTAAAGGCGAAGCAAACAATCTACCATGATAAAAAACATCCCTCTCACATAACTCTACCAATTATCCCACGGTGAGTGAAGTCGTGAAACTGGATACTTCAGGTTAGGGAGGTTGGCGAGGTTAGAGTATCTGACGTCTTCCAATATGAGATGAACTTGCAGAGGGGTATGATTTCTAATCCTGAGTTTATATTTCTATGGTAAAGTGCAAAACCTCTCTAACTAACAATAATCGGGCAATTCTTGTGGATCTCGCGAATAGTTGAATTCGTTATGGACTGTTAATTGATGCTTTAGGGCTTTGTTGCCGAAATCATTCGTAACGGTAGCAGTCAACTTAAATGCTGAGGCTGAAAGCCAATTTAGAACTTCTATCTATTGTAACCCCAGCTCCATTTAACAAAAGTCGACTCACGTAGTAATCTCTAATTCCAACTATCTTATTGCACAAAAAACCACAATGTGCAATGTCGAGTTTCTCTGGGTCATAATAGAAATGCGCATGTAGAGTATATTGAAAAGGAACTTGCTAAAATCTATAATCTAGTGTTACCTATGTGGTCAGTCAGCACAGAGCTTCTGATGAAGAGATTGAGGATCAACAAAGCCACTACACACGGTATTAATGCAGGCAAAACTGAAATTAAGGAGGAACTATGAAAGAAGAACTAGAATATGACCCAATACTTTTTTCTGTAATTCTACATTACCTGGATGCCACAACAAAGGATATGACAACCACGTTAGAGCACAGCGCTCGAGGCTCTATAATATCCTTAATTCGCGACTTCTCATGCTCCTTATATACTGCTGAAACCGACATGCTGTACCTAGAAGAGGGGCTCCCTGTGCATACGCTGGCTTGCCGTGAAAATATTAAGGCTTGCACAAAGTGGTACAAGCGAGCAGGTGAAGAGATTAAAGATGGTGATTATATCTTAAACAACGATCCATATCTGGGTAATAGTCATAAAGGCGACCACTCAATATTTACCCCAGTATACTACAAAGGCGAGCTTATGTTTTGGAGCATGGTGTTAGCCCATGTAACAGATACCGGATCTGCTCAAGGGGGATCGAGCCCTAATGCGAGTACGATATGGGAGGACGGCGTTACTTTTCCGGGAATCAAGATGTTCGAAAATGAAATGGCAAACAAACCCAACATACATATGTATTTAAGCAATTTACGATACCCTGAACCTCAAAAAGGAGATTTGTATGCAATTAGAGGCGCAGCGAGAATTGGTAAGAGAAGATTACTAAGTTTATGTGATGAATACGGGCCAGACCTCGTAAGGTATTATACAAAGGCAATTATAGACTATGCTGATAAGAAGATCAGCGAAGAAATCAGTGAATGGCCTGACGGCGTATATGTTGGAGAGGCCTGGGGCGATAGCGATGGGAGAGGTACCTGGGATATTAAAGTTTGTTGTAGGCTTACTATAAAAGGAGATATGCTCACTCTTGATTGGAGTGATAGCGACCCACAGGTGAAAGGCAGTATCAACTCTAGCATAGGTGCCCTTAAAGCTAACTCCTGTAATCCTATACTTTGCGCTATAGACCCTTCTATTCCTCACAATGAGGGCTGCCTCAGACATATAAACATAATTGCCCCTGAGGGCCTTGTAGTACATGCGAAATGGCCTGCTTCCTTAGCCCAGGCAACCTACAACATTGGTGAGGCTGTGATAGAAGCAGTACAGAGAGCTTTGGCACATGTGATCCCGGACAGGGTGACAGGTGGTTGGGGGCGGCAACCAAGTGATTTCTATTGTGGGTATGACAGAAGAAGCAAACCACCAATTCCTTATGAGGCAACTCATTTCTATGGGTCGCCAGGTGGTGGTGCAAGCAGAGGCAATGATGGCTGGCCTGCGATTCACGCGGCTGCCTCACTTGGGGGGATGAAGACAGAAGCCATAGAAATACATGAGATAAACTACCCCGGTATCATTGAGAAACATGAAATCCTTACAGATTGTGAAGGCTACGGACAGTGGAATGGAGGCCCAGCCATAGATTTTCGGATGCGCTTACTTCAAGGCCATGAGGCAGCTTCTGATTCACCAGGTGGAGGTTTTGAAAATCCCTGTGCTGGCATTAACGGAGGCTATGCTGGGAGTGGAGGTTGTAGGGGATTCGAAAGCCACGAAACTGGCAAGAAGACATTCTATCGTGGAATGGGGACAATGAAAATGGATGACACTCAAACTGCGTTTTACATTGCACCCTCTGGCGGGGGTTGGGGAAGCCCTCTTGATCGCGATATAGAGAAAGTGAGACATGATGCCAGAGATGAATTCATTTCGATTCATACAGCGAAGGTGGTATATGGGGTTGTGTTGGACCCAGCTACTTATGAGATAGATCACCAATCAACGCAAGAACTGCGAAAAAAATTGAAGACAAAAGAAGAAAGGAAGATATTAACTCCTGACAAACCGGGCATTGCCAATTATGTAGAGAAAATATACAAACCCGGAGACGAGGTGATATATCTAGAACCACTGCCCACAAGTCATAAAGATTGGATAAAGGGCGTTGTCCAAGAAATCAAAACCATTGGGCTTGATTGAATGCAAGAGGAGGAAATCAAGTGAACTATAGAATAGGCATTGATATAGGAGGTACATTTACAGACTTTCTGGTGCTTGATGAGTTAGGCAATATGCATGCCTCCAAAGAGCGTTCCTCAGAGAAGCCTGAGGAGGCAGTGTACAAAGGTCTGGGAAGAGCAGCCAAAGAACTAGGTTTAACTAGTACTGAACTGCTCGGAAATACTAAACTGTTCATACATGGCACGACTATAGCAACAAATACCCTGGTGTCTAAGACTGGGCCAAAAGTAGGGTTGATTTGCACGAAGGGTCACAGGGACACTTTGTATCTTAGAGATTGTCATAGATGGGATATTTTCAATATAAAACTACCGCATCCTGATCCATTTATTCCTCGGCATCTTAGAATCCCCGTTGAAGAAAGGATACTATACGATGGAAGTGTGTTTATTCCCCTTAACGAAGATAGCGTTCGTGAGGCATGCAGGAAATTTAAGCAATGGGACGTAAAAGCAATTGCGGTGTGTTTATTGCACTCCACTACAAACCCTGCTCATGAAAATAAAGTCAAACAAATAGTAAAGGAAGAAATGCCCGAGGCAAATGTGAATATAAGCTCAGACGTGTTATCTATAGTGCGAGAATGGCAACGCAGCGCCGCCACTGTCTTTAATGTATACACTTATCCGGGGCTCAGTGCATATTTGAGCAATATGGAAGGGCATTTGAAATCCATGGGGTTGAAAGTGCGGATACTAATTATGCAAAACATTGGTGGATGCGCTAATGTGAAAGAGGTGCTGGAGAAACCCATCTACTGCACTGGTTCTGGACCTGCTGCAGGGCCTGTGGCTGGTATACTATTTGGCAACGAAGAAGGGGAGCAGAATGTTATTACTGGAGATATGGGTGGCACAAGTTTTGACACAAGCCTTGTAAGGAATGGACAACTCAGCTACACACCTGATTTAAGAATTTCGAATATCCCATTCGGCGTTACTGCTGTGGATGTCAATACAATAGGAGCTGGAGGAGGAAGCATAGCATGGATTGACTCTGGAGGTTTACTGAAAATTGGCCCTCAAAGTGTTGGTTCACATCCAGGACCAGCATGCTACAACATCGGTGGAGTGGAGCCGACTGTAACTGATGCTGATCTAATTCTGGGATATTTGAATCCCGATTATTTCTGGGGTGGGGAGATGAAGATTTACCCGGAACTGGCAGAAAAAGCAATCAGAGATAAAATAGCGAACCCATTGGGCATTAGTATAGCTGATGCGGCTCATGGAATTTATGAAATCGTAAACAGAAATATGGCCGCTGCTATATCAGTAATCACAATAGAAAAAGGAATTGATCCGAGGGGATATGCTTTGATCGCTGCAGGGGGAGCTGGCCCTATCCACGTAGGGAAAATCGCTCAACTGCTCGGAATTCATAAGATTATTATACCAAGCCAATCAGCCGTGTTTTGCTCGTTAGGTATGTGTGTTGCAGATATAAGACATGAATACCTTAAGACCTTCTACACCGAAAGTCAGCATATGGATATAGATAGAATCAATGAAATCTATCGTGATTTAGAGACTGAAGCTATAGAGACTCTAGAGAGTGAAGGTATACAATCTGAAAATATAATGCTTACTAGAGCCGTTGATGCTAAATATCCAGCCCAGTTCTATGAACTTACCGCACCTGTTCCAAGCGGGACCTTAACTAAAAATGATGTGCCCAAACTTTGTGATGCATACCATAATGTACATGACGAGAAATATGCCTATTCCATGCGAGAGAGCCCGGTGGCTTTTCTTCAGTGGAGACTAACTGCCATAGGCCTTACGAGGGAATACAAACGCCCTGAACTGGCTTACGCTGGCGAAGATTCTAGTGAAGCTCAAAAAGGAATAAGAAAAGCTTACTTTGAAGAGGAAAAAGGATTCATCGAAACGCCTATCTATGATCCTTCAGCGCTCGGGAACGGGATGGTAATTCATGGACCTGCAATTGTAGAAACAGCAACAACGAATGTGCTAATTTGCCCTGGACAAAAGCTAATGGTGTCCAAATATGGTAACTATGTTGTCGCTAGGTAAGAAAACGCCGCTGTAATAATCCATTCTGCTGGGTTATTACAGCGGCGTTTTCTTTGCCAGAACAAAGCTTACTTTAAATGCACCTTTAGGATGCTCCACGGGTTAAACCACGATACAGGGCCACCTACTTCATTTACCCAGCCCGCAAGCTTATCAGTTCTGTACACAGAGATAGCCTTTGGTCGGAGTAGAAAAGCCCCAGGGAAATGCTCAGACAGGATTTCCTGCATCTCGTGCATAATCTCCTTACGTTCCTCCATGCTTGTTGCCGTACTTAGTGAAACAACCAGCTCGTTGTAGTGAGGGTTGTCATAGCAAGATGGATTCCACCAATCTCCTCCAGCCCCCCAACTCATGGCTTCAATCCACATCCAATCTGAGTAAGGAGGAGGAGATGGTTCCACATATCTAATCGCCATTTCGTATCCATCTGCCGGCGGATTCCAGATAATGCTAACAAACGTATCATACTCCAGTACTACAAGATCAACATCCAGACCTATGAGAGGAAGCATCTCTTTAATCAAAGTGCCCATCTTAACTGCAGCTACGTCTATCGCTGGGCATATCAATTCAAGGACAAAGTTCTTTCCTGTTTGAGGGTCATTTCTGATTCCGTCTCCATCAGTATCCAGATAACCAACTGTATCCAACATCTCATTTGCCTTATCAGGGTTATAGTCTTACTGAGGCAAATTGGGGTTGTGCATTGGGTCTTCTGCATATATCCAGCTATCGCTTCTTACTGCATATCCCATAAATGCCATGTTAATAAGCCTGTCACGGTCTATGCCATACGCAATAGCCTTTCTTAGATTCTTGTCCCGAAGCGGCGTATCTTTGTGAAGATTAAAACTCAGGTCATATATCGTAATGCCATCCACCACCTCAACTGCAATGTTTGGATCTGCCTCGTATTCTTCGACGAGAGCCGGTGGAAGATATGCGTTTCCAAGCGCATATATCTCGCCATTCTTTAACGCCATAAGCATAGTCTCCATAGTGGGATAGAGTTTGAAGAGCACCTCATCTACATAGAGTCTTCCTCCATAGTAATCTTCATAGGCCTCAAGCCACATATATTGATCCGATTTAAACTCCTTAAGCTTGACAGAATTGTAGACTGCCGCTGATTACACAATATAGCGTTTTGCTACCTAATTACACAATAGCCTGTTTTGTTACATATCTATGCAAATACCTATTTAATTGACTACTGTACACAAATGCCTTGTACGCCAAGCTCACATACAGCGGTATTACCTACAATTTCTCATGAGTATACGGTAAACCTCTATATCACCTGAAAGTGCTTATACACTATGTCCTTACTTTCCCACACTCATCGGAAATAATATGTAATTTGTAGAGTACAAATGAGTAGTAGTGATGATAAACATATCACAATCCAAAAAGCTAACAAGTATAGGGCAAATCTGTAAGTGCCTGATTACCACTTCTGCCTCAGCTACACTTAATGAAGTATCCTAAATGGATTGAGAGAGGATGCACATTATGGAAAAGTGTTACGGTCTAATGGTCTTTCATCGCAAGAGCAATCTAACTAAGCTGTATAAAGAAAGGAGCTACCGCTGGTCTTTCAATGGGACTAAAACGATTGTTGAACAGCAACCAGTTGACGTGGCTGAGTTTAAACAGAAAGTTAGTCTCAAGAAGGCAGTCATTGCTTAATTAAGAAGCGGGAAGTTATCGGTCAAAGACATAGCAAAAGGCATAGAAGGCAACCAGGGATCAGTAAAAACAACACTGAACAGACTGAAACAGCGTGGCTTAGTAGTGAAATTAGATGCTACTACGTGGGGGTTAACAGCGAGAGGAGACAAGGTGTAACAGGTTTTAGCTACAAAAGCGTAACATTTTAGTGTTTTGTTAACTAATTGCACAAAAGCCTGTTTTGTTACCTCACAGTTGCCGCTTAGAAGCTTTATTGCCAAAATCATACGATGTATTACAGTGCCTTGTAAATTGTTATGAAGGCAAGGGATATAACCAATACCGTGAGCCCTATTTCTAGCCACTCAGGTTTAGTTTTTAATGAGATGTTGCTTCCTATTCTTGCGCCAATTACTGATCCCATAAGTACGAATAACGCTGGCAGCCAGATTATATCGCCACGATGCCAGTATATTGGTATAGCCCCAATGGCAGTAGAAATTGATACAGCTAAGGAAGTGGCAATTGCTTGATGGGCATCAAATCTAAGACTCTTAAAAAGGGTTGGAAAGATTTGGCCGCCACTGCCACCCCTTAAGCCGGCTATAAAACTTACAAAGAAAGAGGAACCAAAGATATTTCTATTAGTAGGTGTAACTTTTTGGGCAATCTTGGGTACAATCTTAGCTAAGTGAATGTCAAGTGCTACTATAAAACAAAGAGCAACAAAGATAATTGCTGGAATTAGCGTCGGGATAAATCCAACAGAAATTGCCCCTATTATTTCCCCTAAGATACCTCCTACAATCGCATAGATTACTATCTTTCTCTCAATATTCTTTCTCTGACTTATTGCGCCTACTAATGATGAAAAGGGGATAACAAAAAATTGATTCCGAAGGCACTTAATAAGGGCAAACCCGCAAGATTAAGCAAAGGTGTTCTAACAGAACCTCCGCCAATTCCAAATATGCCACTCATAAAGCCTGAGAAAAGTCCAATAGAAAGATAGATTATGATTTCTGTTATCAAATTCATTCCTGTTCATCACTTTCGGGGAGCTTGTGTCAAATCTGTTGTATAATAATGATTCAATCAGGATTTCCTATTCTAATTCTCATATTAACCCCCTCTTTATCATTAGATTTTGAGTTAAAAAAGGAACTCTATACTAGGTGAGGGAGATTTGAGGATATCGTGAAGCTCCATTCTATTGGTGTAGCTTAAGCCATTTGTTGGTTTAAGCTATATGGTTAGCTTAACCAGTTTTCGCTTGTGTTGAAATCACATTTCTTTGACGAAACCATCGATACGACTCAGGGCTTCATCTATATCCTGGCTTGTGAGCATGCGGTGCGTTACAGCCCTCACCATTCTTCTACCCAGCGCGTTGAATCTGACTCCCCTTGTCTTCATCTGGATGGTGAACTCAAGTGCGGACATGCTTGTTGGAGGCTCAAAGAAAACAATATTGGTCTGGATTTTACCGGGGTCAACTATGATTTCTGGGATTCGGGAGAGGCCCTGCGCCAGTCGTTTAGCGTTAACATGGTCTTCGCCCAGTCGGTCAACCATTTTCTGAAGAGCGACGATACCAGCAGCAGCGATTATGCCTGCCTGCCGCATTCCACCTCCCAGCATCTTGCGCCGCTTGCGTGCCTTCTCCACAAACTCACGAGTCCCGCACAACACAGAGCCGATCGGTGCGCTGAGGCTCTTCGATAGACAGAAACATATGGAGTCTACAGGAGCTGCCAGCTTTCTGGCAGGTACATCAAGCGCCACTGCTGCGTTGAATATGCGCGCTCCATCCATATGGACTTGAAGCCCGTGTTGGTGGGCCAGCTCGACGACAGAAGACGTGTATTCGGGCGTCAAAACAGTGCCGCCGCACCTGTTATGAGTATTTTCAAGACAGAGAAGCGTTGTCTTAGGAAAAAACGCACTCTCTGGTCGAATCGTTTGCTCTACAATGTCAGGGTCGATACTGCCGTCGGCTTTATTTGGAATAGTACGTAGCACAGTCCCGCCCAGCGCAGCTGCAGACCCTAGCTCATGCCAGAGGATGTGAGCTTCGTTGCCGAGAATGATCTCGTCGCCAGGTCGCGTGTGGACAAGAATGGCAATCAGGTTACTCATCGTACCACTGGTGGTGAAGAGCCCAGCTTCTTTTCCCAGTGTCTTTGCGGACATGTCCTCTAGTTTATTGATGGTGGGATCTTCCCTGTAAACATCGTCTCCAACCTCAGCCTCATACATGGCCCGACGCATCTCCTCAGTGGGCAATGTTACCGTGTCACTCCGTAGATCTATAATTCTCACAGTGGCCTCCTCAGTTAGTGTGGCTCTTTTCCTTGTTGTCCATGTTTGCACAGATAGTTTATCACAGATTAGACGCCTGTGACTGTGCATACGACTGAGCCTTTTGCGATTCCCGGTTCAATCTACCACGAACTTCTGATGAGGCCTTCCTGCGTTTTCTTTGCGAAACGATCCACCCAATTGTCCGCCTGGATTCAGTGGAAGCTCGGGAAATGGCTGCAATTTACACCCCACCGCATTTGTTCTTCAGCAAGAAGCATTAGTCAAGCACAATGCGTGAGTAACAAACTAGCAGTTTGTGCAATCTCACGTGGGACTTTCCCTGAACATTGTAGGGGAAGTTCATCGTTGTGATGGCATCAAGACTATCTACGATGGGTTGAAATATGTTTTAATAGGGTATCATCCGTTAGTTAACGGATAAAGGAGTGATTGAATGGACAAGATAGAGTTAGAAACTACTAAGCGGGAGGTTGTAGGCAAAAAAGTGAGATTTTTACGCCGCCAGGGGATTATTCCGGTGCATCTTTTTGGCCATGGTATTGTATCAATGGCATTACAATGTGACACTGCCAAACTTCAGCGAGTGTTAGCTAAGGCAGGGGAGACCAAGGTTATCAGCCTCAAACTTGATAATGAAAAAAGGCCAAGGAGCGTTTTAGTTCGTGAAGTTCAAGTAGACTCACTAAAAGGCGGATTACTCCATGTAGATTTTTATCAGGTAAAGAAGGCGGAGAAAGTAAAAGTGGAAGTCCCTATTACCTTAGTTGGGGAAGCCCCGGCCTTGGAGTTAAGGGCGAATATGCTAATGCAGGAGCTCGACACTTTGACCGTTGAGTGCCTTCCGGCAAAAATTCCTGCCAGTGTGGAACTGGATATCAGTTCCCTCACCGAGGCAGAGCAGATGGTGCGAGTGAAGAGCATCGAGTTAGCGAAGGGGGTTACTATCCTTAATGACCCGGAACTGGTGGTGGTGAAAATTAGTTCACGCCCTGTAAAAGTAGTGGCGGAGCAGGAGGTAACAGAGGAGGCGGTTGAAGCTCCTGAAGCAGCCCCGCCACCCGAAGAGAAGGCACCAAAAGAGGAATAGCTGCCCCAGTTATAATATCCCCGTCCCAGATAAATTGATTCAAAAAAGGGCAGCAACAGCTCGTGCTAAACAAAAGGGCGTTTATTGCAATAGCCCAGAAAAGAGTTTGTTGCGAAATAGTTATTGACGGTGTATCCTCTCCTGGTTTATCTTTAGCCCTGTGTATAGATTCTGAGCATAAAAATCAATGTTCAACGAAAGGAGGGTGAAATGGAAGATTTGTGGTTGGTACTCCACTGGGGTTCACCTATCGGCACGGGTATTTTCCTTGTGTGCCTGGGTGGCATGCTCTATTTGCTCGCTAAAACTGATGAGATAAGTAAGAGCACGAAAGCAATGTCAGAGGAAAAGAAACTAGAGAAGAGAAAGGATTAACCGTATCCGGAGGGAGAATATTATTAGGTTTCAAGGCGGGGGTAAACCCCACCACCACAACTGAGAACTCAGGGGGGATATACCTGCCCGCTCTTCTACTTAAGCAGTTTCCGTAATGTCTTGCCGATGCTCATTGTCTCGCCTCCTTTCAACTTAAGTGTATTCCTCCACAATGCCGATTGATACTCAGCAGGGGAGGGTTTTACACCCTCTAATAACCAGTTAATCAGTTGATAGTTGAACTGCCAACTGAATGAAAGTAGGGGAGGGTTTCACTCCCTCACGAGCACTGGTTCACACTAACGGCAATGTAATTAGTGCAACCAAAGCCCTCAACCGGCAGGTGACAGAAATGGATTCTTGTTTAATCAAGTTTACTTCATGCTTGCACTATGCTTTATATCGGCATCTTTAACGACACTGAATATAATTAGTGCCCTACACACAACAAAAACTCATCTTGTGACATCTATTCCAAATGTGAAGGTGAAATTTTCACATTTAAGTTACGTGAATGTCCATGTGCCGAGAATTTCGCTTTACCAAGGCTCAATATCTCAAGCTTGCTA
>Ga0272441_10004206_pt1 | contig 26445 bp, 22 predicted proteins | sample SSMProp6N_FD_193582 | JGI IMG/M metagenome (GOLD analysis project Ga0272441, IMG submission 193582) | Marine sediment archaeal communities from Little Sippewissett salt marsh, Falmouth, MA, United States - SSM-Prop-6N | ecosystem: Environmental > Aquatic > Marine > Wetlands > Sediment ... | reverse complement strand
CCATAATACTTACCATTTTCTATGCTCATGAGTACTTTGTTTCCATCAACTTCTGTTTCTATAATTCCGTCCATTCTTTTTATTTTTGTGTTTAAATCCATCATAAATTCACCTCATTATTTAATAAATATCCTAATTTCTCCATAGTTTTTTTGTTTTTATCAATTATCTTCTGTATCTGTTTTTCAGTTAATTTGTCTTTCCATGAACCAGTTTTTCCTTCTCTGAAAAAGTTTTCAGAATGGATACTTCTTTCCTTAAAACCAGTTTCCTGTTCCTGTTTTTTAAGTACTTTAAAATCTGAAAATTCTATAGCTTTTTTTATCCTTTTCTCATCCATATCAAGTTCACAGAATTCAACGATTTCGGTAAATGTTTTTAAAGGGGTGGATTTCATATCCTCGTATCTTATCAACTTTAAATCAAGTGATTTGTTGTTCAGAAAACTTTCAACATGTCCGGACCATGAAAGCAGTTTCTGCCTGAATTGCTGTGAATATCTTTCAGATTTATCACCAAAACAGAAGTTTTCATCACACATTTTATCAACTGTTTTTTCTATTGACTTTCCTATATGAAATGATAAGGAAACTGCAACATCGAGCGGATTCCTTGCTATGTATATAAATTTACAGTTTTTAGTTGGAATAAGAGGCATGTTTTTGTCAATATATATATAAGCATCATGTACTTTAACAAATAAAGTCCTATCTGTTTCTTCGGACAATCTGACATAAACTTCGGGACGTAATTTATCGATTTCATCGGGAGCTAAATATGAAGATTCAACGCCCACCATATCCTCAAACACTTTTCGTCCGCTGGCTATACCATCAGTATTGAGCTCGTTTATGTTTACAGGCTCATCTTTTTCTGACATGTAATTGGATATAAAAGTCCTCATCCAGGTATTGCCGGATTTAGGATATGAGGCAAGCCAGATTATGCCTTTCATAAGTTGCCCATCTCTTTTTCTATTAACTCAATCATTTCTTCAACAACGAATTTATTCTTAGGCCTGGTTATTCTGAAAATTTCAACCGCAGAGGAAATTTTTCCGCATTGTTTCAAATGTAATCCGCGATTCTCGGAGTTACCTATGAAATTCATTCTGTATGTATTGTTAATTAAAGCCTGGATTTTATAAAAAGATTCTATTCTTTTGTGAGTTATTTCTTCGTTATTATCAGTATTTAAAATGAATATGGCTTTTAATGGCTTGTGGGTTTCAGAAAACGAATCTCCCAGTTTTATATTGTATTTCTGTATTTCTTTTCGAATTTTTTTTGCATTTTTAAGATCTTCTCCGAGGTGTTTTGCGGAATCTTCCCAGAGTTTTATCTTATCGAAACCTGGAGTGACAAATGGTATTTCCTTCTCCGAAAAAGTTATTGAAGTGACATCATCACTGAGAACTTTATATCCTTTTTTTGCAAATGCCTTTGTCAAAGTTGATTTCCCGGCTCCTGAAATCCCTGAAAAACTGATTGCACCTTTTGGTGTTTCTATTGTGGAAGCGTGAAGGACAAAATGGGATCTCTGATGAAGCAGTGCCCCGAATACGGATCCGAGAAGAAACAGCCTCAAATCATCCGTATCATAATTTTTAAATGGCTCTATTATTATCTCTTCCCCATTTTTAGTATAGAATCTGGCTATATTATCCAGTTTCAATAAAAATTCACTTTTGTTTACTTCGTAACGAATACCTTTTTTTAAAGGGTCATCCAGTTTTTCTTTTGTTTTTCCAATCCTTATATTTACATCGGGATTTCCTTCAGAATATGTAAGTTCGGGTAATTCGATTTCTGACTGTATATTCAAACCATATGCTTTGTAATTGTACGTATTCATTTTCACTTCCTCTAAAAGTTTTCCCTTATGAATCTACTGAATATAATCGATCTTATAATTAACCTGATTTCCGGGATATCACCTCTTATAAAATCCATATATAGGCTTGATTTATAATTTTCTTTTATCTTTTGAATATCAAGGTATTTTTTTTCTAAAGTGTGATTTCCTATTGAATTTACCTCTTCTTCAAGGTTTTTCCATATTGGTTTTATCCTCTGGCACCAGTCGGCTCCTTGAACTCCTCTGGTTTTTGTGTTTAACCGTATTTTATCCGGTATAATTCCTTTCATGGCATGGCGTATAAATCTTCTTTCTTCGCCTTCTCTGACATATTGATCTTCAGGAAGATTTAAACAAAATTGAATTATCCGTGTATCACCTGTTGGATCCCGCTTAACCAGCCCATATTTTTTATTCATTTTATTTACGAAACAGCTGGAATGACTTTTTGCTCTTCTGTTTAAAATATATATTCTTGCATCAATAGAATTAGGGGGTTTTTGATGTGAAAAGTCTATTTTGAATTTTTTAAATCTCTTTTTAAGATTCATACTTTCAGAAAATTCCGGGTTGATTAATAATAAATTGTTGAAATCATTTAAATTTTTTTTAAATGAATATGGAAATAAATTTATAATTGATCTTACAAATAATTTGTTAGGATTATAATTATTTTTTCTGGAGTAAGCCATAATTTCATTTATTACTTTAAAAAATCTGAAATTATGAAATAAGGATTTTAAATAGAAAGAAAAATCTCCCCATGAAATAGAAGCATTTCCTGAAGTGCCGGTCAGAATTATATCCATATTTTTATTCATGGATTTTCGCATAATTTCATTTATCCAATGAATATTGCCGACAATTTTATATGGTTGTTCAAGTGTTTTTACCGTCTCATTTATTTCAGTGAGTGAATTTAATCCTTCGCAAGGCAGATAATAAGATTCTATATTATCGAAATCACGTGAATATTCTTTTACATATTCGGTTTCGTCTGCGATTCCTTTTCCATTAAGCCAATTTGTATAATTGTTGAAAGGTGTTTGTGTAAAAGTATAGAGTTTTTCGCCATTTTGTTTTAGTAAAGGAGCTGCGATACTTGCCACCGCACCGGAATCGAGGCCTCCGCTTAACAGAATCCCTTTGTTTTTCCTGCTTCTCAGCCTGCATTTAACAGCCTTTGTGAAAACATCTAAAAAAGCCTGCTCATATTCCCTGTCGTTTTTCATCTTTAATTCTTCTGTTTTACTGATTTTCCAATACTGCCATTTCTTTACTTTTTCCTTAGAAATGATCATACAGCTGGCCGGATGAAGCTGGTATATATCCTTAAATACAGTTATGTCAGGGATTATTTGACTTTTTACTCCTATCAATGAAAGGAAATCGGCTATATAAATGTCGTTAGGGGCTTTTTCTATTTCTTTCAATTCAAATATGGGATTTATAAGTGTGGAAAAACAGAAGAACTCATCCGAGTTGTAAAAGTATAAAAGGCGTTTTGCTACATGATCCCTGCAGCAGAAAAGTTCCTGTTTTTTATCATCCCAGATGGCAAAGGCAAAATCTCCAAGTAAATATTCAGGACAGGAATATCCCCATTTCTTATATGCTTCAAGTATGAATGTTGAATCGGGAGTGTTTTCATCATCTTTTAAATCGAGTAAATCGGATAAATCATCCCTGTTGTCTATTATCGCATCGGCAGTTATAACCAGCTTACTTTCAGGATCATAAAACGGAAGTGTTTCGTTTTCAGATTCGGGTACTATCTTTTTCAGATGACAACCCATAAACACGGAATCGTTCTGCCATGAAAGAGCGGTATCATGAATATAAATACCAGATTTTTCAAATAATCCTGATGTGTTGTATTTTTTTATACTTCCTTTTTTAGAAAACAAACCACATATTGTACTCATATGCACCTCTTTTATGGTTTTGATACATGATTTTCTCTATTGAGGATGAAAAATACTTACCTATAATACAAACAGATTACTTATCCGAAAAAATCGAAATAACGTTATAATTATCCATACCAGTTTTGCCGGTTAAAATGATGTCATTACTCTTAATCCAGGCGTGCGCTTTTATGTCTTTTTCTTCATCTTTTGCCACCCCGAAATAAACCGTACTTTTAATCCCACGCTTTTTAAGCATGTATTTGGCGGTAAGCGCCTGAACCAGGCATTTGCTTTCCCAGGGGGTATTTCGGGATACTGTTTTAACAGCTTTGGAGATTCTTTTTATTTCAGCTGTATAATTGTCTTCATTAACAGATATATCTTCCTGTTCTTTGCCAAGTATTGGCGCAATTTTCCTGAACGGTACAAATTTAACCATGAACCTGCTTTTTGCAGAGTAAAAAAGAGCTTCTAAAAAGACTTTTTTGTCTTTATTCTTCAGTTTTAAGAACAAGATTACATTTTTAATTATTCCCATAATTCACCATGTTTACTGATAGATCTCAAGCATTTTTTTGAAAGTTCCGTTTTTAAGCTGTTTTAACTGATCGTATTTACCCGTTTCGATTATTTTTCCATCGTCGATTACTATTATGTTATCCGCATTTTTTATGGTAGAAAGCCTGTGAGCTATGACCACGATAGTCAATTTACCGTAAATTCTTTCAAGTGATTTCTGTATTCTGTACTCATTTTCCTGATCTAGTGAACTTGTTGCCTCATCAAGAATGAGTAAGTCCGGTTTCCTCAGCAATGCACGCGCTAATACTATTCTCTGCCTTTCTCCGCCTGATAATTTTATACCGCCATCTCCTATGAATGTATCAATTCCTTTCGGAAGTTTAAGTACAAAATCCTTTGCGGCAGAAAGCTCAAGGGCATTCATGATTTCTTCTTCACTGCTTTGGGGGTTGAACCTCAACAGATTATCCTTTACGGTACTACTGAAAAGAAAAGGTGTCTGGCTCACGTAACCTATTCTTTTTCTCCAGTATGATTTTAAACCTGAATCAAGCTGGCTTCCGTCTACCGTTATTTTTCCGCTTTCTGGGGATATGAAACCCATGAGTAAATCCGCTATCGTACTCTTTCCTGAACCAGATTTTCCTACTATTGCTGTCATTTTTTTTGATTCAATGCTGAAATTAATATTTTCGAGTCTGAAACTGGATTTGCCTGGGTATTTAAAACAGACATCGGAAAATTCGATTGAGTTCACGAAATCTATTTTTTTATAATTACCGTTAAGTGATTCGTTCTCTTCTTCGTTGTTTAACAAATCTTCTAGCAGAGAGTTGTACGAATTAAAAGAGGGGATTGTTATCAGTATATGCTGTAAATTACTCTGAAACGATGAAAACAACGGCCATAACCTCGAGAATACGAATAATATTACCAAAACTGAAGAAGGAGCGATTTGAAAATCTATAATCGAAAAATAGAAGAATATGCTAATTATTATTGCCGCTCCGATCTGATAAAACAATTGTGGTTTTGCCCTGAGCTTTACAAAATCTATAAAATTCCTCTTAACTTCTTCTGTGGTTTGTTCAAATTGATTAATTTGCTGGGATTCTATACCGTAACTCTTTACTTCTTTGATTCCATCCAGCTGTTCGGTGATTTGTGAAATAAGTTTTTTGTTCACTTTCTGCAGGTCGTTACCGAGTTTTTTTGAGGATTTTATTATCGGGTTGACTATTACGTAAAGAGTTATACCGCAGGCTATCACGAAAAGACTCAGCTGATAAGAAAGTAAAAAAGCTATATAAACCTGAATCGTAGCCAGAATTGCCTGAGATATAATCCGGAGGAAAAATAAACACCCCGAGGAAACCTTGTTTATTTCCAGAGTGAATGAATTCGTGATTTCTGATTTTTTCTTTTCGACCAGGATTGACCAGTTTGCCTTCACCGTGGCATCATAAAGCCTTGTTCTGCAGTATTTCTGATACCCGTTTGTCAATTCGGTGTTCATTATTTCCATTTTTCTGTTTATTAAAGTTTGAATGGCTATAAGGATGACGTATATCAAAAGAACAGTTATGAGTTGTATATTCTTCGGCATATTATTTAAAATATCTTTGAATCCATTCAGAAACGTAAAGGAAGATGAATCTCCGTTAGATATTCCTATTAAATCCAGAAGTGGTATGAGCATAACTATCCCGATTCCACTCGTCACCCCAGAAAGAATCATAAATAAAATGTTTGTTATGAATTTTTTTTTCGAATAACCATACAAATCTGCTAAAAATTTCTTCATAATTTCTCCTTTGGTTATACGAAAGTTACTTTATAGAGGTAAAAATATTCCATGAGTGTAAAGTGTATTATCAGGATTACACTAATATATCTTCGTGCTTATTATAACGTATTTTTTTACAATTTCAATGTTATAATTATAACATAACTTTTAAGGCTGAATACGTAAGTGTTGTGTAATTATATATTAAAAAAGTTATTTGCTTTGTGTGTGTTTGGAATAAACTATTAATAACAATGTATTGGAATAAACACAATCCCTGTAGGGAAAATAAATAAAAAAATAACAATTAATTAATATGGCGGTGGATATGAATTATCTGGATAATCTTGAGGATAAAAGTATTTATATATTGAGAGAGGCATATTCGTCTTTCAAGAACCTGTGTATGTTGTGGTCAATAGGAAAAGACAGTACGGTAATGCTCTGGCTTGCCAGGAAAGCTTTTTTTGGGCATGTTCCCTTTCCGTTGGTTCATATAGATACCAGCTACAAGATACCCGAAATGATTGAATACAGAGATGAATTGGCAATAAGACTGAAACTCGATATGATTTACGGACAAAATGAAAATGCATTGGAAAATAAAAAAAACTTTCCAAACGGAAATACAAACAGAATAGAATGCTGCAGATTGCTTAAAACTGAAGCGCTGAAAAATACTTTAAACGGAAACTGGTCAAGGTACAGGCTGAATCATGGAAACGGAAAATATGAAACGGATGAAAATAAAGAACCTTTTACCGGAGTAATAGTTGGTGTCAGGGCTGATGAAGAGGGAAGTCGCTCCAAAGAGCGATATTTTTCACCTCGGGACAGGAAAAATGACTGGAATATAGGAGATCAGCCTCCCGAATTCTGGAATCAGTACAAAACGGATTTCGCATCAGGTACACATGTAAGGATTCACCCGCTCCTTGACTGGACGGAGTTGAATATATGGGAATACATTCAGCGGGAAAATATTCCAATGGTTTCGCTTTATTTCAACAACGGAAACGGAAAAAGATACAGGTCTCTCGGCTGTTATCCATGTACCAGCCCTGTTGAATCGGAAGCAGTTAATGTAGAAGAAATAATAGATGAGCTTAGAAGCGGGAAATTCAGCAGTATTGCAGAAAGGTCAGGCCGTGAACAGGACAAGGAAGATGGAGGCGGATTGGAAGATCTCAGGAAAGGTGGGTACATGTGAGAAAAGAGATTTTTAATGTCGTATTCGTTGGACATGTGGATCATGGAAAGAGTACTGTAATAGGTAGAACTCTTTTTGAAACTGAATCACTTCCCAAGGGAAAACTCGATCAGATAAGGGAAACCTGCAGGAGAAATTCCAAACCTTTTGAATACGCTTTTTTACTGGATGCACTTAAGGACGAACAGAGACAGGGAATAACTATAGATTCTGCAAGGTGTTTTTTTAAAACAGAAAAGAGAAATTACATAATCATAGATGCTCCCGGACATATAGAATTTTTAAAAAACATGGTGACAGGAGCCTCAAGGGCAGATGCAGCTTTTCTGGTCATAGATGCGAATGAAGGGGTTATGGAGAATTCACGAAGGCATGGATACATGCTTTCCATGCTGGGAATAAAACAGGTTTCGGTGCTGGTGAATAAAATGGATCTGGTCAATTATAATGAGGGGAAATACAACGATATAGCCCATGAATACAATGAGTTCCTTCACAAGATAAACATAAAACCGGTGAATTTCATTCCCGTCAGCGGTAAATGCGGGGATAACATAATGAATAACGGTGATAAAATGGAATGGTACAGAGGTAAAACCGTTCTGCAAACTCTCGATACTTTCGAAGCGTATGAAGATATGGAAGAAAAACCGTTTCGAATGCCCGTACAGGATGTTTATAAATTCACATCCGATGGGGATTCAAGGAGAATAGTTGCCGGATCTGTGAGTGCGGGAATTTTGAATGAAAACGATGAAGTTGTATTTTACCCTTCGGGGAAAAAGAGTACGGTTTTATCCTTTGAATCATTCGGGAAATACAACAGTGAAATGTATCCGGGCAAGGCTATAGGTTTCACTCTGAAAGATCAGATTTTCGTCAAACGCGGTGAAGTTGCTACAGTAAACGGACAGAAAAAACCCGTTATATCCAAAAAGCTTCTTGTGAATCTTTTCTGGCTGGGAAAACAACCTATGGTGTTCAAAAAAAATTATAGTTTTAAACTGGGTACCGAAAAAGTAAACGTAAAACTGGAGAAAATAAATCTCGTATTGGATGCTTCAACTCTGGAAAATATAGATAAAAAAAGGATTGACCGGCATGATGTTGCAGAATGTGTATTGAAGCTGGAAAGGGAAATCGCATTTGATACCGCAGATATATGCCTCGGTACGAACAGATTCGTGATAGTCGATGATTATGAAATAAGCGGTGGCGGAATTATCAGGAAATCGTTGGATGAGGAATACGACTGGGTAAGGAATTCAGTGAGAATCCGTAATCAGAAATGGATGCACAGTGAAATAGACAGAAAAACAAGATGGGAAAGGTACAATCAGAAACCCGTTGTTATAATGATCACGGGAAACGAGAATTTAATCCGCAAGGAAATCGCAAAAGAACTTGAAAAACAGCTTTTTATAAAGGGTAAATTCGTTTATTTTCTGAGTATAAACAATTTGCTGTATGGTGTGGATGCAGATATAAAGCTGGGAAAAGAAAATAACAGGGAAGAACATTTCAGAAGGCTTGCCGAAATTGCGAATATTATGATAGATGCTGGAATGATACTTGTGATGACGGCAAGGAAAATAAGCAGAGCAGATCTGGATTTACTCAGTATCGGCATAAATGTTGAGAACATAGAGCTTGTATGGGTTGGTGAGCAAATCGATACCGATATGGAGATAGATACACACATTTCAGAAAATTACGGTGTGGAAAATGCAGTGGGGAAGATAATAAACTCATTAAATCAGAAAGGTTTTATTTTTAACCCATGGTAGGAAAAACAGTGTGGAGGAAAAATGACTGATAATCTTTACTGGCATGAATCCAGAATAGACAGAAAAAAAAGAGAGATTTTGAACGATCATAAAAGTTTTGTGATATGGTTCACGGGACTTTCCGGGGCGGGAAAATCAACAATAGCCAATGCATTGGAAGAAAAATTGCATGAGAAGGGAATACATACGTATTTGCTGGATGGAGACAATATCAGAAAAGGCTTGAACAGTGATCTTGGCTTTTCTCCTGAGGCAAGGCGGGAGAATATCAGAAGGATAGCCGAAGTATCCAAATTATTCGTGGATTCGGGGATAGTTGTGTTGACTGCATTCATATCACCTTATAAGTCTGACAGGAATTTTGCAAGAAAATTGTTTGATGAAGGTGATTTTATCGAAGTACACGTTGATTGCGATATAAAAACCTGCATACAAAGAGATACGAAGGGACTTTATAAAAAAGCCATGGCTGGAATGATTGATGATTTTACCGGAATTTCGGCGCCATATGAAATTCCTGAGAAACCGGAAATAATAGTGAATACCGATTTAAATACGGTTGAAGAAAATATCGCTGTTATCGCAGATCGCATAGCAGAAAAAATCTCTTTCTGAAAATTATCTTTTCAAAGTAACCATCTGATTGTCCAGTATATCCATCTGATACTGCTTGGGTGTTATGTGATATTTTTCTTTAAACAACTTTATGAAATAGGAAATATTAGAGTAGCCCAAGTTGAATGCCACATCCGTAACATTGGAGTTTTTAAGCTGTTCAAGTGCTATTTCCATCTTTCTTTCTTTTATATATTCGATCGGGGTTGACCCAATCAATTTTTTAAAAGTATGTGTGAAATTAGACTTAGACATACCCAGATCTGTTGCGAGTAATTCCAGATTTATCGATTCATATATATTTTCATTTATAAATCTTACGGCCTTACTTATCGGGTGAGAATAAATACCACTTAACAGGCTTCTGGAAATTCTGTTTTTCATCATGTTAAAAACAAGCCTTTGTGCATACAGGTCGATTAAAAACCTGTTGTTATCATCTGTTGCACAAGTGTTTTCCGAATCTGAAGCGTCTGAAATTGCCAGAATATCTTTTGAAATATCGGTTTCGGTGTTGCCGAGAAAATATCCCTTTTTCAGGTCAATTTCGTCGTCGAAGTCGTTCAGAAATCTCGTTTTATTTATAACTTTTTCTATTAATGTATCACTCAATTCGAAAACCATCGCCGTAGTATGTGTGTCTATATCCATGTGCACCTTGGTTTCTGGGGGCAACAAAAGGTAATTATCTTTATTGTATGTGAATTCTGTTCCATTTCCTATCGATACTTTCTTTCTGCCTGATAAAATAGTACAAAACCTGAAATAATTGTACGATTTGTACACTCCGGTATAATCCTTTGAAAGATCGTAATATAAAATTCTTACATAATCTGTTTCTAACCCATGCATTATCTCAAGCTTTCTCTCAAAATTGTTAATCAAGTCATCACTCCTGAAATAGAAGTATTAAATTAATACACCAACGTTTATTATACTTTTTTTGTTTCATTATTCAAAGAGGCAGAAATATTACTGTTGATGGTATTTTGAACAACTCGTTATCATGCTGAATAGATGGTGAATTTTAATCGAAATAAAAGTAAACTGATGCTGTGTTGTGTAATGGAAGTTAAATAGAAAAAGTTATCATATATTGATGTTTAATATTTAATTGAATCGGAATTCATTCAAAAAAATGATATTTTTTAAAAAAATGGGTTAGATTTTTTTGGGGAGTGATTTTATAATAATTTTGTATGATTAAGGTTTTGAGATAGCAAATAAAGGGTTATTTTATTTATAAAAAAGAATTTGAAAAAAAATTTGAGAAATAGAATGCAAATAAATCAAAATGAGTGGGAATTTATTTAAGCAAAACGGGTACGCAGACAGTATAAATCAGATTACAAAATTCGTTATTATAAATTTTAAATAAGTAAATATGCTTATAAAAATTTTTAAAATTCCGTTTGTGAAATTTTACACGGACGTCTTGTTTAATACGGTAAATATCATTAATACTGGTTGAGGTGTTTAAATGTACGAGATTATAAGAAAAGAAAAACTGAATGAATTGGTTGAGCTGATGGAGATAAAGGCTCCTTACGTTGCAAGAAGATGTGAAGCGGGTCAGTTCATCATATTGGTAGTTGAAGAAGATGGCGAAAGAATACCATTAACAATAGCTGATTATGATAGGGAAAACGAAACGGTTACAATAATCTACCAGGTAGTGGGTTACTCCACGAAACTACTTAGTGAAAAAACACAGGGCAATTGTGTTCAAGATTTTGTAGGACCTTTGGGTCATCCGGCGCCACTGAAAAAAGTGAATAGGGTTTTGGGTATTGGCGGTGGTGTCGGAATAGCCCCAATCTATCCCCAGTTGAAAAAACTGAAGGAAATGGGTGTGGAAGTAGATGTAATACTCGGTGGTCGCGACGAAAGTTACATAATTCTGGATAAAGAAATGAATGAAGCTTGTGACAACGTGTATTATGCGACAAATGATGGTTCCAAAGGTATACAGGGTTTCGTTACCGATAAGCTGAACCAGCTGATAGATGCCGGGGAAAATTACGATCTGGTAATAGCTATAGGTCCATTGGTAATGATGAAAGCTGTATGTGAGATAACGAGGAAATATAACATAGAAACCAACGTATCACTTAATCCCATAATGATAGACGGGACCGGAATGTGCGGAGGCTGCAGGGTATCTGTAGGTGGAGAGATAAAATTCGCATGTGTGGATGGGCCTGATTTTGACGGACATCTGGTTGATTTTGAAGAGGCTATGAACCGCCAGAAAATGTTCAAAGAAGAGGAAGAACATATCTGCAGAATGGCAATTGCTTCACAGAAAATCAGTCAGGATGGTGAAGAGAAATGATAAATAAATCTTTGGTTAAAACACAAATAACAGAACAGCAGCCAGATATCAGAAATAAAAATTTCGATGAAGTTGTACTTGGCTACACCAACCTCGAGGCAATAGAAGAGGCAAGACGCTGCCTGCAATGTAAACATATGCCATGTGTAAGTGGTTGTCCTGTCGGAGTGCCTATTCCTGAATTCATTCATGAAGTAGCAGAGGGTAAATTTGAAGAAGCGTACAGGATAATAACTCGTGAAAACTCACTTCCTGCAATTTGTGGAAGAGTATGTCCTCAGGAAAATCAGTGTGAAGGTAAATGTGTAAGAGGGCTGAAAGGTGAACCTGTAGGCATAGGCAGGCTAGAAAGGTTTGTTGCCGATTATCACATGAAAAATAACAATGAAGAAATAAATAAAATGGCAGATGAAAATATGCCAAAAATAGCAGTAGTGGGTTCGGGACCCGCGGGTTTAACATGTGCCTCTGAACTAGTGAAAAAAGGTTACAGGGTTACCATATTCGAAGCATTGCATAAGACTGGAGGGGTTTTGAGTTATGGAATTCCGGAATTCAGGCTTCCAAAAAGACTTGTGGCAGCAGAAATAGAAAATGTAAAAAAACTGGGAGTGGAAATTCATACTAACGTTCTCGTTGGGAGATCCATAACCGTAGATGAACTCATAGAAGAAGATTATAAAGCCGTATTCATAGGAAGTGGAGCTGGATTGCCCAAGTTTATGAATATCCCCGGGGAGAATTTAAACGGAGTCTATTCCGCGAATGAATTCCTTACAAGGGTAAATCTCATGAAAGCATATGAAGAAAATGCGAAGACACCTATTAAAGTGGGTAACAGTGTTGCCGTAGTTGGTGGCGGGAACGTAGCCATGGATGCTGCCAGAACTGCAAAGAGACTTGGTGCCGAAAATGTTTACATAGTATACAGAAGAAGTGAAGAAGAACTTCCTGCAAGAAAAGAAGAAGTTCATCATGCAAAAGAAGAGGGAATCATATTCAACCTTCTCAACAATCCCACAGGAATAGCGGGGGAAAATGGTTTTGTGAAAGGTATGGAATGCATAAGGATGGAATTGGGCGAAGCAGATGCATCCGGCAGAAGAAGGCCTGTAAAAATTCCGGACAGCGAATTTGAATTGGAAGTTCAGACCGTTATTATGGCCATAGGACAAAATCCAAATCCGCTGATAAGACAGACAACGCAGGGACTTGAAACTCAATCATGGGGTGGAATAATAGTTGAAGAATCCACCATGGCAACCAGTAAGGAAAACGTTTATGCAGGTGGTGACGTCGTGACAGGAGCTGCAACGGTAATTCTCGCAATGGGAGCAGGGAAAAAAGCGGCGGCAGCGATTCACCAGAAACTGGGAATTCAATAATTTAATATAGATGAAACGTTAATTAAGACTATTCATCGGAAAATCAGATTAAAATGGAGGAATTAAAATGGGTTTACAGGGATTCAGAGTACCGAAAGAGATTATTTTTGGAGAAAATGCATTAGAATATTTGTCAACATTAGAAGGTAAAAAGGCAACACTCGTAACAGGCGGCAGTTCTATGAAGAGATTCGGTTTCCTGGCAGAAGCTAAGAAACAGCTCGAAAAAGCCGGTATGGAAGTATCCATAGTTGACGGAGTAGAACCAAACCCTTCCATCGAAACAGTTGTAAGAGGCGGAAGAGAAATGGCAGAATTCAATCCTGACTGGATTATCGCTATCGGCGGAGGATCGGCACTTGATGCAGCAAAAGTAATGTGGGTTTACTATGAATATCCGGAAACAAAATTCGAAGACCTCGTCAATTTCAAATTCCCAAAACTCAGAACAAAAGCGAAATTCATAGCAATTCCATCTACAAGCGGAACAGCTTCCGAAATCACTGCATTTACAGTTATCACAGATACGGAAAATCACATAAAGTATCCTTTAGTATCACCTGAAATAACACCCGACGTTGCTTTACTCGACGCGGCATTACCTGCAAAAATGCCTGCACACATCACAGCAAATACAGGTATGGACGTACTCACACATGCTGTAGAAGCATACGTATCAACAGCGGCTTCCAGCTTCACGGATCCTCTCGCTATGGAAGCGATAAAACTCGTTTTCAAACAGCTTCCAACAGCAGTTGCACAGCCGGATAACATGAAAGCAAGAGAAGATATGCACAACGCATCCGCGATTGCAGGTATGGCATTCACAAACGCTTCACTCGGTATTGTACACAGTACGGCACATAAAATCGGTGGAGAATTTGGAATCACTCACGGACTCGCAAATGCAATATTGCTGCCTTACATTGTTGAATACAATATGAAAGCAACAGATAAATTTGCAGAAATTGAAAAACAGCTCGAAATATCCGATTTCGTAGAAGCGATAAAAGATCTGAACAAAAAAGTGGGAATTCCTCTTACACTCAAAGAAGTAAACGAAGTTGAAATCTCTGAAGAAAAATTCAACGAAGTACTTGACAGAATGAGTGCAAATGCCTTCGCAGATCCATGTACTCTTACAAATCCAAGAAATACATCTGCTGAAGATATAAAAGAAATTTATAAATGTGCATTTTACGGTAACACTGCAAAAAATATATAACCCAAAACAAACAAGAAAACAGAAAGAATCGATTTTAAAAGTTGCTTGGGACCCGAAAGGGTCCTTTTTTGTTTACAAATATTTTTGAAAAAGTGCATAGAGTAGTCACAATTCAATGGTAAAATAAGTGACGTCGACGTCATTAAGGAGAGGGTATGGGAAAATTTAAAAGAAAGACTAAAGAAGAGCGTGAAGAGGAAATAAGAAACGCCGCGATAAAAGTCTTTAAGGAAAAGGGATACCGTAATACAACCATGGAAGATATAATTGCGGAAACCACGCTTTCCAAAGGTGGGGTTTACAGGTATTTTGTTTCACCCAAAGAGATACTCATTTCTCTTATGGAACAGGGAAATGAAAATGTATTTGAAATATTGATGATGAAAGATCTGGAAAATGTCAGCTATGAAGAATTACCAGCATTACTCGCAGAAAAAACGATAAAAAAGATATACGATTATCGTCCGTTGAAAGAAGTATATATAATTTTTCTGAACGAATCGATGTATGATCCGAATTTTGTCAAGGCACATGAGGAAATTGAAAAAAAGAATATAGAGAAAATATCGGCTATTATAAAGAAAAGATTTCCTGAATTGACTATGGATGAAGACAGGATGGCACTTACAACGAAATTTATAATGGGCTTGTTATATTTCAATACTTTTTTTACCGGAAATGAAAAAGCTGAAAAAGAAATCCTCTACGATATGTTTTGTGATTTTTATAAGAAGATGTTGAAATATTGAAATACCGCAACTGTTTTACATTTTAAGAGATAATATACTGTCAAAAAAAGATTTGTAATAAACAAAGGGGACTGTACCGATCGGGAATGAACCCGTAATTAAAAATGTCTTATTTTTTTCACATCTGACGTTTAGCAATGGAACTCACATAATAACTGAGTACGATCTCCGTATATTACTTAAAAATATAATTTGCTTTTTAAGCTGATATATTAATGTTCGCTACTTGTATCTCCATGGAATGGTATATAAAAAAGTTTATAAGTATTGTGTTCGCATTTTATAAATAATTGATTGAAAAAATTGATCTGTGTAGATAAATAGACCGTCCAATAAATGCAAAAAATACTAAAATCATCATGAGAGAATCGAAGTTTGTCATTCTGCCGGGAGCAATTGTATTGTTGTGCGAAGTACTTGTGTTTTAGCACGCTGAAGTTTTATGTTTTTTTATGTTACTAGATAATAAAATTGAAACCCGGGATTGCCTTCATTGTACTATAAATCAAGTCCGTCTCGTTCTGGAAGGCTATTCGAAAAAGTATTGATAAATCATTTATTGGAACGTCTACTGGTAAATAAAAATTTTAGTTTTTAAATACTATTTTTTTTGACTATATATGACGATGACGTCATCAGCTATAAGGATGAAATATGGAAAAAAGGAATGAATTATTAAATGGTAATTTGTTTAAATTGATGTTTAAACTGTCGATTCCCGGGATTTTAGGGATGCTTGTTGTTGGTTTATACAGTTTTGTGGATGCGATTTTTGTTGGACAATGGGTTGGTCCCGAAGCTTTGGGTGGAATATCAGTTGCATATCCTTTCACTATAATAAACAATGCACTTGCTGTGCTTATAGGTATGGGAAGTTCATCAATACTTTCCAGGGCAATAGGAAAAAAAGATAAAAAACTTATTGAGAAAATTCCGGGAAACCTCACGGTTCTTATTCTGATATCTTCAGTTATTGTAACGGTATTGGGAACTGTTTTTCCCGAACAGATAATGGAATTGTCCGGTTCATCGAATATGATTAAACAATATGGTGCAAACTATCTCAGAATAATATTTCTCGGTTCTTTCTTCGTGAATTTCTCACAAAGTGCGAATATGCTTATAAGAGGCGAAGGCAAGATGAAAATCGCAATGCTTATAATGGGTATTGGTGCTATGCTCAATATTGCACTCGATCCTATTTTCATAAAAGTGTTCAACTGGGGTCTTGAGGGAGCGGCATATGCAACTGTTCTTTCACAGTTCATTCAAATGATAATAACCTTTGTTTATTTTTCCAGGTTCAGTAAAACTTTAAAGCTGAGAAATTTCAGAGTAGATAAGCCGTTAACAAGAGAAGTTATGACCGTGGAATCCTCGGGAATGATGATGCAGGTTATGACAATAATTCAGCAGCTGCTTATATTCAACGTTATAGGAAGATATTCCGGCAGTGATGAAACAATTATTATGGGAGCTGTTTTGAGATATATGTCCTTTGCCTTCATACCCGTATGGGGAATGGCACAAGGCTTTCAGCCTTTGGTGGGCACGAATTACGGAGCCGGAAAAAATGACAGGGTCGTTAAGTCTCTCGGGATATTCTGTGTTGCCTCCACAGTTCTTACGCTGATTTTCTGGCTACCGTTTGTGTTTGCCAATAATTCTGTTCTGTCCATGTTCGTTAAAGATCCTGTGATAATACAGGAATATTCGGGCAGAACCCTGTTATTCATGGCTGCTTACCCGATTTTTGGGATTCTGGTAATGGCAATCACTTTGTTTCAGGCGCTTGGAAAAGCCAAAATCGCCGGTATGCTTGTAATGATGAGACAGATTCTGCTTTTTATTCCTCTGGTATTGATTCTGCCTTTATTCTTTAAGTCGATGGGTGTCTGGATTTCTTTCCCAGTTGCGGATGTAGTTGTTTTTATGGCATCGCTTGTGATTATAAGAAACAGCGTGAAATCATTAAATTCGAATATGATACGAGAAAAAGCGTATTGAATATATATAAGGTTGATTAAAGTATTTGACAAAACAGTACCATGTAAGGACAATTTGTTGATATTCAAATGAATTATTCATCCTTTTTTGTAGGGGCAATTCGGGCAATTTTAGTTGCAAATTGCCCTTACGATTTACCCGGATTTTTATTGCATATTATAATTCAATTTATTTGAAGAAATTTTTCTGTTGCTTATAAGAGAATTGAGTATTGCCAGAACTTCCACAATGAAATCTATAAGAATTATAAAGCTCAAAGACATCGTGGTTAAATTGAAAAACAGAGTGGATATCAGAATTATTTTGATTATCAGCGGTACAAAAATATTAATCCTTACCACGGAATTGTTAGTCTTTGTTATTTCAAATAATTCCAGTATACTTTTAAAATCATCGTTCAGTAGTACTATATCCGACGTTTCTACTGTGAGGTCATTACTTCTCTTGTTGATAGCTACACCTACGTCTGCCTGCATAAGAGAAGGGGCATCGTTTATCCCGTCACCAATGAATGCTACTTTCTCGTCCGGATAATTACTCTGAATTTTTTTGACTATTTCGAGTTTTTCTTCGGGCAACAGATCGGTGTAAAACTCATCGAATTTAATTTCTTCGTATATTTTCTTGGATATTTCCCTGTTGTCACCCGTCAGCATAATAAACCGCTTTATTCCAAGGCCGTTTATTTCTTCCAGGATTTCATTGACATTGCTCTGTAATTCATCGGCTATCAATATATAGCCTCTGTATTTGCCATTTAAAGATATATATACTACAGTTTCAGGAGTGTCAATTTCTTCGAAATTTATTCCCTCATCCAGCAGAAGTTTTGAGTTACCTGCTAAAATGTCACCTTTACTTGTCTGAACTATTACACCCTTTCCGGGTACTTCTTCGAAATTAAGTACGGCCTCGGTAATGCCATCCTGATATTCGCTGTTTATGGCCTCAGCTATAGGGTGATTTGAATTTATTTCTGCCAGTGCGGCAATTTTTAAAAGTTCATTTTTCTCGAATCCTTCAACGGGTACGATTTCTTTAATTTTGAAATTACCTACCGTTAAAGTACCGGTTTTATCAAAAATTACAGTTTTAACCCCGTGAAGCTTTTCTATCGCTTCACCGCCTTTTATAAGAATTCCGGATTTTGAAGCTCTGCCTATGCATGTCAGAATTGCCAGAGGAACACTGACAACGAAAACAACAGGGCATGAAATTACGAGCAACATCAAAGCTTTTAAAGTCCATTCCTGAAATGGATTTCCAGTGACAAGCGGTATGACAAAACCGTATATTATAGCTGCCAGTATTATCAAAGGGGTGTAGTATTTTGAGAATCTGTCAAGAATCCTTTCTTTTTTTGATTTTCTGAGAGACATACTGTCTATGAGCTTTGTGAGTTTGGAAATTGAAGTTTCACCGTATGGTTTTTCAACTGAGATTTTCAGCAATCCGTTGACGTTTATCATACCCGCCATAACCTTTTTTCCAGGGAATACCATTTTTGGAACCGATTCTCCCGTAATAACTGATGTGTCTACGGATGAGCTGCCCTCGATTATTTTCCCGTCAAGAGGTATGGTTTCGCCAGGTCTGACTGTTATCGTACTGCCAATATTAACCGTTTCAGGTGCGACTTTCTGTTCTTTTTCATCGATGCTAATTCTTGCGAATTGAGGTTTCAATTCGAGCATTTCTTCAAGGTATCTTTTTGATTCCCTTAGCGACATATGTTCGATTATTTCACCAACGGTATGTAAAATCAATATTATAAGTGCTTCTGAATAGTAACTTATCCCAATGGCACTTACGGCTGTGACAAGTATCAGTACTTTTTCATCTGTCAATATTTTAGGCTCTGCCTTTTTGTTTAGTACTTCGAATAGCATTTTCAGAACTTTTTTCGCCAATGGGAAACAGCAAACCAGAAAACCCGAAATGAAGAAAATATTGCTTACAAATTCAGATGAAAAAAACTTCAATAAATAAGCAGCGGCGAAAAAAGAAAATGCTATAAATAATTTTATTTTTTCGGATTCGAAATTAAAATCAGATTCACCGGAAATATAGGCATATTTACCTGGCATCATCTTCACCTTCAGTCAGATCATCGGTATACAGTTCTAAATGCTTCAGAAAATCGTTATTTCCTTCAAGGAAGAATTTAGTATCGGATGCGAAGGAAGTTTCATATGTTGAAAGTGATTTCCAGAGTTCAAAAAAATCGGGATCTTTTGAAAAAGAATCTGCATATATTTTTATCGCCTGAGAATCGCCTTCGCCTTTTATTATTTCAGCATCTTTGAAGGCTTTGGCTATTATTACCGAAGACTCGCTGTCTGCCTGTGCGATTTTACTTTTATAAATCATATCCCCTTCAGCTCTTATTTTTGCGGCTTCTTTGCTCCTTTCGGATCTCATCCTTTCAAATACCGCATCTTCATTTGCTTTGGGGAGATTTGCCCTTTTTACGTTAACGTATTTCACTTCGATTCCGAAATCTTCGAATGCCTGACCAGTGTTATTTAAAATTATTTTCAGAGCGGCATCCCTTTCGGAATTGATGATGTCTTCTGTGTATTTTTTTGCAAAAACATTTCTGATATTGGAGTAAACAATATCTTCTAGTTTACTTTTTGCAGATTCTATGTTTTTCAGAGAATCATAAAATTTAACGGAATCATTTACCTGCCAGATCATAAAACAGTCTATTTCGAGCCTTTTTTTATCAACTGTGAGAATACTTTCCGGCAGCATATCATGGAAAACCATTCTTCCGTCTATGACATTTATCTGATCGAAAAATGGTAATTTAAAATACAGACCGGCATTTGCCTTTGAGTCGACGATTTTACCAAATCTGCTTATGACAACAAGTTCGTTTTCACCAACCGAATAGGTTGTAAGTCCGAACAAAATGAAGAATAAAACTACGATTAATCCAAAAAAGATTAAATTTCTCATTGTTTAACCACATCCTTGAGCAATTCGAGGAACTCTATAGAATTCAGGTCTTTTGAAGATGGAAATACGATTTTTTGAGAGTTCTTAAGAATTTTTCCAACACTGTCAAGATACATTCTTTTTTTAGTTATATCCGGTGCTTTTTCATAATTTTCCAGGAGACTGGAAAATCTATCTGCTTCACCTTCAGCGTTTAAAATCTGTATCTGGCTGTATGCCTGGGCTTCCTGTATTGTTTTTGAGGCTTCACCCTGAGCTTTCGGTACTATGTCGTTGTAATACTGAATAGCCAGATTCATTTTCTTTTCCTTATCCTGAATTGCACTGTTGACATCGTCAAATGCTGCAGTTACAGCGTCAGGTGGTTTAACTTCCAGTAATTTAACACTGACTATCTTTATTCCAAGTTCCAGAGTGTTAACCAGGTCCTGTATCTTTTCGGCTGCTTCAAACGATATCTCATTTCTCAAAGTGGTTAAAACTTCATCGATACTTTTTTCTGCAACTTTTTCACGTATGAAAGACTCGCCTATGCATCTCAGCACATCTTCGATGAATGTGATCTTAAATGCATACTCCATCGGATCGGTTATTTTATACTGTATAGAAGCCTGTACTTTTGCGAAGTTGTTATCCGAAGTCATCATGAGAGATTCTTTCTGTATTTCCGAAGATGTTCTTCCCACATTTCTGTAACTGTTAATATAAGCGTTCCGCGCAAATAAATCTCCTTCCCCATAAAAAGATTCATAGCCTTCAACCGTATTATTGTTTTTTCTGAAACCTATATTTATTGATCTGAGACTTTTTATATCTATTTTTATAACCTTCTCAAATGGCCTGGGTAAATGATAATTAATACCCGGTTGTTCTGTTCGTACCGCTTTTCCAAACTGTATTACCAGACCTACTTCGGATGAGTTTATCTGGTGAATTCCAGTAGCGAAATAAGCTGCGATAACCAATAAAATAATGAAAATAGATAATTTCCCCGTAATTTCAGTTAAACTTTTCAGGAATCCCTTTCCTTTTTTATTCATATTCCTCCTTTTAAATGCATTATGAATTATTTATAGTGTTTATATATTATCAGAAATACAAAATAATTTTTCACACTATGAAACTATATGTGAGTTGTTTCAGAATTGCAGTATGTATATATATGAAATATGAATAGACTTATGTAGAAGCAATTAAGAAGGATATTGATTTGAAAAGCGAACCAATATTTTTTCGGATAAATAATGCATATGAAAAAACACGTGCAAATAATATTATATAACTGCCAAAAAAATTAATGAAAGTTTATAATTTGCATTTCTTATTTAAAATCAATTATTTGCTGATAATTTTCAAGTATGTTTATCTGAAGGAGTTTTTTTCTTAAAACCCCTCTTTTGTTGAGTATTACCTTTAATATCTGAGAAACCTGATATCCTGCCGTTATGGATGCTGTAAATGAAAGTACCCCTGAAATACTTTCCTCTCCTGCCTTCTGCTTGTGATAAACTTTTTCCAGAGTTTTGTCACCGGGAAAAACCGTACATATCTGGCCTGTCCATCCGGCAATTGCACCGTGTACTAGTGGTATATCCAGTTCTTCACAGTTTTTTTCAAGCAGCAATTTTGATGGGATTCCATCGAATGCATCTACGATTAAATCGTAACCTTTCAATATGCTTTTACAATTACTCTCTGTGAGTTCTCTATGAAGGGGTTTCAGAACAGAAGTTGAATCTATTTTTTTCAATCTCTTCACCGCTTCAAGGGCTTTGGGATTTCCTATATTCCTCTCTGTGCAGAATAATTGGCGATTCAAATTGCTGACTTCAAATTTGTCCTTGTCCAGTATCGTTATGTATTTAAAGCCTATTCTCAGAGACATATCGGCAATATACCCTCCCAGGCCGCCACATCCGGCAATAAGTATACGTGATTTTTTTAAGCGGTTATTTTCTTCATCCGTGATACTTTTCATATTCCTGACATATCTTGAAACATACAGTTCTTTTTTTTCCATGTCATACCTCTTTTTAATATTTCGTCTATTGGTATATAATAAAACACTTTATTATAAAACAGGAGATAGGGTTTGATCAAGATAAAAATTTTATGCCCCGCAATTTTTCATAACGATTCTATAGACGAATACGGATACATGGTTCTTGAAGAGGGGGCGATACTTCGCGATGCTTTGAAGAAACTCAACATAAAATGGCCTATAAACAAGTTTATAAATTACAACATCAACGGATATCCAGCAGAGTTGGTAACTTCTCTGAAAGACGGGGATGAAATTGCCGTGTTTTCTGTAATATCCGGCGGATGAAATTCAATAACGTAGATTAAAATGAATAAGGTGATTTAATGGGATATACAGGTAAAATACTCACGGTAAACCTCTCGGAAAACAGAATAACGGAAAAGAGATTACCGGATTCAATTTATAAAAAATATCTTTCGGGAATAGGCTTGGCGTCTTATTATCTTTCGAAAGAAATTCCGGAATTTTGTGATCCGTTGGGTCCCGATAATATTCTGGGATTTGTCAGTGGTATATGTACCGGCACTGGTGCACTTTTTTCCGGAAGGTGGATGGCAGTATGCAAATCACCTTTGACAAACACATGGGGTGATGCGAATTGTGGTGGTAATTTCGCCCCGGCGATTAAAAGATGTGGTTATGATGCTATCTTCGTGAATGGTATAGCTGAAAATCCGGTATATTTACTTGTGGAAAATGGAGAGGTATATTTAAAAAATGCTGGAGATTTATGGGGTAAGGATGCTGTGGAAACTGAAGAATTACTTAAAGAGAGGCATTTTCTGAAAAAAAATCCATCGGTGGCATGTATAGGACGTGCGGCTGAGAAAATATCCCTTATTTCGGGGATATGCAACGAAGGTGGAAGAATAGCAGCACGTTCAGGTGTTGGTGCGGTAATGGGCAGTAAAAATCTGAAAGCAGTTGTCTTGAACGGATCAAAACCTGTGAAGGCGTATGATACCAAAAGAATAAAAGAACATAGCAAAACTCTTGGAAATAAAATAAAAGCTCAAAAATCCTTTGTTTTTCCGGACATCGCATTGAAGATATTTGGAAAACTCGATGCAAAAACGAAAAACACCTCTGTTATGGATGGTATGCTGACAACTTCAGTGATGAAAAAATGGGGAACGGTTGGAAGCATTAATCTGTCAATTGAAAACGGTGATGCCCCTGTCAAAAATTGGGGTGGTAGTAACAGGGATTTTCACGGATTAAAATCACTTAAAATATCTCCTGATAAAATCATAAGACGCGAAGAATCAAAATACCACTGTTATTCCTGCCCTATGGGCTGCGGCGGCATATGCAATATTGATGATATTGGCAAATATGAAAAAACACATAAACCGGAGTATGAAACTCTGAACAGCTTCGGTCCTTTGTTGCTTAACGATGATTTGAACTCGATATTCTATATAAACGAACTGCTCAACAGAGCCGGAATGGATACAATATCAGCTGCAGGAACGGTTGCCTATGCCATAGAGTGCTTTGAAAAAGGGATAATAACAGAAAAAGACACGGATGGATTGATTTTAAAATGGGGAGATTCAAAATCTATAATCGGATTACTGGAGAAAATGATAAATCGTGAGGGTATTGGAGATATACTTGCGGACGGATCAAAAAAAGCATCCGAGATAATTGGAAAGAACAGTGAAAAATATGCGATACATGCCGGTGGGCAGGAATTACCGGCACATGATGGAAGACATGATCCCGGATATGCGGTTCATTACAGTGTGGAACCCACACCAGGCAGGCATACCATAGGCTCATTTCAGTATTATGGTTCATTTCAACTCTGGCGTGAAGTTAAATCTTTGCCCGAAGTTAAGATTAAGACCCCGAAAACCGAGATGTACGTCGCCAGTGAAAACAACGCCGTTATGTCGAAAGCCTGCAGTGAATATAAAATGTTATGTGATTCAGCCGGTCTTTGTCTTTTTGGTGTAATGATGGGTGTTCAGCATCTCAATACCTTCGAATATCTGGAAGCTGCCACAGGATTTGGATATTCTCCTCGTGAATATATGGAAATTGCCCACAGAATACAGACGCTTCGACAACTGTTCAACATAAAACAGGGGATAAACCCTGTGGATTTGATACAGGCAAAACGTGCTTCTGGTGATCCTGTACTGGAAAAAGGCCCCAACAAAGGGAAGTATGTTCCGGTAGAAAAGATGGCAGAAGAATATTGGCGTATCATGGGTTGGGATGAAAATGGAATTCCGAAAATCCAGACATTGAGAGAACTTGGAATCGAAAATATCCCTGTAGAAGAATTTGGAGAAAAAGAGGTCGGAGAATATGAGTTATAGAATAAAGGATAAATGTATAGGTTGTACGTTGTGCGCAATTAACTGTCCTGTGAAAGCCATATTCGGTATAAAAAAATCTAAACATGAAATAAATCCCGATATATGTATTGAATGTGGACTGTGTGGAAAATTGTGCAATATAGGTGCTGTTGAAGATGAAAATGGAAATATTGTGAAAAAAATGAAAAAAGAAGAGTGGAAAAAACCGGTTTTCGATTATTCGCTTTGTGTTGCCTGCGGAGCATGCATTACGGATTGCCCAACAAACAGCATTATACTGTCAAAGAGATTGACGGATAAGGATAAAAACCTTTATCCGGTTTTAAAGGAAACTCAGGAATGCATATCATGTGGTTTTTGTGAAAATACATGCCCGGTTGAAGCAGTTAAACTGATATAACTGAAGATAAATAACAAAAGTGTGAGTGTTTTTAACACTCACATTTTTTTATGATTTATAAGAATTTCTATTTTCTCGCTATTATAAAAACCCTGTTAAGTTCATCTGGATTATCGTGCTTTTTGTTAAAATCAGGCATGGATGAAAAATACACTTCTTCGAATCCGCTTTCTTTTAACGCTGTTTCTACATCTTTCATCTTAAAAACAGAGTTTGAAATCGTTTCGTGGAATTTTTCGTAAAGTCCGTCGTCATTTCTGACAAAACCTGTTATGCTGGTTACTCCCCTGTTCACATTTTCGATAAAAATTCCCTTTATTAAAAAAGTTATATCTTCGCTATCGGAAAAATTCATCGAGTTCCAGTTGTATTCAAGTCCCTTTTTTGTGTTGAGGTCAAATATAAAGTAACCATTTTCCTTTAACACTTTATAAGTTGAATCGAAGCAACCTTTAAGGTCTGAAATACCTTCAAGATGGTTTAAAGCATCGTATGTGGATATTGCGAGGTTAAAATCTTCATCCAATTTGAAATCTTTTGCGTTTGCTTGTATGAATTCGGCTTTTTTCTGGTCGAGATATTCAGAACAATTTTTTCTGGCATGAAACAGCATGTTTTCGGACAGATCAATTCCAGTTACTTTAAATCCTTTATCGAGCATGTCTTTGGCAAATTGACCAGTACCGCAGCATATATCTAATATGTTTCCACCTGAGATACCCCCATGAGTGTTGTAAAAATCGACAATGACAGGGCCGACACTCTTGATAAAACCTCCCCATTTCTTATCGTAAACCTTTGCAAAAACACTTCCATAAGACTGACTCATAAGGAACACCTCCAAAATTTAAAAATATAGTTCGTGTATTATAACAAATTAATATGAATATTTCCGGAAAAAATTTTTTAAAGCTTAAAAGATATAGTATAATCAAAATGTAATATATTTGTGCCTGATTTATAAATCAAAAGTATTTCAACGGAAATGTGCATTTAAAACAAAATTGATTGTTATTTATATTAATTTACCAAAATAACGATCGGAAAGATCCAGAGAATTCTGATTAAATATGGAGAAAAAATGAGTACAATATGTGGATTGTTTTCAAAAAAAGGATGCATAAGTAAATATAATACATCGGGTCTTTTTCAAAAATCCGGAATATACACGCATGATACAGCCTCGATCTGGCAGAATGAGTCTGTTTTTCTTGGATGTAATCTTAAGAAAATAGTACCTGAATCTGAATACGAAACACTCCCTTATTTCGATAAAGAAAGCAAATTGATTATTACCGCCGACGCCATAATAGATAATC
>Ga0272441_10004205_pt1 | contig 26454 bp, 26 predicted proteins | sample SSMProp6N_FD_193582 | JGI IMG/M metagenome (GOLD analysis project Ga0272441, IMG submission 193582) | Marine sediment archaeal communities from Little Sippewissett salt marsh, Falmouth, MA, United States - SSM-Prop-6N | ecosystem: Environmental > Aquatic > Marine > Wetlands > Sediment ... | reverse complement strand
TTTTTCATAGACTTTACCTCGCTTTCTGTTATGCCACTTCTTCTTTTACCAGCATTTGAGTTTTTAGAATTTCATCTAATACTTGTCCAACAGTGTTTATTACTGCAAGACAAGCACGTTCGATTGTCTTTTTTGATTTTTCCGCATAGCTTTTTACATACTCATACGAAAAGCCAAGATTGCTTTCGGGACAATACATCTGTGCTAAAGTTGCAGCCGTAAGTTCTGCAATTATCTCCTGACTTGGAACCTGGCCGCCAGCAAGTTTGCCTTCAACACGTTCGTGTGCGGCATGTGCCAATTCATGGAAAAACACTTTGGATTCGTGTGAGGCTAAAACTATCCTTTTGGACTCACCCTGGTAATAGCCGTAGTATCTACTGGCAAAGGTTTGATAACTCACAGATAAACCAAACCGTTCGGCAACATCAGCTAATGGCGGAGGTATTGAAGGTTCATAAGGCAATGGTTCGCCATCTGTATCTTCTGCTCTGAATACAGGGATCGCGAAAAAGCCTGCCACTATAATTTTCTCGGTATCCTGGCCGTTCTCATCGGTCTCTTTAACAGTTCTGGCCTTCGGCCCTAAGATATGAAAGGCCTTGGCTCCCTTGTTGACTTTACGGCCAGCCTGTTTCCACTGTCGAAAGCCTCTGGCATCGGATGTGTCCGCCAGAAATTGCAGCAGCCTATTGCTCAAACTCCATTTCGCAGATGGAATCCCCACCTGCGGCGGTATTGTTGCAACTGATAACGCCTTGGGTATATTGCCTGCTTTGAACAGATCTACAATCCGTTGCAGACATACTTTTGCTTTCTTTGAATCATTCATTTTTTTATCACCTCAAAAAAATGGGTATCTGTTTGGTACTCAGACAAACAGATACCCTGGTTAGTATTTGTGATTTAATCCTTTTGCACCCAGCCAAGGTCTCTTAGCAATTCATCTATGATTTTTATCTCATGGCTGAACTGTCTTGACTGCTCACCGCCAACATCAATGCTTGTAAGAACATCTCCCAGTCGGTCGATAATTTGACTGCTGCTTATCAACGTCATATTGAACGGCTGATAGTCGTGCTCTGGCGTTTCGATTGAATCACCTTTGCTGGTTTCGAATTGGACATCATCGCCTGCGATAAATTCCTGATGAACGCATGTAAATTTACCTGTGCTGTTTTTGCGGTATTTTTGAATGGTAAATCCTGTGGTCACTTTGTTGAATTCAAGGTACACAGACAGATCAAGTTTTGTATGTTTGCCTTCGCTATCCAAAATTACCATCACCGGTTCAAATGCATCTTTGGCCCGCATCATCTGCCAGGCGGCTTCTGCTGCCTTTCTTTCATCAACAGCGCCAACATCAATTGCATAAATAACCCGGAATAGCGGTTCTTTACCTTTGTCTTTGGGAGGAGGGCTTATTTTGTAATCTTTGCTCATTTCCGTCCCTCCTCTTTAAACATTTCAGGGGCTATTTCTTCAAGTGTCTTGGGCTTAAAGTAAAGGTCTCGTTCAATAGGTAGTCCCATCGGGCCTCTGACTTCTTCGAGTTCGCTTAATAGAAAATATCCGAACTCACGTTCGTGTCCGAAAACCAAGCCAAAAAATTTAAAGTCCACTTCATTTTGAGATTCGTCTAAAACAGGTTCCCCTTCCGTGCATAGCCATGTCCAATTACTCGATGGGGTAAAGTACTTCGTATAAACAACTGCTTTTCCGCCTTTGCCATCCTGTGCATAAAGTGGCGGCAATTGTTCGCGGATTTCCTTTGTCAGCAGCTTCATGCCGCGGATTTTATTGTTGGCAATAACCTTTTTGGCACGCTCAACAGCTACAGTATTGCTTGTTGCAATTGCACGTTGTTCGGGTATCCCGCAGGCAGAAGCTACTCCGCATAAAAAAGTCGCCATGTTTTCTGCCTGTTTTTTCCGATCAAGCGGGTCAGATTCACAAGCTGGTATAGGTTGAGTCAAAAGCTCAACCTGGTCAGGTTCGAGTTCAACGACGACACGACCATTCTCGGCATACCACTCCCAATATGGATATGAGACATAATCTGCCGGCTCTCTACCTGCTGTCATGTCACCGGTACTGCCAGTTTGATGCTGAGCAAAACCCTCCATGTATTTTTCCGCTTCTTCGGCATTTGCCGATTCACCATCTCCCCGAAGCCTTACCTTTGCTCCGCGAATGTCTCTGTGGAAGTCGCCTTCCAGGTTAAAGGTCACATTTTTTTGCATACCAGCAAACTTCATCCATCCCGTGACCTTGCCGGGATTTCTGTTATCGAGTTCGCCTTCAATTAAATACTCTGTTGGTCTCCAAGCCATAGCTATCACCTTTTTCCTTTCTTGATAATAAGATGTGTTGACAAACAAAAAGCACATCTCTCGACTTTGAGGAGATGTGCTTTGACGATTGATACTTCTGTTTACATTAAGCGGCTTAGGCAGGTGGTATTACCCGCTCTTTAGTGCCATCTTTGAAGAGTATCTCAAGACTGCTGTCTTCTAAGATTGTCACCTTCTGCCACTTGTTATATAAAGGATACAGCTCTTTTATGAGCTGCTGCCTTACTGACTCATATGGCCCAATCAGCTCATTCCAGAACTCATCAAGTTCCTTCTCAAAATAGTAAAGCTGAGTGTCGTAGCTGTCACCTTCGAGGTCGAATCCGCCTATATGGAACCAGATATTCTCCGAAGACAGATGGTCTCTCGCTTCCTTGGTTACGCAAACGGTTTGATCTACCCATTGATATTTACCTCTCGGCGGCTCTGTTATTACAGCCATGTCTACATTTGAGCTGAACATTTTACCATCAGATGTGTGGACTGTTATAGCCAGCTTGTCAAAACATGCGATTTCGCCGGAATTAATTGAATGACATAGCTTTTCTTTGCCCTTTGTTACCTCAACTTTGGTCACTTTCGGCAAATTAGTCCAGCTGTAGCCCATGTATCCATTATCAATAGTAATGGGGACAAGCCGTTTATCCTTAAACTCGCCAATAGCTGAGAGCAGATGTACATTGGCCTGGGCCGTCTCATCTTTCAATTCTTTATTGAGGCAAAGATAGCAATCTTCAAGCTTGAAATCTTTCGGCATAAAAACTTCCACAGGCTCGCTACACTCACCCCAGATAAGACCAGCTTGAAACTTAGGCTCGGCCTCCGGCAATTCAATTCCAAGCTCCTTTGCTCGCAGGTACTCTTCATAGTAGAGCGTGTGAGTTTTCTGCTTCTGGAAATATTTGTAATATTCCAGTTCGATAGCAGCTTTGAGTTGCTCGAAAGCCTGGTCTTCAACTAACCTTGTCCTTGCAGGCAGCATTAACCGTATATCGGTCTGGTCTGCAATATCGACAAGAACCGTAAGTCCTTGTCGGCTCTTACTCGGCCAGTGATCCAACTGTACTACCTGACCATGGAAGTTGACTAACACTCTGCCGTGATACCAGCTTGATGTCCAGTCCCTGTGATATTTGGATATTTCATTGGTCACTTCAATTCTGCAACCGGGCTTATCATAATGCTCTGCCTGGCCGCTACAAAACGGCATCGCATGACAGTACTTGCCATCCACGATGACCTTGATACCGGCAAATATCGCGTGTTTTTCAACTGTATCCATATCCCACGGTTTTTCATCCCTGAATTTGAGAATAGTGCCGGTTACTGTTTCAGTGTTCTCTGTCACTTCTACCGGTTCGCCAGTCCAGCCGTTTTTGTTGATGACGGTTTGCCTGCTGCCGGAAATGATGGTTACTTTCTTAGGTGCCAGACTGAATAATCCGACACCTGCCGGGTCTTCGCCTGCTTCGAGTTTCTCATCCCATCCGCTGCCGCCTAAATCCAGCAGCTTCTGGAAGTCTTCAATTCCGGAGCCGTTGTCTTGAACTGTAATCAGCCCATCCTTGTTTGAGATTCGCACCTCTGTTGCACCTGCTCTCCTTGCGTTCTGCAGGATTTCAATAACCCTGCCATCCAGTGTACCAGTGAATAATCTGGTCGCCTTCTGGAGCAGTCTTTCGCTTACACATGCTTTAATTACTTGCATTTTAATACCTCCATTTCGTTTAGTGTGGCTGCACACTTCAACTTTTTGAGTGTGCAGCCTGGTTAAAATTGATCTGTTAAAGATTTGTAGAAATCACTCTCTCGTCGAGAACTGATGTGAAAATTTACATTGGAGAAATATCTAATTCGAACGCCGCGAATTAGCCGCTGATACAAAAATACCCGTCGATAAAAGGTCCCGCTTCACGATGATTTAAGCTTAGACTCAAATACTTTCATGTGCTCTGACCTTTGCAGCGTTTCTTTATCCATAAGGATAAGTCTTCGCTGTCTGTGGTACGTTTAGTTATGATTATTGGAAGGTAGTGATTAATGCGTATTTAATACTTTCGGTATGGCGGCAACCAGACAGCTATATATCCGAAAGGCATACCATTAAAGCTAAACTTTAAAAAGATTAACCCCGTTATTCAGCTGTAAATGCAAATATCAGCCAGAATTTTCCTCTAGCCTGAAATAAATCGGCCCATTCTGCCGCTATTACTATAGATAACGAAAAACTGTGATAGAGGTAGAAAAATGTCGAACAGAATATCTTACAGGCTGGAGCGGTATTTCACGGTAAAACAGGTAGCACACTGTTTGCAGGTTCCGGAAGATTACGTACGATCACTTGTCAACAGCGGTGCTTTAGAATGTATAACTCTGCCCGGAAATCTTGATAACCCTGTAAGGGTTGCCGGCGACTCTTTCGAAAACTTTATCTCCAGCTGCCGGTCTAAAAGAGAAATCCCTGCCCTGAATCAGGTTGCTGTTCAGTCTGCTGAACAAAAGGTTTCTCATAATGATTGTGAACAGCAGGCTCCTCCGCGAGACTCTGAACAGCGGTGCAATCAGAATCATCATCCTGGTTTTCGTGAGAAGAAAACCTGCCTTTCAGTATTTGAGGTATAGAGGTTTTATGAAGCTCGCCTCTTACCTTCTTCTGGGCGGATAACGCCTTCTGATGTCTGTCATGTCGATATGCCTCCTGCTGATTGAATGTTACATGGCCAAGAGCGGCCTGGACTTCCCTGGGGTCGCTGGAACATGTGCCGATGATGGTTGCATAGCAGTGCCGAAGTATATAAAAACCGGTTCCATAGTTTTTTTTGAGGCCGGCTTTTGAAAATAATCTGCGAAAGCGGTTCTTTATTGCATCAGACCGGTTCATTTTCCCTTTTTCGTCAATTTCTTCCCATACCATTGGGTTGCCCCTTCTGCCAACAAACAATAGTTTGTCGATCTCTTCGTCCATAGGTCTTCCTCGCTCTTTTTCGATATAGAGCTTTATAGCATTAATGGTCTCAGGCCATAATTTAAAATCGCGAAGTACCCCTGTCTTTGGTCTTGGATGACTGATCATTCCATTTTCAAAATCTATGTCTGACAGCTTCAATGTGCCTATATCCATATTGCCGAATCCGCAGTTAAGGCCAAGCATAAGCAGTGCGGTATCTGTTATACCTGCAACAGCAAATAGTTTTTCAAGCTGCTGCCAGGTCAAAGGATCTCTGCAATGTTTCCTTCCGTGACCTTTTTTGGCATTCTTCCTGCTTGAAAATTTCTGGATACAGCCCAAGGGTGGATGCCGCAGACCGTGCATCTTCCAGCCCCACATAAGCAGCATCCTGACATGTATGATATAGCCATTGGCGGTATCTATCGAGATACTTGTTTTTTCTGCAAGCATCTGGCGATATTCAGCGAGCAGCGCTGATGTTAAATCTGAGGGTTTATTTTCTGCCGGGTTGAAGCCTTTGTTTTTCAGCCACGTAAGAAAATACTGAACCATCTGTCTTATACTCGACAAGAACGATGGGCTGCAGCCATCAGACTTTTTATGCTCGTAATACCTTGCAGCTAATTCCAGAAGCGTCCAGAATTCGGCATCGTTAATTGTAAAATCACTCATGGCACTGCCTCCATACTTTCGTTACAGAAACTATTTGTCTCTATAAGTATAAGTGGCAGTTTGGAGGCTCCAGTTTCACCTTTGGGCCAAAAATCTAAATTTATTTGGAAAATTTTGTCATTTTTTTGATTTGATGGTTATTTTCCTGTCTCAAAGCGTGTTTTTCCCGGCTGATTTTAATCGCATATTCGCGAAGCTGGGTTCCGAATATTTTCTCTATTGCCAGAATTGTCTCGAATGCAGCAATATAAGCATTGCCGAATATATGCTGAAATCTCCATCTGACTCCCTGGCGTGTCACGCCGAATGTTTTATGGATCTTTTCGCCATAAGTGCCTTTGAGAATCATTCTGCTGGGATTATCAGGCCTCAATTCCACCCATAGGTTCCTGGTATCCATCAACTCCTTCAATTTCGTCAAAAATATCGCATCTTTGCCGGTCAACATGTTTTATCACCATAATATTTGAATCTTCCTGCCAGATATCAACAATGCCGGTATGGGCAAGGAATATGACTGCAATAAACCGTCCAATAAGGTCTTTTCGGGCATTTTCACTAAGTGGCGGTATATCCAGCAGGTTTATTGCAAAGTCCTGAATATGAGCTTCTATATGGCTCTCATAGCGTTTCAGGTCGAATTCTTCGTGAGAGGTAATTTCAAAATCAGCATCCAAACTTGACGTTAAGCTGTTTAGTGCATCTACCAGACTGGGGACTGTATTGAAGTCAACAGCTTCCATCGGCAATTTACTGGAACGGCTCTCGGCAAGCATTTTTCGTACACGTTTTAGCTGCTCTTTTTTACGCTGCCTGAATTCGGCCATCCTTGTTTTGAAGTATTTCCGGTCAAATACCAATCCATCAAACAGGAATTTTGACCTTATGTCACTGCCGCAGCCCTTACAGCTATAACGTCTTACCTTTAATACCGGTTTTCCGCCGCAATTTGAGCACCGCTGAAACTGTACTGTCGGGTCAAACTCAAGCTCGCATGAATCACACTTGCATACGCCTTCAGCTATCATCGCCAATGAACCGTTGCATTTCGGGCAACGATAGCTGAACAGCATCACGTTGTAGAAGAATTTCTTTGCCTTCTGTACGAACAATCCAACTGCATCAGCCATATTGAAGGCAAGTTGTATTATGTTCATGGTTCTTCTATTGGCTTCTGATTTTTCGGTGTGAATTTGCGATTGCAGTTTTTACAGTATCGAATTCTTCTTAAGCCTAAAAGTTTTGTACTGCGATACCCTTTCCGAACATTGTTACCCGCTGTTTTACAGTACGGGCACACAAAAGGTCTTCCTCTTGTCATAGTAGATCACCTCGCGGGACACGGTAGGGACATGAAGTATTTAAAGCTATCGATTTATAAAGCTTACGGTGACACCCCCAGAGTACGGTTCGAGTGGAACAGGTGGAAATAAATAATAGATACATTCATTTTATTTATTTTCAATATAGCAAGATAATATGTCGGAAATCAATTGCCACTTTTCGATAGTAACAAAAAACGAAGAAGACCTTTGGAAAAAAGTTCCAGTTTCTGCACTCGAAGCTTACTCCCCCTCTCTTAGCCGAAACATTTAAATAGTAGCTGTTCCAGTGAAGACATTTGGAGGTGATTTTCGCATGGAGCAAAGCAAGTCACGTAGAAAAATAGAAAAGCAGATTCACCATATGGTAGGCTCTGCCGTAATAAAGAACAGGCGTTTCCTGGAAGATGAGCAATTAATAAAATCAGAACAACTGACAGTACTCGATGAAATTTTCAATACCAATGTCAGGGATGCAGAAATAAAGGAACTGAGCAATCATTTCGCACCAATTTTTCGTGATGACCATCCGTGCCATATAGCAATATGGGGAAAGACCGGCACCGGCAAAACACTGACACTTACATATTTCTTGAATCTGCTCTCAGAGATGTGCCAGACTCAAAAAGTACCTGTTCGCTCGGTACACCTTGATCTGACAAATCCGCGGCCATGCTTCAGGGCTTTGAACGATCTGGCGTGTTTATTAAATGCCAGCAAACGGTATGAGAAGGGTATTTCTCTTGAAGAGATGATGTTCTGTATCGAAAAGAAACTGGCACACTATAAGGGCTATCTTGTGCTTTTCGTTGATGAGGTAGATAACGTTCGTCACGATAAAGATAATTTCCTGACATTTTTGGTGCGAAGATTACCTCAGCAGATTCCGGCAAAGCTTATCCTGGTACTGGTTTCGAACCGACTGGACTGGCCGGAGCATCTTGATCCGAGAGTAAAGTCATTCCTGAGATTAAATGAATTGGTTTTCGAGCCTTATGATGCTGTTGACCTTCAGCATATTCTCAAAATCAGGGTTGAAAAAGCCCTGTGCCAAAAAGCAGTTGAGCCGGGTGTTATCGAAAAAATTGCAGCTATCGCAAGCCGTGAGCATGGAGATGCACGCAAGGCCGTTAAACTATTGGCAAGAAGTGCCTATCTGGCCGAAAAATCAGGCTCCAAAGTTACTATAGATATTGTTGACCATGCCGTAAATGAACTGGAAACAGATCGCTACCTGGCACTGGTACGCACAGGGCCAGTACAGATGCAGGCAACAATGGCAGCTGTAATCGAAGCACAACGGCAATCAAAAAAGCGTATTATTGAAACCGGCCAGGCTTATGATGCCTACACAGCATTCTGCAAAAGGGCAGATGTCAGGCCGATTACAGGCAGGGTTTTCGGTGACCTGATAGCGGAACTGAATCTTTATTCACTGCTGCGAAGCAGGATTGTCTCCCGCGGCAGATACGGCAGGACAAGGGAGATACTGCTGGACTTGCCGGAGGAACTGGTAAATACGATTCATAAGACGATCCTGTCTAATTTCAATTTGCGAAACTGACGCGTAAACTCCGGGGTTCTTAAACTCTGCACCGTGTATAAACCAGACCCTGCGTATAAACTCTCAACGTATAAACCACGCCCCCAGTATAAACTGTGCTGTCAATTTATAACTGGAATTTGACGCATAAACTCTGCACACAGTATTAACTGAAGGTTACCAACCGCAAAATATAAATAGTAGCGTCCCCATCAGGTCTCGCATGAGACCCGAAAGACTTTTTGCTGAGTTGAATCTTAACCAATGGCTGGAATCACTTTTGCCGGATTTTGTTTTGGCTTTTGCGTTTTTTACATCGCTTGTTTACGCGGTTTTAGGCAAACGGTTCGATCATCAAAGACCTGCTGTAGCGATGTCGGTTTCGATTGGCTTTGCTTTATCAATCGGCCTTGTCTGGTGGGAGCAGGCCAATGAACTTTCAATTAAAAACCTGGGGCCGGTTGCTATCGGTTTTGCGATACTCGTTCTGTCATTTATTATGTACCAGTCCATAAAGCATGTCGGAGGCCTTTGGGCCGGTGCAGGCATCACAATCGGAGCGTGTATTTTAATAGCTCAACTTCTGAAAATGAATATTCCTGTAGATTCCGATATCATTCAGACAGTCACAGTAGTCGCTTTAATAATAGGCCTGATCGCATTCTTATCTAAAACGCAAAGTCACTCAATTCGCTTTCCTCACGCACAGGCTAATTTGCCAGATGTTTCAAATGTCCGCCACGATATGAGTGATTTGTATCGGGACAAAAACCTGTCAAATCAACTAACCAAAAAAATGAAAAAACTCCGCAAGGAAACAGGGACTTTGAATGAACACCCCCAGGATGCAGGTAATGTTATGCAGCAGCTTAAAAAAATGCTGCCAGCCGAAGGCTACCTGACTGAAAGAATGGCTCAATTGCGAGCAAAGGCTCACCAAATCCGAAATGGACATATTGCAAGATTGGAGGAAACGAAATACGTGTTTTCAAAATTACCTGTTTCGGAAAAGAAAAAGGCCTCTGCCGAATTAGCTGCCCGATATAACCAGCTTATCGGTATCGACACACGCCTGGAAAGACTCGACAAGGCTGTCGCTGAAAATGAGCGCAGAATTAGAGAATTAACCGGCCAGGCACAACAATACACAGCCAGCTATGATTATCAAAAATTGACTGACTGCCTGAAAGCCGCTGAAAAGCTCCAGGGACACAATAGCAGGTTATTCAAGATCATCAAGCGGACGGAAGACAAGCTAACCGCCATCGCTAAAAAAATCGCCAAAGAAACAAAGGAGGTGAACAAAAAATGACCGAGCAAACTAAAAAAGAAAAACTCGAAGATATGCTGGGCTATCTCGACCCGCCATACGAAACCAAGCAGCAAGTTCAGGTAGGACATATGCTGGATAAATACCGGATACCATTTTTTTATAAGCAGGCAACTATAGTTTATGACCAGGGCGAAAACAGAATTGAATACCCTGCCTTTTCGCTGCCCACTTATAACGGCACAATCGTCGATTACATAGCCGATGCCCAGAGCAAAGAATACCACGCTGCCGAAAAACTATACCGGTATAATCAAATCCATGCGGTGCTTTTGACACAAAATGACCTGGAAAACCGGGACTGGCAGGAAAATCTCTATGAAAAACTCGAACAGATATATCATCAGCCATTCAGATTTGGACTGACTTATGACCAATAATCGAATTCAAGATGACCGGCGCCGACTTGACAAAAAACCGAAATATATATAAATATTTCACCTTTTTCTGGAATATTGTCAAGTATTGGCTAAAAATTGCTTGACAATATGTCGATATATGTATAATAATCTGTACTATATCTCGGAACACTGTCAACAAAGGTGCTCTTATGAAATTAAACGAGTTTTTGAACAAATATCCGGTCTTCAGGCTGGGTGAGATAGATAATTTTTTAGAAAAAAGAGGCGAAGCGAGCCCGTCAAAACGCAACTCACTACTCTCTTACTATCGTCGTCAAGGTCGAGTCATAACAGTCAGACGCAAATTATACGCCACTGTACCTTATGGTGCATCCCCGCAGTCTCATCCGGTAGATCCGTTTCTATTGGCGGCCAAAATGACACCTGATGCGGTTTTGGCTTACCATACGGCACTGGAGTTTCACGGTAAGGCCTATTCGGTTTTCAACAGGTTTAATTACCTGTCTGACAGTAAGTCTGTCCCCGTTCGTTTCCGCGATTACCAGTTCCGGTGTGTTAAGACACCGCATGCACTCAAAAGCAAAGGCAATGAAGAATTCGGCGTAGTCCGGGCCGAGCGTGCGGGTCTTGACATAAAAGTTACCAGCCTGGAGCGAACGCTTGTCGATGTTCTGGATCGCCCGGATATCTCAGGCAGTTGGGAAGAAATCTGGAGATCACTGGAATCAATCGAATTTTTTGATATCGATAAGGTCATCGAATACACTCTTTTGCTCGGCAATGCAACAACAGCGGCCAAAGTAGGTTTCTTCTTAGATCAGCATAGGGACACGCTTATGGTAGATGACAGTCACCTTAAATCGCTTGGCGACCTAAGACCCCGGCAGCCCCATTACCTTGAACGCAGCAAGCGAAAATCAGGCCGTCTGGTATCTGATTGGAATCTCGTTGTACCCAAAGACATTATCGAACGCTCATGGATGGAGGTATTATGATAATCTCTTCCGAGAAAATTTTAGCCGAGTCGGAGAAAACAGGTTTCGGAGCCGATGTCCTGGAAAAAGTTGCACAACTGCTCGGTTTGCTCAATACCCTTCGAAGCCATCCTTTTCTCAAGGACAGACTGGCCTTAAAAGGCGGAACCGCTTTGAATCTATTCGTCTTTGATGTTCCAAGATTATCCGTTGATATAGACTTGAACTATACAGCAGCCCAACAGCAGGATGATATGCTTAAGGTACGCCCTAAAATGGAGCAGGCTCTCAGTGCCGTTTTTTCTCGTGAAGGTTTTAACATTCGGCGGATGCCGGATGAACACGCCGGAGGCAAATGGCAGTTGCAATATCAAAGTTCAACAGGTCAGAGGGCAAATCTGGAAGTTGATATCAACTTTATGTTTCGTATCCCTTTATGGCCGGTTGTCAAAATGGACTCAAAACAGTTAGGGGCGTGGCAAGCTAAAGGGATTCCTGTGCTGGATATTCACGAACTTGCAGCAGGTAAACTGGCGGCATTATTTTCCCGTCGGCAGGCAAGGGATTTATTCGACTGCCATAAGATTTTACATAGTGCTGACCTGGACTATAGCAAGCTTAGGGTCGCCTTCGTTTTATACGGTGCGATGAATCGCAAAGACTGGCGAACGATATCACCGGAAAATATCAGCTTCGATAGCGATGAACTTGCCAGACAGCTTATTCCAACGCTCAGCCGTCATTCTATACCCATTAGGGAACAAAAAGATTTTGCTGAGTTTGGCAGAAAGCTTGTAGCTGAATGCCAGGAATCACTTACTTCGATTCTGCCTTTTACAGACTCCGAGCAGGAATTTTTAAATCTTCTACTCGATAAAGGCCAAATCGCACCTAAGCTTCTGACGGATGATACATCCTTCCATGATCGCATCCAAAATCACCCCATGCTTAACTGGAAGGCTCTTAATGTTCGGCAATACAAAGGTCGTTCATAATAATGTGCTCACAGCCACTATCCAATATCAAGCCAGGTCAACTGCTCGATTTTAGCGGCGGTTTCGGTATCAACTGAATCAATAGCTTTTTTGCAAGCCGAAACAGCAGCGGGCGATGTAGCTACCAGGATAATCTTATCAAAATCAGCACCTGTTGTTTTGGCAATATTAGCCTTGATATCCGATTTGCCAGTCTCTATTTCGATAGCAATTTTCTTGCCCGGTTTTTTGGCAAGCAGATCAATCGCACGATTTGCCTTGATCGGGTGCTCGTGTGTTATATCAAACCCTTTTTTCTCAAAGTATTTTGCGGTCTGCCTGACCCACCAGCGATGCTCCAAAGATTCGCGGGACTTGGGACCGGATTCAATATTTACCGATAAACAAAATGATCTGCCAGAATCTGTCAACTGATACAATACAACCTGGCCGCAGCGTGTAGCGATGGTGACAGGTTCAATTATACCGGCGCTGGCAAGTGACTGTCGGATGGCATTGCCGCGACGGCGAGACAGGTTCAGTTTCTGGTATCTGGATACGGTAGTAGACAGGGGCCGGGTCGCTACATCAGCTAATAGACGTATTTCGTCACGGTTCAATTCTTTACCGGGAGGTTCTGGTTTAGAAACATAAGATAACAAAGACCTGTTCTTCTTATCTTGTGATTCCCTGGGGGATGGTGGGTGGGTATTATTTTCATTATTCTTTTGGTTATTCCGGTTATTTACTTCTTTTCTATCTGCGGGTGAAATAGGTGAAATCACTGCCGAAGAAGCCCGAATAGAGCTATTTAGGCCGGTATCAGTGTAATTACTGCCCCATTTAGCCTTAACCGCCTTATCCGACACAGAGCCTTCTCTAATCGGACAGAGACGGATTTTAACGAGGAATGGCTCAGGATACTCATCAGCTAACCGAACAACAGCAGTGCCGACAGACAAAGTATTCAAAGACTGCTTTTGCTCATCTGTGAGGTTCATTGCCCCGGAAATCTCCTGCACATCTGAGCGAAGCTTCTGACTAAGAGCAATAGTAGCGTAAGAATTGGCAAAGGCTACCTTACTCAAAAGCGATGCAGACTGATCAACAAAGATATAGCCTAAACCATACTGCCTTACCATTCTGATAGAAGTCTCCAGAATTGATTCCTTTGACTCCGACGACTTCTTCAATAACAGGTTATGAGCTTCTTCAAGAATGATCACATTACTTATCTTATCCTGCGGGCCCTGTGCGAGACGATAACGGTACAGGTATAACGTAAGAGATTCTGAGAACATAACTCTATCGGAAGAACTCGATAGTCCATCCATCTCAAGAACCGCATTGTAATCGAGAAGTTCTGCAACATGGCTATTATCCTGGGTATTGAGAACCGTTCCGAATTCACCGTAGGTCATCGCTAATAGTATTCTTTCTGCCGAGGCCTGCCACATCGCAGCTCTGCCTTTGAGCTTGACCGTCTTTAGCCAGACAAGCAGTTCATGAATCGTTGGCCATCGGGTTTGCTGCTTATCAAATATCCCGGCCTGGCGATACAAATGATCGAGACCGGCGACTAATAAACTGATAACACCTTCACCGCCAAGGTACGCACCGGCAATTACATCGACAATAAGCTTGATCCAGATATGAGGCTCACACCCAGCCGGTGGAATCAGCGGATTGAACCGCAGCGGTGATACATTTCTGCCAACTGTGTAAACGTGAAGATCAGGATACAGCGTCATCATGTCCCGGTAGCCTCGTTTCCAATCCAGGGCAAGTACCTTAATGCCCCGGGACATTATCCCCTGCATGAGCATGAATGTAAGATTAGTTTTTCCCGAACCGCTCCTGCCGGCTACCAGGATATGCTCCTTAAGACGCTGGCTCTTAAAGCAAAAAGGGTACAACTTCTGATCCACATAAGAGATTGCACCGAGTTCAATATCGCCGGCTATAGCAAACTTCTTTGGCGGCGGCGGAAACGGCGAGCGGTCAAGCTCATAGTTTGTGCCAAGATGTTTAGCCGCCAATAGTTCCAGTGTCTGTTCTATATCAGCCTTGCCGGAAGCGTCGGATTCAGCCAAATAGGCTTTCCATAATCCATCTATCTTTGTACCTAAAACAGGCTTCAATTTCCGGCATAATTCCTGAACTCGCTGCATCAAAGTCGATCACCTATTGAATCATCTTCAAGGATCGATACCTTCCGGTAGGCGGTCGAATACTGCTGGGCCTGCTCTGGAAGTGCCTGTTTTAACTTTGATACATCCTGCCAAAGCCTTACACGTTCATCACGCTCCTGCTCGTAGAGTTTCCTCAGACTCTTGGTAAGGCTGTAGGCTTCACGGCTGTTTTGTGGAATACCGCCACGCATGGCCTCGATATAAAATGTAGAATTAAGTGCATAACATTTGCCCATCTCGATCTCGTAAATGTTCTGTTCATAAATCTGGTAACGCTTTCTTACCTGGCTGATGATATCGCTCAGGCCAAGACCAGATGTGTTCTTTTTATCAGAAATAATAGCTGTTTCAGGCTCTGATTTTGGGATAGGGAAATAGCCTCTTTGGACAATATCTTCAACGGTTTGAGTTTTAGGCCAGGTCTGTTTTTTAGGCACCAGGTCGGAAGTAAAGTCATAGCCGGTGGATGTGCCAAAATATGTCGATTTAGAGCTTCTCTGTGGAATATCATACGCCAGAAATTTTCCTGACTGGTAAAAATACGGCGTATAGCCGGAATCGAAAACCGGCCCGTTTGAAATGTCTGGGATATTCATTTTACCACCTGAAAATTTACCTCCTTGGCAGTGGTAATACCTACTTGCTTATAAAACTTTCGCTTTTTGATGCTACCTGCCGGTAGTTATTGAAGCCCTATCGGAACCGAAAGATTGATAAATGTCCCGCGATTCACCATTGCCGAGGTGGCAACTATGAGCAAACTAAAAGATAAGATTTTACGGCTGATCCAGCAGAACTCTATCAAAAGAGCAGGCAAGCTATCCAGGGAATATCTAAGAGCCAAACCCGAAGAAAAAGAGGCGATTGTAGCCGGGATACAATTCGAAAAGTGGATAGCCGAGGTTTGCGATCTGTGCCTGGAAAGTAGCCAGGAATGTTAAAATAGACAAGCAGTCACAGTCAGACTACGCTTCGGATTTCTTTGATTTTAACCGTAGTCCGAATGGTTTTTTAACTGTAACTACTTATATATCAACAATCTTTCAGACTACACATTCCCCGAAGTCTGAATGCATATTTTTCACCCCTTTTTTCAAAATCTATTTGCTCTGATATCGCCGCACAAATGTCAATCTGGGCAATTCGTCAGCCTCAGATATCGGGTCGTATAAATACTAATATCTCATGTATCTCACGCACTTTTTCATCCTAACCCCTTTACACACAATGCTCTCTCAGACTACAAATCCCTGAAAGTCTGACCACGCTTTTTTTGACCCTGATTTTGCCCCGGCCATGTTAATCTGGGAAGTTTTTGGGCTTCGGATATCGGGGGGTTTATATATTATTATTCCCATATCCCAACTACTTTTCATAACCTAACCCCTTAAATAACAACAACTTCTCGGAATCAACATTCCTAATATCCCAAAACACCCACAACCACACCTCTATACCATCGATAAATCGACATACTCTGTACTCCAACAATACTGCCAATATCGAATATATGTCTTTCTACTCTATCTCTGCCCCGCGAGGCGGAGCCGAGCGGGACTCAACCGCCGCCGATGCGAAGCAGCGGCGGGATGGTGACTGTAGCCGAAGGCGAAAGTCGCCCAAATGCCGTAGGCATTTCAACCTCACTACACGAATCTGTATTTTTCACAGACTTTTCTCGTCCTCTAAAAACCCCGAAAAAACCCTGTCTCATACTCACATCTTAACCACCGCCATCAAATCAAAACTGACCATAAATGCTCAACTCTACGAATCGAGCCAGACCTTAAGCTTACGCTCCTCCCTTCTCCTGGAAGCCTCACGAAGCTCTGTAATCTCCTTCTGCAATCTCCTTGTCCGCATAAACAAATCCACTACAGCCAGCATGTCATCATTGACAATATGCTCTCTCTGAAGGATACCTTTTTGAAGATACTTTAATACCAAGTAAACAGCTTTAGCCGGAAGCCTTTCCCTGACTATCGCAAGTGTAATAAAAATATCATCCAATCGCTCCTTCAGCCTGTCTGCCTTGTACCTTGCCTTGTCAAATTCAGGCCTGTAACTGTCGAAATCAACAGTGCCAAAAGCTCCCCAGTCAACACCGCCGGATTCATCTATTACCGGCTGAATCGAATTTACTCGGCCCTTTACAGGCAACGCCAGTATGGGGCCCCATTGTTCCATAAAGACCTGCTTTTCCAACTCATCAGGCTCTGCCAGTTCACTGTCATCAAGGCCCGGGACGCTGCCGTATCTACCAGGCCGCTCTACTTTAATCAGCGCCGGCTCCGGTATAACCATACTTGTTTCGTTGTACATTTTTACCAACTCCAGACAAACCATTCTATTGGCGGTTCGCCTACCATTCAGCGAACCGACATAATCAAAGCGAAGGCCTTTATTCGTTAGACCTCTCGATAAATGTTTCGGTCGAAGACCGAAAGATTTACGATAGGAGGTCTGACACAAGGCCGAAGCGTCCCTGTCTATAACCCTGTCGGCTCTGTAACTTCCCTCAATACCCTCAGCCTGTCCCAGATTCGTTTAATTTTTGTATCAGCCTTACTATCGCCCTTTACCGTGTCTATAGCCTGTTCAATCTCCTGTTTATGTGCCAGCTGGTCCCAGACAGGTAGTTTTTGTGTTAATTGCTCAGTTCCCATGATAACCACCTGTATTTCTTAAAAAACAACGGCCCATCAAAACATCAGAGCCGCTTAAAAAAACAAAATACCGCTTCACTTATACCACAACTTCTTCTTCGACATTGTCGTTGCCATCTGATTCATCTTTCTGCATCTCAATCATTTTTGTTACTGCCTGCCGAAGCACATGAATCGCCAAAAATACTTCGTTGCGATTGAACGAATTGCTGGATTTCCAGCCGTCTTCAGCCTTATAGCGTCGCTGCACGGTTACCTTAAGCACTGGTACGCTTTTACCCTTTACAGCCAGGTTATTTCGCCAGATTGCCGCCTGGATAGTACCTGCCTGGAACTTAGCCAGAGGTGTGTTTTGTCCTGCCATTTTTGTTTATCTCCGAGAGACCCCATCTTTGTGAGGCCCTCTTTCTCATGAAATAGGAAGATGGCCGCTGATAAATAAAACTGTTGATTGTCAGCTAAAACGTATTTTCTGTTTCCATTAATTCTGCAGCCAGATCGGCATTTACATCTCCAACTATTTTGTCACAGCGCCCGCAATAAATCCCAAAAGATTCATCTATCTGCTTTTTACACATGTTGCATTTTCGCATTTTAATTACCACCCTGGCCTGTCTCTATGGACAAGCTCAGCTCACCAAAATAGCTGAGCTTGTTTTGTACGATGACCCTGACGGGATTTTTCCGTCAGGCTTACTCAGATAAAAACCTGAAAAAAACAAAAAAATGCATTTGGAGCTAAATGATTGAAAAGCAACCTGTTACGAGGCCTTTAAGTCGCAGAAGCTGCAAGAAAATTACCTCGAGGTGAAATTAAATCGCTCAAACTGCCGCTATTACTCCAGAAAGACAGAGAAGAACAAAAACCAGAACATTAATAGGTAACCGGCACGAAATTTTACAGTGTTTCAGATATCACAGATTAGTCAGCCGGATAAAGCCAGAATTAACAGCTGATATGGTAAGCTGTAAGTGTGTTGAAAATTAAAAACCGTTCGAGATATTACAGTGATTCGAAAGACAACAGATAATCTGAATAACAAGGAAACACCAGGCAGTGACGCCTGTCTTCTCTGTGAGGACCTGCTGAAACAAATGCAGCGGTTCTTCGATCTGCTTGAAAGTGTCCGCAAATTTCACAACTCAGATTGGCTGACTGTCGAGGACATCGCCGAGGAATTGAAGATTTCCAAAAACGTTGTCTATCGACTGATTCGCAACGGTGAATTAGAAGCTGTTAATGTCGTAGGAACCAATGGCCATATTGCCCAGAGGGGACATTACCGTATCAAAAGATCGAGCCTTAATAAATATCTCGAAGCCAAAAAGGTAAACCCTATACCCGATGAACCTGTACGTATTTCCCGGCCCAGGCAATTTCCAAAGGTCAAGAATCATCTTGGATTATAAGCTTCCGGCTGTTGTTAATAACACGGTCTGTCTGTTCTGAAACATCCTGAACATAGGTCGTAGCCATCTTCAAATCAGCATGGCCCAAGAGTCTTTGTACGGCGAACGGATCACCGGACTTAGCCGCTAAGGTAGCAGCTGTCCTGCGGAGAGTATAGAAGCCAACACCCTTTCCCTTTTTTATGCCTGCTCGCCTGAGTAACTCTACGAACTCTCTGCTTACGTTATCACACTTGACTATTTTCACTGATCCATTATCATCAATTTTCTCAACGACTCGAACAACTTTATGGTTATGCTTTGTATTGAAGACACGTTTGTTTATGTGAGGCATTTGTTTCAAAGCATCTAATGTCTCTTTCCATAAAGGTAGATATCTTTCGACGCCCGTTTTGGTACGAGCAAAATTCACGCGTTTTGCCTTCAAATCTAAATGTTCCCAAAGTAACTCTGCACAATCAGTGCACCCAAATCCACAATTCAGGCCTAACCAAATCATAGCTTTCATTTTTAGATTGGCATAATTCAATAATTTTTGTATTTCATCGGGAGTAAATATTGGTTTTAAACAGGCAGGGCGAGGCAATTTTTTGATCGCTCTTAAATTAGGCGTTTTAGTGATCAACTCATTTTCGTCGGCCCAATGGTACATTGCCTTGAATGCACTTATATGGTTGTTTATTCTTGCAGCTGATTTCTTTTGTTTTATTAAGCGTGATTTATATTTTTGCAAATCTATTGTCGCAATATCCGCCACTTTTTTATTCGGTCCAATATATTTAACAAAATCACGTAATGTTATTGTTTGGTCATAAACCTGACGCAGTTTTATTTCACCAGCTTGCACCCTATATGTCTGATGTTCTAAATAAAGATTGCAAAACATCTTTAAAGAAATATTATTATTCGCGTCCTCACTCTTAGGAAGTTTACCCGTATGCAAATAGGCCGCTTGCTCAAGGTAGCGCTGCAGTGCTTGAGGTTTATCCGTTCCAAAGTAGTAGAGCTTGCCCCTAATCTTCTTGCAATATTGGCCTGTTGGGTGTAAAGTAAGTGGAAATTTGTCGGAACGTGTCTTTCTCTTTTTAGAATTAGATTTGGGTTTTGCCATGATTAATATCCTTAACTGCAACCATCAAATAAATCGGTTCAATCAACACGATTACATGGTAAACTGTGATTTGGTTGTAGTCAAGGTTGTATTTGGGAGAATTTCTAATTTATTTGATTGTCGTATCTATATGTAAATACAGAAGTTGGAGAGGTGTCCGAGTGGCTTAAGGAGCCGGTTTCGAAAACCGGTGTGCCCTTTTAAGGGTACCGCGGGTTCGAATCCCGCCCTCTCCGGTCCCATAATATATAAGGTACTTTTATATGGGCGGTTTTGGTGATGCGTGTAGGTTTAGGACAGTTTAATGCCACAGTAGGGGATTTAACCGGCAACGCCGAGAAGATGCGCAGTATTTACGCAGAGGCGATTGGCAGCGACGTTGACCTGCTGGTTTTTCCGGAGCTTGCTCTTTGCGGCTATCCCCCTGAGGATTTGCTTTACAAGAAGCATTTCCTGAAAGACTGTTCTCTGACCCTCGAAAAACTGGCTGCTGAGTGTGTTGAGAAAACCATAATCTTTGGTTTTGCCGAGAGTTATCAGGATAAGTGTTACAATTCAGCCGCTGTTGTTCAAAATGGTCATGTAAGTTCGATTTACCGCAAGGGCCTTTTGCCCAATTATGGTGTATTCGATGAGCGAAGATATTTTCAGCCCGGCGTGCAACCGCTGATAATCAATCTGGGAGGTCTTAGCATTGCAGTTACTATTTGTGCCGATATCTGGAATGCCGAATGGCTGGCAGATTTTCTCAAAGATGCCGGCCAATTTCAGATGGTTCTGAATATATCTGCCTCACCCTTTTATATGGGCAAAACCCGGAAAAGGGAGGACATAATTAACAGATGCGCCACGAAATTTAACTGTGCCGTTTGTTACTGCAATCTTGTCGGGGGTCAGGATGAATTGATTTTTGACGGCCGAAGCTCTTTTGCCGACCCGACCGGCAGTATAATAACGCAGGCGAGGGCATTCGAAGAAGATTTACTGATTGCTGATATTTATCTGACCGATGACAATTCAATCCGGGTCAAACCAGCAAGCGAAGAACCGGCAGCCAGTCTTGACCCGCTTGATGAAGTTTATCAGGCCCTTGTTCTTGGAACAAGAGATTACACCCGGAAGAACGGATTTAACAAGGTTCTGCTCGGTCTTAGCGGGGGCATAGATTCTTCGGTTACGGCTGCTATTGCCGCGGCAGCTTTAGGGGCTGAAAATGTCATCGGTATAACCATGCCTTCCAAATTTAACAGTTCCGAGACAATTGCCGACGCCGGTAAGCTGGCGGAGAACCTGGGTATTGAATTTTTAACTATACCAATCGAGCCGATACTTGATCGGTTTAACGGTTCTTTGGAAGAGGTTGCGGGCTGGGACAGCAAAGGAATTGCTTATGAGAATCTGCAGGCGAGGATTCGCGGGTGTATCCTGATGTCGCTGAGCAATCAGCTCGGGGCTCTTGTGCTTACAAGCGGCAATAAAAGTGAAACCGCTGTGGGCTATACTACCCTTTACGGCGACACCGCGGGCGGCTTTGCAGTAATAAAGGATGTTTATAAAACTCTTGTTTATAAGCTTGCTGAACATATAAATAAAATAAACTCTCGTCAAATCATACCTGATGATGTAATAAAACGCCCGCCGAGCGCCGAGCTGAGTTTCGACCAAAAAGACAGCGACACTCTGCCGGATTACGACTTACTTGATAAAATACTCAAAGGCTACACCGAGGAAGACAAATCCGCCCAGCAGCTTATCAAGAGCGGCCTGCCTCGCGAAGCGGTTTTGCAAGTTATCCGTTTGGTTGAACGTAACGAATACAAAAGGAGACAGTCGCCGCCGGGAGTAAAAATTACTCCAAAGGCTTTCGGAAAGGACCGGCGGCTGCCAATTACCAATCGTTACAGTTCCTGCGACGATACAATTTGACTGCTATGGTACAGGACAACAGAAATCGATAAAGGATTACGCTGATTTTAGAAACTGCGGCAAAGTTTCAACTCCTCATATTATACATTTTGATACCAACAAATCTATTATAGCCTGAAGTGGGGACCGATAAAATTAAAGAAACGGCTGGTAAAAATCGACATATACTTATAACCTATGCGATATCAACTAATTTCAGGTGCTTATAATGACTTTGACACTGCGAAAAAAACTGACGCTGTTTCTGCTTTTGTTTTACTGGCCGGTAATTTTTATTCTTGCCCACATCCCCATACCGAAGCTGGTTTATAAAGCCCAGGTATCCGACAAAACCATTCATTTTCTTGCCTATCTGATTCTGGTTTTCCTGTTCTGGTTTGCGACTAATCCCGGCACGAAGGTAAACTGGCGGAAAGCCTCCGTATGGTGGGTATTTCTTATAATGGTCGTGTATGCAATAATCGACGAAGTGCTTCAGGGCTATGTCGGTCGAAGCTGTGACGCGATGGATTTTGCGGCGGACATTATTGGCGCTTTTGCCGGTTTGATATTGTTTTCGTTTTTTACATTTTGGCCGGCATTTCTTATAGTTACCGGAATTAGTATTTTTCTTATGACAAATCTTGCAAAGGCAAACCTGGCTGAGCTGGTTCCTGTAACGAATTTTGCATTTCATTTGTTTGCCTATGCGTTTTTCAGCGTGCTTTGGATTCAAATTATGTCTGGGCGTATTCATTTAAAAACAAATAAAGTCAAGTGGCTGATAGTCGCATTATCAGTGCCTATAGGGCTTTTATTGATTGTAAAATTGGCATCCATACTTTTAGGCAGGAATGTCGGGCTACCGGATGTAGTGATTTCAGTTGCGTCAATAGCATCTGTTGTGGCTGTGACTTTCCTAACGGTTTTATTTCGCCAGGGTTTTGCAGATGATTTGACGGCTTCTTGAGAATAAAATCTTTGAGTATATGGTGACATGGACGACATATGGGACGTGGATGCAAGGGGAGGTAAAGGGGTTTGTCAAGGATGGCTTATGTGGAGAGGCATAATCTAATATAAGAGCCGAGTCAGAAATTATTTGGGGGAGAGGAAATCCTTGATTGTTAAGAAAGATTTTTGTAAAAGTATTTGTTTGTATGAAGGAAATTGTGATTTGTTTTAATGTTCTGACGGGGTAAGTGAGATGGATAGAGTTAGCTTTGTTTTTGTCAGTTGTTTTATCTTAATATTTTTTTCTTGCTGTTTTTGCGGGTGTGATGGAACGGGGATGCTTTTGTCGGAAGATTTCAGCGGGCTTGAAGTTGGTATGTTCTCTGCTCCGGTAGGGCCGCATACGGAGTATCATTATCTTCCGGAGGCTGCGCCAAAGGGGAACTGGGCGGTTAGTTGTTTTTCGTGGGAGCCGATGGCACAGAGGGCCTGGCAGGTTCGTGAGGAGCACGGGGGCAAGGTGATGGTTCAGAGCTTCGATAATAACGAGATGAAACATACGCATCCAATGATTGTTAGCGGTGATGAGCTTTGGAGAGACTATACGGTCGAGGTGCGTTTTGCGCCGGAGTCTGACAGGGGGCAGAGCGGGGTGAACTTTCGTTATCGCAACGACCGGTGTTATTACTTTTTCGGGGTGAATGGACAGAAGGCGATACTTAAGATGGTCCATCATGCGAAGGCGTTTCGCAAGCCTTACGAGGAGATTCTTGCCGAGGAGGAATGGAGGTGGACGGCGGGGCAATATTTGACAGCGAGGATTACAGTCAAGGGGGGCCATATTAAGGCTGAGTTTGACGGAGGTCCTGCGCTGGAGGCCAGAGACGGGACCTACTTAGAAGGGAAGGTGGCTTTGATGTCGGATGTTCCGGCTCGTTACAGCCATGTGAAGGTTATGACAAGCAGAGCAGAGAAGAGGCGTTTTCTGGCAAAGGCCGCCGAGCGAGAGCAGCAGTTGAAAAAGCTTCAGGCTGCTAATCCTCGGCCGGTATTGTGGAAAAAAATCAGGACGGAAGGCTTTGGCGTGGGTCGAAACCTGCGCTTCGGCGACCTTAACGGTGACGGGCAAATCGATGTGCTCATCGGGCAGGTTGTGCATCACGGATGGCCGAGAGACAACTACAGCGAATTGAGCTGTTTGACGGCAATGACTTTTGACGGTGAAATCCTGTGGCAAAAGGGCAAGGCGGACCCGGAGAAAAACCATCTGACGAATGATGTGGGGTTTCAGATTCACGATTTGGATGGTGACGGGCGCAACGAGGTAGTTTATTGTATGAATTTCGAGATAATCGTTGCAGACGGGGCGACGGGCAAGACAAAGTACAAGGCGGCGACACCGAAGACGAAGCGTGAGGACGACCGTTATGAGCGCATCTTAGGGGATTGTCTGTTTTTTTGTGATTTTCGCGGGACGGGAGAACCAAGAGATATTGTTATAAAAGACCGCTACTGGAATTTCTGGGCTCTGAACGAGAATCTGGAAATTATGTGGGACGGGTCGTGCAGGACGGGTCATTATCCTTACGCTTATGATGTTGATAATGACGGGAAAGACGAGCTGGCGATAGGATATTCACTTTATGACGACGACGGCAAAGAGATTTGGAGTTTGGATGAAACGATAGACGACCATGCCGACGGTGTTGCGGTTTTGAAATTCGAGGAGGATAGTGATGCTCGTATTTTATATGCGGCAAGTGACGCCGGTGTTGCTTTTGTGAATCTGGGGGGTGAGGTTTTAGAGCATCACTATATCGGGCATGGTCAAAATCCGGCGACGGCCAATTTTCGCAGCGACCTGCCGGGGTTGGAAACGGTGGCGATAAATTTCTGGGGCAACCAGGGGATTATACACTTCTTCGACGCCAAGGGTAATTTATATTATGATTTTGAGCCGAACCAGTACGGTAGTATGTGTCTGCCTGTAAACTGGACGGGCGGGGGGGAAGAGTACTTTGTGCATTCTGCGAATGTCGAGGAAGGGGGGATGTTCGACGGGTGGGGACGCCGGGTGCTTGTATTCGACGACGACGGTCATCCGGACATGTGCAATGCTGTGCTTGATATTACGGGGGACTGCCGTGATGAAGTTGTTGTCTGGGACCCTAACGAGATATGGGTTTATACGCAGGAGGACAATCCTAAAGAAGGGAGACTTTATAAGCCCGTGAGAAATGCCTTATATAACTATTCGAATTACCAGGCAAGCGTTTCGGTGCCGGGGTGGTCCGAGTAGCGTGATGCAGGCTTTGGCTATCCTGAGAGTTTCTATGTGGCGGGTGAATTACATCTGGTCAGCAGCATCTTCGTACCAGGGAGCCAGTACGGGTGCCACCTGATATGAATCGATGAGCTTTTCGACAGAGGCCTGGACCGGTTTTAATTTGAATATACTACAAAACAAAGAAAATACGACTATGAAAAAAAGTACCTTCCGCATCATTTTTCCTTTCAAAAAGACTTTTAGAGTTTAGTTAGTACTCAAAACTGTATAAGCCATTTACGAAAGAAGTCATTTAATAAATCCCCATACCTGAATTGTAATTGTTATTATAGCACAAACGTTGTTTTGATTCAATCAAGAAACAGTAAAAATAGTAATTAAAAAGTGATTTGGAGCGATTGTGTAAAGAGAGGTGAGATTTTATGGGGCGTTGGATGAATTTTTTTTGTGGGTAAAAATTTGGCGGGGGTTTTGTTTTTGGGCAGGCAGGAGAGATTGGGATTTTTAAAATGTGTGAGCAGTGAATATTGGATTTGAGAACCGGAGAGAGGCGGGGCGGTTAAATCATCTTGCAAAGTTTGGTGGAGTATGTAATATATCGCTATGGACAAATTTCATAATAAGATTATATGCGGCGACTGTATAGAGGTTTTGGGTAAGGCCGGCAGTGCGTTTGCGGATTTGATTTTTGCGGACCCGCCGTTCAATATCGGCTACAAGTATGATAAATATTACGATAAGGTCAAGAGCAAGAATTACATCGGCTGGACGAAAGAATGGATGGCGGCGTGTAAGCGGGTATTGAAGCCGGACGGTTCGTTTTATATAGCGATAGGGGACGAATATGCGGCGAATGTGAAGGTCATAGCGGACGAGCTGGGGCTTTTTATGCGGAACTGGATAATATGGCATTACACTTTTGGACAGAATACGAAGACTAAATTCGCCCGTTCACATACGCATATATTTTACTTTGTGATGGACGAAAGAGATTTTACTTTTAACGATTACGCAGTGCGGGTGCCTTCTGACAGGCAGCTGGTTTATAACGACAGGCGGGCCAATTCGAGAGGTAAGATGCCGGATGACGTATGGGGGGAATTTCCTCGAGTTTGCGGCACCTTCAAGGAGCGGGAGAGGTGGCATCCGTGTCAGATGCCGGGGAGTCTGCTTCAAAGGATAATAGCAGTGAGTTCCAACCGTGGGGACTGCGTTGTGGATCCTTTCAGTGGTTCGGGGACAACGGCTGTGGCGGCTTATGCCTCTGGTAGAAATTATGTCGGTATCGAAATATCCGAAGAATACACAGCAAAGACCAGGAAGCGGCTTATTGAATTGGCAAGGCAGCAGCACAGGAACGGGGAATTCGACAGAGCGGAGATGAATGAGCTGGAGCGTCTTGTTCGTGATATGGAAAAGGGTGCCAGAGAGATTGTGAGTGACAGGAA
>Ga0272441_10004204_pt1 | contig 26471 bp, 34 predicted proteins | sample SSMProp6N_FD_193582 | JGI IMG/M metagenome (GOLD analysis project Ga0272441, IMG submission 193582) | Marine sediment archaeal communities from Little Sippewissett salt marsh, Falmouth, MA, United States - SSM-Prop-6N | ecosystem: Environmental > Aquatic > Marine > Wetlands > Sediment ... | reverse complement strand
TGCAGTTGCTCCGCCATGCGTCGGTGTCGATGGCGTTGCCGTCATCGCACTCCTCCTGGCCCGCCCAGACATGGCCGTCGCCACAGGTGGCCGCCGTGCAGTTGCTCAGGCAGGCGTCGGTGTCGATGGCGTTGCCGTCATCGCACTCCTCGCCAGGTCCCACCTCCCCGTTCCCGCAGCCGGGCAGGATGCAACCCGTGGTGTCATAGGTGCACGAGGCGCCGCAAGCCAGCGTTCCGCCAGTGTATCCCCCGGGAACCGACGTGCAGGTGGCCCCGCCCAGGTCAGCTCCGTCGCACTCCTCGCCCGGGTCCAGGATCCCGTCGCCGCAAGCCGCCGGTCCAGCGTCCGCGTCCACCGATGGGCCCGCGTCCACGTCGTCCATCGGAAAGCCGGTGCGGTCGAACCTGCAACCCGGAAGCCACGCAACCACCGCCACAAAAGCCACGACCAGCGCGGTGGTCGACACGGCGCCCCTCATCCCGGATCCGGCCCAGGTCGTCGCCGAGGCACCAAGCCATCTGGTCGCGACCGATCCCGTTCGCATCGTCTGCATATCGACCAGTCCTTTCGAGACCGCTCTCCCAACGAAACGTTCACAACCTGCCCGAACCCACCCGAAGGCTCCAACACCTGAGCCAAATCACAAAAATGATACAGCGCGCCCTGGTCTCGTGGCAAGGCCGGGGGCAACAATGGAACGCGGCACGCTTGTCGAGATCTGCGGGCTCCCTCTGTTGCCATGGAGTGAAGCTCCTTTTTCCTCGCATCCGCTGACGTGAGCGACTTGGTGAACGACGCAATCCTGGGTCATCCCCGAGCGAGCGGAGATCCAGCAGACGCACGACTACCTGGCAGTGATCCGGATTCCCGCCTGCCCCGGGAACGACAGCGCCGGCACCCATGCTGCGGTGGGCAGCGGTACGGTGATTCGCCAGCGATCACGGTCGGTCAGGCCACCTCGCGTCGAGGGCGGCGAGGACGACGTCGAGGGCTGGCTCCTGTGGAGGGATGGAGAGGGGCTCAGGGGTGCCGCGGGCGGTGGTCTTGGGGTCCTTGAGGCCGTTGCCGGTCACCAGGACGGCGACGCGGGCGTCGGGGGCGATGTCGCCGCGCTGGCGCAGGGCGACCACGCCGGCCAGGGCGGTGGAGGCGGCGGGCTCGGCGAAGATCCCGGCGTAGCGGCCCAGCAGGTGTCCCGCCTCCAGGATGGCCTCGTCGCTGACGGCCACCATCTGGCCGTCGGTGTTCCGCACCACGGCGAGGGCCTTGACCGCGTCCCGGGGTTGGCCCACGGAGATGGAGTCCGCCAGGGTGTCGGGGACCAGGGGGGCGGCGGTCTTGGCGCCGGCCTTCCAGGCCCGGTAGATGGCCGATGAGCCCTCGGACTGGACGCCGATCACCCGGGGCAACCGGTCGATCAGGCCCAGGCGGTGCAGATCTCGCAGACCCTTGCCCACGCCGCCCAGGATGCAGCCGTCGCCCACGGACACGGCGATCCAGTCCGGCGCCCTCCAGCCGAGCTGCTCGACCACCTCGAAGGCCACGGTCTTCTTGCCCTCGGAGAGGACGGGGTTGTAGGCAGTGTTTCTGCTGTACCAACCGAAGCGACGCGTGGCCGCCAGACACAGGTCGAAGGCCTGGTCGTAGCTCCCCTGGACGGCCACCACCAGGGCGCCGTAGGTGCGGACCTGGGCCAGCTTTGGGGCGGGGGCTCCGGCGGGCACGAAGATCACGGTGCCCAGCCCGGCGGGCGCCGCCAGGCCGGCCATGGACGAGGCGGCGTTGCCCGTAGAGGCGCCGGCCACGATCTTCACACCGCGCTCGCGCGCCTGGGCCACGGCCACTGCCGACGCGCGGTCCTTGAGGGAGCCGGTGGGCAGGAGGCCGTCGTGCTTGAGCCACAGGTCCGACAGACCCACGTGGTCGCCGAGCCGCGTCGAATGAACCAGCGGCGTGTCGCCCACGGGCAGCCCCGGCCAGGGCTCGGGCGGACGGGCGGGGAGAAGCGCGGCGTAGCGCCAGAGGTCACGCCGGGGGGTCGCGGCCAGGGCGGCGGCGTTGAAGTCGGGCGCCGCTCGCTCGTAGTCGTACTCCACGTCGAGGATGCCCTCGTCGCCGCACTTGGGGCACGTGTACCCGCTGTGGTCCGGACCCAGGCTACCGTCGCACAGTACACAGCGAAACCCGGTGACGTTGCTGATGGCGCTGCCTGTGGTGTCGACGGCCGCCATGCTACATCGTCTGGGCCATGATGGCCTTGCAGGTGTGCAGCCGGTTCTCGGCCTCGTCGTAGACGATGGACTGGGGCCCGTCGATGACCGCGTCGGTGACCTCGTTGCCACGGTCCGCCGGCAGACAGTGCATGTACACCGCCTCGGCGTCGGCCAGGCCCATGCGCCGCTCGTCGCAGATCCAGTCGCGGTACTTCTTGGACAGGTCCAACGACTCCTCGGGCTTTTTGAACAGGGGCAACGCGCCCCAGCTCTTGGGGTAGACGATGTGCGCCCCCTCGAAGGCGGCGTCCATGTCATCGACGACCTCGAACTTCGTGCCCGCGGCGGCGGCGTTCTGCTTGGCGATCTCGAGCTGGTCGGGCATGACCTCGAACTCCGGCGGCCGCGCCAAGGACACGTCGAGGCCGAAGCGGGTCATCAAGGTGATCAGCCCCTGGGGCACGGACACCGGCTTGGCGTAGGACGGAGCGTAGGCCCAGGAGACGGCGATCTTGCGTCCGCGCAGGTCGGCGCCGAACCGCTCCCGGATGGTCATCAGATCCGCCAGCGTCTGGCAGGGATGGTCCACGTCGCACTGCATGTTGATGATCGGCTTTTCTGCGTACTTCGCCACCTCCCGCATGTAGGCGTTGCCCTCGCCGGGGAACAGGTCGTGCCGAATGGCGATGGCGTGACCGTAGCGCGACAGGATGATGCCCGTGTCCTTGGGGCTCTCGCCGTGGGCGATCTGAGAGGTCTCGATGTCCACGAAGTGGCCGTGTCCTCCCAGCTGGGTGATCCCCGCCTCGAACGAGTTGCGGGTGCGCGTGGACTTGTCGAAGAACATCAGGAAGATCGTCTTGTCGGGCAGGTGGCGGTGGGGCTCGCCGGCCTTGAACTGCCGCTTGAGCTCAGCGGACGTGGAGAGGAGCAGCTCGAGCTCGTCGACCGTCCAGTCCTGGGTGACGACATAGTCTTTTCCGCGCAGGGTGTCGCTCAGCATCTTGTCGCTCCTACTGTTTCGAATAGAGGCTCGGGAAGGCCGTGTAGAACGACACAGCGGACTCGAGGTGCTTGATCGGGATCTGGTCCTCGGGGCTGTGGGCGTACTGCTCGTTGGCAGGCCCGAAGCCGATGGTGGGGATGTCGAACATGCCGGCGGTGGCCACACCATTGGTGGAGAAGATCCACCGGCCGATGTCCGGTGCGGTGCCGAAGATCCCCTCGTACACCGCCGCCCCGGCCCTCACGGACGGGTGGTCTTCGGCCGTGACCCACGCCGGGTAGACCTTGCGGGTGGGGTAGACCAGGCCCGTGTGGGTGGGCGTCGAGTACTCCAGCACGCGCACGGTGGCCTCGGCCTCCTTCACGCCGTCGAGGGCCTCCAGCTCGGCAACGGAGGAGGCCTCGGTCTCGCCGAAGGTGAGCCGCCGATCCAGGTGGATGGTGCAGGAGTCGGCCACGGCGCACAGAGACGGCGACGTGGATCGGATCTGGCTGATGGTCACCGTGCCCTGCCCCAGGAACGCGTCCTCGGTGAACCGCGCGCCCATCTGCTCCACACCGGCGATGATGGACGCCATCTTGTACACGGCGTTCACGCCCCGCTCGGGCGCCGAGCCGTGGCAGGACAGCCCCTTGGCCTCCACCTCCAGCTCCATGCGCCCCCGGTGGCCGCGGTACAGCTGCAGGTTCGTGGGCTCGGTGATGACCACCACCTCTGGGGCGATCACCTTCTCACGGAGGATGTACTGCCAGGCCAGGCCGTCACAGTCCTCCTCCTGCACGCTCCCTACAATCCACACCGAGAAGTCGCCGGTGAGGTCCAGCTCACGGAGCAGCTTTCCGGCATACACCATGGCCGCCATGCCGCCCTTCTGGTCGGATGCTCCGCGGCCGTAGAGGATGCCGTCCCTCTCCAGCGGCTCCCAGGGGTCCCGGTCCCACCCGGACATGTCCCCCGCGTCCACGGTGTCGACATGGGCGTCCATGGCGATGACCCGGGGGCCCGAGCCCACCCGGCCGAGCACGTTACCGAACCCGTCCACCATCACCTCGTCGAAGCCCACGGTCTGCATCTCGTCGCGAATGCGGGCGACCACAGCCGCCTCGCCCCCGCTGAGGCTCTTGGTGGCGATGAGGTCGGCCAGAAAATCCTTGCAACGCGGCAAATCCCGCGCCGCCGACTGTTTGATTGCGTCGAACATTGCCCTGATCTCTCCTGTCATCTCCTGGCGATCCGGTCAGCCGCGGACCCGTTTTTCGTCCGGCAGATCAGCCAGTTTGAGCGGCTCGGCGTGACTTGTCAATGACTTGTGCACGTGGTTTTGCGCTTTTGTTTCCGAGCCCTGTGCGGGACAATCCCTCGAATGCCACAGGGAGGTGTGACCATGGACAAAACAACGCGATGGAACATGCGGCCGATGATTCAACGGGGGCTGAGAAGCGGCCTGGTGGCCCTGTCTCTCTTGACGCTGGCCGGCCAGGTGGGGGGCTGCGAAAAGGCCAAGGAGAAAGCCAAGCAGAAGGCCAAGGACAAGGCCCGCGACGAGGCCGAAATGGCCGTGGACGAGGCCCGGGACAAGGCCGAAATGGCTGTGGACAAGACCATCGACAAGGCCGAGATGGGGGTCATGGCGGCCGAGGACAAGATCCGGGAGAACCTCTCCAAGGAGAAGCGCGACAAGTTCAAGCAAAAGATGAAGGAGAAGGCCGCTGAGGCCGACAAGAAGATCACCGAGCTGACCGAAAAGATGAAGAAGGCGGACAGCGAGGCCCGAAAGAAGATGAAGCCCACCCTGGACCGGCTGCAGCAGGAGCGCAAGAAGCTCGGCAAGGAGATGGACAAGCTCAAGGGGACGAGCGCCCAGAAGTGGAAGGAGGGAAAGGCCAAGGTCACAAAGCTCGTCGACGGCCTGGAGGGCACCCTCGATCGAGCCCTGAAGAGCGCCGGTGACGCAGCCAAGCCCGCCAAGTAAGGGCCGGCGCAACAACAAGTCATCGATTCAGGGCGTCGAGGCGCCTGGCTCGCGAGGCGCGACGAGGCGCATACTTATTGATATGCAACGAGAAGCAACGACGTGAGCCGGGATGGATCGGCGTTCCAGGTGTCGAGTTTATTTTGATCAGCCTCCTGAGCTACTTCTTCTTTCGTCTCAGGAGCACGACGTGGTGCTGGCTCTTACAGTCTACGTAGCCATAGCGGAAGGGAAGCGCGCGGCTCTTCGGCCGCTTGAAGAGGAGTCGCCAGCCGATGGAGGAGGCATGCATGCGCTTTTTCTTCAGGCAATCGAAGCGGCCGTAAACCTCCAGCCGCCAGCCGTTCTTCATCAACCAGACCGGATAGGGCGCCGACACGTCGCTGATACCCCAGACGGCCTTGGCGAAGATCGTGTCCCGGATGGTGGAAAAGCCGCCGCCCCACATCAGGTAGGAGGCCGCCTTGATCATGAGGGCATGGCGTCCAAGGCGCCCGATGAGCGCCAGGATGCCGGGACGTTTGGCCAGGCCCTTGTTGGCCAGGTTGGCGGCCACGTGAAGGACGGAGCGGTCCTGGGTGTCGCCGGGGAGGCGGAACCTCAGCTCCACGTTGGAGAAGCGATCCGAGAAGTGGGGATCTGCCCACTTGGGTGAGCGCCGCTTCGCCTTGGGCCCCCCGGTGGTGAGTTCGGCGCGGGTGTAGCGCACCACCGAGCCGTCGGGCTTGATCTTCACATAGCTGAGCCCGGTGATGGTGCCGCCGTGCACCTTGAGGGCCACCAGCAGCAGGGGCAGCGTGCCGGGGAGCCCGGCCTGCTCCTGCTTCTTCAGATCCACGCTGAAGCTCTCACCGGCCATGAGCAGGTTCCGTGCCATCCACACCAGCTTCCACCGGGCCTGGAGCTCCAGCGCTGGAGACATTCCCCGGATGGCCGTGGCCGGACCGCCGTGCTCCAGGGAGAAGTGCAGGAACTGCCGCTGGTCGGGAAAGATCGAAAGGGCGCTGATGAGATCTCCGCCGCTAAAGGGGTACAGCAATGCGGGCGGGAGGTCCCTGGGCCGTCGCCTGGCCAGCCACGGCCGCATGGGCAGAAGAAACTTGGAGCGGTAGGCTCCGATGGCCTGATCCAGGCTCTTGCAGGGCCCGTCGGGACCGCGCCCCTGGCACACGATGCGGCCGTAGAGATGACGCGCCTCGGCGGTCAAATCGGATGACTCCGGCGCCGGCCCCAGCAGCAGCCCGGGGGGAGGCGCGCTGACGCGTTGGGCCGTCGTTCTGCCCGCAGGGCGGGTCCGGGGCCCGAGCCTGGGCGCGGACCGCATGGTTGCCGTCGAAGCGCCCGCTGGACCCATGGCCGCCATGTCGCTCGCGATCGGCCGATCTGCCTCCGGCTTGGCCTTGCACCCGACGCAGGTCGTGCCCGCCAAAGACAGGGTCGCAAAAAATGAGATGGTGCGTTTGTTCATCACAGTTGGGATCTATCTCAAAGCCACCGAGTGGACAAGCAAATCCATGGCAACCACCGAGTCGGCCTCGGTTGCGGCCTCGTAACAGCTGCGCCGAGGCCCTGTCGCGGTCTTCGGGACGCTGGTACCATTCACACCAACAGAGGAAACGCCGAGATTCCCCATCCCTCTGCCAGCCAAGCCCCAAAGGCCCTTCGAGATTCAGCTCACGGGCGGCCTGCTCGGGACGTGGTTTCCGGGGGGCATCCGCTCGAACGTCCGAGGTCGCCCGCCAGGCAAAGTCCCAAAACCCCTTCCCGAAAGCGCCAGAATCGGGGTATAGGTAGTAAAAAGGGAGGATTGCCTCATGAAATCGACGCTCGAAGCGGCCGGACTCTTCGTCTTCATCCTCAGCCTGCTCGCCTGTGGACCTCAGGAGCCAAACACCACGGGAAACAACAACTATCGCCCCCCCGACGGGACGGTGAACGTCGACTGCGAGCCCTTTGCCGACGACGACGGTGACACCATAAACAACCACGACGAGGGCTGCGAGTTCAACCGCGACACAGACGGTGACGGCGTCTTCGACTACGTGGATCAAGACAGCGACAACGACGGCATCCCCGACTCCATCGAGGCCGGCGACCAGAACCCCCAGACCCCACCCCGGGACACCGACGGCGACGGCATCCCCGACTACCTCGACCAGGACAGCGACAACGACGGCGTGGCTGACCGCGAGGAGGACCGAAATGGCGATGGCGTGGTGGGCACCTGCACCACGGCGTGCAGCTTGACGACCCCGTGCCCCGAGGTGACAGACTACTGCTCCCCCACCTCCGGGGTGTGCATCAACCCCGACTGCCTCGAGGGTGAGACCGATCCGGGCTCGGCGGACACCGACGGCGATGGGATACCCGACGGCCAGGAGCCCACCTTCATCTGCAACGAGCGCTCGGAGCAGAACCCCAACGGGAGGAAGCCGGTGCTGCGCGTGAACCACCCCACCGGCATCTTCCAGGTGGCCCTGGAGGAGATGGCCATGTGGCAGGAGACCGATCCGAGCAACGCGGGCTTCGACGAAGCCGGGGCGTCCTTCGACCTGATCGACACGGACCACGAGATGGCGGGCCTTGTGGTCGCCCGCGCCTCCGCCGGAGCCGACGCCGCCGGAGAGGCCCAGTCGGTGGTGCAGCAGATGAACACCATCACCGGCTACAACGCCACTCCCTTGACGAGCGGCTCGGCCACGACCAGCCACGACGGCTACGACACCGTGGTCAGCGCCGTGGTACGGCTCACCACCAGCTCCACCTCCCTGGGAGAGGTCCGCAATCAGCTGCTCGCGGCGCTGTTGGGCCGCACGACCAGCGACTTCGCGCAGCTGTCACAGCAGCTCAATGGTGTCGCAGGCACCGAGTGGATCGTGAGCTACGCCGCCCAGCAGCGACCGGGTGGACAGGCCCTCATCATCGCGGCCGTGGCCCTTCTCAACGAGTACAACTCCGGCGAGCACGTGGGCTATCACGTCGATGACATGGCCAACAGCACGAGCCTGGCGGAGGCCAGCGCCACCACGGAGATCGAGTGCGAGAGCTACTTTGTCGAGAGCTCTCCGGTGGCAGACATCATCTGGGTGGTAGACGACTCGGGCTCCATGGACGACGACCAGCAACGCGTGGGTGCCGCCGCGTCCACCTTCCTGGCCATCGCGGATCAGTCAGGCCTGGACTGGCGCATGTGCGTCTATGACATGACCCAGGGCAACTCGGGCTGCTGCACCAACACCGACGAATCCGGTGACCAGTGGCTCGGGCCCGGCCAGGACACCCAGTTCGTCAACTGCATCAATGATCCGGCCGGAGCCCAGACGGCCAGCGGCGGCTCGGAGTACGGTTTTACGCAGATGCAGGATGCCATCACCGTGCACACCCCCAGAAACGCCACCGACCCCCACAAGATCCGGCCGGAGGCCAAGCTGGTGGTGATCTTCGTCTCGGACGAGGCCGCCCAGGAGTTCAAGAACGACTCCGGGTGCCCGGTGACCGACTGGGACACCTCCCAGTGGAATGCCAGCTGCGACGCGCTGGTGAATCAGTATGTGAGCTTTTTGCAGCAGCCCGAGCACGACGCGGCGGCCCACGGCATCCTGGTGCCCGGGGCGACGCCCACCTGTTCCAGCCAGGGCGACTGGGGCCGGGGCTACGAGGAGACGATCAACCAGGTGGGCGGACAGATCGGGTCCATCTGCCAGGCGGACCTCACCGCCACCCTGTCGCTCATCATCCAGGACATCGTGGGCTCAGCCTCGCCGGTGATCCTGCAGCACACGCCCATCAGCGTGAGCCTGGCCGTGGCCAAAGAGGACAAGACCACGACCCCGTCGACCTATGTGGCCCTGCCCCGCTCCCGCGTAATGGGCTTCGACTACCGCGCCTCGGCCAACACCATCGTGTTTCTGCAGCAGGACTTCTCCAACCCACCTTACGAGGTAGTGGTCTCCTATCAGCGCTGGGTCACCGGCGTGGTGCCGCCGGACTGACATCGATCCGGGTTTCTTGCTATTGGCAGGGGGGGCAGGTGGAGACGACGTACTCGGAGCTGGTGCACAGCCCCTCATCGGGGCAGCAACGGCAGTTGAAGTCCGCACAGTCGGTGTGACCCTCGCCGTCATTGTCCAGACCGTCCGAGCAGGTGACCGCGTTGCCTTCGCAGACCGTGTTGTTCACGCCGCGCATGCAGGAGAAGTCGTCGCAGTCCGTGTGGTTGTCGTTGTCGTTGTCCAGACCGTCCGAGCAGCTGGCGTCGCTGGTCTCCTCGCCGCAGTGGCCTGCGTACTGGCAGGAGAAGTCGAGGCAGTCTGCGTAGCCGTCCTCGTCATTGTCATCGTTGTCGGTGCAAGCCGCGAGGGTGTCCTCCTGGCAGGCCACAACGGAGTTTTGGCAGCTGTTGTCCTCACAGTCGGTGTACCCGTCACTGTCGTTGTCCACGCCGTCGGCACACTCCACTGCCCCGGCCTCGACGGTGGGGTTGCTGTCGCAGGCGCCGGCCGCCAGGCAGTCGAAATCATCGCAGTCGGTGTGGCCATCCTGGTCGTCGTCGGTGCCGTTGGCGCAGTCGGTCTCCGTACAGACCGTGACGTTCGGGTGACCATGGCAAGAGGGATCCTCGCAGTCCACCATGTTGTCGCCGTCGTTGTCCATACCGTCGGCACAGTCAGTGTCGTTGTTCTCGGTGGGCGCCGGGCACTCCACGGTGCCCAGGCAGTCGCTGTCGTCGCAGTCGGTGTCACCGTCGCCGTCGTTGTCCAGGCCATCGCCGCACTCGAACTCTTTGCAGGCCGGGTCATCGTAGCATTCGAAGTCGTCACAGTCGAAGTAGGTGTCGCCGTCATTGTCCAGGCCGTCGTCGCAGATCTCGGCCGAGGTGGTTGCGCAGTCCGTGGGCTGCCCCTCGATCAGGTCGCTCTGCCCCCGCGGGAGGACAAAAAAGTCGTAGAAGTAGTCCACCACCCCGGTGACGCTGAGGTAGCAGGTGTCCAAAACGGTGTTCGCGTAGACATCCCACAGGGCGTCCTTGGCCACCAGACCGCCGGTGAACGTCGCCTGGCCCCACCCCTCGTTGCGATCCGTGACACGGACGCTCTCCACCCTCACCAGGACCCCCTCCCAAGGCTCGGCGCTGGCCGGGTCCATGACGGTCTGAGCGCCCAGAACCTCGGGCGTGAGGGGATCCGCCTGGCCCAACACGTTCACCGAGCCGTCGATGATCTCCGTCACTGTGTCGTCGGTGGGATCGTAGTGGTACTCGTCGACCGTACCCGAGACGTCGACCAGGTCCCCAACGTTGATGCCGTCCAGGCTCCCCCCCGGCAGGATGGCGGGGGCAAACACCTTGATCCCGGAGTAGGCCCCGCCGTCGGGCTCCTGAACCCACACGTTTCCGGTGTACCCGTCGCTGTCGTCCTTGTCCACCGCGGTGACCACCACACGCTCGATCTGGACGGGATCGCCATCCTGCAGGTGGCTCGGATGACTCTCGTCCTGCACCTGGTAGATGGTGTGATCGTCAGTGACGCTGTTGTCGTTGTTGTTGTTGTTGCTGGGGTTGTCGTCGTCACCCCGGCAGCCGGCAGCGGCGAAGAGACCGGTGATCATCACGGTCAGGAAGGTCATGGCGATGCAGCGCATGGGGGACTCCTTTGACGCAAATCCTGTCTGGCACTGAAAGAGAGATGGGTTATTCATAGGTTACATCATTCGCCCCACAGTATACCACGGCGAGGCCAAAGAGCGGTTGTATACCGGGTACATGGGGACCGAGGCGGGGTGAGGAAGGATGCGGGCGTCCGGGCCCGCCTGGAGAGGCTACTGCTGCTCGTCCTTGTCCGCGGTCTCCGCCTGGGTCGCGCCCAGCTCGTAGTCGATCAGCTCCACGAAGGCCAGCAGGGCCCCGTCACCCTTGCGGCGGCGGGTCTTGATGATGCGGGTGTACCCGCCTTCGTACTTGCCGTCGTCGTCCACGAACCGGGGCGCCACCTCGGTGAACAGCCGGTCGAGGGCCGTCTTGTCCTTGAGCACCCGCCGCGCCATTCGAATGTGGTGCACGTACTTGGCCGCCTCGCCCTGATCTCGATCGTCGGGGTCCTTGGCCAGAAGCGTCCCCAGGGAGGTGGCCCAGGTCATGGTCCGCTCGGCGATACGCCGCAGCTCCTTGGCCTTGGCCTCGGTGGTCTCGATGCGCTCATGCTTGATGAGCGAAGCCACCATGTTGGACCACATGGCCTTGCGATGGGTGGCGCTTCGGCCCAGTCGGCGGCCGCTCTTTTGATGTCGCATTGCTCTACTCCACTGCGCGGCGGCTGGGCGGGCCCGACCTCGGGCGCCAGATCCGGGCCGCTCGGAACGCGCTCTACCCGTTGCTCGGCCGGGGCGGCGGCGGCCCGTCTATGGGCCAACCCTCGATCTTCATGCCCAGCGCAAGCCCCATCTCGGCCAAGATCTCCTTGATCTCCTTGAGAGACTTGCGGCCGAAGTTCTTGGTCTTCAACATGTCGGCCTCGGTCTTCTGAACCAGCTGGCCGATGTACTTGATATTGGCGTTCTGCAGGCAGTTGGCCGATCGCACCGAGAGCTCCAGCTCGTCTACGGACTTCCACAGCGCGGCGTTGAGCTCCTCGCGCCCGCTCTCCCGCTCGTCCACAGAGGGCTCGGAGGGCTCGTCGAAGTTGATGAAGATCTGCAGCTGCTCCTTGAGGATCTTGGCCCCGAAGGCCAGGGCGTCCTCGGGCCTCACCGCGCCGTCGGTCCAGATCTCGAGGGTCAGCTTGTCAAAGTCCGTGCGCTGGGCCACGCGGGCGTTGGTCACGGTGTAGTTGACCTTCTTGACCGGGCTGAAGATGGCGTCGATGGGCACGGCTCCCACGCCGAGGCCGGTGTCCTTGTGCATCTCCGCCGGCACGTAGCCACGGCCGGTGCGAAGCATCATCTCCATCGAGAGCTTGCCACCGGAGGCCAGGGTGCAGATGTGGTGCGCGGGGTTGAGCACCTCCACGCCGTCGACCAGCTCGATGTCTCCCGCGGTCACCTCTCCGGCGCCGGAGGCGTCGATGCGGATGATCCGGGGTCGGTGGTCGTCGGCGCGGATCAGCACGTCCTTGATGTTGAGGATGATGTCGGTGACATCTTCCACCACATCCGGCAGTGCCGTGAACTCGTGCAGCGCCCCATCGATCTTCACCGCCGTGACGGCGGCGCCCTGGATCGAGCTGAGCAGCACCCGTCTCAGGCTGTTGCCGATGGTGATGCCGAAGCCCCGCTCGAGAGGCTCGCACGTGAACTTGCCGTACTCGGCGGTCAGCGACTCGCTGTCCATCTCGAGCAACTTGGGCCGAATGAGATCTCGCCAGTTTTTGGCAAAGAAGTTGATGTTCGGCGACGGATTAGCGGGCATTCACTCCCTCCTCTGGGATAACGCAGTTGCGACGTGGGATCACTACTTCGAGTAGAGCTCCACGATGAGCTGCTCGCGAATCTGGATGCTGATGTCCTCGCGCGACGGCATGGCGGCCACCTTCCCGCGGAAGTTGTCTTTGTCGAGCTCGAGCCACTGTGGCACCCCGCGCCGGTCCACACCGGCCAGGGAATCGGCAATGCGAGCCATGGTGCGGCTCTTCTCGCGGACCTCGACCTCATCACCAGGCTTGACGAGAAAAGACGGGATGTTCACCCGCCTGCCATTGACCAACACGTGACGGTGCAGGGTGAGCTGCCGCGCCTCGCTCCGGTTGCAGGCCAGCCCCAGCCGGTAGACGACGTTGTCCAACCGTCGCTCCAACAGCTGCAGGAGGTTCTCGCCGGTGACGCCCTTCATCTTGGAGGCCCGGGCGTAGTAGTTTCGGAACTGCTTCTCCAGGATGCCGTAGATGCGCCGCACCTTCTGCTTCTCTCGGAGCTGCTCGCCGTAGTCCGAGCGCTTGCGCCGCCGGGCGTTGCCGTGCTGGCCGGGGGCGTAGGCCCGCCGCTCAAAGGCGCACTTCTCGGTGTAGCAGCGGTCCCCCTTGAGGAACAGCTTGGTCTCTTCACGTCGGCAGAGCCGACAGACAGGGCCCTTGTATCGTGCCATCTCTCGCGCTCCTCACACTCGCCGGCGCTTGGGCGGCCGGCATCCGTTGTGCGGAATGGGGGTCACGTCGCGAATCAGCGTGATCTTGAAACCCGTGCTCTGAAGCGCCCGGAGCGCGCTCTCACGCCCTGCACCGGGTCCGTTCACGTAGACGGCCAGCGACCGCATGCCGTGCTCCTGAGCCTTGCGGGCGGCGTCCTCGCCCGCGAGCTGCGCGGCGAAGGGCGTCGACTTTCGTGAGCCCTTGAATCCGCGGCACCCCGACGACGACCAGGCGATCACGTTGCCCGAGACATCCGTGATGGTCACCAGGGTGTTGTTGAAGGTCGATTGAATGTGCGCGATGCCGCTCTGGATGTTCTTGCGGACCTTGCGCTTGGTCGCCCTACGCTTCGGCTTTCCCATCTTACTTCTTCTTCCGGGACATCACGTTGCGGCGAGGTCCCTTGCGTGTGCGAGCGTTCGTGTGGGTCCGCTGCCCCCGGCACGGCAGGCTCCGGCGATGCCGCAACCCCCGGTAGCAGCCGAGGTCCATGAGCCGCTTGATGTTCATAGAGATCTCACGGCGCAGATCACCCTCCACCTTGTAGTGGGCGTCGATGATCTCACGGATACGCTTGACCTCGCCCTCGGTGAGATCGTCAGTCCGAACGTTCGGGCTGACCTCAGCCTTGGACAGGATCTCCTTGGACTTGGTCCGGCCCACACCATAGATATAGGTGAGCGCCACTTCGACCCGCTTGTTCCGTGGTAGGTCCACACCTGCAATACGTGCCACGGTCGTTCCTCCTCAGCTCCGGGCTTCAGCCCTGGCGCTGCTTGTGGCGTGGGTTCTCGCAGATCACGCGCACCACACCCCTGCGCTTGATCACCTTGCACTTGTCGCAGATTTTGCGAACCGATGCTCGTACTTTCACGACTCGTCTCCTTACGGCCTCGAGAGCCACACCGGGCCGTTGTCCGTCACGGCTACCGAGTGCTCGAAATGGGCTGACAGCGAGCGGTCCCTTGTGACCGCTGTCCAGCCATCGTCAAGTACTTCAACGTCAGGAGACCCAACGTTTACCATGGGTTCGATAGCCACCACCAGCCCGCGGTTGAGCCGCATGCCGCGTCCGGCGCGCCCGTAGTTGGGCACCTGGGGCGGCTCGTGCATGGCCCGGCCGATGCCGTGGCCCACGAACTGCCGCACGACGGAGAACCCCTGGGCCTCCACGTGCTGCTGCACGGCGCTCGAGACATCGCCGAGGCGGTTGCCGATGACCAGCTGCTCGATGGCCTTGGCCAGGCCCTCCTTGGTGGCGGCCATGAGCCGTGAGGCCAGATCACTGATCTTCCCCACCGCAAAGGTACGCGCCGAGTCACCACACCAGTCGTCCTTGAAGCATCCGAAATCCACGCTCAGGATGTCTCCCTCGGCGAGGACGTCGTCGACGCTCGGGATCCCGTGCACGATCACCTCGTTCCTGGAGGTGCACAGCACGGCCGGGAAGGGCGGAACACCGCCGCCCGGAGCATATCCCATGAAAGCCGACTTGGCGTCGCGCTCCTTGAGGATCTCCCGCGCCCGGAGCTCCAGATCCCAGGTCGACACACCCGGGGCCACCATCGCTCCAACCTCTTCGAGCACCTCGGCCACGATGAGATTCGCTGCGCGGAGCTTGGCTATCTCCGCGGAGCTCTTCAGCTGTGGCGCTGATCTAAAACCCATGGTGATCACCGCTTGCGTCCCCTGATCCGAGCGCTCCGCGGCCCTCCGAGCCCGTCATAGTGACGGGTGATCAGGTACGACTCGATCTGCTGCACCGTGTCCAAGGCCACACCCACGACGATCAGCAGGGACGTCCCGCCGAAGTAGAAGGGGACCTTGAGCTTGACCTGCATCAGGTTGGGCAGCACGCATACCGCCGCCACGTAGACCGAACCACCGAATGTGATGCGCGTCAGCACGCGGTCAATGTACTCGGCGGTGCGCTTTCCGGGACGGATGCCCGGGATGAATCCGCCGTTCTTCTTCATGTTCTCCGCCACGTCCACCGGGTTGAAGGTCACCGCCGTATAGAAGTAGCAAAAGAAGATGATCATGGCGACGTAGACCACGTTGTATCGCCAGTCGTCCGGTCGCATGGCGTCGACGAAGCTACGGAGCCAGGAGTTGGTGGTCATGGAGGCGATCTGCGCCGGGAACAGCAGGATCGACGACGCGAAGATAGGCGGGATCACACCCGCAGTGTTCACCTTGAGCGGTAGGTGCGTCGACGTGCCGCCGTACAGCTTACGACCCACGACCCGTTTGGCGTACTGCACCGGGATGCGTCGCTGCCCGCGCTCGAAGAAGATGATGATTCCCACCACCAAGACCACGAGCACCATGATCACCATCAGGTCGAAGGGGCCCATGTCGCCCATCTTCACCATCTGGTACAGCTTCACCACCGCGTCAGGCAGGTCCGCCACGATGCCGGCGAAGATGAGCAGCGAGATGCCGTTGCCGATGCCGCGCTCGGTGATCTGCTCGCCGAGCCACATCAAAAAGGCCGTCCCCGTGGTGAGGGTCAGCACCGTCACCAGACGGAAGGCCCAGCCTGGGTTGATGACCACGTTGCCGCCGAACTGCTGGTAGGCGGCGTTGTTGCTCTCGAGCCAGGTGGCGATGAAAAAGCCCTGGATGATCGAAAGCAGGATCGTACCGTACCGGGTGTACTGGTTGATCTTCTTCCGGCCGGCCTCCCCTTCCTTGTTCAGCTGATCCAGCTTGGGGATCACCACCGTGAGCAGCTGCAAGATGATGGAGGCCGAGATGTAGGGCATGATGCCCAGGGCGAAGATCGACAGCTGCTCCAGGGCGCCGCCACTGAACATGTTGAACATGCCCAGGAAGCTGCCCGAAGCCTGCGCCATGATCTTGGCCATGATGCTACGATCCACGCCGGGGACGGTGACGAACACCCCAATCCGGTAGATGGCAAGGAGCATCAACGTCCACAGGAGCCGCTTTCGCAGCTCAGGGATCTTCGTGATATTTCCGAAACCGTTGGCCATTGGAATTTGTCTCGTTCAGGCGGCGAAACCACTGCCCGGTCAACCGGGCCCCGCAGCCTTAGATTCGGTATCCCTTACTCCGTCGCCTCCGCTGTTGCCTCGGGTCGGGCCACGGGTGCCACCTTCTCGGCCAGCACATGCACGGTCCCTCCGGCAGCCTCGATCTTCTCGCGGGCCGTCTTGGAAAACCGGTGCGCCTTGACGATGAACGCCTTGCTCAGCTCGCCGCGCCCGAGCACCTTGATCACCGCCGCCTTGCGGGGCACCACGCCCCTGGCGCGCATCTGCGCCGGATCCACCTCACCGGCGTCGAAGACCCTCTCCAACGCGTCCAGGTTCACCTGGTCCACCTGGGTCCGGAAGATGTTCCTGAAGCCACGCTTGGGCAGCCGCCGCTGGAGCGGCATCTGGCCGCCCTCGAAGCCGCGCGCGATGCTTCCGCCGCTCCGCGCTTTCTGGCCCTTGTGGCCCCTGCCCGAGGTCTTGCCCTGGCCGCAACCCGGCCCTCGGCCCACACGCTTTCGCTTGCGCCTCGCCCCGGCGGGCGGTTTCAGCGTTGAGAGCGTCGTTCCCATGATCTCACTCCTCAGGCAGCTCCACCTTGACCAGGTGCTGCACCTTGAAAATCATCCCTCGGATCGACGGGGTGTCGTCGAGGATCCGGGTGCGTCCCATACGAGTGAGACCCAACCCGAGCAGCGTCGCGAGCTGGTCCTTGGGCCGTCCGATGGACGATCCGGTCTGCGTCACTTTGATTTTACTGGTCGCCATGGCGACCTCCTCAAACTGTTCGACGGCTTCGAGCGCCGCCCGCTTAGGCCGGCCGGTTGGCCGGCTACTCCATGATTTCCTTCGGATCCAGCCCACGCCGCCGCGAAACCTCCGTGAGGTCACGCAGGGCCTTGAGCCCCTGGACCGTGGCGTGGATGACGTTGTGGGGATTGTTGGTCCCGATGCACTTCGTCAGAATGTCCTGCACCCCAGCCACCTCGAGGATGGCGCGGACGGGACCGCCCGCGATGACGCCCGTACCCGGGCTGGCGGGCTTGAGCAACACCCGCCCCGCGCCGTACACGCCTGTGATCTCGTGGGGGATGGTGGCGTTGACCAGCGGGACGTCGAACATGTCCCGCCGGGCCCGCTCCATGCCCTTGCGGATGGCCTCGGGGACCTCGTTCGCCTTGCCCAGCGCGGCGCCCACGCGACCGTTCTGGTCGCCAATCACCACCAGCGCGCTAAAGCTGAAACGACGGCCACCCTTGACCACCTTGGCCACCCGGTTGATGTGGACCACTCGGTCTACGAATTCCGGGGCTTCTTCGGTCATGAACGCCACAGCGTCCTCCTTACAGCTTCAAGCCGCCCTTCCGCGCGCCGTCGGCGAGCGCGGAAACACGACCATGGTAGCGATACCCGCTCCGGTCGAACACAACCTGCTCGATCTGGAGCGCCATACAGCGCTTCGCAACTTCCAGACCCACCTTCTCGGCGGCCTCGCGCTTCTTCAGTCCCTGGACCTGGTCCCGGAGCTCTTTGCTCAAGGTCGACACACCGACCAGCGTCTTTCCGATGGTGTCGTCGATGACCTGCGCGTAGATGTGGCGCGCGCTGCGAAATACCGACAAACGGGGCCGGTCCGTGGCGCCACTGACGCGCTTGCGGATGGACCGCTTCCGACGCAGCCTCGCGGTTCGTCTGTCTCTCAGCATCGTGATTCACTCCCTGGCACGACCATTCGCCCTAGGCGACGCCGGCCTTGCCGACCTTCCGCCGGACCCGCTCGCCTTGCATGCGGATACCTTTGCCCTTGTAGGGCTCCGGCGGCCGAATCGCCCGGATCTGCGCACAGACCCGGCCAATCTCTTCCTTGTCGATTCCCTTCAGCGTAATCTTCGCTCCGCGATCCGCGAGCTCCACGCTGATCCCCTTGGGCAGCTCGTACGGCTTTGGGTTCGAGTGGCCCACATTGAAGGTGAGCTTCTGACCCTCGGCCTCGGCGCGATACCCGACGCCCTCGATGATCAGGACCCTGGTGTAACCGGTGGACACGCCGGTCACCATGTTCTGCACGAGGGATCGCGCCAGCCCATGATTCGCCCGCGCCTGTCGGGTCTCATCCAGGCGATCGACCACGAGCCGGCCGTCAACCTGTTTGATCTCGACGTGGCTGGGGATGTCACGCGACAGGGTTCCCAGCGGGCCCTTGACCTCGACGTGGGTCCCCTCGAGGGTCGCGGCGACCCCCTTGGGCAGCTCCACGTGCATCTTTCCAATCCGTGACACGGTAAACTCCTTCGCTCACCAGATCGCGCAGATGACCTCGCCCCCGAGCGTCCGCTTGCGGGCCTCCCGATCGGTCATCAGACCCTGAGAGGTGGTCATCACGGCGATTCCGAGACCATTTCTGACCTTCGGGACCTCGGTGGTTTTGGCATATCGGCGCTGACCGGGGCTGGAGATGCGCTTCATCCCCTCGATCGCGCACTTGTTGTCTCGGTCGTACTTCAGCTCGACCTCCAGGATGCCCTGGCGGCTGTCGGGCTTGAGCTCGAACGATCGGATGTAGCCCTCCGCCTTCATGATCTCGGCGAGCTTCACCTTCAGGTTCGAAGCCGGCGCGGACACCATGACCTTGCGGCCGATGATGGCGTTCCGGATCCGGGCGAGGAAATCGCTAATGGGATCGGTCATTGACATCGCTTCACCTAACCTACCAGCTTGACTTGGTCACGCCGGGGATCTGGCCCTCGAGCGACAGCTTACGAAAACATATGCGGCACATGTTGAACTTCCGCATATACGCGCGCGGTCTGCCGCACAACGGGCAACGGCTCCGATACCGTCCCTTGAACTTAAGCTTGCGCTTGACCATTTGGCTTGCTCTGGCCACGGGCTCCTCCTACTTCCTGAAAGGCATTCCCATGGTCTTCAGCAAGGACCGACCCTCTTCGTCGGTCTTGGCCGAGGTGACCAGGGTGATGTTCAGGCCCTTGATCTTCTCGATCTTGTCGTAGTCGATCTCGGGGAAAATAATCTGCTCTTTCACGCCAAGGGTGTAGTTTCCGCGGCCGTCGAAGGCCTTGGGGGACACCCCCTTGAAGTCACGCACCCGGGGCAGCGCGAAGCTCACGAGGCGGTCGAAAAACTCATACATCTGCTCGCGCCGAAGGGTCACCGAGGCGCCGATCTTCATGCCCTCGCGCAGCTTGAACGTGGCGATGGACTTCTTGGCCTTGTTCACCACCGGCTTGCGCCCGGAGATCACACCCAGCTGGTCCAGCGCGGCGTCCACCAGCTTCGGGTTCACGATGGCCTCCCCAAGGCCCATGTTCAGGGTGATCTTGGTCAGGCGCGGCACCTGCATGACGCTCTTGTATCCGAACTCCTTCATCAAGGCCGGCACGATCTCTTCCTGATAGCGCTTCTGCATCCGCGGCGGTGCGTCTCGCTTGACGGGCGTCTGCTGCAGGGCGGGGCCCTTGCTCTTCTTGCCCTTCTTGCCGCCCTGGCCCTTCTTGCCGCCCTGGCCCTTCTTGCCGCCCTTGGCCTCCTTGACGGCCTTCTTCGGCTTGGCCTTCGGCTTGGTCTCCGCCTTCGGCTTGGTCTCCGCCTTCGGCTCAGCCTCCGCCTTCGGCTTGGTCTCCGCCTTCGGCTCAGCCTCCGCCTTGGCCTCCGCCTTCGGCTTGGTCTCCGCCTTCGGCTCAGCCTCCGCCTTGGCCTCCGCCTCCGCCTTGGCCTCCGCCTCGGGCCCCGTGGACACGGGCTCCGCCGGCAGACCATCTGCCGTCTTCGCTACGTCTTTCTCCTCATCTGCCATCGGTCTTCTCCAGGTTCGGACGCCCGGGTCTCGGTCGAGAGCCTAGCTGATTGTCTCGCCGCTTCCGCGCGCCACCTTGACCTTCTTACCGTCGTCGAGGACCTGGTATCCTACCCGGGTTCCCCGGTTCGTCTTCGGATCCACCAACATCACGTTGGACAGCGACAGACTGCCCTCCATCTCGACGATGCCGCCCTGCGGGTGGGCCTGGCTGGGCTTTGCGTGCTTCTTGATCAGGTTCACTTTCTCCACGATGACGCGCCGCTTCTTCGTGAGAACCTTGAGCACCTTGCCCCGCTTGCCTTTGTTGCGCCCCTTGACCACGACGACCATGTCGCCCTTCTTGATCCGCACACCCATCAGAGCACCTCCGGCGCCAGGGAGATGATCTTCATGAACTTCTTCGCCCGCAGCTCGCGCGCCACAGGACCGAAAATGCGCGTGCCGATGGGCTCCTTCTGCGGGTTGATGAGCACCGCAGAGTTGTTGTCAAACCGAATGTAGCTGCCGTCAGGCCGGGAAAGCTGCTTCGCGGTCCGGACGATGACGGCCTTCATCACGTCGCCCTTCTTCACCTTGGAATTGGGCATGGCTTCGCGCACGGAAACGACGATGATGTCGCCCACAGAGGCGTACTTCCGCTTCGAGCCACCCAGCACCTTGATGCACATGACTCTCTTGGCACCTGAGTTGTCTGCGACATCGAGTACTGATTGCATCTGAATCATTGTCTTACCTCGCGGCAGCCCACGCCCGGCCAGAGCCCGTCAGCGCGTGCCGCTCTCATATCCCGATCAGACGATATCCGGCCGCTCGAGCAGGCGCTGCACACGCCAGCGCTTCTCCCGCGACCGCGGCCGCGACTCTACGATCTGAACCTTGTCGCCCATGCGATATTCGTTCTGCTCGTCGTGCGCCTTGTATTTCTCCCGGGAGAGCACGTACTTCTTGTACCGCTTGTGCAGCACCTTTCGGGTCACGGCCACGACCACTGTCTTGTCCATCTTGTCGGACGAGATCACTCCCACCAGGGTTCGCCCGCGGCGAATCATTTCGCTCGACATGCCTACTCCTCCCTGTAGTCCGGCTTCGAGGGCTCGAGGCCCTTCGTACGCGCGGTGATCAGGGTCTTGACGCGCGCCAGGTTCCGCTTGGCGGTCTTGACCTTGGCGACGTTCTCCAGCTGGTTGGTGGCCCTCTCCAGCCGGAGCTTGAACAGATCGTCGTGAAGCTGCCGCTCTACGCTACGCAGCTCTTTGTCGGTACGCTCGCGCAGCTCCTGCGCTGAATGCTCGGTGCGTTTCATATCACGGACTCCCGGCTCACGAACCGCGTCCTCACCGGCAGCTTGTGGTGTGCCAACCGGACCGCGGCGCGTGCCATCTCCTCGTCGACCCCCTCGATCTCATAGAGGATGCGGCCGGGCTTGACGACGCACACCCACTCCTCCGGGGCGCCCTTTCCCTTGCCCATCCGAGTCTCGGCGGGCTTCTTGCTGATCGGCTTGTCCGGGAAGATCCGGATGTACACCTTGCCGCCACGCTTGATGTGACGGGTGATGGCGATACGGGCCGCCTCGATCTGGCGAGAGGTGATCCGACCGCACTCGAGGGTCTGGATACCAAAATCGCCAAAGCTCACCCGGTCGCCGCCCTTGGCTCTACCGCGCATCCTTCCCTTTTGGACCTTGCGGAACTTGACTTTCTTCGGACTGAGCATCGTCGAACCCGCTTTCGTACTACTGCAAGCGCCGATCCCGGGGGTTGAGAACCTCGCCCTTGTAGATCCAGCACTTGATGCCAATGATGCCGTAGGTGGTCTTCGCCTCGGCAAAGCCGTAGTCGATGTCCGCCCGCAGCGTGTGCAGGGGCACCTGACCGTCGCGATACCACTCCGTGCGGGACATCTCCCCGCCACCGAGCCGCCCCGCGCAGTGCACCTTGATGCCCTTGGCGCCGAACTTCATCGAGGTCTGCACGGCCTTTTTCATGGCCCGCCGGAAGGCGATGCGCCGCTCGAGCTGGGTGGCGATGTTCTCGGCCACGAGCTGGGCGTTGACCTCGGCCTTGCGCACCTCCTGGATGTCCAGGAAGACGTCGTTCTCGGTGAGCTTCTGGACCTCTTTCTTGAGGGCCTCCACGCCCGCGCCGCGCTTGCCGATGACGATTCCCGGACGCGCGGTGTGGATCTTCACCTTGGCCTTGTTGGCGGCCCGCTCTACCTCCACGTGGGAGACGCCTGCGTGATGAAGCTTCTTTTTGATGTACCGCTTCAGCATCAGGTCTTCGTGCAACCACTTGGCGTAGTTCTTCTCTTCATACCACTTGGAGCTCCACGTCCTGATGACGCCGAGTCGGAATCCCATTGGGTGCGTTTTCTGTCCCACGCTGCTCCTCCTGAGACGGCTAGCGCTCGGCCACCACCAGCACGATGTGGCTGGTTTTTTTGTTGATACGGAACGCCCGACCCTGAGCACGGGGGCGGTACCGCTTGAGCGTCGGCCCCTGGTCCACGGTGATGCGTTTGACGAACAGACGGTCCACATCGACCTCGCTGGTGTCCTCTGCATTGGCGATGGCCGAGTGCAGCACCTTGCGGACAATCTGCGCGCTCCTCTTGGGCGTGAACTCAAGCAGGCTGATGGCCTCCTCGACGTTTCGGCCACGAATCATGTCCGCCACGATACGCGCCTTCCGCGGGGCAACCCGACAGAATCTGAGGATGGCTTTCGCTTCCATCTTTTCTCTCCGCTGCGAGAGGGCCGCACCCGAGGGAGGGGCCCGTCACGCCCTATTCGTTAACGTCGCCGTCCCTTCCGGTCAGCCGCATGGCCGTGGAAGGTGCGGGTCGGAGCAAACTCCCCGAGCTTGTGTCCGACCATGTTCTCGGTGACGAACACAGCCACGAACTTCTTGCCGTTGTGCACCGCGAAGGTCAGACCCACCATGTCGGGGATGACAGTGGAGCGCCGGGACCAGGTCTTGATGACCGGCTTTCGCTGGGAGTTGGCCGTTTCCTCCACTTTCTTGAGGAGGTAATTGTCGATGAAAGGCCCTTTCTTGAAAGAACGCATGGCTACTTCCGCCTCCGGACGATCATCTTGTCGGTGCGTTTGTTGTGTCGGGTGCGATAGCCCTTGGTGGGCTTGCCCCAGGGAGTACACGGGTGGCGACCACCAGAGCTGCGGCCTTCGCCGCCGCCCATGGGATGGTCCACCGGGTTCATGGTGACGCCGCGGTTGTGCGGCCGGCGACCCTGCCAGCGCCGCCGCCCGGCCTTGCCCCAATGCACGTTGCCGTTCTCGGGGTTTGAGACCTGTCCGACGGTGGCGCGGCAGTCCTGGTGGACCTTGCGCACCTCGCCCGAGGGCAGCCGGATCTGAGCCCAGTCGCCCTCTTTGGCCATGAGGCGGCCATTGGAGCCAGCAGAACGACAGAGCTTGCCGCCGCCGCCGATCTGAAGCTCGATGTTGTGCACCAGGGTGCCCAGCGGGATGGACCGCAGGGGCAGGCAGTTGCCCGGCCGGATGTCGGCCCTCTTGGCCGAGATCACCCGGTCATCCACCCCGATGCCGTGCGGCGCCAGGATATAGGCCTTCTCGCCGTCGGCGTAGTGGAGCAGCGCCAGGAAGGCCGTACGATTGGGATCGTACTCGATGGCCGCCACCCGGGCGGGCACGCCGGTCTTGGCCCGCTTGAAGTCCACCGTGCGGTTGCGTCGCTTGTGACCGCCGCCCCGGAAGCGGCTGGTGGTACGGCCGGTGTTGTTCCGACCGCCGCTGGACTTCTTCCCTTCAACGAGCCGCTTCTCGGGGCGCTTCTTCTTCGTCAGCGGGCTCAGGTCCCTGCTGCTCATGAAGCGTCGCCCGGGCGACGTTGGCTTGTATTTTTTGATCGCCATTGTCTAGACCCCCTGGAAGAACTCGACGGTCTCCCCTTCGGCCAGGCTCACGATGGCCTTCTTCCAGTTCGCGCGCTTGCCCTCGAACTTACCCCGGCGCTTCGTCTTGCCCCGCACGATCTGAGTCCGCACCGACAGCACCTTCACGTCGAACAGCTTCTCGATGGCCGCGCGGATCTGAATCTTGTTGGCGCGCATGTCCACCTTGAACTGCACCTGATTCAGTGACTCTTGAAGGCTGGTGCCCTTCTCCGTGAGCAGCGGCTGGATGATGATGTTCTGGATTTCCATGACTGCGTCTCCTGCCGAGCTCCGGTTATTCCAACCCCTGGTCCAGCGCTTGGCCCTGCGTCCGCCGCGGCGTCAGCCGGGCCTCCAGGTCCCTAGCCGTCTGCTCGGTGAGGATCAGCTGCTCGTGATTCAGCACGTCGTAGACGTTGACGCCCTCGACCGGCAGCACCTTGCACTTGGCCAGGTTGCGCGCCGAGAGGGACAGGTTCCGGTTCTCGGTGGTCTCGACGATGAGCGCGCGCGGCGCGTCGAGCTGCCCCAGGATCTCCACCAGACCGACGGTCTTGATCTCGGACATCACCAGGTCGTCGAGCACGATGAGCTGGTCCTCGCGCAACCGCAGGCTCACGGCGCTACGCAGGGCGCCCCGCCGCACCTTCTTTGGCACGGGGACGGCGTAGTTCCGGGGCTGGGGCCCGAAGACCGTGCCGCCGCCCACATGGTTCGGCGCCCGGCGGGTACCCTGACGCGCGCGCCCGGTGCCCTTCTGCCGATAGGGCTTCTTGCCGCCGCCCCTGACCTCGCTGCGCCCCTTGGTCTTGGCCGAACCCGCCCGCCAGCCGGCACGCTGGGCCCGAACCACCTCCCAGAGCAGGTGCTCCTTGACCTCGGTGGCATAGACCGCGTCCGACAGATCGATGCTGCCGACCGTCTTTCCTTCGATGTTTTTCACGTCTAGCGTGGCCATGTTCCGTTCTCGCTCACGTCTTGATCTCGACGTCCACACCCGCCGACAGATCCAGCTTCATCAGAGCATCCAGGGTCTGTTGGGTCGGCTCGAGGATGTCGAGCAGCCGCTTGTGTGTTCTAATCTCGAACTGCTCGCGCGACTTTTTGTCGATGTGCGGCCCGCGGAGGACGCAGTACTTGTTGATGGCCGTCGGCAGCGGGATGGGCCCCACCACCCGCGCACCGGTGCGCCTGGCGGTCTCTACGATCTCACCGGTGGACTGATCCAACAGCTTGTGATCGTAGGCCTTGAGCCGAATGCGAATTCTGGGCGCCTTCATAGCTACTCTTTCCTCTTACTCGATGATCTTGGTGACCACGCCGCTGCCCACGGTGCGCCCCCCCTCGCGGATGGCGAACCGCAGCCCCTCTTCGGCCGCGATCTCCGTGATCAGCTTCACCGTCACCGTCACGTTGTCACCGGGCATCACCATCTCCCGACCCTCGGGCAGCGACACCACCCCAGTCACGTCCGTCGTCCGGAAGTAGAACTGCGGCCGGTACCCGGAGAAGAAGGGCGTGTGCCGGCCGCCCTCCTCTTTCTTCAGCACGTACACCTCGGCCTCGAAGTGCGAGTGCGGTGTGATCGAGCCCGGCTTCGCCAGCACCATGCCGCGCTGCACGTCGTCGCGCTTGATGCCCCGAAGCAGGCAGCCGCAGTTGTCACCCGCGCGACCCTCGTCCAGCAGCTTCCGGAACATCTCCACGCCCGTCACCACCGTCTTGCGCGTCTCGGCGAACCCCACCATCTCGATCTCCTCGCCCACCTTGATGACGCCGCGCTCCACCCGGCCGGTCACCACCGTCCCACGACCCGAGATCGTGAACACGTCCTCGACCGGCATCAAAAACGGCTTGTCCGTCTCGCGCGCAGGCTCGGGGATGTGCTCGTCGCAGGCGTCCATCAGCTCCTGGATCGCCACCTGCGCGTCGGCCTGGCCGTCCAGGGCGTGCAGCGCGCTGCCCCGCACGATGGGGAGGTCGTCTCCGGGGAACTCGTACTTGGACAGGAGCTCGCGGAGCTCCAGCTCCACCAGGTCCAGCAGCTCCTCGTCCTCCTCGGCGATCATGTCTACCTTGTTCAGAAACACCACCAGCGCGGGCACGTTCACCTGCCGCGCCAACAGCACGTGCTCACGCGTCTGCGCCATGGGGCCGTCGGTGGCCGCCACCACCAGGATCGCGCCGTCCATCTGCGCGGCGCCGGTGATCATGTTCTTGATGTAGTCGGCGTGGCCCGGGCAGTCCACGTGGGCGTAGTGGCGGTTTGCAGTCTCGTACTCCACGTGCGCCGTGGCGATGGTGATCCCGCGCTCCCGCTCCTCGGGCGCCTTGTCGATGTCGTCGAAGGCTGTGAACTGGGCAAGGCCCTTCTCCGCCAGATACTTCGTGATGGCCGCCGTCAGCGTCGTCTTGCCATGGTC
>Ga0272441_10004203_pt1 | contig 26486 bp, 17 predicted proteins | sample SSMProp6N_FD_193582 | JGI IMG/M metagenome (GOLD analysis project Ga0272441, IMG submission 193582) | Marine sediment archaeal communities from Little Sippewissett salt marsh, Falmouth, MA, United States - SSM-Prop-6N | ecosystem: Environmental > Aquatic > Marine > Wetlands > Sediment ... | reverse complement strand
CTCTGGTCCGAGAATTGGGTCCAGGTCTTCCCCGCATCCGTCGTTTTGAGGATGCCGAGCCCGACATAACTTGAGGGTGTGGGGGCGAGGTACAGCGTGTCGGGGTCCGTCGGGTCGAACGTTACGGACTTGACCGTGCCGTGGTAGTTGCTGCGGATCCGCTCGCTCAGCGCGAGCTTCGAGACGAACGGTTCCAGGTCCGCACGCGTCAGCATGTGCGTCCAGCTCTTGCCGCCGTCCCTGGTCAGGTACGCACCTTTCAAGTTGACGCCGACACAGATCCTGTCCGGATCGCTCGGTGCGATGTCCACGGCGTACTGCTGCAGCCAACCGCCCGTGATCTCGGCGGATTCCTGCCATGTCGCGCCGCAGTTCCTGCCCAGATGCACGGCTTTGCCGGCCACCGCACAGACGACGACCTCGCCCTTGCGCGAGATGCTCAAGCAGTTCGGCACGCCCATCTTGTGCACCTGTGTCCAGTGCGCGCCGCCGTCGGTCGTGCGGTAGATCGCGCCGCCCCCGCTCCGCAGGTGCAGCGCCACGCAGGCGATGTCCGGGTTGGTCGGGCTTACGACCACACCCTTGGCTTTCCAGCCGCCCTTGTTCAGTTCATGGCTCGTCGCGGGCAGCCCGTTCGTGAGCACCTGCCAGTTCTTGCCGCCCTCGGTCGATTTGCAGAACACACTCTGGTACGCGTGCTGATGGCGGCCGTTGCCGGTGTAGCCGACGCCGTAAAGGACGTTTGGCGCGGCCGGCGATATCGCGAACTGCGTGGCCTGCCCATAATTCACGCCGCCCCAAGAGGCAAACCCGTCGCCGATATACTGCCAGGTCTTGCCCTTGTCCACGCTCTTCCATGGGCCGGAGTCGCCCATGCCGAGGTAGACCGTGGAAGGGTTGCCCGGTTCGAACGCCAGCTCATAGATTACGATGTTGCCAACCCCGTTCGCGCTGATATCCCATCTGGCCTTGGTCGGGTTGTAGACGAGCGCTGTTCTTCCGCAGCCCCCGTACAACCGGCCGTCGCGCCCCTGCTGGAGATCGTATACGGGGCCGTTCGGCCCCTTCTCGAACCACGGAATCCCGGCAATGCTCTGCGCGGCTTCCCGTTTCCAGGTTGCCCCGCCATCGGTGGACCGTATCAGCTTGATCCACGAGTTGCGTTTCATGAGCGCTACCACCAGCGTGTTGCGCGACGGGTCCTGGTTGTCGAACAGGATGCGCTTGGCCTGGTACGCCGGATGCTCTTTGTGCCACTTGGTGCCGAACAGATAGCTGATGTCCGTTCGCTCGAAAGTGGTGCCATTATCAACGCTCTTCTGGAGTCCTCTGGAGGTACAGGCAAAGATGATGCCGGTGCCCGGTTTTCGTATGACATCGTACACCGTGTGACGCGCGAGTTGTTCCCCGAATCGATCCCACGTGGCGCCCTCGTTCTTGCTGCGCCACAGGCCGTTCCCCACGGTGCCGGCATACAGGACCCGCGGATTGTCAGGGTCTTGATACAGGCCGGAGATGCTCAGCCGGTGCAGCGCGACCTGCTTGAAGGTCGCCCCTTCGTCGATACTCTTCCAGATACCGGACCGGACGTCCGCCGGCTCGCCTTTGAACATGTCGTAGCCGCCGACGACAATGACGTCGGAAAGGCGGTCGCCGTCCCGGTCGTACTGCCTGGGATTGCGGGGGTCGCGCAGGATCAAAAGGTTCGGGATTTGGGACGAGGCAGACCGGATCCCGAAACTGCGCCGCCCTTCGCCCTCCGACCATACATTCTCCCACGAGACGCCCCCGTCGCGCGAGCGGTACAGCTCGCCGTTCGGCGGTGTCTTTGTCCAACTCGCGCGCGTCCTTTGCAGCGCCGCACACACGTAGACGATGTCCGGATTCAAGGGATCGAGCTCGATGTCGTACAGATCCGAGTTGCCGATGTTGTTGTTGATCGGGAACCATTCTCCGCCGCCATTGACGGTCTTGAGGATCCCGCCCAGGTCCGTGGTCACATACGCGACTCTCGAGTCGCGCGGATCCACCGCAATCGCGCATTCGGCGCCGCCACCGCCAATCGTGTGGCGGGTCCACTTCCCGGCGTGCGCAAGGCCGACGGACAGGAGCAGGGATACAGCGAATGTCGTCAGAAAGGCAGGTCGAAGTCGGGTCATCGTTCAATCCTCCGTGCGATTCGCAGGACGCGTGTGGCGGGTTGCCGTTCGACTCATCCTCAGCCACAAAGCCCCCCATCGCTCTGTGGTTGCATTGTACAGGGTAGACAAACAAGTTTCGTTTGTCAAGGGGAGTTCGGGTGACACGGCGTATTTGGCTGGGCTGATGCGGCGTTTCCCGCGAGCGGCCGCCTTCGCCTAGAGGCGGGCCAGGGGGATGCCCCCGGTACTCCCGTTCCGGCGGGCCGTGGTGCGACGGAGCCCACGAACAGTGCGCGCAAGAGCGCACACTGCTACGCTGGCGTCGTTCCGTTCGATCGTCTTCTCGGAAATGGGGGCACACATGTTTTTCCTGCCTCTCGAGCGCGGGTGTTTGGTGCCGCAACGCGGCGGCATGGCGGCCACGCCGTGCCGCGCGCTGAGCCGCGCGGAGCCGAACTGGACACGGACCCTCTGGAGGCGCGTAACCCGTGACCGCCAAGCGCAAGAAACCCGTTCCTCGGATGGACTACAAGGCACTGGTCGCCGCGATTGGCCGGATCCATTCCGAAGCGCGGGCCGGTGTGGCCGGCGCCGTGAACCGGCATCTGGTGATGCGGAACTGGCTCGTTGGCGCCCACCTCGTCGAATACGAACAGAACGGCCGCGACCGGGCCAAGTATGGCGACCGGTTGCTGCCGCGGATTGCCGGGGATCTTGCAGCCCGTGGGGTGCGCGGGCTTGGGATTAGCATGCTGAAATACTGTCGGCAGTTCTTCTGGCTCTATCCGCAGATTCGCCAACCGGCGAAGGGCGGGTTACCCGCAATTGGCCAACCACCGGTTGGCGAATTCGAGCCAATGTCAATTTCGTCGCCACCGGTCACGAAATCTCTTCCCACGCCGCTTTCGTCGGAAGAGCTGATGCGGTTCTCGTGGACACACTTCATCGAATTCATCAAGATCGACGATCCCTGGCAGCGCGCCTTCTACGAGAACGAGTGTCTCAAAGGCAACTGGTCGAAACGCGAGCTCCAGCGCCAGATCGGGTCGCTCCTCTACGAACGCACCGGGCTCTCCACGGACAAGAAGGCCGTAATCGAGCGCGCACGCAAGCAGGCCGCGAAGACCCCCGAACGGATCGCCGAGCTGATCCGCGACCCGTACGTGCTCGAGTTCACCGGGCTCGCCGAGCCGCGCTACCAGGAATCGGACCTCGAAACTGCGCTGCTCGATCATCTTCAGAGCTTCCTGCTCGAGCTCGGCGCCGGGTTCTGTTTCGAGGCACGCCAGAAACGGATCACCGTCGGCAACGAACACGACTATCTCGACCTCGTCTTCTAGTAGCGCGTGCGATGACCGTTTGAATTGCCGGACGCGCCACCGTGGTCAACGATGCCGACGGTCGTTCCCCGCTTCCCAAGGCCATGAACCGCGCCAGCAGAGCTGTCATGGTCTTTGCTCAATCCCCCGGCGCTCTCGCGCCCACACCATGCGGCACACGCACCGCGTCAACGCTTGACGCAGGCTTCCGGGTCGTCCTGACGGCCTCCGTGGTGTCGAGCATCCGGCTTCGCAAGCCGGGACGCTCGACTTCTTCCTGTCTTCAGCAGCAGCCCCAGACGCTCTTCCAGCAGCAGCCAGAGGAACTCTCACCGGACCGATGCGGTGTCCGCGCCACCGCGCGGACGTTGACCATGAATTACGCCCACCCGCCACCCATCGGACCCCGACACGCATCCCGAGTGTGTTGTCTCGTCGCGCAAGGCGCGGCCAGAAAACAAACTCCGCATCGTGCCCCCGAGAGGCGGCCAGATGCCGACACGTCAGCCATGCCGCCCGGATCGCGACGCCCTTCGGTTGCTGCAAGCCGGCCGTCCCGTCTGCCGTGTCGACATGTCGCCGCTTTCCAGACCAGAAGAGCCCACCCGCCACCCTTGATCGCCCCGGCCTGTCGCCCCCCGAGCGGAAAGCAGGCACTCAAGAACTGCATGCCGTCCTCGCAGGCTGCGGTGGCAGTCAGATCTTCACTGCCTGCATGTTGTCGCTCGGCCGCAAGTCGCCACCGTCGTTCGTGCCAGCGGGATCGCGGCCCTGTTCCCCTTCCGCGGACCCGCAGGCCCGTTCGCCGTTGTCGCCATCCCGCCGTTTGACCAAGCCACCCACACCCCTCCTCTCGCCGCTCCCCGCGGCATTTTGCGGTCGCGTTCCGCGGCTACGCCGCGACCCCCGCCCGCAAAACGCCGTGCCATATTCAACAACAATTAACCAACCAACTGACAAAACAAGCCCCTATACCCCGAGGCTGCTTGATCCTACGTTGCATTTCGGATCAATCAGAGCGGTGTGCGCTACGCGCACGTCTGTTTTGAATTCCCCCCTTTGGGGCTTGTGGTCCCCCCGAGGGGGCCGCCCCGTCGGTTTTGCTGCGGCGCGGCGGCGCGCGCGGGGGAGCGCCTGCAAAACAAGGCGGGAGAAGCTTCCCCCGACCCCTTTTAATTGCGCGCGCGAAGCCTGCCGCCGCCGCAATCCGCCGCAAAAGTCATCACCGCAGTCAACCGTGGCTGCACGTTCATACGGTCACTCCCAAGGTGGCAGGCGTCCAGAGCCCCACCGTCCGCTCCGCGTCCGTCGGCCGCGCGGTCTGCGCAGGCTTGACCGGACGCTGGGGTCGCCCCGTGCGGATTGCTCCGCAACGTGCCAGGGACTCCGTGGAAGGCGTCTCAGGTTCCCTAAAACGACCAGACGGCTATCTACAGCCAGCCCCTCAGCCGCCGTGCCACTCCCTGCCTGAGGGCGCTTCTTTCCTCCCGTCAGGCCCTCGAAGCGGCCGGCAGCTACGCCTGAAGGCTGAGCTTCCTCACCGGACTTCCTGCGGAAGCCTAGTGTCCGCTTCTCCGGCCTGCCGCTCGGCGCGCCCTACGGCAGTTCGCGGCACCGTCGGCTTTCGGCGCTCGATCAGAGAGATCCCTGCACTCCGGCCTTGTCTCTTGCGGTCAATTGAGATACAACCCGACAAGTTGGAGGGCACGCTTCCTGATGAGGATACGCCGATGAAGCAAGACGAGACACCCCCACAGGGCACTGCGGGCGAGGATCGCTGGCTGTCCGTGGACGAAATTGCTGCGCATCTCGGGATCAAACGGGAAACCGTCTATCCCTGGATAACGCAGAAGAACATGCCGGCGCACAAGGTCGGCCGGCTGTGGAAGTTCAAGAAGGATGAGGTCGACGAGTGGGTCCGCACGGGAAGGGCGGGCTCGAAAGAGCAGGAGTCGTAGCCGATGGAGTTCCGGGAATAGGAAAGGCGTGGGGATGATCGACGAATTGGTCCATGGGTTTGATTCGGCGGTGTTTTGCGAGCTTCTCAACGAGAAGTTCGCGGGGACGTTCGCGCTCGTCACGAAACCTATTCCCGTCGACAACGACTTGCCCTGGAAGAGCGCGGAACAGCTTGGGGTCGTGAAGACGCTGCCCGGCCCAAACGATGTCAACATGCCGCTGGTGGTCGTTGCGGCGGAGCTGCCCGAGGGTGAAGAGCTGCGGGAGCGCAGTAGCCGGGTAAAGCAGTTCAAGTTCGCCAAGAAGGTGCTGGACACGGCCATGTCGAATCCGTCGCCCGGTGTCGACGGGCTGCTCTCGCAAGGCCTGTTTGTTTTTCATGACGATCAAGGCAATTTCCGGCTCAGCCTTGTCCACGGGAAACCCGAAGGGACAAAGCTGGTCTGGAGCGCAGTCAGGCGGATGAGCTTCTACGTCGAGGCCGGTGACGGCAACAAGACGTTCCGGGACCGCGTCGCATTGCCCTGGAGCACCTTCGACAAACTCAAGGACGCTTTCTCGGTCGAGAAGCTGACCAAGGAGTTCTACAGCCGGCTTTTCGAGTGGTATCAGTGGGCGTTATCGGACGAGATGGGCGTCACGTATCCCAACGATACCGGCACGCACGAGGACGACCGGCAGATCAGCGAGCACATTATCCGTCTGATAACCCGCCTGATGTTCGTCTGGTTCCTCAAACAGAAGCATCTCGTTCCCGACCAGCTCTTCGACCCCCGCGAGCTTTCGCACATTCTCAAGAACTTCGATCCCGTTTCCGGCGACAACTACTACCGTGCGATCCTCCAGAACCTGTTCTTCGCAACCCTCAACTCCGAGATCCCCGAGCGCGGGTTCGCAACACAGACGGGCGATCGAACTGAGCATTTCGACATCAAGACGCTCTACCGCTACCCCAAGGAGTTTGCGCTATCCGAGGCCGAGGTGCTGGAGCTGTTCAGGGGCATCCCCTTCCTCAACGGCGGACTTTTCGAGTGTCTCGATCGTGGTCGAAACTACTACGACGGATTCTCTCGCAACCGCAACCGGGCGGCACAGGTCCCGAACCGCCTGTTCTTCGATCAAGACGACGGCCTGATTCCGCTGCTGCGACAGTACAACTTCACCGTGGAGGAGAACGCCCCCCGTGACGAAGAAGTCGCGCTCGACCCGGAACTCCTGGGCAAGGTGTTCGAGAATTTGCTCGCCGCCTACAACCCTGAGACCAACGTACAGGCCCGTAAGGCAACGGGCTCGTTCTACACCCCGCGCGAGATCGTGAACTACATGGTGGACGAGAGCCTCATCGCACATCTCAAGGCCCGGTGTGGGGACGAGCACGAGGAACCCATTCGCAAGCTCTTTGCCGAGGGCACACCCCCAACCGATGCCAAGCTGCGCAAGGCTCTGGATGAAGGATTGGTGACAGCAAGGATCCTCGATCCTGCGTGCGGTTCAGGAGCGTTCCCGATGGGCATGCTCTTGCGGATGGTCGACGTGCTCCGCGTTCTGCGCGGCATACCCGAGGACGACCCCGTCTACGAGTTGAAGCTCCAACTGATCGAGAACTGTATCTACGGCGCTGACATCCAGTGCATCGCTGTGCAGATCTCGAAGCTGCGCTTCTTCATCTCCCTGGTCTGCGAACAGAAACCAACCGACGACGCAAACGACAACTACGGCATTCACTCCCTGCCGAACCTCGAAACGAAGTTCGTCGCGGCCAATTCACTGATTGGCTTGCCACAGTCCGGCAGAGATGTCCTGGACCTCTGTACGGGCGACATTGCCTCCCTCAAGCAAGACCTGTTCGAGATACGTCACCGGCACTTCTCAGCGAGAACGTATCAGGAGAAGAAGCAGCTTCGCCGTGAAGACAAGAAGTTCCGTGATTCGATCAAGCGCACGGTGCGTCACGATGCGCAACCCGACCGCAAGCGTCTTGAGATGCTGCTCAAGGAACGCGAGAAGGTGGCTGAGCCGAAATGGGTATCGGCACGCCCTGCGGCGCAGTCCAAGGAGATGTTCTCCGAGTTCGCATCGGCCCCGCCGTCCAAAGCCGACACGCGAGTTGACGCCAATGAGAAGAAGCGCAAGGCGCTGGACGCCGACATCGCGCGCGAACACAAGAAAGAGAGCATCCCGTCCACTCAGATCGATTCCATTGCAGACATGCTTGCTTCTTGGGATCCGTACGACCAGAACACGAGCGCCGAATTCCTTGATGCCGAGTGGATGTTCAACATTGCCGCCGGGTTTGATGTTGTCCTTGGGAATCCTCCCTATGTCTCCAAGCAGGCACTTCTGAAGCGGGATGATGGTCTTGTCGACTACGCCAAGAGCCATTTTGATGTCGCCCAGGGCCGCGACTTTGACCTGTTTGCATTCTTCATCGAGGTTGCTGTGGGCCTCGGCGCGCCACATGCGAGCGTCTGTTTGATTGTGCCCACCGGCTGGTATACCGGCCCAGGTTTCAGTGCCCTACGCCGATTCGTCGCGACACGGACTGATCCGCGCAGGTTTGTCAATCTGCCGTATGATATGTTTGAGAACGCGTGGATAGACACCACCGTATTCCTCGCCACAAAGAGGACAGTACCGCTTTGCTGGCCCAGGGCGGAGAGTTGCCCGGTCGCTCTGAAGACATTCGCGAAGCGGCAACGCATACAGAGCCAGGAGGATTTCTACCAGGACACGGATGCCGTGGACGCGGCAAAGTGGTTCGAAGAAGGCCAAGATGAGTTCCTGACGCGCTCCTCAGCGGCGGTTCTCGCGTTGCTTGCGAAGATCCGTCGACAGTCCAAGCCCCTCAGTGAGGTAGCAGACATTCAGCGTGGTGTCACACCCTTCAAACTGACCGAGAAGAAGGCGCACCAGAATAGCCGTAGAGCTTTTGCGGGGACAGTACGGCGCTACAAGCTTGACCCTGGCCCCAAGCGGTACATCAGGTTTGACAGTTCACTCGCGGAACTCAAACCAGCACGCTATTTCAAGGGCAGGCGAGTTCTGTTGCGGGAGATGATAAGCAGGCAGATGCGACTACAAGGATGTATCGCGACGGACTCCTTTGTCACCAACAAGTCGATGCAGAGCATCCTGCCCACTGGCGAGGTTTCGCCAGAGGTGATTCTCGCGGTCCTGAACAGCCAAATGGTCTCCTGGTTTTTCCTTCAGAAATCGAACGTCGGCCACCGAGATGACTTCCCGAAAATCGTTCTCAAAGAAACCAGGGCTCTCCCTTTTCCATCTCATGTCCCGGAGAAGGACGCCGGTGTCCTCGCTTCTTGCGTTGAGAGCATCTTGGCGGCCACCCCGGCCGATGCAGATGCTCTTGATGCCGAGGTCGACCGCATAGTCTATGGCCTCTTCGCACTCACACCACAGGAAATCGCGACCGTAGAGGAAGGCACGGCAGCTGCGGCCCAAACGCCCAAACGGCCCACAAAGGCAAGAGCACTGCCGCCGAAGACCAAAGTGTCACGGCGGCGCAAGCCCGACCTGCCGCCGTCTTTGCCCGGCTGGGAGTAAACGGAATACGCCATGCTGATCACGAACATAAGCGAAGAGAACAGCCTGCTAACGCGGCTGGATCATCTCATTGCCGAGAGCGAGGAGATGCGCGTGCTGGTGGGCTTCTTCTACTTCTGGGGCATCGGCGCTCTGCACGGCGGCCTGAGCAAGAACAAGAACTTCAAGCTGAAGATCCTGGTCGGTCTACAGGCGGAGGAGCACGCAGGCAAGATCGTCGAGTTCGCGGGCGAGCAATCGCCGGAGACCACCGACGAGGAGCGGCGGTCGGCTTTCCTGACAAGCCTGCGGTCGGTGATGCGCGGGCGTGAGATCGACACCGAGAAGTACTACGAGCGCGTCGCCCTCTTCATCGACCTGGTGAAGGAGGGGCGGATCGAGATCAAGAAGACGCGCGAGCCGAATCACGCGAAGCTGTACCACTACACGCTAAAGAAGGATCTGGCGCAGACGCTGGACCGGCAATACTGCTGGATCACCGGCAGCAGCAACATGACCCGGCCGGGGTTGGTCGAGCAGAACGAACTGAATGTTCAGCTCCTGGATTTCGGCGGCGACGAAGCCAAGCGGTTCTTCGATGCGCTGTGGGAGACGGCAGTCCCCCTGACCGATGACCCTGAAACAAAGAAGCGCATCATCGAGCTCGTTGACGGTGACGAATCGCTGCTCGCGGAAGTGACGCCGTTTGAAGCGTACGCCCTGGTGCTGAAGAACTACCTGGAACATCGCGATCTGCTCGACCGGACACCGTCCATCGAGCGCGTCCTCGCGGAACCGACTGATGAGGAAGGCGAACGGAAGTATCGCCCCATGAGTTTCCAGGTTGACGCAGTCAACCAGGCGCTGTCGATTCTGCGGGAGTACAACGGCGTGATTATCGCGGACGTGGTCGGCCTTGGGAAATCCGTCGTTGGTAGCGTGCTGGGCCGCGTGAAGGGCAAACGTGGGATCGTGATTGCGCCGCCGGGGCTCGTGGGCGACTACAAGGCCGGGACCGGCTGGTGGGGCTATCTGGAAGATTTCGGACTGAACGACTGGCGCGCGGTCTCGCGCGGGAAAATGGACGAGGTGCTGGATCTGGTGAATCGCCAGCGCGATTTCGAGCTGGTGGTCGTGGATGAGGCGCACTACTTCCGCAACCAGGACAGCGAAGACTACCACTATCTCTCGCAAATCTGCCGGGGCAAACAGGTGGTTCTCATGACGGCGACGCCTTACAGCAACCGTCCCAGCGATATGCTCGCGCTGTTGAAGCTGTTTACCCCGGCTCGGCAATCCCTGTTGACGCCGGACGGCAACCTTGAGGCGCTGTTCCGCGGCTACCAGATTCACTACAGCCGGATTGACTATGTGCTGAAGCATGTGGACGACCCCGAGCGCGCGGACAGGGTGGAAAGCCATTTGCGCAAGCTCGGCATATCACTCGACGTGACGCCGGGGAACTATGCGCACATCCGTCAGGCGGCAAAGGCACTCTGCAAGCGGTTGGCTCAAGAGATCCGGCAGGTGGTCGAGCCGGTCATGATCCGCCGCAACCGGTTGGATCTGAAAGGCGACCCCGATTACGCGGGCGAGATCGGGGATAGCCTTGCGACGATGCATGATCCGGTTGAGCAGTTCTACGAGCTGTCGCCAGAGCAGAGCCGCTTCTATGACCTCGTCATCAGCGACTATTTCGGCGAAGACAGCGAATTCACCGGGGCCATCTATCAGCCTGGTGCCTACGTGCCGGACGGTGGCGAGGCGGAGGATGAAGACGCGGAGGACGCGGGAGACAACCGCAGCTTGGCAAACACACAGCAGCGCAACATGTACAAGTTCATCCGCCGCCTGCTTGTACGCCGCTTCGAAAGTTCCTTCGGGGCGTTTGCCAAGACGCTGGACAACCTGATTCGCGTTCACCGGAACGTCCGTAGACTTGCCATTCCCGCGCCGCTCGGCCGCGGACTGGTTGTCCTCGACCGCAACCTGATGGACAAGCTGCTCAACATGGAAGACGCATCCGATGAGGAGGTGTCCGAGCTGCTCGCTCGCCAGGAAGATCTCATGAATCCCGAGGGTTTGCAGGGCGCCCAGCGGAACTTGCAGGTGTTCAAGGTGACAGAGGATTTCGACGACGAAGGCCGGGAACGGTTCAATGCAGACGTGGCGGCCGATATTGACCTGCTCGAACGGGTGAAGGCGGAGGTCGAACAGCTCGACCTGATCGCGAACGACCCCAAGGCCCGCAAACTCATCGAGGAGATTGAGGCCGTGCTCGCCGGCGATCATTCCGAGCTGGTCAGCAATCCTGACGAACCCCAGCGGAAGATCCTTGTGTTCAGCGAGTTTGGCGATACGGTCGATCATCTCAAGGGGTATCTCGACGAGAAGTTTCCGAATCAGGTGCTGACTGTCCGCTCACTGAGCAAGGCGGTTTCGAAAACGGTTCGCAGGAACTTCGATGCCGCCTGCAATCCCGGTTTGCAGCAGAATCAGTACAAGGTGATGCTCGCAACGGACAAGATGTCCGAGGGCCTGGATCTGAACCGCGCCGGGTTGGTGATCAACTACGATATACCCTGGAATCCGACGCGCGTTATTCAGCGCGTCGGCCGCATCAACCGGATCGGGACAAAGGTGTTTGACGATCTCTATCTCTTCAACTTCTTCCCGACGGAGCAGGGCCAGGATCAGCACAACGTGCGGCAGATCGCAACGAACAAGATGTTCATGATCCATACCTCAATCGGCGAGGATGCCAAGATATTCAACACGGACGAGGAGCCGACCCCGGCAGGTCTGTTCGAGAAACTGAGCAGGAACCCCGATGAACTGGAAGAAGAGAGTTTCTTGACGCAAGCGAAACGGGAGTGGGCCGAGATCCGGGACAAGCACCCCGAGATTGTGGACAAGATCGGCAAGCTCCCCGGCCGCGTGAAGACCACGCAGGAACGCGATCCCGGGGGCGTTTACATGTTTGCCCGCAAGGGCATGACCCTGTTTGCCCTGCTACACCACGCCTCAGGCGATGACGCGGAGATTGTCCATCTCTCGCTACAGGACGCCATCGGCGCGATCAGAACCCCATTTGAAACAGAACGATGCGAGAACTTCTCGGGCGATTTCTGGACGCGGTATGAGGCCCTTCAAGAAAGCCTTTCCGACCGTCAGCACGGTGCCCTGCCGGGCGCGACATCCCTGATCACGAAGGCGCGAAATGTTCTGGCAACGGCTATCGGCAGCGGAACGGGCGGCCCGTTTGTCAAGGTGCTGCTGGATGACCTCCAGAATCATGGCACACTCTCAGACCGTACACTGCGGAAGATCATTGACGCTTCCCGTTCCCCGAAGACCTTCACGCGGCTGATCGAACAGCTTCAAGCTGAGATGGGGACGGACTACCTGGACGCCATCAAGACTCGTATCCCACCAAACGAGATCGTCATAGCAATTGAGCACCAGAACGGGGAGGAGTAAGCAATGCCACGCCTCAACAGACTGGACGATGTGCTCTTCCCCGTGGCGGAGCACCCGGTGTTCGCGAGTGTCAAGACGAGCAAGGGCGAAAAGCGGCTGTCGGTACCCGACAAGAAGGCGATCGTGAACACGAAGAGCGGGCGCGTTCTCGGGGTCGTGAGTCGAGGCTATCGCCTGGTCAGCAATCGCGAGGCGCTGGATATGGCGGCCCAGTGCTGCCGCCATGTCTTTCCCGATACAAAGGACAGCGAGTGGGAAGTCAAGGCCGCGGATGCTCCGTCCACGGGTGGGCATTGCTTCATTGACCTGGTTCACAACTCGACGGCTTTGGATTTCACCTTCGTCCCGGCCAAGGAGCGCCCCGACGTGTTCGGGCCATTCATCCGCGTAACGAACAGCTACAACGGGTTGAGGGCTCTCGCCTTCGACATTGGATTCTATCGCAAGGTTTGCAGGAACGGCTTGATTCTTCCCGACTCCATCATCCGGTTCAAGTTCACGCACCTGCGCCGGGAGATCGGCGAGAGCGTCCGCTTCGAGATATCCCACGACAAACTCGCGAAGATGAAGTCGAGTTTTGAGGGATTCCTTGGTGTGCTGAAGGAGTGTCCCGTTGGCCGAGAGCAGTTCCCCCCGCTAATGCATGCCGTTCTCCACGTGCGCAAGCCGAAGAATGCCGTCGCTGAAAGCAAGCAAGCGGAGGCCTGGGCAGCTCTTGAGGGGCACATCGCTGCCATGTGCGACCGGTATGTGCGCGATTTGGGCGAAAACGCATACGCCGTTCTGAACGCCGTCACTGAGTTCGCTTCCCATCCGCCGGATAACCGGTGCGTGTACCGCGAGCGCCACAGTTTCCAGCGTGGGGCGGGTTCTTGGCTCACGGGTTTCAGTCAAGAGTGCAGACAACCCGGTTTTGATCTTCAGAAGCACATTGAGAGGCTGAGGAAGAACGGAAGCGGCGAAGAGAGGGATGCGGCCACTCTCCATGGGAGGCAGGCATGATCGAGAACAATCCCAGTAACGTGTCGAGTGGTTTCGAAATGCTGCTGGAGGAAATCGAAGCCGAGATCGATTTCTTCACGCGCATTGGCGCGCGGGCATTCGAGAACCGTGACTTCCGCAAAGTGGACGAAGCCCGGGCGCAGGCAGAGCAGGTCACGGCGTTTCGTGACAAGGTAGCCGCCTTGCGCAAGGAATGGGATGCTCTCAGCGGAGCCGAAACGGAAGAGGACGAAGAAACCAAAGCAGAGCGTCGCAATCTGGGTCGCCTGCGGAAGGGCCTCCGCACGCCGGAATCCGCCTACTATCTCCCGATTCTCACGGCGTTGAACGAACTTGGGGGTAGCGCGAAAATGCAGACGGTTCTGGAGAAGGTCTACGAGACGATGAAGCCGATTCTGAAAGACGTGGACCACCAGCCACTTGCCAGCGATCCCGACATGCCGCGCTGGAGGAATTCGGCGCAGTGGGCTCGTAACACCATGCGCCAGGATGGCCTGATCAAGGACGACTCTCCGCACGGCACCTGGGAAATCAGTGACGCGGGCCGCCAGAAGCTCAAGGAGGCGGAGGAAGCATGACCGGCCGCGCCAATGACAACCCGCAACCGGCTTCCGAAATCGTCCTCTACCAGACCGAGGACGGCCGGAATCGCGTTGAGGTGCGGCTCGAAGACGAGTCGGTTTGGCTCACGCAGAACCTGATGGCGGAGCTGTACCAGACGACGCAGCAGAACGTAAGCCTGCACATCAGAAACATTTACGAAGAAGGAGAGCTCGATCCCGGGGCAACTCACAAGGATTTCTTGTCAGTTCGCCAGGAGGGCAGCCGCAAGGTCCGCCGTCGGCTGGAGTACTACAATCTCGATCTGATCATCGCCGTTGGCTACAGGGTCAAGTCGCCCGTGGCCACCCGATTCCGCCAGTGGGCAACCGAACGGCTGCGGGAGTATCTGGTCAAGGGGTTCACGCTCGACGACGAGCGCCTGAAGGGCACGGACCGGCTGGCTGACTACTTCGGCGAGCTGCTTGCTCGCATCCGGGAGATCCGGGCAAGCGAGAAACGGGTGTATCAGCGTATCCGCGAGATCTTCGCTCTCGCGTCCGACTACCGGGAAGGCGAGCAGGAAACCCAGGTGTTCTTTGCCACCATGCAGAACAAGATGCACTTCGCCGCCACGGGAATGACGGCGGCGGAGATTGTCCGCCGCCGGGCCGATGCCGAGCAGGCCAACATGGGCCTGACATCCTGGACCGGCGGCCGCGTGCTGAAGCGCGACGTGCCGACGGCCAAGAACTACCTGGACGCGGGCGAAATCGACACGCTCAACCGGATCGTTGTGATGTTCCTCGACCAGGCCGAGTTCCGTGCCCAACGCCGGCAGGACATCAAGATGGGGGATTGGACCGCCTTTCTCGACAAGTTCCTGCGGGACACTGAGCTTCCCGTGTTGGAAGGCTCCGGGACGGTGAGTCAGGAGGATTCGCGGGCATGGGCCGAAGCGCAGTACGACCGTTTTGCCGAACGGCGACGCCTGCAAGCGGAACAGATTGCCGAAAAGCAGTATCTCGAAGACCTTCAATCCTCTGCCAAGATGCTGGAGGCGGGCAGGAAGAACCCCCCGCCGGAACAGCGGAAACCAAAGAAGCGCCCTGGGAAGTGAGCCGCATGGCATTGAGGTCACAACAAGCCGAAGCCACCCGTCAAAGATGCAGTCATTAGCGAGGGGGAGCGTAGGTCATGCATCTTTCTGAAATCAGGCTGTGGAACTTCCGCAAGTACGGCGTAGCCGGTGATGATCCCAGTGCGCCAGAACCCGGGCTCAAGCTACAACTGCAACCAGGCCTGAACGTTCTGGTGGGCGAGAATGACTCCGGCAAGACCGCTGTAGTAGATGCGATCCGCTACGCGCTGGGGACTCAGAGCGGGGAATGGATACCGTTTGATGAGACAGACTTCCACGGGCAAGGCGCTTCGAGGGCAAGTTGGTTCAAGATCGAATGCATCTTCCGTGGGTTCAATTCGACTGAAGCGGGGCCATTTCTTGAGTGGTTGGGTTTTGAGGATGTCGATGGTGGTAAGGCGTATGTTCTTCACGTCCGCCTCGTGGCGCAACGCAAGGCTGACAGAATTGTGCCCGTCCTCCGAGCTGGCCCCGACGATCCAGGCGCTCTCATGGACGGCGAGGCACGAGCGCGACTCCGCGTGACATATCTAAAGCCGCTGCGCGACGCCGAAAACGAACTCACCGCCGGGCGACGGTCTCGATTTGCCCAGATACTGAGAGGACATCCGCACTTCCAAAAGAACGTCGTGGCCGGTGTGCCGCAACCCCATCCACTGGAGCAATACATTGACGCGGCAAACCGCAAGATTCGCGAGCACTTCAAGCCCGAGAAAGGGAACGATGCAGGCGTGCTTCTCCGTACCGTGAACGAGTACTTGGAGGAGTTCTTTGTCGAAGGCGATCCGCGCTCTGCGTCCGTGAAGATCGCTGGAAGCGAATTGGCGGACATATTGAAACGCCTTGAGCTTTCATTGGAGGAGAATCATGCCGGGCTCGGAACGTTGAACCTTCTCTACGTTGCGGCGGAGTTGCTTCTCCTTCAAGGTGCGTCGTTTCCTGGCCTGCGTCTGGCGGTCATCGAAGAACTGGAAGCGCACCTTCATCCGCAGGCACAGCTCCGTCTCATCCGGTTCCTATCCCGCCGGGTCACGGCCGGTCAGTATCTGCTGACAACTCACAGCACAACTCTCGGCGCGAGCGTGGACTTGAAGAAGCTGATCATCTGTCGAGGAGATGATGTCTTCCCGATGGGACCAGATTTCACCGAGCTCACTACCCGCAACTACGAGTTCCTGCATCGGTTTCTTGATGCCACCAAGGCGAATCTGTTTTTCGCAAATGGTGTCATTCTTGTGGAGGGGGACGCAGAGAATCTTCTCATCCCGGCAATCGCGGAGGTCATCGGCCGCCCCCTGCACCGGTACGGCGTTTCTATCGTCAACGTCGGCAGCACCGCCTTCTCGCACTACGAGAAGATATTCATTCGCAAGGATGGCCAAGACATGGGTATCAAGGTCGCCGTCGTCACCGATCTGGACATCAAGCCGCTGGAATGGCGGGAAGAAGAGGATAAAGACCCGCCGGACGTGGCGGAGATTGAAGAGGCGAAAGAGAAGAAGTTAGCGGCCCTCTCGACTCCCTACGCCACAGGCCATGTGCAACGTTTCGTTTCGCCGAACTGGACTCTTGAGTATGAGGTCGCTCTGTCTCGGCTGCGAAAGGCGTTCTACGAGTCCGCGCTCTGGACCAGGAAGAAGCAGAATGCTGCGGCAGGTGAGCCCAAGCATTCAAAGAAGGCTGAAGTGAAGAAGCAGGCGAATGAGGATTTCGCGGAATGGAAGGAGAGGTGGGACAGTGATGCCCGGGGCCGGGAGAAGCTCGCATACGAGATCTACCCCAAGGCAATCTTGGATAGGGACGTCTCAAAGGCGATGCTTGCGCAGGAGTTTGCGGCGCTGCTTCTCAACGACAAATGGAAGAACGGGCAGCCACGGCAGTCCCTGCTGAACTCCCCGTCACTTTCGTATCTCGTTGAAGCGATTTGCCATGTCACAGAACCGCTCGACAACGAAGATGCCGATGAAGATCACGGATCATGAAATCGAGCACGCAGAAAAACTGCTGCTACCCGAGAACTGCGTGTTCAATGAAGAGCGCCGGCGTTTTCTGCGTTGCCAGGACTCTCGGGATGTAGTGGCTTGTCCGGGCAGTGGTAAGACCACGGCACTACTGGCCAAGCTTGTGATCCTCGCTTCTCGTATGCCGTTCCCCGATGGCCGCGGCGTCTGTGTTATCACGCACACGAACGTTGCGATTGATCAGATCAAACTCAAGGCAGGAGCGGCGGCAGATACGCTCTTTCGGTATCCCAACTTCTTCGGAACCATCCAGGAATTCACCAACCGTTTTCTCGCCATCCCCGCGTACGTAGAGCGATTCGGTCGCCGAGAGATCCGGATGGATGAAGACCTCTATGAGATTCAGGCGCGGAAGGCATTCTTTGCGGCTAACCTCATCAAGAATGGAGCCATCTTCGGTCAACTCAAACATCAGCTGAAGGGGCTTCCCTGGAAGGAGCAGTCCGCGCTGAAGGTCGAGTTCTTCAGAAACCTACAGTTCCGCTTTGAGGGCGCATCCGTCGACTACGCCCGGGGTGATACAGGGAAGACGTTGCTCTGTGCGGCAGGGAAGAGTGAGAGCTACCAGGTCATACACGGGGCGAAGTATGGCCTGCTTGAGGAGGGCTATCTGCGCTACAGGGACGCGTTTCCTCTGGCCCTCTGGTATCTCGAACAGAATCCTTTGCTTGCCGAGGCATTCGCTAATCGTTTCGCGTATGTTTTTGTGGACGAAGCCCAGGATACCAATGCCGAACAGCTCGACATGCTAGCCGCCGCTTTCGCGGACAGAGATGCATCTCTTGTTCAGTTTCTTGGTGATCCCAACCAGGCAATCTACAACTTCGTAACCAAGGAGGCCCACTGGACTCCTTGCGATGATCCCATCCAGTTCTCCGATACTGTACGGTATGGTGAGACCATCTCCGATCTTCTCGTCACAGTGCGAATTGATGACCAGATATCGCTCTTGCCAAATTGCAGGCAGAAATCTCTGGCTCCGCATCTTCTCTTGTTTGAGGAAGGTGAAGAAACCTGTGTGCTCCCCGCTTTCGCCTCACTTCTGAGGGATCACGGGCTGGACAAAGCGAAAGACGGCGAGTCGCCAGGGATCTTCAAGGCCGTCGGTTGGGTCGGCAAGGACAAGCGATCGGAACGCAAGCTCTGCGTCCCTTCCTATCTGCCCGAATACGAGGGGAGAAGAACCCGCCTGCGCAAGCATTATGATTGTCTCCTGTCATACATGCAGCACCAGGATACGCCCGGAGTTGCGGAGTTCCGGCGGTCGGTTCTGGACGCTGCTTGCCGAAGCCTTACAGTCGGTGGAGTCTGCCACCCCGGAAGCGGTCGCCCGTTCACACCCAGCACTCTCCTTGCCTCTCTGGCTGAAGACGATACAGCGGCCCATCGGGAACTGCTGCACATGATCTCGAAATTGGCGCTGCGAAGCGTCAATTCCGGCTACCAAGCAGAATCTGGACGCGACGCTATCGTAGACTACCTGTGCAAATGGTGGCCGAGGTTGAAAGATGAAGATGCTTTCACCGACTTCGCTACGGCCGAGGACGCGGAGGTCGAGGAAGCATCCGCGGCGGGCAGCAACGTATTCACTGATGGCGACATCTCTATAGAGGTGGGCACGGTCCATTCCGTGAAGGGGGAAACACACACGGCAACATTGTATCTTGAGAGTAGTTATCAGAAAAAGACTGATTCGCAACGGTTGCTGCCCTTCTTGAAGGGAAAGTATCCAGCCGGGTTGCTCGGCAAGGCGCACCATATCGAAAACTTGAAGATTGCACATGTTGCGATGAGCCGACCAACGCACCTCCTTGCGTTTGCGTGTTGCCGGAAGACCGTTGCCGGACACGAGGACGCTTTGGCGGAAAATGGATGGGAACTACTCTCGGTCGATGGTGGATAGGGCGACCAGCGGCCCTGACGGGCCGCTGATTTTCTTGCGCGCGTGAAGAAGAAGCCGCCATTCGGCGGCGTTCCGCCGTCGTGCTGCGCACTATGGCGGACACAGTGATGTGGCCTCCGGCCACTCCATTCTGCGGAAGGCACTTGGTGCCGGAGCAGGGATTGAAGAAGGGGGTGGCAGAAGAACCGGAAGAGTCGAGCGTCCCGGGTTGCGAAGCCGGATGCTCGACACCACGGAAGCCGCAAAGCGGCTGACCCGGCGCACAAGCCTGCGTCAAGCGTTGACGCGGTGCCTGTGCCGCATGGAAGGCGCGAGAGCGCCGGGCATGAAGCAAAGACCATGACAGCTTTGCTGGCGTGGTCTTTGTCGGGGCCGCCGGGGACGGCGGCGGGGCACAACAAGAGCGAAGCGTTGAAGTGGCGAAGCCACACCACAAGGGGCGCTGGCGCGAAACTTGGCTTCTCAGCAAGTTCCGTGAGCAGCGCGGGGTCTTTCGTAGCGCGTGGAATCACCGTCAGCATGACCGATCCCGGTTGCGCGTGGGAGGGCGTGAGCATGAACCGTGACAGCTCTGCTGGCGCGGTTCATGGCCTTGGGAAGCGGGGAACGACCGTCGGCATCGTTGACCACGGTCGCGCGGGCGATAGCAGGCAGGATGATCCCGCCACTGCGGGACCGGCGGCCTGCCTGCAGAGTACCCGAGGCGCGAGGTGTCGCGGCGTAGCCGGAGGCGAAGACGGAAGCGCCGAGGGGGTACGGTCTACCGCTCAGGACGGTTCTTGCCTCTCAAAGTAGGTTCGAATATGTTGAAGGAGGCTCGACCATTTCAGATTTTTCGGCGAATTCTGGCGAATTCGCCGAAAAATCTGAAATGGTCGGGGCTTGGAGATTTGAACCACGAATGAACACGGCGAAACATAGGTGGACATTTGCGCCTCGTTTCCGGCGGCATGCATTCGGGTGGCGCTCGCAGACGCCGATCAAGCGCATCAAGGAAGCGGTCAGCGAAATCAAGAAGGTAGCGCGCAAGGAGCCGGTCGTTGCCGCCGAGGGGGCCGTTATCTTCTTGGAGAAGGTCGCTGCGGCTATCGAACACGTAGACGGCTCGTCGGGTGCCATCGGGACGGCCGTGAACAACGCGATCGCCGCGCTGGTGCCGATCATTGCGGAGGCCCCGGCGGACGATCGGCTCCGGGAGAGATGGCTCGAACGCCTCTGGCAGGCCGTTGAGGACGACGACATGCCGTATCTTGAGCTTCTGCCCGAATACTGGGGCGACTTGTGCGTCAAGCCGGAGATTGCCTCGCGCTGGGCGGACAAGTTCATCGGTACGCTCAGATTCCTATGGAACCCGGATGGCCCGCGCGGAGGCTGGTTCAAAGGGACGTACGCCTGTCTGAGCGCCTTGTACAAGGCGGGGCGCTATGCCGAGCTTATTGAACTCGTCGAGCTCGATCCTCATAGCTGGTGGAGTTCCCGCATCTGGGGCGCGAGGGCTCTGGCGGCTCAGGGCAAGACGGACGAGGCCATTCGATTTGCCGAGGCCACGCACGACCCATACGCAAATCCGGTCAGCATGGCCCGGACGTGCGAAGAGATCCTGCTTTCGGCAGGCCTGGAGGACGAAGCCTATTCTCGCTATGCGATGGAGGCCAATCGCAAGACGACCAACCTGTCAACATTTCGCGCCGTCGCCAAGAAATATCCACAGAAGAAGCCGGCCGAGATCCTACGGGATCTTGTGGCGCATACGCCGGGTGAAGAGGGCAAGTGGTTCGCGGCCGCGAAGTCGGTCGGTTTGTACGACGAAGCTATTGAGCTGGCGAACCGGACGCCGTGCGACCCCAAGACCCTCACCAGGGCCGCACGAGACATGGCATCTGAGAACCCCCGTTTCGCCGCGGAAGCGGGCCTCGCGGCGTTGCGTTGGCTGGTTGCCGGACACGGCTACGACATCATCGGCGCGGATGTGTCGGGGGCCTATCGCCATACGGTGAAGGCCGCCGCGAACGCAGGTTGTCTACCGCAGGCCATGCCGCGTATACGTGCTCTCGTTGAAGACGCGTCTCCCGACGGTTTCTTCGCTACCGGTATCCTCCGCAAACTCTTGGAACACGAACCCGAGGTGAAGGGCGTCCTATGAGCGAATACCAATACTATGAGTTTGTGGCGGTCGATGGGCCGATTTCCGACGAGGGGCTGCGCTATGCCGAGGGCTGCTCCACCCGCGCCGATGTGTCCCGTGTTCACTGGCGCAATGTCTACAGCTTCGGAGATTTCGGCGGAAGCGTTGAGCGGTTGCTTCAGCATTACGATGCGCATTTCTATATTTCTCAGATCCGTGTAATCCGTGGTTAGAATCCCGTGTTTTCAGATGCGGCTGTATTGCCGTGCTCGCGTTGCCGTGCTTGACCTGCAGCGTCACCCGCTCGATACTGACGGCTCGACTTTCTTTGTACGGGCCAAGCTCTTCCGGCACGGAGACTCAGAATGAAGAAGAACGAGAAGCGGAAGACGCCGACGCCGCTCACGCTCTGGTACCGGCAACCGGCCGGCCGCTGGGAGGAGGCGTTGCCGATCGGGAACGGGCGTTTGGGCGGGATGGTCTTCGGCGGCATCGAGCGGGAACGGATCCAGTTGAACGAAGAGACGATCTGGGCGGGTCCGCCGCTCCCGCAGGACGTGCCCGGCGCGCGCAAGGCGATTGACCGGGCGCGCAAGCTGCTGTTTGCCGGCAAGTATGCCCAGGCCGATGCGCTTCTGCAGAAAAGTGCGATGGGCACGCGCATTTCGCCGCGGAGCTATCAGCCGCTGGGTGATTTGCTGATTCGCTTCCGCGACCAGGGCAAGGCACCGGCCGAAATGTATCGGCGCGCATTGGATCTTGATCGCGCGATCGCGTCTGTCGAGACCTCCGGGCCCGGCGGTTCACTCACGCGCGAAGCGTTCTGCAGCGCGGCCGACGACGTGCTGGTCGTGCGGTTGAAGGCGGGCGGCAAGGCGCGCATCTCCTGCTCCGTATCACTTGGCAGGGAGAAGGGCGCGGTGACCATGGCGGTGGGGCCGGACGCGCTGTTCCTGCAGGGCCAGGCCAGCCAGGACGGGAAGCACCGTGGCGTGCGGTTCGAGGCGCACCTGCGGGCGGAGGTCAAGGGCGGCGCGTGCCTGGCCGACACGAACACGCTGGAGATCGACGGTGCGCGCGAGGTCGTGCTGTTGCTGGCGGCCGCGACCGACTACAACATTCGCAATCCGGCGGCGCCGCTGCGGCGTGTGCCGGGCGCGCGTTGCGAACGGCAACTGGCCGCCGCGGCGCAGAAGGGCTACGCCGCGTTGCGGCGCGATCACATGGCCGCGCATCGCGCGTTGTTCCGGCGCGTGTCGCTGGAGCTCGGCGGCAGATCGTTTGCCGGCCGGCCGACCGACGAGCGGCTCGCGGCCGTGCGGGGCGGGAAACGCGATGTCGGGCTACAGCAGCTCTATTTCCAGTACGGCCGGTATCTGTTGATCTGCTCGTCCCGTCCGAACGGGCTGCCCGCGAACCTGCAGGGCGTGTGGAACCAGCACATGGCCGCGCCGTGGAACGCGGACTACCACACGAACATCAACATCCAGATGAACTACTGGCCGGCGGAGGTCACGAACCTGTCGGAGTGCCACGGGCCGTTGTTCGATTTCGTGGAGCGGCTTGCACGAAACGGCCGCAAGACGGCGAAGGTGATGTACGGCTGCCGCGGCGCAACCATGGGGCACACGACCGACGCATGGCTGTGGACCTCGCCGATGGGCAAGGTCGGCTACGGCATGTGGGTGATGGGCTTCGCGTGGTGCGCCCAGCATTTCGCCGAGCACTACCGGTTCACGGGCGACCGCGCATTCCTGCGCAAACGCGCGTTGCCGGTGTTGAAGGACGCGGCGCAGTTCTTCCTGGATTGGCTCGTGAAGCATCCCGAAACCGGCAAACTGGTGTCCGGCCCCGGCATCTCGCCGGAGAACGCATTCCTGTCTCCCGACGGGCAGGTCTGCCACGCGAGCATGGGCTGCGCGATGGACCAGGAGATCGTCTGGGACACGTTCACCAGCTATCTGGAGGCCACGGAAACGCTCGGCCTTCGCGACGCGTTCACGCGCAAGGTGCACCGCGCCCGCGAACAGCTCGCGCTGCCGCGGGTCGGGTCGGACGGCCGGCTCATGGAATGGTCGGAGGAATTCGAAGAACCGGAACCCGGGCATCGGCACGTCTCACACCTGTTCGGATTCCATCCCGGCCGCCAATTCACGGTGCGCACAGCGCCCCAGCTCGTGGCGGCAGCGAGACAATCGCTCGAGTACCGGCTCGCGCATGGCGGCGGACATACCGGCTGGAGCCGGGCCTGGTTGATCAGCCTCTGGGCGCGGTTCCGGGACGCGGCGAAGGCGTACGAAAACCTCGAGATGCTGCTCAGGAAGTCGACCTTGCCCAACCTGTTTGACGACCATCCGCCGTTCCAGATGGACGGGAACTGGGGCGGCTGCGCTGCGATCGCGGAAATGCTGCTGCAGAGCCATGACGGCGAGATCCATCTGCTGCCCGCGCTGCCGAGCGCTTGGGCAACCGGTTCGGTCCGGGGCCTTTGCGCGCGTGGCGGGTTCGTCGTGAATATGAGTTGGGCGCGCGGCAGGCTCAAGCGCGCAAGGATCCTGTCCCCGACGGGCGGCCGCTGCCGCGTCCGCTGCGGCTCGCAGGTCTGGGAACTCGACACCCGCAAGGGCCGGAGCGTGGTCCTGTCCCACGGTCGCGGTGCGCGCCGCCACAAGGGCAAGGGCGCGCCCCGCACACCGCGCCCTCAGAAATAGTGGGGCAGGGCGGCGCCCTCAAGCGTGACGCGCAACGCCTCTCCGTTTGCACTCTTGAGAACACATTTTCGCGCTTTTGAGAAAATGCGAACAAATGCGGGTGGCTGTGTCGGGGGATTGTGTGGGGAAGAGGATGAAAGGGTACCAGTGTTGGCGGTGGTGTTGTGGAATTGGGGCTGTGGGCTTTCTTTTGTGAGAAACGGGCAATTTTGGCATAGAACCTGCTTATATGGGGTGTCAAGAAGTATTCGGCCCGTTTATGTTGCACAGCGTGTGAGCGGGGTAGCCAGCCGCGTGGGGAGGAACGGGAGATGGCTTGCTGTGCATTTTGCGGGAAGGACAAGCCCCAAGTATCGATGCGCTGGGAGTTCGTGGACGAGCGCGAGCAGGCGGCGACGGAGTTGCGCAAGACGGGTCTGAAGCTGGCTCGGACCACTTTTCCGGGCACCGGCTGGTGGGTATGTCCTGACTGCAACAAGAGGCTGAAGACAGCGTAGCGTAGCGTCGGGTGGTTGAGCCGGCCCCCCCTTTCTTGACGTGCGTGTTTGCGCTGTGCGGGTTGCGTGGCGCTACGCTTCCTCAGGGTGGTCGATGAGCCGCACGCGTCGCACGTGGCGGCCACCTTCGAACTCGGTTTCCAGGAAGATTGCGACGATGCAGCAGGCCATATGCACGGAGACGAGTCGTTCTCCCATTGCCAGGACGTTCGCATCGTTGTGTGCTCTCGCGAATCGCGCGCTTGCCTCGTTCCAGCACAGGGCGCAACGGATTTCGGGCACCTTGTTCGCGGTCATTGCTTCGCCGTTGCCGCTTCCGCCCAGGACAATTCCGCGGTCGGCCTTGCCGCTCGCGACCGCCTCCGCGACGGGCCGGCAGAAGACGGGATAGTCGCAGCGTTCCGGGGAATGCGTGCCGAAATCCTGAACCTCTTCGCCGCGTTCGGCGAGGACTGCCTTGAGCTTCTCCTTCAACTCGTAGCCCGCGTGATCGGAACCGATAGCGATCTTCATGAGTTCTCCCCTTCGTCTGTTGTGTGCAGGCGTCCATTTTCGCAGAAGACGCCCCGGTTGTCCATGGGTTGAAACTTGAAACTTGAGACTTGAAATTCGAAATGTGAAACTTGAAATTGGAGGGAGGCGTTCACTGTGTTGACATCGTGTGAGCGGCATGAAAATGCACCGGATTAGCAGTTTCGTCCATTTCGGGAGTCTGTGTCGGCCGGTATACTGAAGGATTCGGGCAGTGGGCCGGCCTCTGCCGGCATGGAAGGGGAGAAGCAGGATGAAGAAGAGGAAGTTGCGGGTAGGGTTGATCGGGACGGGCGGGATATGCCGAGGCCAGCATATTCCGGGCTGGCAGCGTCTCAAGGATGCGCAGATCGTGGCCGTGTGCGACATCAGCAAGGACGCAGCGGCAAAGGCCGCGGAGCTTACGGGCGCATCGGAGGTGTTCACCGACTACAAGCAGATGCTGCGGCTCAAGGGGATCGATGCGGTCGACATCTGTACGCCGAACAAGCTGCATACCCCTGCCGCGCTCGCCGCGTTGCGGGCGGGCAAGCACGTGCTGTGCGAGAAGCCGCTTGCCGTGACCGTCAAGGAGGTCAAACAGATCGGCGCGCTCGCGAAAAAGAAGCGGCGTAAGCTCATGACCGCACAGCACATGCGGTTCATGCAGAACAGTCAGACGTTGAAGAAGTGGGTCGACGCCGGCGAGCTGGGCGAGCCGTATCACGCGATCGTTCATGCACTGCGCCGCGACACGCTGCCGGCCTGGGGCGGATTCATCGACAAGCAGCTCAGCGGCGGCGGGCCGTGCATGGATGTGGGCGTGCATCTGCTCGATCTGTGCATGTGGCTGATGGGCTTCCCGACACCGGTCCGCGTGAGCGGCACGGCCAAGGTGAACTTCGCGAAGGGCCACGACATCCCCGGCGCCTGGGGCGAATGGGACCGCAAGCGCTTCTCGGTGGAGGACTGGGCCTGCGGTTTCGTCGTGTTCGACACCGGCGCCACGCTCGCGTTGGAGAGCAGTTGGCTCGGCAACCACACGGGCCGACGCATGGATTGGGAGATCTACGGGAAGAAGGCCGTGCTCACATGGCCGTCCGGCAACTACGGCGGGTATCGTAACCGCGTGTACACGAGCGGCACAATCGAAGCCGCCTCCGGCAAGGTCAAGCCGCACCACGCGGAAATCGAGGCGTTCTTCGACTGCGTGGTCAACGACAAGCCGTCGCCGGTGCCCGTCGAGGAGACGGTCAAGGTCATCGCGATCCTCGACGGCATCTACCAGTCGCAGAAACTCGGGCGGGAGATCCGCGTGCGGCTGTAGCCGCACGCGGATCAGTGAACAGTGATCAGTGTGACGCTACTCTAACTGATAACTGATAACTGATAACTGATAACTGATAACTGCCTACGCGACGCCCCAGGTCAAGGGCTCGGCTCCGTCGGTTTCGACGACGGCGCCGAGCTGTTTCTGGGCGACGCGCATGGTGCGTGCGGCCAAGTCGCTGATTTTGCACTGGTGCACGGATGCGATGATCGTCGTGAGCCGGTCTTCAAGCGGCTCGGTCCAATGCGCGGGGATCGCTTCGGC
>Ga0272441_10004202_pt1 | contig 26486 bp, 25 predicted proteins | sample SSMProp6N_FD_193582 | JGI IMG/M metagenome (GOLD analysis project Ga0272441, IMG submission 193582) | Marine sediment archaeal communities from Little Sippewissett salt marsh, Falmouth, MA, United States - SSM-Prop-6N | ecosystem: Environmental > Aquatic > Marine > Wetlands > Sediment ... | reverse complement strand
GGATTCGAATCGCCCGGAAGTACGGTCACGATCAACGTGGCAAGCAGTTCCTCACCTCCCAACGATGTGGCCTTGACGTTTACAGCGTATTCTTTGGCTTCCGTCCCAAAAGGAGGCATGATAAACAGTAGCATGTCCTCGCTTTCGCCGTCGGATATGGAAACGCCATTCGAAGAAAGCATCACCCAATCGGGTCCGCTTACAATCTCAACCGAGACGGAATCCGCCGTGTTGCCCAGGTTTTCAATCGAGATGGCAATGCTTGCAGAATCGCCGGGTTTCATATCCTCCAAATTATCGTAGGTCCAATCGATGTCGTACTCGGGAACGAAACCTTCTTCAATTTCAAACGACCACGTACCGGAGGAGCATTGTCCCATTGACGAGCCGTAATACGGAACAACGGTCCAGTAATATTTGGTCCCGTCCTCCAAGTCCGAGACCGAATACTCCGTCCCCACGTGGTTTGCAGCCACTTCCGGTGGAGGATCGGTCTCCCCGAAGTACACAGAATAAACTATCCCGCCGCCTGTCCAGTTGGTGGACCATTTCAACGTCACATCTGTTTGGGAGACCTTACCTCCATAAGGGGGGGATAGCAAACTTGCCCAAGGTGTTTCAAGAGGAGGCTCACCGTTGTCAGGTTTCTTCGACACGTGAAATGATAAGTTTATCGGGATCTGCACTGATCCATTGCCATCTGATAAGAATACGCTGCCGTTCACCCAACCTACATCGTTGGATGTTGGGGTAAATACGACATTACCAGTGTCTTCACCTATAGAAAATCCAGAAGAAGATATGTCATCAGTGAAATGAGGACCGTCCCCGTCAATATCCGTAGTATTTATTGAGCCAATAAACGGAACATCCTCTGTGGTTTCATAAGTTGCGCCTTCCCAACTTATAGAACCGAAGACATCCAATATCTCTGGTGGGTCATTGGTCGGAAGGACTGTTATATTGAACAAGTTGCTTTCAACCCACAAATCATCTGTTGTTTCAGCTATTCGATCAATTCCTTTATCGTAGGCTTTTACTTTAAATCCAAGAGTTCCAAACCAGTTCGGGACTTGTTGTGTGAAATTCAGATACTGACCATCAACCTCGGATGAAAGTAAGGATTGGTCTTCTTGGTATGTTACTTCGTATCGGAGATCTGACGGGCCCATATCATCAGAGAAATGAGTGTTTAGATTAATGAGGTGTTGACCAGATTCTTGATCATCTTCATAGAGGGCATGCGAATCAGGAATTGGAATTGGATATTCTGGAGGGATTGCAATAGGACGGGTATTATAGACCCATGTTTCATTAGATGGAACTGTTTCACCTGGTGTTCCGCCACCCCATAAAAAGATTAATCCTTCTTTATCAATAATCATTTTCCCACCATATCTTCTATATGGAGGATTCGCATAATTGAGCTTATCAATTATGGTAAAACTTGATGTAATTAAATTATATTTCCAAAAATAGTTATCGATGTCTTCGTAGAGGTAAATATCTTTATTAATAGAATCGAAACAGTATGTAATTGTACGATCTCTATTATCATATGAGATATTCAACGAAATTTTTTCCCATTTTTTTAATGATATATCATACCTATATTTATCAGACAGACCAAATCTACCATCATCAGAACCATCAATACCTCCAATCAGATATATTGCATCTTCATCATTATTATAAAACAAAGTCGATGATGATCTATTTGACGGTGAACCAACGGCAGTGATTTCACTCCATTCTTCTGTTAAAATATTAAATTTCCAAAAGTCACCGAGATATTCAATATTTGAAGGTTCGTTTATAGGATCTGGATAATTGTAACCCCCAAAAATGTAGATTTCTTTAGCATTGTCATTTAAACACATACTATAGAATACTCTCTTAGATGGAGTTGTTAATGAATTGATTTCATACCACGTGTTTGATTCAATTGAATACTTCCATGTATCATCAAAAAATTGGATATCGGATTTCTGAGTGGTTTCATTAAAATCATTATATTCTCCTCCGAATGAATATAAGTGGTTATTTACCAAACAGGACTCAATACCATATCTTTCATGTGGTGGATTGATATTATTCAGTTGCATCCATGTCCGATTATCAATATCAAATTTCCAAACATCATTAGTTGGATCATTTCCAATAAAAACTAATTTCCCACCAAAAATATAGATATCATTGTTAGTTTCAGAATAAGACATACCAAAGCTATGTTTCCTTGGTGGAGATTGGAAATCATCGTGGTATTTTACCCACTCGCCGGTAAAATCATCTCTTCTTTCAGTATTGATTGATTTCACATTATATGATTCTGAAAATGCAACAGTTGATGAAATTAATAATATAGAAATTGTTATTCCAATACTAAATTTTTTCAAATGCTCACCGTTTCTTAGAATGCAAAGGATTCACAATTATATAAATCTCACTCAAAGATCAATATCTGGTGGAACTCCGAACGGTATTGATCGTTCAGATGAAAAGTCCCAGTTTTCCAGTACGTTATTCATGCTTGACATTGCTTCCATATATGCTTGATAAATGTTCACACCTGCCTGCGTATCCTTATCATAAGATTTTACAGCGGTTATCATCTGGGGGAGTGCGTTTCCAATAATGTAGACAAACACGGCAGCAACCAGTGATAAACCGAGTGTTTGAGGAGCCATGGCAAGACAAACTGTAACAGCAATGTTCACACCGAAATTGATGTCATCTGCCAATTCCTGTTCTTTTTTCAACACACGATCTATCTTATCTGTCGGCTCATCGTAAGTTGATTTGGTATATGCATAATCTGCAATATCAATGGCCAATCCAATCACAGGTGCAACCTTCATAGGTTTTGTGCCTTTACTGAGTTTTAGGGTCCAACCTTTGTATTCGGCGGCGGTTTCCATGGTCTTCAGGCTGGTTTTCGTCGTGAAATAGACCATATCTTCAACGTCATAATCCGAGTCATACAGAATTATGCACGCTTCGACCGTACTGGCACAGAATTCAACCGTTTTCCCACAGGCTCCACGTTTGTAATTGAAGCGACGTGGTCTACTTTTTCCCAAATGGTATGTATTCCAGTTGCACCCCATTTTCCTTTGCAACGTTTCGTATCTGCTTATCTGTTGTTAAAATAAGCGAACCCGTCCTTTTTGCAACAGCAATGATGTAGCAATCAACAATGGACAGACCAGACCCGGATCTTTCCACCTTGAAAGAACCCGCCAGCATTGCATCGTTGTCATCAAGACGGTATTCCTCGGCACTTTTAAGCGCCTTGAGCCATAGTATCTTGTCTTTGACCACTTTTTTTCCGAATTTCGGGACGTTTTTATAATAAACCTCGCTCACCACTGGTTCAATGAGCAGAAGCGTTCTGGTGCCGCCGGTGATCTGTTTCCAGATATGAACCATTTTCTCAGGAATATTTCCCTCGATGAAGAAAGCGCAAACGTTGGCGTCTGCAAGGCATTTTCTCATCTCAACCCTCAACGGGGCAGACCTTGCGGATTATCACTTTTCCCTTCTCATTTTCGGCCACTTCAAGGCAACCGTCCTCATCTTTTGAAATGATTAACACTTCCCCAGGTGCCAGTTTCTCGTAAACGGGTTCTTTCTTACTATCCTTTTCTTTCATTCTTGTCACCTTACGTAGAAATTATACAGACATGAATATTTAAACCTCACCATGACGTGATCAATCGCAAACGGGCTAATCAGACAAAGGTGCCCGGGAATTTGAGATTTCGGTAACGAACCTTTGGTTCGCCACCTCGATCTCCCAACGGATTGAGCCATCGTGAGAAGAGAGAGGATTTTCGGCAACGACCGAGGTCCTTGCCTCGATTCGGCACTGGCCTACGGCCATCGCCAAATGATTGCGTGATGAATACTTAGTTCAAAACAATTCATTCCCGGACATGGTGATTTCCTATTACGGATATCTCTGGTCGTGATACATGTTTTGATCATATCCCGATTGCTGAATCGTATACAGTTGCCCCTGCACTCCCGGTTGCGGTGATACTCTGGAGCCACAGGTCCCTCACTGCCGTTCATCAATGCGCGCAATGCCAGGTTCCTGGCGGTTGAAAAAAGCGCGTTTTACCTTCAGCCGGAGTTGCAGTTCCTCATCGCTATCTCGGCCGCCTTGATCACGGGGTAGGCCGTGGGCGGTGAGGTGAGCAGGGGATGGGTCCCAATCTGGGATACCTGAAGGGAGTTCACGGTCATCCTGTTTTGGATTGCCAGGCCCAGGAAGTTGATCAGCTCTCCGGTGCTGCCGCCTCCCATGATCTCTCCTCCCAAAATGACACCGCTGTCCTTTGACACCACCAGCCGAACGCTCTGTGGATGGGTTCCGGGGAGGGAACCGGGGTGCTTGTCCGGACCCTCGAAGCTGCCCTCCACCACTTCGAACCCCTCTTCCTCGGCCTTGCTCTTTGTGAGACCGGCCACGGCAAAACCGGTATCGCCGATTCCGGTGGAGAAGATCGATATGGTGCCGATGAAGGTCTTTACCGCGCAGAGCTTGAACAGGTTCATACCAGCAATCCGGGCCTCGGATGTGGCCGTGGATGCCAGCATCACCGGGTGCAGGTTGCGGGTGGTGAACTGACGTTTCTCCGCGCAGTCCCCCACGGCCAGGATGTTGGGGTCGCAGGTCCTCATGTACTCGTCAACTCTTATGGATCCCACCTCGTTGATTTCGAGCCCGGCCTCTTTGGCCAGTCCTACATTGGGCTGGTATCCCACTGCCAGTATCACCATGTCGGCGGGGAGGTTTTCTCCATCGCTTAGGACCACCCCTTCCACCTTATTCTGTCCCTGAAGCTCCTTGACGGACTTTCCGCAGATCACGTTGACGCCCCTCTCTTCGAGCAGTGACCGGGCCTTTGCGGACATCTCCTCATCGAATGCCTGGGCCAGCAGTCGGGGAAGGAGTTCCACCACCGTGACCTTCTTGTCACGTTTGTTCAGCTCGTCTGCAAATTCCACCCCGATGAACCCGCCGCCTATCACCACCACGTTGGTGGTGTCGGGGATGGTCTCGAGGATCTTTTCCAGTGTGGGTTTGTCCTTGGTGACGGTGAACACGTTGTTAAGATCAGCGTTCTTCAGCCAGGACACGTTGGCCGGTTTCGAACCGGTGGCCAGGACCAGTTTTTCATATTCGAAGCTCTCCCCTTTCCTGGTGCTGCAGGTGCGGGCCTCCCGGTCAATGCTGATGGCCTCGTCTATCACCAGATCGATGCCCATGTTGGTAAGGGCCTCGTCGGGTATCTTGTTCTTGTTGGCGTCCATGAGGGTCCCGAATATGTAGGGTATCCCGCAGGGTACCATCACATCATCCTCAATCCGGACCACTGTAAAGCTCTTGTCCGGATAGTTGGACTTTCCGGTAATCGCAGTCACTATTCCAGATGCGCTGCCCCCTATGATCAAAACATCAGTCTTCTTCAAAGTATCACCGACCTAGGTATCTGCTGCATTTTTTTCGTGGGAAACTGTTTTGTTCTCTTGCTTTTTTTTGCGCCCCGATTATATCGGATGCGTCCAACCGAAAATCGGGCACCACCGTATTCACCCCCACCATGCATCGGTCATCCCCCCGGGGACCACCCATCCAGATAATCGGCGTCAAGTGAAAGATAACGCCGTTAAACTAATGGTATTTATGCCGTGTATTTGCGGTTTTACCCTCGTGAGGTGCCGTCATGGGTGCAAAACTTAACTTTATCTGCGCACATCGGGTACAGAAATGGAGGAAAAACCGATGGCCGACCTCTCCACCAAGGTTACAGGTATCGAGTTCAAAAGCCCCCTGCTGCTGGCATCCGGTATCCTTGGGGAGACCGCCGCTTCCATGGACAGGGTCATGGCGGAAGGCGCCGCCGGTGTTGTCACCAAGTCCATTGGCACGGACCCCCGGGAAGGTCACGGCACCCCGGCCTACCTGGATTTGGAGGTGGGGACCATAAACGCCATGGGCCTTCCCAACCCTGGAATAGATGCCTATGTAAAGGAGCTGGCTGATATGAAGGGTGGCGGTCCGGTCATGGGCAGCGTTTTCGGCAAAGACGCCCGGGAGTACGCCAGTTTGGCGGTCCGTATGGAAAGGGCGGGTTGCAGGGCCGTGGAGTTGAACCTCAGCTGTCCCCATGCCGAAAAAACCGGGCTGGAGCTGGGGGCGGATACCGGCAAGGTAGGGGAGATCACGGCTGCGGTGTGCAAGGCCGTGGGAGTACCGGTCTGGGTCAAGCTGTCACCCACCCTGCCCAACATGGTGGAGGTCGCCCGAACCGCCCGGGATGCGGGTGCCGGGGCGGTGGTGCTCACCAACACCCTCAAGTCCATGGTGATAAGCGTGGAGGCAAAAATGCCCGTTCTGGCCAACGGGATGGGAGGCATGGGAGGACCGGCCCTCAAACCCGTGGCTCTTCGGTGCGTGTGGGAGGTGAGGCGGGCCCTTGGTGATTCCATTGATATCGTGGGTGTCGGGGGGATTGGCACTGGACGGGACGTGGCGGAATACCTGATGGCCGGAGCCAGGGCGGTTCAGATGGGATCGGCGGTGGCGGGCAGCGGCCCGGCGGTTTTCAGGACAGTCGAAAGGGAGCTGGACGTTCTCTTGACACGGTTGGGTCACGGGTCCGTTGGAGAACTGGTGGGACTGGCGGTACCGGAGGTGGTCAAATGACCCATCGGATGGTCAGGATCAGCCATGCTGTCCGGGAGACACCGTCCACGTTAAGCATTCTTTTTGAAGATGATGAACCGGCCATGCCCGGACAGTTCTACATGGTATGGCTGCCGGGTTGCGAGGAGGTGCCAATGAGCGTGTCCTACTGCGGAGATCGCCATGGGATAACCGTTGCCAACGTGGGGGATACCACAGCCATGCTGCACAGGGTCAGGGTGGGGGAGGCCCTGGGAATACGGGGTCCCTACGGGACAGTGTACCGACCCCGGGGGAGGACCCTTCTGGTGGGTGGGGGGTTTGGTACGGCTTCCATAGCCGCCGTACCGGATCATCGGTGGCAGGACGACGTTCACCTGTCGGCCCTGGTGGCCGCAAAAACATCAGAGGAACTACTGTTCGTGGAACGCTTGAAACGCGGTGGGCTGGATGTACACACGGCCACCGATGACGGCACCGCGGGGTTTTGCGGTTTAGCCACGGACTGTGTGAAGGGGCTGCTGGAGAGCAACGCATTTGACACAATCCTGGCCTGCGGTCCCGAGCCCATGATGAAGGGCCTGCTGGACATCAGCCGCGAACGCGGCATTGCGTACCAGGCATCGTTGGAGAGGCACATGAAATGCGGTGTGGGGGTTTGTGATTCCTGTTCGGTATCGGGACGCCAGGTTTGCCTGGACGGTCCTGTATTCGACGGGGATATCCTCATGGAGCTGGATGAGTTCGGTCGCTTCAGGCGTGACCCCTGCGGACGAAGGGTGCCTCTGTGAGGTGTTAGGCATTGCCGATTTGGGTGACGGATTCAATGATGGCTTTGGTATACCGGTCGGGCCCCGGGTCAACCGGTTGATCAGTCCCCGCCGTCGCCGTCCCCGCCGTCTTCCCCGGGATGGTCGCCCATGGAAGACTCCTTCTTTGAACTACCAACGCTCTTTTCTGTGGCATACGGAGGTGTTCGTCCCACGTATATCTGGGGGCCGTCGGGCCGATCACCCTCGACGTAATCGGTCTCCTCCTCATCGAACTTGACCGGCGGCAGGTCCTTTTTCTTCTTTTTGTGCTTGCTTTGTCGCTTGGGCATCTTTTTGGACGATGTCACATCGACTGGTTCATCGTAGACCATGTGGACCACCCTCTGGGGGAAGGGTATCTCGATGTTCTCCTTCTTGAAACGGGCATATATCTCCTTGTTGATCAGGTGCCTGGCCAGGAACCGGTTGTCCATGTTCTCCACCCAGTAGTACAGGGTGAACCCCAAAGCAGAGTCACCGAACTCGCCGAACCTTACGAAGGGCGATCTTCCCTCTTCATGGATCAAAAACGGGCTCTCGGATGCGATGTCCAGAAGGACATCCTCCACATGCTGGGGGTCCGAGTCGTAGGAAACCCCCACGGAGGTCTTGTCCTTGATTCTCTTATCCGGTTCATTGAGGGTGATGAGCTTTTCGTTGGCCAGCTTGTTGTTGGGAACCACCACGGTGATATGCTTGAACTTGTCGTAGAGCTGGGTGGTGCGCATGCCGATCTTCTGTACCTCGTAAACATCGTTCTCGTAGGTGATCTCGTCCCCTTCTTTGAAATTCGGCTCCATGATCAGGAACATGCCGGAGAAGAAATTGGACAGGGTATCCTGGGCGGCAAAGGCGATCACCAGTCCCAATACCCCCATTCCCACCACGATCCCACCCACATCCACTCCAAAGAACTTGAGCAGCACGACGAGCACGGCCACCCCCAGCATGATCTTAACGAGTTTGTCCAGGGCCGGAAGGAGTATCCTCTGCACCCGTACCTTCTTCTTCTTGGCGTAGGATTCGCCAATGTAGAGAGATATGGCCGAGTAAACCTTGTAGGCCAGGTAGGCTATTATGAGTATGAAGGACAGGGAGTATACCTTGAGGGTGATGGAAAGTATCCACTGGGGCGGGTTGAGAAGGGCCAGGGACGCCACCAGACCGTAAAGCACCACCAGAAGGAATATGGGCTTGCGGACGATCTGTATAATGATATCGTCCACTTCGGTCTCGGTCTTTTCTGTAAATCTTTTTATCACCGGGTCAACCAGTCCAATGATTATCAGGCCCACTGCCAGCCAGAGCATTACCTCAACGATGAACAGTCCGAAACCTTCTTCAAACGATTCACCCAGCACGCTCTGGAGCGGTATTATATCGGACAGGAAGAGCTTGGCCGGTGGGTTGTCCAGCTTGGATGAGACCTCGAATGTCTGGTCGGCTATTGTGGGATCCGTGGTAACCGTGAAGATGATATCTGCGTTGCATTCGCTCTGATGCTGTTCCGTGTTGGGGATCAGTTCGATGGTCAAGGTCCTGATCTCGTTTTGCTCAATGGAAAAAAACAGGTTGCGGATCTCCTCGTTGTCCAGGTATGCAATGTAGTGCCAGTCAGAGTTGCTCAAAACCACCTCAACCCTTATGAACTGGGCACTTACAACCGGGTGGTTATTCTGCAGCATCCATGTGAACCGGTCCGATCCTTCAAGTGCTATGGGTTTGTCCCTGTCCTCGGTTACCTGATCGATGAAGATGGGTTCCGTTGACTGGGCACCCGAATCCATGGGCAGTAGAAAGACAGAGATGTTGAGTGCAATGAATGCAATCAGGGTGAAAGTGAGGATCCTTCGAGGGAAAGCAAGCATGAGATCACCATTGCATTTCACGATGTCCTCCCCAAATTCAATGCATCACTTAACCTTTTTCATTTCCCTGAATGCAACGTGTTGTAATAACACAATTACCCTGAATACCTCCCCGCATGCCGTGGGGTCCAACAACATTCCCAGGGCTCTATGCTCATTGTTCGCTGTCCGGCACGTTTACCAGCTGATGCCTGTCGTTTATGAACCTTCCCGTGGCCATCCTCACCGCGATGGATGAGGCGATTATGTTGGAGCACAGGATCATGAAGAATATCACGATCTGGAACAGGGCCGCCTCCATGGGAGGGGTGCCGGCCAGTATGAGTCCGGTCATCACCCCGGGTATCAGGACGATGCCCAGGGTCTTGAGGTTGTCTATGGCGGGTATCAGGGAGTTGCGGACGCTGAGCCGGGCAAGTCCTTCCATGGCCTCCTCCCCTGTGGCGCCCAGGGCCAGGGCCGCCTCTATGCGGTCCCTGGTGTTGTGGACCTCCCCCGACATCCGGTTCAGGGCCAGGGAAGTCACGTTCATGGAGTTGCCGATGGTCATGCCCCCCAGGGGGATCAGCTGGATGGGTTCGGGGGTTATCACCCCGGCCAGGATCATCAGTGTCAGGGTAACGAAGGAACCCGTGGCGATGGCGGTGAAGGTGATGGTTTGGGGATCGGGAACCCCCTTGGCCCTGGTCGCCGAGGTGTGGGCGGCCAGCACCAGCATCCCGGAAAGCATGATCAGTACCAGGAGCAGGTAATCCATGCCGAATATCCAGTCTATCACCAGGGCCATGATCATGAGCTGTGCAAAGGCCCGGACTATGGCCATTGCCAGCTCCCTCTCCAGTCGTAGCCTCCGGTTGATGGACACCAGCATGATCACCGCCACCAGGGCGAAGGCCGCCAGAAAACGGGTCATGGCATCCCAGAAATGGTGGTCCAGTTCCATCACCTCTCACCCCCGCCTGTTTTTCTGCCCATCCGGCGGTCGTACCATTGGAAGAAATCATCCGTTTCAGCAACCTTTAAAAGCCTGCCGGATTCCAGGTAGGCTATCCGATCGCCCATCCTGCGGGCCTGATGCATGTCATGGGTCACCATGATGATGGCCAGACCGGAGGCCGCCAGATCTCGAACTGTCCTCTCCACGACACCGGTGGCCCGGGGGTCCAGGGAAGCGGTGGGTTCGTCCATGAGCAGCACTTCCGGTTCAATGCAAAGGGCCCGGGCGATGCAGACCCGTTGTCGTTCGCCTCCGGACAGCTCCGATGCTTTCCTGTGGGCAAAGGAACCGTCCAGGCCCGCGGAGCTCAGGGCATCCAAAACCCTCCTATCCAGATCCACCGGCGGGACCATTCCATCACCACCCACATGTTCCCATCCCCAGGCAACGTTATCCCTGACTGACCCGGGGAACATCACCGGGAACTGGAATATCATCCCGATCCTCCTGCGAAGGGCCGTGGGTTTCAGGTCCCCGGCGTCCACATCGCCAAGGTGAACCGACCCGGAGTCGGGATCGCTAAGCCTGTTTAGGCACCGTAGAAGAACGGTCTTTCCACTGCCCGACGGCCCGGCCACCGCCAGCACCTCCCCCGCCGCCACCTGGAGGTCAACATCACCGAGCACCTCCCGGCCATCCAGCATCCTGCCAAGACCCAGGATGGTCAGGAGAGGTTTTACCCTAACAGATGACCCGTCCGGTCTGCCCCTGGAGCCCGGTTTCCCAGTTGTTCCTTTCATGAGCTTTCCTCAGAGACGTTAAAGAAGGTAACGTTGAAGCTGCTGCCTGTCCGCCGGGTCAACTGCATGTTGCTGGGCCTCGGTGAACACCGTTTTCGCCTCAGCAAACCTGCCGGAGTTCATGAGCAGGTTACCCAGATTCACCCAGGCCTGGATGTACTCCGGTTTGGTTCGGATGCTTTCGCGGAATTCCGCCTCGGCCTTCATGTCGTCCCCGAGCTGGTGATGTATCTCTCCCATGGCACAGTGGGCCTCGGTGAGCGATCGATCATGTTTGAGGGCTGTATCAAACTCCCCCAGCGCCTCTCGATAACGCCGTTGGGACATGAGCATGTCCCCGAGTCGGAAATGGGCCTCCGCCAGTGCCGGAAATATACTCACGGCCCGTAAGTAATCATCAAAAGCCCCCCGCAGGTCGCCCCGGTCCTGTTTGATGATGCCGCTTTCCATGAGTTTTGCGGCCTTCCGTTTATCAAACAACCCCATGTCAGACCCCTTTGCGGTGATTGCGGGTACGGCTCTTAAAATCCTTTCCCCCTCCCACCTGCAGTAACACCGGACTGGCTGTCGAAGGACCAGTGAAACAAATAGAGGTGATGCCTTTGATCTTTGATACCTTTGGATGCCCTTGGATGCCTTTGCACGACAATATATAATAGCAATGAATATAATTGATACCAGGACAAGAAAAGGGAAAATCCACATGACGTCCCACCCGATTCTTTCTCGCATGGCGATCCTGTTTGTTGCACTTCTCTTTACGCTGTCCGTCGTCCCTGCCTGTGTGTTGGGAGAAGGTCAGGATGACGATGAGAATACGTTCCTACTCTACGCCGGCCAGCACATGGAGGCCGGTATTGTGAAGGTCTCCAATGACGGGAGCAATCTTTTCATGGCCATCGCCATGGACGGGTGGGCCCTGGAGGAATACCATCTGGCGGTGGACGATGACCTGTCAAATATCCCCCAGACAAAGAAGGGCAATCCCGTACCCGGAAGGTTTCCGCTAGTGGGGGAACTGGACAGGGCATCCTGTATGGAATTTGTCCTTCCCCTGGAGGAAGAATGGGTGGTTGGAACCGAGCTTTTCGTGGCCCTCCACGGTATCGTGGTATCCGATACCCTGGGAGCCGAGTCCGCCTGGGCAGGTGACCACCAGTTCCCCGGCGCAAACTGGGCCGCTTACTTCACCTACACCGTTGAGGGAGTAATTGACCTCAACCTTCCCACGGACCCGGTGGGGATGGTCCTGGTCAGACAACCTGGAGTACTCGGGGGTTACGTGGACACCACCCTATGGAACGTCCCGGAAGGATATGACGTCTGGAACGGACTGTGGGCCGGTTGGTGCGTGGACGAGGACGGGATGATTTACGGAGGGCTTTCCTACAACGTGGACCTGTACAACAGCTGCGCTGACGATCTGCCCGTCCACGCTCAGGCCATTCCCTGGGACCTGGTGAACTACATCCTCAACCACAAATCGGCGGGTTCGACATGGTTCGAGATCCAAGAAGCGATCTGGTACGTGACGGATTGGGACCGGTATCCCGCAGATCCCGGTGCAGCTGCATTGGTGGAGGACGCCCTGGCCAGCGGGTACGGTTACGTGCCCGGTGACGGGGACACCGTGGCGGTCATCTGCGACGCTGGACCGGATGTTCAACTCACGATAGTGGAAGCCCGGCTGTAGGTTGAACCATTGCCCCGCTCAGAAGTAGGTAAATGCCGCTTAAGGGTGAGAAAAGACCGTTGTCCGGCGGAGCAGCTACCAGCCCCGGTCCTGGATCTTCTCGCTCTCATCCATGCCGTCCACGTTGATGCCCCGCATGGGATCTCCAAGACCCCGGGAAACCTCTGCGATCACCTTGGGATCGTCGAAGTGGGTCACCGCTTCCACTATGGCCTTGGCCCGTGGTTGTGGATCTGAGGATTTGAATATACCGGAGCCCACGAACACCCCGTCGGACCCGAGCTGCATCATCAGAGCGGCGTCGGCGGGTGTTGCCAGTCCTCCGGCTGCAAAGTTGACCACAGGAAGACGCTGCATCTCTGCCACCTCGTAAACCAGCTCTGCGGGGGCCTCGATCTCCCGGGCCACCTGGGTGAGCTCTTCACGGTCCATCCCCTTGAGCGATCGGACCTTGCCCATGATCGTGCGCTGGTGACGGACCGCTTCCACCACGTCTCCGGTCCCCGCCTCTCCCTTGGTGCGGATCATGGCGGCTCCCTCGTTGATACGGCGAAGTGCCTCTCCCAGGTTCCGAGCCCCGCACACGAAGGGTATGTCGAAACGGTTCTTGTCTATGTGATTGAAGGGGTCTGCGGGTGTCAGCACCTCGGATTCGTCCACCATGTCAACCCCCAGGGTTTCCAGCACCTGGGCCTCCACGAAGTGTCCTATCCGGGCCTTGGCCATCACGGGTATGGTCACGGCATCTATGATCTCGGTGATCTTCTGAGGATCGGACATCCGGGCCACTCCGCCCTGGGCGCGTATGTCTGCGGGCACCCGTTCCAGGGCCATGACTGCTACAGCCCCAGCTTCCTCGGCTATATGGGCCTGTTCGGCGTTGGTAACATCCATGATGACACCCCCCTTCTGCATCTTCGCAAACCCCCGTTTCAGAAGACGCGTGCCGTGTTTCATCTTGGAAAGATCAATTTCTCTTGACATGGGAATCGTTGCGGCAATGCCTGTCATTGCTTTAAACATTTCTCGCAATAAAAAGGTTCAAGGACGACGGGCGACCTCACCTTCACCGGTGAGTTATGTGGCAGGGGTAATAAGGGAAAGACCCGATGAGGAAAGACTCAGGGAGCTGGGAGTGGAACGCTGGTCCAGTTGGGAATGCGAGCCCAGCACCTTCGACTGGGAGTACGACTCCGATGAGACGTTCTACGTTCATGAGGGAAAGGTCAGGGTGACTTACCCGGGCGGTAGCATAGAGTTCGGACCCGGCGACCTGGTCACGTTCCCCAGGGGGATGAAATGCACCTGGCATGTGGAGAAGAAGATTAGCAAGGTGTTCACCTTCGACAGTGTGAACTGAGGCGGGTTGAAGGATATTGAATACCGGCCCCAACATGGTCGGGATCATGATGCGGCGTCAACACCGAACGCCATGGCCCGGAGGTATTTCTTGCGGTTGGCCCGGGCGGTGTCGTATTCGGGGTTGAGCATGAGCGCGTGGTGGAAGAAGTCCACCGCGTCCTGGTAAAGCCCCATTCTCCCAAGGGCGATGCCTATGTTGTTGTAGGCCTCCTCGTCAGTGGGGTTTATTCGAAGGACCTCCCTGAAACATTTCTCCGCCTTCCGGTACTTCCCCTTCTTGAACATCTTCATCCCCTTCTTGTAGGCCCTTTCCACCATGGTCATCCGAAGCGATACGTCCTTGGTGGCCATCTCCCGCTCGTCCACCAGCATCAACTTGCGGCAGCGTTTGAGGTTCAGGAGAGCAACGTCGTAGTTGGAATCGAGGTCAACCGCCTGTTCGAAGCTGTCCAGGGCCCAGCGGAGCTCGCCCATCTTCATGAGGACGAACCCCTTGTTGTTCCACGCCTCCACGAACTCCGGGACAAGTTTTGTTATCCGGTCAAATGCCTTGAAGGCCTCCATGAACTGGTACTTGCGGTAATGCTCCATGCCCTTCTTCATGAGGCTTTCCGGTTCGTAGAGTTCTATTCCGAGGCCCATGCTGATAAGATGCACTGGAAGAGATATAAAGTGCCTTGGGGACCCCCCCGGGACTCCCATCTTTTGGGCTATCCCATGGATATCCCGGTCGCCCACGGGGTTGTGAAAGTCCGCAATGTAAAGGGTCCGACATGGTCAAGGACGCAAACCGCCCGGATGGCCCCTAGACCTCCAGATGCTTCATTTCCTGGATGCACAGCTTGCAGTAGAGTTTCTCCTTCCTCTTCTCCCGGTGAAGATAGCAGCATATACTGCCGCAGGAGTGGCATATCCCTCTGGCGGTCTGGGCGCATATGTAACACTTGGGAGGGGCGTTTGTGTCCCTGGGAACATAGTCGGGAGGTTGCATCCGTCAGGGTCCATGGAACGGTGGAGGTAAATATTTGTCGTGCCCATTCCTCGCGTTATGCCCATCTCCGGTGCCCGTGGTACACCCGGAACGTTAATCGGAATTTGGGAAATTCCCTTCCTGGAACGCCAGGGCCGCATCCTGGTAGATCCATACCAGAACGTCATCGGGCAGATGAAGTCCGTTGAACTCCCCGTCCAGCCGGTTCTCGCAGTCTGTTACCTCGAAAGTTTCAGTCTCCAGTAGGTCCTTGTAAGCCTGTGTCATCCGGGATGTCCAGTTTGCCGTCTTGATGCTGTTGATGGTGAGAACCAGGTCGGTGCCGAACATGACCTTCTCTTTGTACTCCGTCATGAAGTCTATGTATTTCTGGGGGTTTTTTGAGATCCGGTCGAACCCGTCCTGGGCAAACCCGCCGAAGGATATGTCGGTGTAGATGTTGTCGTAGGTGTCCAGGTAATGCATTATCCGGGTGATCTTTATGGATGACATGCCGAAATGGGGAAGGTTGACCCTCAGTTGGGGGTAAAGCTCCATCACGTGATCGAACTCGTCCTGGTAGTTCTGGATGCCCAGGTTGATGTGCCACAGTATGGGGAACTGTTCCCGTTCACAGTATTCGTAGACCGGAAGCATGTTGGGATGGTCCAGGGGGAGGTCGTAGAACACGCTGTGGCCGGAGTACAGTTTGAGGCCGCAGGCGCCCTGATCTATGTAATCTTTCAACCTCTCAAGGTTATCGGTCTCCTCGGGGTCCAGGGTGATGTAGGGGATGATCCTGCCGGGATATCTCTCGGCCAGGTCCAGCACGAAATCGTTGGATTCCTCGTAATGGCTGAAGTTGTCATCCGGATTGTCGGGATGCGCTCTGCCCCAGATGGTCATGTAGGGCGATGCCAGAACCAGGGTCCATTCTATCCCCACATCGTCCATGGACTGGACGAGTATCTCCGCCTTCTCATCGTTGCTCTGAATGTGAATGTGCATGTTGTGGTAGGTGATGTTGTCGAGGTCCACGTCTTGTGTGTGATCATCTTTGCCGTCATCCCCGCCGTCGTCACTGCCCTTGTCCTCGGTGCAGGCCGCCGATGCCAGGACCAGGATGAGCAGAACCGCCAGGTTGATGATCAACCGGGCGGAACGGGACCGGTGGCCCTGTATCCTCGTAGACATCCTCCCGGATGCGTTTTTGGTAAAAGCCGGCGGTGTTCTTTCGGGAGCTCTTTCAGAGGGGACCGTTGGGATCATATTGATCATTTGACTGAAAGGGGGCATTTCCAAATTAAACGTTATCCCTAAACGGTCTTGCTGTCTTCGACAAGCTATCTTCAGCCATTATCCCCGGTGCCGGGAATCAATCTCGTCTTGATGGCAAACTGATGGCAAACTGATGGTAAACAAATCCAGCCTGGCAGTCAACGGGAAAGTCCCGTTTTCACGGCGACCGACAAACCTTTAATAACGTCCCCGCAATCCCCCTCCCGAACGCCGCCATCCGAGGAAGATCGACCGCAGAGCTGTCTACTTTGCCGCGGGCTTTTTTCCACAGATGGATAGGGGGTTTGGATCAATGATAACCTACGAGTTTTCCGAAGAGCAGGAAATGCTAAGAGAGAGCGTCCGGGAGTTCTTTGCAAGCAAGATCACTCCCAGGGTCCCCGAGATGGAGAAGAAGGAGGAGATCCCTCTGGACATCATGCATGCCATGGGGGAGATGGAGCTTCTCTGTTGCACCGCAGACCCCGAATACGGCGGTTCCGGGTTCGACGCGGTCACCGCCGGTATTGTGGGTGAGGAACTGGGCCGGGCCGATTACACCGCTTCCACCGCGGTCTTCTATCTTGTCCAGGCCTCATGGGCTCACGTTTTCAACAAGTACGGGACCCACGAGTGCAAGCAGAAGTGGATACCCCCGGCGGCAAAGGGCGACGGGTTCATCGGGATAGCCACCACGGAATCCAACATAGGATCGGATCTGGGCAACATGGTCACCACCATCAAGCCCGACGGCGACAAGTACGTGGTCAACGGCGAGAAGAACTACATCTCCGGTGTGAGGGAGGTCAAACAGTACGGCGGTGGTCATGTGACATTGGGTCGCCAGACCAAGGAGTCCGGTACCCGGGGAATGACCATGTTCTTCCTGCCGCTGCAGCAGGATGGTATCGACATCACCGTGGACCGCGAGATGGGTCGCGAGGCCATATCCACCGGCGGATTTCACATAGACAACGTGGAGATACCCAAGGAGAACCTCATAGGCGAGGAGAACAAGGGCTTCTACATAGTCCACGAAGGGTACGAACTTGCCCGGGGGATCATAGCCGCCGTTTGCTGTGGGGCTGCCATGAAGTCCATCGAGAACGGGATCAAATACATCAAGGAACGCAAGACCTTCGGGAAGCCAATCGGCAAGTACGAGGGTATCCAGTTCCCCCTGGCGGAGAACTACACCCGCATATCCATGCTCCGTGACTGGGCCTACAAATCCCTTCACATGATCGATCTTGAACAGCAGGGTAAGGCCGACCGCATGGAGGTGTCCAAGCACATCGCCATGGCCAAGATGTTCTGTTCCACATGGGCCATGCAGGCCATTGACGATGTCATGCAGTGGCAGGGTGCTTTCGGCTACAACAAGGAATGCCCGGACCAGGCCGCCTACCGCGCCGTCCGGTCCTTCACCCTGGCCGAGGGATCCAAGGAGATCATGAAGACCATCGTTGCCCGGGAACTTCTGGGCAAGGATTTCATAGCATACAAGTAGACAGTCACTATGGGACCTGCCCGATGTGCGGTGGACGGCGGTCCCTCGCTCGAGGCCCGGGACCGGGGCGAATGCCTACGACCACCGTAGAACGCGCAGCGTGGCCGTCCCTCCCGCACGATCGATACAAGAAATAGGTAAACTGGAGGTTCAGTCCTTGAAGATAGTGGTATGTGTCAAACAGGTGCCCGACACCACCGAGGTTAAGGTTGATGAGGAGACCGGAACGCTGATCAGGGAAGGCGTCCCGGCCGTTATGAACCCCTTTGACCAGTTCGCTCTGGAAGAGGCGGTCGCCCTGAAGAAGACCGCCGAGGAGAGCGGGGCGGATATCGAGGTGATAGTCCTGTCCATGGGACCCCCCCAGGCCAGCAAGGTGATAATGAAGAGCCTGGCCCTGGGCGCCGACCGGGGAGTGCTGCTCACCGACCGGGCCTTTGCCGGTTCCGATACATGGGCCACTTCATACATCCTGGCATCGGCCATCCGGACCATCGGACAGGTGGACCTTGTCATGTGCGGGCTTCAGGCCATCGATGGAGACACCGCCCAGGTGGGCCCGGAGATGGGCCAGCAGCTGCGGTTCCCCCAGGTGACCTACGTGGAGTCGGTTTCCCTGGACGGCAAGACAGTTACCGCCAAGAAACAGACCGATCGGGGGCTCGAGGTCCTGGCGGTCAAACTTCCGGCGCTGATCACCCTCACACCGCCCACCAACTTCGAACCCGGCAACCCTCCGTTCTCGGCCATAATGAAGGCCAAGAAGAAGCCTCAGGAGGAGTGGGGCGCCGACCAAATCGAGGGCGACACCGATAAATTCGGGCTCAACGGGTCCCCCACCCAGGTTAAAAAGGTCTATGCCCCTCCCAAACGGGATCAGGGCGAGATGCTGGAGGGCACCCCGGCGGAGGTGGCCAAGGCGCTTGCCCAGCGGCTGGCCAGGGAGGTGGGACTGTGATCGGGGTCCTGGTGGACAAATGCACGGGATGCGGTCTGTGCGTCAAGGCCTGTCCTTTCGGTGCCGTAACCGTGGTTGACAAGAAGGCGGTCATCGGGGACAGTTGCACCCTCTGCGGCGCTTGCCAGCAGGCCTGCAGGTTCGAGGCCATTACCATTGATAGGAAGGTCAAGGACGTGGACCTGTCAGATTTCAAAGGTGTCTGGGTCGTGGCGGAGACCGACGGGTCGGCCAAGGTCAAGAACGTGACATATGAGCTTCTGGGAAAGGGAAGGGAGCTGGCGGACGAGCTGGACGAGGAGCTGTCCTGCGTTCTGCTGGGGGACAAGGTGGCCGGATTTGCCGACAGCCTCTTCCACCACGGGGCGGACCGGGTGTACCTGGGCCAGTCCGAGCATCTAGGGCATTACCTCACGGAGACATTCCAGCCCGTTATAACCGGATTGATAAGTCAGCACAGGCCTTCCATCGTACTTTACGGCGCGACCCACGTGGGCCGGGACCTGGCACCCAGGGTGGCGGCCTCGCTGGAGCTGGGTCTCACGGCGGACTGCACCGAGCTGTCGATCCACGAGGGCCTGCTTCTGCAGACCCGCCCGGCCTTCGGCGGGAACGTCATGGCTGATATATACTGCGAGTTCACCCGGCCCCAGATGGCCACGGTACGTCCCAATGTCATGAAGAAGTTCCAGGAGGACACTTCAAGGTCCGGGGAACTGGTGGAGGTCCCCGTGAATATCGATCCCGCGGGTATCAGGGTGACGGTCAGGGAGGTACTGGAACCGGAAAACAGCAGCGGCATCCCCATAGACGAGGCGGACATCATAGTGTCCGGTGGCAGGGGCGCCTGCAAGGAAGGAGGGTTCGATTGCCTGGAAGAACTGGCCTCGGTCCTGGGCGGAGTTGTGGGGGTTTCCAGGGTGGCGGTGGACCTGGGGTACCGGCCCAAATCGGTCCAGGTGGGGCAGAGCGGTACAACGGTATCCCCGAAACTCTACATCGCCGCGGGCATATCGGGTGCCATCCAGCACCAGGTTGGGATGAAGAGCTCCGATGTGATCGTCGCCATTAACAAGGACCCCAACGCTCCCATATTCCAGATAGCCGATTTCGGTATCGTGGGGGACTACCGGGAGGTCGTGCCACAGTTGATAGAGGAGATAAGGAAGATCAAGTCCCAGTGACCATGCCTGATATCTTTCTCAAGGATGGATCACCAATCTCAAGCTCAGAGTGCCAATAACAAGGTCTCGATGCCCATTTCAAGGGTTTAGTTGCAACACTGATTTATACGGTACCCGGGGATGTTCGGGGTGGGCAACATATAAATTCACCTGAAAAAATGGTGTATTCGTGGTCAGACGGGACATCCTGGAGGAAACCACACGCCTAATGAACAAGTCAGGGTTCTACACTTCACAGGTGGGTGACACCCGGGCCGTAACCTTTGATCTGGTGGCCAGACGGGACGATCTTCTGTTGGTCATAAAGGTACTCAGCAACGTGGATTCCCTGGGAAAGGGGAGCGCCCGGGAGCTGCTGAAGGTGGCCTCCCTGCTCAACGCCGCTCCCATGGTGGTGGGCAACCGCAACTGTGCAGGGCCCATCCAAACGGGCATCCTCTATCTCAGGCACGCCGTTCCCATAATGTCACTGGACACACTGGAGGAATACCTGATCGAGGGAGTGCCGCCCCTGGTTTACGCCGCACCGGGCGGTTTTTACGTTCAGGTGGACGGCAGCAAGCTCCAGACGCTTCGGGAATCCAAGGGCTATTCCCTGGGCCAGTTGGCAGACATCGCCGGGGTTTCAAGAAAGGCCATCCAGATGTACGAGGAGGGCATGTCGGCCATAGTGGACGTGGCCCTGCGGTTGGAGGAGTTCTTGGACCAGCCCATCGTGCTTCCCCTGGACCCCTTCTCCCATTCCAAGGACCTGGACAAGATAAGGGAGACCATGGAGACCCTGGAGGATTGCGGTGACGAGGTGTTCAACCAGCTTTCCAACCTGGGATACAGGATATACCCGACATCCAAATGCCCCTTTGACGCCGTGTCCGAGCACAGGAAGGATGTAATAATCACCGGGGTGGACGCCCTGAACATGGCCATTCGGGCCAGGGCAAGGTCCATGAACACCCTGTCCCGGATAACGGAACGGCACTCGGTCCTGTTCGTTGATGATTCAAAACGGGATAATATAGAGGGAACACCGCTCATCCGCCGGGACGAGTTGAAGAGGATCGATGACCATCAGGACGTTCTGGACCTCATAGAGGAGAGGAGGAGGTCCGATAAACGATAGTATCAGAAATGTCATCAAATGATGGTATCAGCAATAGTGTAGTTTTGGGTGTTGTACTGGGGTTGTACTGGGGTTGTATTGGGGTTGTGTTGGGTGTTGTATTGGGGTTGTATTGGGGTTGTATTGGGGTTGTACTGGGGTTGTATTGGGGTTGTGTTGGGGTTGTGTTGGGTGTTGTATTGGGGTTGTATTGGGGTTGTATTGGGTGTTGTATAGGGGTTGTATAGTGTGTTGTATTGTGGGTTGTATAAGATAATGTCTCAAAGATCGTGGAAGAACGAGTCCTGTACGGTATCATCAAAATGAATATTCACCCGTATTCCCAGACGTTCATCCGTAACGTTAATGGCATATGACCAGGAGAGCTCCTGACCGATATCCATGTCGTAAGGCCAGGCTCTGAAAAACGAGTCCGTGCCTGTGAAGAACTCCACGGTAATATTTTCTGATCCGGCTTTTAGGTTCCCCTCGTTTTTCACAGTGATGGTGATGGTGAGCTCACCACCGGTATTGTTATCTTCTCCGGTGGTGCCCGCCACCTCACAGTGGGTTATATTGAGGATGGGTTTCCCATGGAAAATGATGCCTTCTTGGTAATCGGACCTAATCCTTTCATCGGTCTTGATGTACAATATCCCCGCAAAACCGGCCAGGACCAGAACCAGCATCATGAAGGCCGCCATCACCTGGGCCTTGGACAGGTCTTCTCCTTTTCTACCCGGTTCATCTGTGTGGATGATCGGATGTCTTGGATTCCCAGGGCCCTTTGGCCCCTTTTGCCCATCATGACCACCGGCGAGGCCTTTCATTTTCTTTCGTCCCCGGCCAGTTCCCTGATATTTCTTACTGGAGGGTTTGGGGGAATGCCGTTTTGCCGTTCCAGTTGCGTTTGGATCATGGGTTGGGACAGGGGGATCATGATCTGTGCCTGAGGTGTTGGATTCGCTTCCGCCAACCCCCTCCACGCGATGGTCCCTGAACTCCCCGCCGGACCTGGTCATCCCTTTGCTGCCCGTATCATCGGGGAGTGCAATAGACTGGGGCTCCTCGTAATCCTCCATGTCAAAACCGGGAAAGGCCTCGCCGCAGCGAAAACAGGATACATCGCCACTATGCACCTGAGCTCCACAGTTCATGCATCGATTCGGTGGCTCTCCCTCCATTGTCAATACCCAGGGTCCCCCGGATCAATTAACCTTTTGCATATGCAGCCTGAGGTTGCCTGATATGGTTGCCTGAGGATGCAAAAAACCGATAAAGCCCTTGGATGCCCGGGGGGCAAGGAAGACCACCTGGAATCTACCGATCGGTGGATCGGGCGGAACGTTTGAAAGATTTAAGGTGGGGGAGATGGGTCCCGGTACCATGGTGTCCATCGCCAGGGCCGGACTGCCGTGGATAGCAATGCCCGTTGCGGGGCTGATCCTTTCAATTGCGGCCTTTATTTATCTGGACAGGTGGTGGACCTTCATCCCCGTTGTGGGGTTGGCGGCTCTAAGTGGGTTCTTCACCATCTTTTTCAGGGACCCGGATCGCATGGCCGGTGACGGAATTTTATGTCCCGCAGATGGGAAGGTGAGCCGGATATGGAAGGATGGGGACCATGTGGTTGTGGCCATCTTCATGAACGTTCACAACGTGCATGTCAACAGGGTGCCCCTGGACGGAAAGGTCACATCCGTTGAGCACATAGACGGCGGATACCTGCCAGCCTATCGGAAGGACTCGGACCGCAACGAACGTTTCATCACCACCATGAACACCCGGCTGGGAAAGGTGAAGGTGGTCCAGATCGCAGGGGTGCTGGTCCGAAGGATCAGACCCTACATCCGGAAGGATCAACTGCTGGTGTGCAACCAGAAACTTGGGATCGTGTGTTTCGGCTCGAGGGTCGATACCTATCTCCCGGTCGACAAGGTCGAATTGAAGGTCAAGGTGGGGGATCGTACCCTGGCGGGGGTTACCACACTGGCAACGGAACGGTCCATGTCCCCGGGATAAACCATTAAGGTATTGCGGCCCCTTTCCCAAAACGGTGGCTGTATGGACCGTATGGACCCCGCTGTGGATTTCTTCAACTGTTCGGATCGTGAGAGGGCCGTGTTCGAGGCCGGAATCAAACTGGGATCGATATATCACCAGTACACCGGAATGCCGGTGTCCGAGTCCAACGTGGATGTGCTGGAGCGGGCGATTGAAGAGGGAACCAGGGTCCAGCCCTTCGTCCACGACGTTTCTGTCAAGGTGGATCGGGAAGATATCCGTGCCTCCCGTTCCAAGTACAAGTACACTACCCTTGCCGGTCGGATGCTCCGGGTCATCCTGGTCATCCAGTACGGTACTGCAAGGGCCCGGTGCAGGATGGAGTACGTGGAATCCCTGAACTACCCATTGATGTATGTGGAGGAGATCGCCACCGTGGATCAGTGATAGACCCGCCGATGAGGATAGGAAACACGGCCATTGTCAGGTCATATTCACTTGCCGCCCAGCCCCCCTAGCCGACCTGGCCGGACTTGACATCCTAGTGACCCTTGCTGCCACAGCATATCATATCCACGCTTTCCACGCCTCTCAATCCGATCCGTCATCCCCGTTATCATCGTCACTGTCGTTTTCCCTCTCTCCGGGCACCGCCTTGGCCTCCCTGGTCTTGGAACGGCGATACATGAACAGCAAATCATCATCGATCAGGTAACCGCTTTTTTGAAGCTCCTGGTGAAGTTTCAGGTTGCTGGCACCCACGAGCAGGCAGAAACGGCGGATGTTCTTACCCTTGAGATACTTCTCGGCGGACCGTATCATGGCCTGGACAATCCCCCTCCCCACGTACATGGGTTCCACGGCGATACGGTCGATCCAGCCAATACGTCCGTCATGGGACGCTATTAGGACTCCTATCAACCGACCCTTTTCGGACGCACCCCAGAAGAAATCCGGGTTCCTGCTGTGCTGCAGGAATGTGGCCCTTCGGCCATCGGCCTTCTTGTGGTGGCTCTTACCATGTTCCGCCCAGAGCTTAATTGCCTCGTCAAGCTCGGACTTTGTCAGCTGATGAATTTCCATGGTGGGTGCGTCCATTGTGATTGTGGGCCTTGTTATTTTGAAAAGACGTAATTATATATATACGTTCACTAACCTTTTTACCATTCTTCCGCCCCAAATATCCCATGTCCCATTCTTAACAGATAAGTATTGGACCATGCCATAGCCCAGGGGCAGGAGCATGCTTACTCATGGAAGGCAGATCATCCACGATCCCAAATATCCCACAGCCGTTGTTCTCCAAACCGTACTTGCTGGTGGAGGATGAGAAAAAAGTGTTGGTGGCAGCCGATCTTCACCTGGGAATTGAGCGGGAGATGATGCAGAGGGGATTGCAGGTGCCGTCCGGGACCGAGAGGATCACGGGGGATATCGCCGCCGCCGGTCGAAAGGAGGATGCCCATGGCCTGGTTCTGGTGGGAGATGTGAAACACTCCATTCCCGGAACAAGTCATCAGGAGCACCGGGAGATACCGGAGGCAATGGACCGGTTGCTTGAGACCTTTGATGAGGTCCATATCATACCGGGGAACCATGATGCCGGGTTGGAAAACATGATACAGTCCCGGGTCAGCCTTCATCCGGCCACCGGTTGTAAGATAGGTTCCATCACCTTTTCCCACGGTCATTGCTGGCCTTCTGTGGATGTCATGGACTCGGATTTGTTGATAATCGGCCACAATCACCCCAATGTCACATTCGAAAACACAGCCGGAGGTCTGGTTAGCCAACCCTGCTGGGTCAGGGGAAAACTGAAAGGGGAGGTTTTGGAGAGGTACCCCAAATTCGGAGGGGGGGTCATAATGATGCCGGCATCCACCCCCTATGGAACCGGTGTTGCGGTGAACCGTAAACCGCCGGAATTTCTGGGGCCCCTGGTAAGAGGGGGTCGCCTGGAACGACGGAGTGCGAGGATATTCTCCCTGGATGGGGTTGAACTGGGCAATCTTTCAAAGCTGCCTGCAGTCAAGCTCCGTAGACCGAGGCAGTCTTTTCGGAGAACGCCCGCCAGGGAGCGGCGTTAGGATGGTTAGATGTCCCGCAGGGATATCGTGCAAGGGATTTTTCAAACGTGGGCATAAGAACACCCGGATATCCGGCCTTTTCGTGTGATCAAACGGAAACATTGAATCGGGCCTCGACAGCCTGAGCCATCACACCAGCGGTTCGACCATCCCAATCACAGCAAGGCGGGGTCCGGGCCATCTTTACTTTTGCTTCGATCGGATACTTCCATGTCGTCCAGGGAGACCGTTTCGAACTCTTCGTAGAGATCGTATTTCTCCTCCCCGTCCTCGTTCTCGATCTTCAACCGTTCCACCTTACAACCCTCCCCCGTGGGATCCGTGTATGGAAAGTCGTTTATTGAGTAGGCGTCCTGGGCATCCGAACCCATATTGTAACGCGACGTTTCCTCATTGTTCTTATCAGGGTCCGAACGGTATCTGGACCTGTCCATCTCTGGCTCGTCCCATTCAACGACAAGATCGTGTTCCTCCCCGTTGTCTATGTAAATGATATCATCGGAAACCTCTTCGGTGGTGTAGACGTGGTCGTGTTTCGGGGGCGGTGTGTTGTCTTTCACCGGCGGAGGCCTCAGGTATTCCTCCGTGGTGCTCTCGAAGGTGCTTTCCGCATCCATCTCGTATATGGCAGACAGCTCGAGCTCTTCCCTGTCCGATATCTCAACTATGACGGGACTTTTGCTCCTTGTGCCTGAAACGTTGCTGTCGGTGGACATGTGAAGCTAACCGGGTCATTGAATGCCCGTTTACCCCCCTGGAGGTTGTATATTTACCATCGTTCTGCCGATTTATATAATTTCTTATGATAAAACTTCATAAGACTGAACACTTCCAATGAATGGAATGGATGGGACCGATGAGTGGACTATGTGGATATGGACCCCATCGTGAGTGGATGTTTGGTTTTGGCGACCGGTTTTGGTGTTTGATCTTGGTGTTTGATCTTGGTGTTTGATCTTGGTGACTGGTTTTGGTGACTGGTTTTGGTGACTGGTTTTGGTGTTTGGTTTTGGTGTTTGGTTTTGGTGTTTGGTTTTGGTGTTTGGTGTTTGGTTTTGGTGTTTGGTTTTGGTGTTTGGTTTTGGTGTTTGATCTTGGTGTTTGATCTTGGTGTTTGGTTTTGGTGTTTGGTTTTGGTGTTTGGTTTTGGTGTTTGGTTTTGGTGTTTGGTTTTGGTGTTTGGTTTTGGTGTTTGGTTTTGGTGTTTGGTTTTGGTGTTTGGTTTTGGTG
>Ga0272441_10004201_pt1 | contig 26492 bp, 26 predicted proteins | sample SSMProp6N_FD_193582 | JGI IMG/M metagenome (GOLD analysis project Ga0272441, IMG submission 193582) | Marine sediment archaeal communities from Little Sippewissett salt marsh, Falmouth, MA, United States - SSM-Prop-6N | ecosystem: Environmental > Aquatic > Marine > Wetlands > Sediment ... | reverse complement strand
CAACGTACAGTGGCAGCTCAACCACGTCTCCAGTATAGTGAACATAAGCATCCCCAGGCTCATCAAGGGGGTAACCGAGTACACCCCCGAGGGCTGGCCCGACGACTACAGGGACCAGGACTACGGCATGGAGAGGCTCATTGCCGACATCAAGAAGGGGGCAAAAACCGCCGCGGAGCAGATGAGGGGCCTGTCCGACGACGACCTCGAGGCAGAGATACCGCTCTGGGGCGGCACCAGGCAGAGGAAGACGGGCTTGTTCGCCTACATCGGCGAGGTCTTCCACCACAGGGGTCAGGCCGCCTACGTCAGGGGCACCTACAAGAGGCTCCACGAGAAGTAGCCTACAATTCTTCACACTCTCCGCATGATATAAGTAGCCCCGATCATATGTCTTCTCAACGATTCTCGGTGGAAAACAGTGTCAGATAAGATAGAGACCATGAAAGCCTTCGCAGAGGTGGGTTTCAGCCGGCTTGATCGCGCGACAAAGGACCTGACGGAGGAGCAGCTGGACTGGAAGAGCTGCTCCGAGGCCAACACAATCCGCTGGATACTCACACACCTGAACAGCGAGTTCTTCTCGTTCTTCCCCAAGATAGTCAAGGCCGACAAGACCTACGTCCCTGAGGGGTGGCCAGCCGACTACGTGGGCAACATGAGCTACAGCCTCGACAAGATAATGGCTGACTACGGAAAGGGCAAGGAGAACGTCCTCAAACTGCTTGGCGGCCTCGAAGAGCAGGACCTTGAGAAGGAGATAGACTGGTTCTACGGAAAACAGCCCATGGAGACCTACCTGATGCTCGCCATAAGCGAGATCATACACCACGAGGGACAGGTCGCGGCTATTCTCGGCGTCGAGAAGCGCATGAAGGGCATCTAGACTCCCACCTTTTTATTCCGTCATCTCCACGTGATCCTGCTACCGTAGGTGAACGGACTTGAGGATTGGAGTAACATGTTACCCGACGGTGGGCGGGAGCGGCATCCTGGCCACCAGGCTGGGCGTGGAGTTGGCGAAGCGGGGCCACGAGACCCACTTCATAACCTACCAGAGGCCCGTCGCCATCCAGGGAGTAGACTACGACAACTTATACATGCACCACGTTAGCGTCGTCGAGTACCCTCTCTTCAAGTACCCTCCCTACACCATCGCGCTGGGCAGCGAGATGAGCCGGGTCACGGAGAGAAACGGCCTAGACCTGCTCCACGTTCACTACAGCATTCCCCACGCCACCGCCGCCTACATGTCCAGACAGATCACGGGCAAGCCCTACGTGGTCACCCTCCACGGGTCCGACATCACCATACTGGGCAGCGACCCCGCCTACGAGCCGGTGAACACCTACTCGGTGGAGGCCGCCGACGCCGTGACCGCGGTGTCCCGGTTCATGGCCGAGGAGGCCAGAAACAGCCTGGAGATCAGCAAAGAGATCACCGTGATCCCCAACTTCGTTGACACGGACCTTTACAGGCCCGACGAGTGCGTCGACCCTGAGAGGGTTTCTAGGGACATCGTCGTGGGCCACGTCTCCAACTTCAGGGCCGTGAAACGCATCGAGGACCTCGTCTACGCCATGTGCATCGTCACCAAGGAGGCCCCGGAGGCGAGGCTCATCCTCGTAGGGGACGGCCCCGAGAGGCACAGGATAGAGAGGCTAATAGACAGGCTTGGTATCTACCACAGCGTGCTCCTCGACGGCTACAGGAGCGACGTGCCGGATAGGCTCAAGTGCATGGACACTCTGGTGCTGTGCAGCGAGACCGAGAGCGCGCCCCTCACCGTCCTCGAGGCCATGAGCAGCGGGCTCCCGGTCGTCGCCACCAACGTGGGCGGCATCCCAGAGATCGTTGAGCACGGCCGCAATGGCTACCTGGTGCCCCTGAAGAACCCCGAGGCCATCGCGGAGAGGCTCCTGGAGCTCAACGCAGACAAGCAGAAGATGAGGCGCATGGGTCGGCAGGCCAGGGAGACCGTGCTGGAGAGGTTCTCCACCGACAAGGTCGTGGGCAGGTACCTTGAGGTATACGAGAAGGTCGCCTCAGGCTAAACAATATATTTCGTCGTTACCCGGGCTCTGTGATGACCCAGAAGCCAACCTACTACGACAAGAGAAGCGGTTTCTGGAGGAGACACTTCGACCAGGCCGCCGAGTACGAGGAGTTCCTCGAGAACGAGGACCAGCGCCACGCCGAGAGGTGGAGGGAGACGGAGAGACGGCTTCCAGACCTTTCGCCTGAGCAGGTGGAACGTCTCAAGGGATTCGGGAGAGAGATGAACGTCCTCATCTACGGAGGCGTCTGGTGCGGAGACTGCGCCAGGCAGGGCCCCATGCTGAAGAAAATAGCGGACGCCGTAGGCCCGCGGGTCCATCTCAGGTTCATCGACCGCGCCGCCTCGGAGGAGCTGCAGGACGAGCTCAGGATACTCGGTGCGACCAGGGTGCCCGTGGCCGTCTTCCTGTCCGAGGACTTCTGGGAGGTGGGCCGCTTCGGCGACAGGCTGCTCCACGTCTACAAGACCAAGGCTGCCAGGGAGATCGGCAGGGGCCCCAACGCCGGGGTGCTCAGCCGCAAGGCCCTCGCCGCGGAGATGTCCGAGTGGGTGGACGTGTTCGAGCGCATGCAGATAATGCTCAGGCTCTCGCCGCCCCTGAGACGTCGCCACGGCGACTAGGTGTTCATGAAGTACATCGAAGAGTTTGGTGTATGCTCGCTGTACTGGCGGAGGTAGACCCCGGCCACGTCGGTGACCCCCGCCACGAGGGCAAGGTCTATCCATGCCCAGCTCACCTCCTGGCCGCGGCGCTCGGGGCTAAACCGGCCGTACGCCCAGGAGAGGTACTGCTCGACCATGGACAGCGCGTCCTGTTTCTCCCTCAGCTTCTTTATGAGGGGTTCACGGTCCTCGGCTCTGCCCAGCCTGCCCTTGATGGAGTCCACGTCGCCTTGAAGGGTCTCGGCTTTCGCGGTTAAGGCCGAGTAGGTTTCCTCTATCGAGGCTTCTATCGCGTCGTGGCTTCCCTTGACGGCCTCCCCGTCGCCGTCGTTGCGGGCCGCCACCCACCCCCCAAGGGCGTCGAACAGGGTGTCGCGGAGGATCGTAGGGTAACCCGCAGCCCCCACCTTTTCACCGTACGCCTCGTTCCAGGGCGTGTTGTAGTAGGCTCTGGTGTACCGTAGGTAGAGTGGGAACGGCTGGCCGAGCCTCTGGGCGGCGGGTATCACCTCGGCGTAGTAGCTGGTCTCGCCGGGTCCCCCTATATGGGCCAGCACGGGAACCACGGAGTCAACGATCACCTGCCTGGAGTCCACCCTGGGGCTAATCCAGTCGATGGCGTCGCTGAGGTCGGGGCTCGACGGGTTGAAAGAGTACTCGTACACGGTCTCGCAGCGGGGGCACACGCCCTTCACCGAGGCTGTGCCTCCGCCGTCCACGTACCTTGGCTCGATCCTGGCCCTGTTGCAGCCGGGGCTGGAGCACTCGAGGAAGAAAGGCACGTAGTCCCTGCGCCTCCTCCCTATCTGGGGCCTGAACCCGTATGCCTCCACGAGCTCGGCTGCCTCGTTGCTGGCCTCGATGAACCCTGTCCTGTTGGGCTCGGAGAGCAGCGTCTCGTAGCCCCGCTGGAAGAACGGCCTCACCTCAGGCTTCGATGGCGACACTATGGGTACGCCGAGGTCTGTCTCTAGGTTGACTATGGTGCCTATGATCTTGGCCGCCCAGTCCGAGACGTTGTCCGTGGAGTAGTAGGCGCCCCTGATGACGGTGAGCATGTGGTCCAGGTTCCTCATGACGCGCTCCTGGGCATCCGGCTTCACGCCGTTCATGATCCCCTTGTAGTTGCCCGTGATCTTCTCCACGGTCTGGGTGAGCCACTCCTCGGGGGGGTTGGGGAGCATGTGGATGGGGCTTCCCTCGTACTCGGGGCCGGCTGGGTAGGTGACGAGCAGCCCCCTCGCCGAGGGGCTCGGCAGCCTTATGTTCAGCAGCTCGGCCTGTACCCCGTCGTAGTCTGCGTTGTAGAAAACGGGCACGTAGTCGCCGCCGACGCCGCAGAGGGTGTGGGCGTACGCGATCTTGTTCAGTATGAGGCTGGGGCCCGCGAGGCACATGGGCTGCTGTCCCGCCTCCGCGACGCCGGCGTCCAGCGAGTCGATGCTCTCGGCGACCCTGCCCGAGAGCAGCCCAAGCTCCCGCTGGCATCCCCTGAGCGCCTTCCTGAAGCCCTCAAGCTCCTCCGGAGGCGAGCCGTACCTCTCCCGTACCCCCTTCAACAGCGACGCCGCCTCCCCCATCGTGGCCGGGATGACCCCCCAGAGAGCCTCCGCCAGCTCGGCCCGGGAGCCGTCCTTGACGTAGCCGCTGTAGATCAGATGGGCCTGAGGGAGGTTGTCGGACAACGGTTTAACCTGGTTTGTATCGAGAGTCAAAGGAGGTTATAAAAACCCTTTCAGGCTAGCCCCAGCAGCCTCTCCGCGTTGCCGTGGAATATCTTCCCTATGCTACCCTCGTCGAGCCCCATGGAGCGGCATGCCATGAGCTGCTGCCGGAGGTACTCGACGCTGAAGCCCCGGGGGAAGTAGCTGGAGTCGGTGCCGAACACCAGCCTCCCGGGCCCCACGGTCTCCATGGCCTTCCTTATGAGGTCCTCCATGGTGAGCCTGTAGGGCATCCACCTCATCCACTGGTTGCTGCCCGAAGAGTCTATCAGCACGTTGGGGCACGCCCAGCACAGCTGCAGCAGCTCTCTCCAGTAGCAGGCCCCGAAGTGGGGGACCACGAAGCTCACCGTGGGGAAGCTGGACGCTACCTCCCAAAGCGTTAATGGGTTCATGTTCCTCAGGTCCCTGGGCGGGCCTCCGCCGCCGCCGAGGACGCCGAAGTGAATGATCACGGGCACCCCGAGCCCGTCCGCCGCCTCCCATAGCGGATAGAGCGCCCTGTCGTCCACGGGTCTGGTCTGGCTTGACGCTATCATCTTGTAGCCCCTGAGCCCCAGCTCCTTGACGCCGCGTATAAGCTCCCTGTCCGCGTCTTCGCTGAAGGGGTCGTGGTGAGCGAACCCTGTGAACCTGTCGGGGTGCAATGTGACTAGCTCGGCGAGCCTGTCGTTGCCGCCGCCGGTCACGAAGTTCACGCGGTCCACGCCCTTCGCCTCTAGGTCCGCCGCCCACCTGTCGGCCTGCTCCTCGTCGCTGTACGCCTCGGTCTCAGGGGGGTCGAAGCCCCACATCCTCCTCCACTCGGCCCTGTACCGCTGGCTGTTCTCAAGTATAACGTTGGCCTTCTCCTCACCGTACTGTTCGATGAGCCTCTGCCTCCACCCGCCGGAGCCGGTTCGCCGCGCCGGGAAGTGGCTGTGGAAGTCGATGACCTTCAACCCGTATAGATTCAAAGCAGTCGCCTATGCATATCGGGGTGGAGGGGTAAAAGAGTTGAGTCGCTAGAGGAGGCTACGCGTCGCCTTGGCCTCGTAGAACGGGCTGTTGGACGGCACCGGCTCCTCCAGGTACGCCTCGGCGTACACGCAGCCCGCCTGGACCCCCCTCAGCTCGGCCTTCTTCAGGCTGATCTTCTGGTAGTAGCCCCACGGGAACTTCGCCAGCTGGCTCTTGTAGCGCTCAACGGCCTCCATCTTCACGTCCATCGACTCTGTGACATCCACGAGGACGTGGGGCTGAGGGATCAGTGTGTTGACCTCCATGAGCAGCAGCCTCTCCACATGGCACGGCTCGTCGTAGGTGGTTGTGTGGGCCGCCCACTCCACGGCCTCCTTCACAACATCGTATGCTGCCCTGTGATCCCTGTGGTAGTCGAAGGGCAGATGGGTGACCACGACCCTGGGCTTCTTCTCCACGATCACGTCGGACAGGCGTCTGATGAGCCGGGCGCCGCTCTCGACGTGAAGGTCATCGAACACGGTGGGCTCCCCGATCCCCAGGGCTTCGGCGGCGGAAAATAGCTCCTCCCGTCTCTCCGGCGGGTTACACGTCAGGCACAGCACGTCCACCGGGGCGCTGGAGGCGTGGGCTGCGAGCGTCCCGCCGCACCCGAAGGTCTCGTCGTCCGGGTGAGAGACTATCGCCAACAAACCTCGCTTCATTTAATCCATACCATGGGCGCGCCCGATTTAGTTGTTACTCAACCCAACACCTTATCTAAACAATCAACGAACTCCTTCTGAGTGATCGAGTTGATCGAGATAAGGTTCCACGGAATGGGTGGACAGGGGGCGGTCATGGGTGCCCTCATGCTCGCCGAGGCGGCTTTCGGCGAGGGTAAATACGCCCAGAAGATCCCCGTCTACGGCGGCATGCGCCGCGGGGGAGACGTTACCGTCTTCCTCAGGCTCGACGACAAGCCCATAAGGCGCACCAGCGGCATCTACGAGCCCGACGCGCTGGTGGTGCTGGACCCGACCCTAACCGCTCACGAGGCAGTCATTAAGGGGCTGAAGAGGGGCGGTACAGCCGTGCTTAATGACACCCGGAAGCCAACAGATGTGGACCTGGGCGTCAAGCTGTCAAAGGTGGCCACGGTGGACGCCACCAGCCTAAGCACAGAGATATTCGGCGTCCGGGCCATTCCCATCACCAATACCATCATCATGGGTGCCATAGCCAAGGCTACGGACTGGGTGAAGCTGGAGTCGCTCTACGAGCCCATAATGCACACGTTCCCCGGCAGGATAGGCGAGCTCAACGTCGACGCCTGCAAGAAGGGGTACGCGGCGGCGGAGGTGGCGTGATGGCACAGATAGTGAGGGCGTTCGCGCCCAAGGCGGACCACGACAAGTGCATAGGCTGCGGCCAGTGCGAGACCTACTGCCCCGAGGGCACCGTCATGCTCAACGACGACAGGAAACCGATCTTCGACTACAGGTACTGCAAGGGCTGCGGCGTCTGCGCCAACGAGTGCCCTGTGGACGCCATAGAGATGGTGAAGGAGGGGACACAATGAGCTTCACACGGATGATGGAGGGAAACGAGGCCGCGGCGTGGGCAGCCAAGCTGGCCAAGGCCGAGGTGGTGCCCGCGTACCCCATAACGCCCCAGACCGAGCTCATAAGCCACATCGCCACCCTCATCGAGAACGGCACCATGAACGCCGAGTACATCAAGGTCGAGGGGGAGCACACAGCCATGGCGGCCGCCGTGGGCGCCTCCGCCGCCGGAGCCAGGGTGTTCACCGCCAGCAGCAGCCAGGGCGTCTGCTACATGGAGGAGGCCCTCTGGATGCCCCCCGGCCTCAGGCTGCCCATAGTCATGTGCTTCGTCAACAGAGCCATAGCGCCCATAGGCGGCCTACGGCCAGACCACAACGACAGCCTGCTCCAGCGGGACAACGGCTGGATTCAGCTCTACTGCGAGAACAGCCAGGAGGTCCTGGACACCATACTCATGGCCTACAAGATAGGGGAGGACAGGGACGTCTACCTCCCCGTGGCTCCCTGCTACGACGGCTACTTCGTCTCCGCCACGGCCACCCCCACCACGGTGCCCGACCAGGAGAAGGTGGACGACTGGCTGCCCCCCTACAGGCACGAGATGTACAGCCTACACCCAGACGACTACAGGCGGCCCCCACGCCCCACGAACATAGCGGAGGGCAGGTACGAGGTCCAGAAGGCCCACGAAAGAGCAAAGAAGGTAATCGAGGACGTGGACAAGGACTACAGGAAGGTCTTCGGACGAGGCTACGACGGGCTGATAGAGGAGTATAGATGCGAGGACGTCGACGCCGTCCTCATAACCATGGGCAGCATGACAGGCACAGCCCGGGACGTGATAGACATGATGCAGGAAGATGGGAAGAGAATAGGCTTGGTGAAGCTCAGAGGCTTCAGGCCCTTCCCAAGCGAGGAGTTCAGGGAGATCGCCGATAAGTACCAGGCGGTAGCCGTCGTCGACAGGAACACAAGCTACGGCTCAGCCGGGGGAGGCATAGTCTCCATGGAGCTGGCCCGCGCCCTCTACCCCATGGACGACAGGCCCCTGCTGCTGAACTTCCACGTCGGCCTCGGCGGAAGCGACGTCACGCTGCGCCAGATAGAGTACATGGCCGACAAGACGCTGGATGCGGCGGCGAAGGGCAAGGTTGACGAGGCCGTGGACTGGGTCGAGCTCCACGACCTGGGGGAGGTGATGTAGATGAACGAGGCGTTCGACAGACGGTACGAGGAGAACATGCTGCAGGGCGGCACCACGTGCTGCCCAGGCTGCGGCGGCCCCCTCTTCTGGAAGATGGCGCTCCAGGCGCTGGGGCCCAGGACCGTGATCTACGGCGACGGTCCCTGCGCCATGTGCGCCATTAGGAACATCAAGATACCCACATTCAACCTCCACTTCAGCTTCGTCGCCGACGGAGCCACCGGCATAGTCAACGCCTTCAAGGCCAAGGGCTGGGACGACATCACCATAGTCAGCTCAGCCGGCGACGGCGCCACCGGGGACATCAGCTTCGGCAAGATCTCGGCCGCCGCAGAGCGCAACGAGAACATGATCCAGGTATGCGTCGACAACGAGGCGTACATGAACACGGGCATCCAGAAGAGCGGTCTCACGCCCTACGGAGCCTGGACCACCACCACCCCCGGCGGCAAGGAGAGCAACAAGAAGGACGTGCCCCTCATCATGGCCGCCCACGGCATACCCTACATGGCCACCGTCAGCGTAGCCTACCCCAGGGACCTCCAGGAGAAGCTTAGGAAGGCCAAGGAGATCAAGGGCTTCAAGTACATCCACGCCGTGATACCGTGCCCCACGGGCTGGAGGTTCGACCCAGCCAAGGCGGTGGAGGTCTCCCGCCTCGGCGTGGACACCTGGGCGTGGCCCCTCTACGAGGTCGAGGACGGCGTCCTCAGTATGAGCAGGAAGCCCGAGCAGAAGCCCATCACAGAGTACCTCAAAGCGCAGGGCAGGTTCAGGAGGCTCAGCGAGGAGCAGACAGAGTACGTCCAGGCCACGGTGGACGAGCGGCGCACGAACCTCCTGGCCATGGAAGGGAAGAGGATAACCCTCTAACCCTTTTTTCTCAAGGCCGCTAGTTTCAGGCGATGAGATAGGGCACCGCATAAATAACCGGACAACCTCAATCCATGTACCGCATGGCTAAGATGAAGAGCCTCCTAGAGAGGTTGTGGGAGAAGACCATAAGGGCTGGATGGTACAGGAAGGACCACGTCTCAGAGGAAAACCCGGTCATCATAGGCGGCTGCGCCAGAAGCGGCACCACCCTCATGCGCGTCATGATAGACACCCACCCCAACATCTACTGCGGACCCGAGACGGGCCTCCTCTACCTTAGAACCCTGACCCGAAGAAAGATCAGGAAGCTCTCAAGGAAGCTAGAGGTACCTGAGGAAGAACTCAAGGCAATGATGCGGGGCACTGACTCATACTTCAGTTTCGTGGAGACCCTCTTCGACTACCTCCGAGAGAGGGCCGGGAAGCCCCGGTGGGGCGACAAGAGCCCTCAGAACGTCCTGCACCTTGACAGGATATTCCACCACTTCCCCGAAGCCAGGTTCATACACATGATAAGAGACGGCAGAGACACAGCCTGCAGCCTACGGACCTTCCCACAGTACAGGATGGTGGACGGCCAGAGAGTCGAGCTTGACACCATGAAACCCCTCGACCAGTGCATAAGGAGGTGGGTCCGTGACGTAGAGGCAGGCATGCGGTACAGAGGAGACCTCCGGTACATCGAGGTCAAGTACGAGGACCTCATAGAGAACGACGAGGAGACCCTCATCCGCGTCTTCGGGTTCCTCGGAGAACCTTGGGACGAACGCGTAACCAAGTACCACCAGATAGAGTCCCCCGGCAGGAGCATGGACAAGATGCCCCAGAACCCGGGGGCGACCAAACCCATCTACCGAACAGCATACGGGAGATGGCGAAACGAGTTCACGGAGGAGGACAAACGCGTCTTCAAGGCCATAGCGGGGGATCTACTGGTCAAACTCGGCTACGAGGAAGACGACGACTGGTAAAAGAACGTAATATTATGATACATTTCAGTAAAAGTTAGCAAAAGAAGGTCAAAAACCAACAAGAAATGGATCGCTGATCCTTATCAATAACCTGATCATTAGAATATGATGTTAATATTATATAGTGTAGGCACCATCTTTTTGTTATTTAAAATCGATATCAAATAGATATGCATAATCCCTTTATAAATAGAAAGCTGCTCCATGGTCAAGGAGGTAAAAATGATATGACCTTCATGAGAGAGAGAAAAGCCATTAGCCCTGTGATTGCTACGGTCATCCTGGTCGCAGTCGCCATCACCGTCGCGGTGGGCGTCAGCTACTGGATGGGCGGCATAAGCAGCCAGTACACGCAGTTCGAGAAGGTAGAGATACAGACAGGCTACGCAACATACGACACCGCCACCGATATCTGGACAGTTACGATGGCCATAAAGAACAGCGGTTCTGCGCAGGCAACCATAAACATGGTCTTCCTGAACGACGTTCCCGCTGACTCTGCTACTGGTTATCACGTAACCGCCGTAAACGTCACCGCAACTGAATGGGGTACAAGCATCCCATCCACCGGAACGATACTCAAAGCTGGAGAGCAAGCCACAGTATACGTTTACATAACTAACCCATGCAGCGGCGTAACGGAGCTTGCGGGCCTCAGCTCGGGTACAACTATAAACGTGAAGCTACACAGCGCTGGCGGCATGGACTACATCAAACTGATAAGACTACCATAGCCGGCTAGTCTCCCCTTCTCTTCTTTTACTTTAGGAGGATAGATCTTGGAGATACTGAACAGGTTCATAAATAACAGGAAGGCGGGTTCGGAAACCGAAGAGAAAGTCGTAATCTCCAAGTGCAAACCCCATTTTGAAGTCGTACACGAGTACTGGGTAAACGAGCCATACGCCAACATAAAGGTCGTCACCTCGGACGAGCTGGGCGAAGGCAACCACTACTTCGTAAACGAAGTCGAACTCACAGAGATACAGTTCAAAACGTATGAGACGATTGTGAGAATACTAAGCAAGGAGTTCAGGTCTCCCAAGGGCGAGCAAATAGACCCAAGGGACTACGTCTTCGAGCAGGCCGAGATAATCGCCGAGAAGTACCACAGGAGCCTCGGCAAGTTCACCATGGAGGAGTGGGACCAGATCTTCTACTACGTCGTCAGGGACCTCATCGGCTACGGCCCCCTGCAGGCCATCATCGAGGACCCCGATATAGAGGACATAAGCTGCAACGGCGTCGACATGCCCATCTACGTCTGGCACAGACGCTTCGAGAGCATTCCCACGAACATCATGTTCAAAAGCCACCAGGCGCTGAACGACTTCATAGTCAAGCTCGCGCACAAGAGCGCCAAGCACATCAGCAGCGCGCAGCCGGTGCTTGACGCCATGCTGCCCGAGAAGCACAGGCTGGCCGCCACCTTCATGAAGGAGGTGTCCCTGAAGGGGAGCACATTCTGTATCAGGAAGTTCAGGGCCGAGCCCTACAGCGTAGTGGACCTCATCAAGATAGGGACCCTCAACGAGAGGATCGCCGCATACTTCTGGTTCATCCTTGAGTACAAGAAGAGCTTCATGATAGTAGGCGGCACCGGCGCGGGTAAGACCAGCATGCTCAACGCCCTCCTCAGCCTGATGAGCGAGAACGACAAGATCGTAACGGTAGAGGAGGTGCCTGAGCTGAGCCCGCCGGTGGCCAACTGGACGCAGCTGCACAGCAGGGAGAGCTTCAACTTCGGCGACGGCCCCAGCGGAAGCATAAGCCTCTTCGACCTCATCAAGGTGAGCCTGAGGTACAGGCCCGACTACGTCATCGTAGGCGAGGTCAGGGGAGAGGAGGCGTACGTGTTGTTCCAGGCGCTGGCCACGGGCCACGGCGGACTCTGTACCATGCACGCGGACAGCATAGACCGTGTCGTCAAGCGCCTCACCTCGCCGCCCATGAACGTGAGCGAGGTCTACATCCCGTTGATGAACGTGGCCATGTACATCCAGCGCGTCGAGCTGCCGAACCAGAAGGGAGGCCTTAGCTTCGGGAGAAGGGTGAGAACCGTCTCCGAGATCGCCGAGTTCGACAACTACATCGAAGTGTCCCGCTGGGACCCGAAGAAGGACGTGTTCAACACATGGTTCAAGGACAGCTTCATACTTCAGCAGGTGTCGACCCAGAGCGGCATGTCGATGAAGGAGATCATCGAGGAGATAGACAGGCGAGAGAGATACATAGAGGAGATAGTCGAGAGCGGCGTCAGGAACCAGAGCGAGGTAGCCGAGAAGATACTCGCCTATTATAACAGGCAGAGAGACAGGAAAACGAAGGGAGAAGAAACGGAGGAGGAAGAGGAGGAATTTCTTGTCACACAGGACGAGGACGCCAAGGACATCATCGATATGCTTAAGGCCGCCTCTTCATCGATGCTCGAAGACATAGTCGCTCAACCATCCCAGGAGCATGAACCAGAGCTAAATGAGATTAAGGAACAGGTGGAGGCGTTGGAGCCAGAGCCTGAGCTAGAGCCCTTAGAGCCTGAGGTATTGGACGAGTCTCCTATGAATGAGCGAACAGAGCCAGAGGCCCCGGAGCAAGAAGTCCTCGAGACGGAGCTCAAGGACGAGTCGTCCACGATAAATGATCTTGTCAATGAGCAGGAGACCGAGCTGGACTTCGCCACCAAGGTTCTCTGGGAGCTGGCTAAAGACGCCAGCCAACTCGCGGTTGACAAGAAAATGACCGATGACGCGCATGAAGCTGAAGTAGAGGAGGCTCAGCAGTGATTAAAAAAATCAATTCCGTCGAGTTGATCAGAGACTTCTGCTACGCTTATTTCGGTTGGTTCGGCAAAATACTCTCCAAGACCTTCGATACGGTAGAACATGACCTGGAGTCGGCGTACATGAAGATCCACTCCGAGGTCTACTTCAGCATCGTTGGGTTCCTTTCGGTTGTCTCATGCATGGTGCCTCTTGCGTTCATCGCCTTCGCAGTCATGGGCTATCTGGACGGCGGCGTCCCGTTAGCCGTTCAAAGGGTCATATACGTGCCGATCGCTGCCATGCTCCCCATAGCCATCATAGTAATCGGCATGCTGATGCCCAAGATGTTCGCCAGCAACAGGATGTCCGAGCTCAAGATCGAGATCCCCTACGCGTCAATGTACATCAGCGTCATGGTGAGCGGCGGCCTCTCGCCCTTCGAGAGCTTCCTGAGGATGCGGAACATGAGCCTTCTGCCGAACATGCAGGACGAGGTCTCAAGGATAGAGACTATAGTCATGTCCACCGGCATCGACCCCGTCTCCGCCATGGAGCAGGCGGCTAAGGCTGTGGCGCTTAAGGACTACAACGAGCTCCTGCTGGGCTACGCCTCCAGCGTCAGGACAGGCGGAGACACGCTGCACTACCTGTTCAACCAGACGCACAGCATGTTCAGACGCCTCGCGACCACGGTGAAGGCTAAGGGAGAGACGGCGGCCATGCTCATGGAGACGTACACCATCGTGGGTATCCTGGGCGTACTCGGCATATTCCTCATATTCGTGGTTGGCCTCAGCCTCCCCACCGCGGGGGTGAGCATCTCTACGTACCAGTTCTTCCTGTTCAGCTTCGTAATAATGCCCTTCATATCGATCATCTTCCTCTATGCCGGGGATGCGTCCCAGTTCAACTACCCCATCTCCAACTGGAAGCCGTACTATGTGTTTGCGGCGATGATCCCCCTCGGGTTAGGCTTGGCGTCTCAGATGGTTTTACCCGTATTCAGCTCTAACTTCCTCGTCTTCCCCCAGCTGTTCGACTTCGTCGTATGGCTCAGGAAGCTCCTCAATTTCGCGGAGGGCACAGAGGCATCCCTAGGTCTAACCTTGACGCTGATCATCGTTTCTATACCGGTATACGTATCGGATCATCTGACAGCCGGACGTAGTTCAACCCTGATGGAGGGCATCACCCAGTTCATGAGAGACTTGGTGGAGGTGCGGAAGAGCGGGCTCAGCCCGGAGAAGAGCATCGATGCGCTAAGCGTCCGCGAATACAAGGGGTTCAGCAGGTATCTCCAGGACATCAGCACGAAGATAAACTGGGGCTACCCCCTCAGGCAGATATACCAGGAGTTCTCCGCGAAGGTGAAGAACTGGATCGCGTTGGTGAACATCTACCTACTCATAGATACGATAGAGGTCGGCGGGGGGACTGAGCAGAGCATCGAGAGCCTGGCCGAGTTCAGCGAGGCTACGAAGCAGCTTGAGGCGGAGAAGAGGGCCGTGCTTCTGCCGCTGCTAATAGTGCCATACATTGGGGCGGCGCTGCTCACAGGCACAACCGTGCTTTTCTTGGGCTTTTTCACGGGCTCGAACATTGGAGTCAGCGTACCCCAGATTATGTTGCTCAAGACTCTCCTGACGCCGTTATCGTTACACTCTTTCACTCTTGGGCTTGTGACTGGGAAGATAGTGTCTGGAAGGGTGTCCGCGGGCTTCAAGCACTCTATAATGCTCAGCCTCGTATCCCTCTTTGGTGTTTGGGCGGTTTCGAATCTTAACATCTCAGGAGCGTTGATATAGTGTCGGTTAAGCGTCGAGCCTTGTCGCCGGTCATCGCCACGGTGATCCTCTCCGGCGTGGTCCTCGCTGTAGGGGGAGCCATATGGTCTTACAGCCTGGGGGCGGCCACCGTGACCGCCGATTCTTACATATCCGACACAATGGCGCTGTTATATGAGCTACAGGAGCGTTTCGACGTCGAACACATCGTCTATGATTCGACGAATTTATCACTGAAAGTATGGGTGTACAACTACGGGGAAGTCAACGTCACCGTAGACGTTTACGTGACCCTTAACGCGACAGTAGTAGAGTCATCAGACAACCACTTGATACCAGCTTACAACACAACCAAGGTTAAAATCGATTTCAGCGCGAACCCATTGCAGTCGCAGGACCAAGTTGCGGTTAAAGTGTATAGTAGGAGGCAGAACGTTGCGTATCAGACGTATTATGTACCGTAGGAAAGGCGTGTCCACCATCTTGGGGACTTTGATCTTCATTGGTATACTGTTCAGTGCAGTAATCCCGATGATGCTCACCATGAAGCAGGCAGACATCATAATGGAGCGGGAGAAGCTTGATCTGCAGCGTGCCGACGACGAAAGATCAAGGGAGGTTCTCGATGTTTACGCTTACCCGAAGGGCTCAGATCATTTAGAGGTGTTAGTCGAGAGCCGCTGCGAGGTCCCAGCCACAATAGCCCATATCTGGATAAACAACACCATGCACGAGACGTCTGTCGTCGTCGACGCCATGGATGAAACGGTGGTAGGTAACTACAGCGTCAACCTAAGCCCAGGCGTAAACTCGACCTTCAGGGTGAAAGCCACGACATCACGGGGAAACGTCTTCGAGAACCTCGCCGGCGACATAAAGTACGACGGCAGCGACTGGGAGACTGAGACCCTTGGCATATACGTCGTCATCGACAGCGAGGGCGGGGGCTTCTGGGGCTTCGGGAGATACCGGTGCACAGTCACGAACAGCACCACATACTATAAGCAAGAGGAATCCTCGATCACCTTCGGCTCGTGCTCGTTCTTCTTCGACGTAACCGCCTGTGGGTCAGGAGATTTCCACGTGGAGGTAGAGAAAAAGAGCGGCTGGTTCTGGGGCTCATGGAACACAGTCTACGAGGAAGACGTCGAGATCACTTGGCCGAACGGCGCCCCGGTGATATGGGTATTCACGACATGATAACCAATGATATTTTTTCAAATTAACATTTTGAATACCCTTTTCATGCCCAAGCAACTCGGGTTTAACCGTATCGATAAAGCAGATAACAATTTCATAATCCCTTTATTAACTGTCCAGAGGTTAGGTACAGGTCTCATGGAAAAATTGATCACCAGATTCAGGATGCACTCGGGAACCCCAACCAGGGATGACGGTATACTCCAGTTGACCCCCCGTAAGAGACGGAGCTGAGACGGTGTAAGAAAATGGATAACGGATATAGATTTGAGCTGGCATCAGATAAACCATTTATAAACAGAATGATGTTGCTCTGTTTTCTCTTCATCCTGCTGGCCTCCATGACGCAGGTTCCCGCCGTCAAGGGAGCCAGCGTCACCCTGAGGAAGCCTTTCGAGCCAGTTTTCATCAACATGCCTGCACCCGAACCATGGGACGACGGGCAGCACGAGCTCACGATTCAACTGCAATCTGGAAACCAGTACCCCGTTCCCGGTGAGGTCAAATGCAGCCTGGAGAAGGGCCAGAAGTACCACATCTTCCTTGTGGGCGACTTCGTCTTCAACAAGACCCTAGATTCAACGGATCTAACCGACTACGACCTGGAAGTCTACGACCCGTACATGCGTCTAGTCTCAAGGCACACCGAGTCGGCTGGGCAGCCGGAGCAGGTGGTCAGAGGCGGACTCAAGCATTACTTCGTGCCCACGATTGACGGCTCATACACCTTCAGGATATACAACGACCCCAAAGACAGTAGGGGTAACGAGCCCGCCGTGTTCATGCTGATCCAGCACATCGAGATGAACACCAAGTACAACGTCACGCTTTACGGAAAACCCCGGGTGGGGGAGCCATACCCGTTCTGGTTTAACTACGCGTACGAGTTCGACACACCCAACGAGGACTACCAGCTGGTGGTAAAGGTCCCGGACCCGGACTATGAAACCGGATACTCGGGTCTAGACATGTACGAGGCCAGGGTCTACCCAATGGCGAACCCCTCGATCGGAGTAGGCCATTATCTGAACGGCCTCGCCGTGCCGTGGGGGCATCTATTATCGGGGCAGAACGACGGCATATACGGCGGCTACGACCCATCAGTCGAAGGAGCCAGCCTGATAGACTACACCGCGAGCTGCGAGTACAGCGGCGAGGACATGCTGGTGACATTCGGGAAGCCTGTCCACAACGAGACCGAGACCGTGGTAGACGACCCAACGGTCTTCTACTACCTGGTGCTATTGGCGGAGTACGACTACGGGACCGTGGATTTCTACCTCAAGACAGACTACAGGCCCTTGAACATCACCCTGCTGGACCCCGACATCGTTGGCTACACCGGAGACGAGACGACAATCTACGTGGACGTTGAATCACACCACAGAGTCGATAGCGTCCGTATGAACTACACGACGGACAACTGGGAGACGGAGGACACCGTCGAGATGAGGCGGTGCGATGAAGGCTACAAGGGAAACCTACCTAAGTTCAAGCTCAACGACTATGTGAAGTATAAGGTAACTGCCTTGGATGAGGTAGACAACAAGGGATCCACGAGGGGAGAGTTCGAGGTCAAGAACAAGGTGGACCTGAGCCTAAGCTGTTCACGCACGTCGGTTCATGGCGGAGAGTCGCTGATGGTCTTGGGAGCATCTTCGCTGTCCAACACTGATCATATGTTAAGATTTGTTTGTGGCAGCCGCTCCGACGTGGTGGACTTGAAGACCAACACGGTCGGGGAGTTCCAGTATACCTACACTCCAAAGTGGGTGGGCGACTACGATGTCACCGTCGAGTACGGCGGAGACGGTTTCAACCATGCGGCGGTCTCTAATTTCAAGGAGTTCTCGGTCGAGAAGAGGAGTTTCACGGTCTCGACACGGATCGACAGCGTCGCCAAGAATACCAAACCCTTCGAGCTTACAGGGACGGTGAGCCCAGCCGTCGGCGGGGTGCCCATAAGCTTCATCATCGTGACGCCCACCGGGAGCATCGTGGAGGTTTGCAGGACCTCGCAGACTGGATCATTCGGTGTCACCATCGTGCCGGAGGAGCTGGGAGAATGGGAGGCGATAGCCCAGGTGGACGCCGGGGAGCTGTACGAGTCTTCGTCGAGCCCGTTGACCCCATTCGAGGTGGTGAAGCTGTCGATCCCCGAGGTCATCATAATGAAGGCCCAGGAGTTCACAGAGCCTCCCCTGCTCTACGTGCCGGTGGGGCTGGTAGTCGCCCTCGGGTTAGGTTACGGCTTCAAGACCGGGTTCATACAGAACCTGAGGTCTAAGAAGGGGAACGTGAAGGTCAAGGAGATAGTCGAGGATCCCAAGGACGCCACCTCCTACCGGCGCCGCAGCAGCCGCGAAGGCTAGATGAACCCCTGTGAGAGCCTGATGGAGTCCTCCAGCCCGAGCTCCCAGCCCATGGCGCCGACTATGTCGAGGAGGTGCACCGGGTTGCTCGTCTTGGGTATGGCCACGACGTTCTCCTGTGAGATGAGCCAGTTGAGGGCCACCTGGGCCTGGGACTTCCCGTATTTCTCGGCGACCTCGTCGAGAGCATTGTTCCCCGGCTTCGCGAGTATACCCCTGCCGAGGGGTCTGTAGGCGATCATTGTTCGGTCCTCCGCCTGCATGTGGGGCAGGAGGTCCATCTTGGGCTTCTGGTCTAGGAGGCTGTACTCTACCTGGTTGGCGACCAGGACGTGGGACTCCAGGTGGCTCTGGGCCTCCCTCATGAGGCTCCAGCCGAAGTTGCTGACGCCGATGAACCGCGTGCAGCCTTCCTCGGCGCAGCGCTCCATTGCGTCCATGGTCTCCCGTAGGGGGACGTCGGGGTTCGGCCAGTGGACCAGGTACAGGTCGACGTAGTCCAGGTTCAGGCGTTTCAGGCTCTTCCTCATGCTCTCCATGAGGTCGTCGTATCGGAGGTGGGTGTGCCAAACCTTGGTGGTTATGAAGAGGCTGTCCCTTGGGTAGGGCTCCACGGCTTCGCCGACGAGTTCCTCCGCGTGGCCCGCCCCGTAGTACTCGGCTGTGTCGATGTGGGTGAGGCCCAGCTCGACGGCCATGCGTATCGCCGTCACGTTCTCTTCGTCCCAGCGGTGGTCCTCGATCTGGCGGCCGCCCATCCCCCAGGTGCCGAGGCCGAGGACCGGTATCTCGACGCCGGGGGATATCTCATGGTGATCCATCAAATGTCTTCTCTACCACTTAGGCTCCGAGACGTGAAAGAGTTTTTGGCGGCTGAACGCTAGAAGCCGGCCCCGTCTGGGTCGGGCCCCTGGTCCAGGGATTTGCTGTCCGGCACGTAGAGGTAGATGATTGGCATCCTGATGAGGCCGTCCACAAGCGTCATGAATATGAAGGGGGCTAGGTGGCTAACGCTGTCCCACAGCCAGCCTCCCAGTATGCTGGCGGGGACGGCCAACGCGTTGAAGGCTGCGACGCTCAGGGCCGTCATCCTCGCCCTCTGGCTGTGGTACACCATCTCGACCTCCTGGGCCTGCCAGGCGACTCCCGTGCTGTCGTTCATCCCCATTATGACCCACGCCAACACTAGGGCGATGGGGTTCTTACCCAGTAGCAGAAACATGATGGTCGCCACGTACATCAGGAGCCGGCCGCCGATGATCATCTTCTTCCTCCCCACTTTGTCGGTGAGCCTTCCCGCCAGAGGCGACGCCAATATGTTGGTTAGGTTCCTCGCCGTCACTATGTAGGCTATGGTCATGGCGGAGGCGCCGTGGACCGCGGCGGCGAAGACCATCTAGAAGGGCCCGGCGAGGCCTATGCTCAGGCTGCCCAGGCTCTTCATGAGAACCCAGGACCTGACCCCCTTCTTGGCGATGACGCTGCCATAGTCATCGAGCATGGTCTTGGCGTTGAGTCTTTTCTGGGGCTGGTTTGGTTTCCTGTTGCCGAGGTATCTCCAGACCATGACCCAGGCGAAGGCCAGCAGGGCTGCCTGCACCGTGTAGACGGGGCGTATGCCTTCAAGCGTTAGTCCGCCGGAGATGGATACTATCTGTCCCCCTATTACGCCTGCGAAGAGCACCGGGGCGAGTATGAATATGTTGGCTAGGCCGTATACGGTTCCTCTCTGCTCGTTCCTGATGCTGTTGGCGTACATCGAGGTCCAGGCGGGGGCGATGACGCCGTCGGCGAACCCGGTGAGCATGAAGGCGGGGATGAGCCAGTAGAGGGAGCCCGCGGTCAGGTATGTCAACGGCACGAGTACGCCGATGAAGGCGCCTATGAGGAACATCTTCTTCCTGTCCAGGCGGTCGGAGAGCCAGCCGGTGAGGATGGCCGTGACGGCGGTTAACCCCAAGGAGAGGGATGTCAACAGTCCCAGCTGGGTCCCCGTGGCGCCGAGGGCGACGATGAATATCGAGTTATAGGGGTTGAGGTTCACCGCGAAGTTGGCGACGCTGGAACGGGCTAGGATCACCTTGAAGTCCCTCGATATCCCCTTGTAGAAGCTCTTGAGTGTCTGCGTCGTCTTCATGTCTGTCTCTGCGCATCCCTAGAATCTTGTTTATGTTTCGGAGTGGCTCATATGCGTCTCGATATTAAATGTTCCTCTCTAGAAATCCATTTTACAAACCTGTACTTTTGCATTAGAAAGATAATAAGTCGATTTTTTTATTGATCGAGGCGCTTATTTTACTAGTTTCTTCATGAATTCCGTGTACTCTTCCCTTTTTATGGTAGGCTTGAACCCGTCTATCACCCGGTTTGCCTCTTCCGCGTCATGGGCGAGGAGGTCCACAACGGCGACAGCCAACGCCTTGGCGGGCCAGATGTACTGTTTCACGGGGTCCACGATCTTGAGGTCCCTGCTGTGGCCTGCCCCCTCCGTGCCGGCCATGCCTATGCTGGTGGTGGGCGTTACGCAGCTGAAGTCCCCCATGTCGGTGCTGCCTGTGCTGTGCTCCCTGTGCCTTATCTGGTCTTCGCCGACTAGTTCCGTGCACGAGGCGATTACCACCTTCTCCAGATTGGGGTCCCGGGTGTAGGGCATATAGCCGGGGTGGTCGATGATCTCCACCTCAGCTCCCACGGCCATGGCTCCCGCCCGGAGGGCGTTGTTCACCTTCCTGTTGGCGTTCTGAACGGCCTCCACGGTCTTTCCTCGGACGTAGCTCTCCATCCTGACGTCGGCGGGCACGTTGTTGACTATCTCTCCTCCCTTGGTTATGATGGGGTGGACCCTTATGGTGTCCTGGTCGCGGAAGGTCTCCCTGTTGGCGTGGATGCCCATGAGGCCCAGCACGGCGGCGTTTAGGGCGTTTATCCCCTTGTCCGGGGCGCCGCCGGCGTGGCTCTCCCTCCCCGTGTAGCGCACGAGCTTGCCGATGAAGCCGTTGTTGCTGCCGCCGACGCCTATGAGCTCCTCCTGGTCCATGGCGCTGTGGCTGCCCAGGACGATGTCCACGTCGTCCATGGCGCCCAGCTTGATGAACTCCTGTTTGCCGCCGAAGAACTCCAGCTTCCCCTCCTCGCGTAGCCTGTTCCTGTAGTCGATCTCTATGTACTCCTCGGCCGGCACAGCGACCATGACGACCTCGCCGCAGAGGTGCTCCTTCACCGCGTCGAGGCCGTAGCCTGCCCCCAGCATGGCCGCCATCTGGCTGTTGTGGCCGCAGGCGTGGACGTTCCCGGTGGCCGGGTGAGCCTCGGGGTGAACCGGGATGTGGAGGGCGTCCAGCTCACCCACTATGCCGACGGAGGGCCTTGAACCGTCGCCCTTGAGGTAGGCTTTGCTGCCCGTTATCGCTATGCCCTTCTCGTAGCGCCAGCCGGCCGCCCGGTACTTCTTCTCCGTGAGCTCGGCCGTCTTGAACTCCTTGAACCCGAGCTCGGGGTACCTCCATATCGCCGTCGCGTACTCGATGATCTCGTCCGCCCTTCGGTCGATCTCCTCCAGCGCCTTCTTCTTGAGCATCGTCTTCTCCATGGATATCAGCTATTGAACCGCCTCATGGCGATATAAGACGAGAGGTAGAGCCGCGTCGATTCTTGACCTATAGCTCCATCCTCTTCTGGACCATCCGGTGCACCGCGTCTCCTAGGTAGCCGCCGAACACAGCCCCCGAGACGAAGGCTAGGCCGTACATCAACGCGAAGACCTCCAACGGGAAACCCAGTCTCATGAAGAACTGGAGGTAGGCGACGTTGCTGGCGGCCGATAGGCCGCAGCCTAGGCACAGCCCGGTCCTTGAGTCGTACCCGAACACGGTGGCGGCTGCGTCTAGGACCAGCCCCTGGACGCCGCTCATCATGATCACGGATAGGCCGTGGAAGCTGAAGAGGACCGCCTCGACCAGCCCCTTCACCGTCGCCGTGGAGGCCGCGGCGCCTCTCCTCCTCACCAGCATCATGGATAGAGCCACTGGGAAGACGTGGACGCCGGATAGTATCTGGCCGGCGCCCAGCGGGATGGCGGGGAATGTTTTCAGGTAGTTACCCATGTACCCCACGGGCACGCTCATGACGGCTCCGAGGGCGCTGAACACCACGATGATGGCGAGCTCCCTTGTCTCGAACCTCAAATCATACCACTTCAATATAGACACTGATAATATTATCCTCCCCTACGCCGCATCTGGGTGGTCTGTTTTTCCCAGAACCAATATTTACCAGCACCGTGTACAATGGTTGAATCACTAGAGGCGGACACTTTGAAGCTGCTAGAGCACCAGGCCAAGGAATACTTCAGGAAGCACGGGATACCGACGCCCCAGGGCAGGAGGGTCAACACCCCCGGGGAAGCCAGAGAATACACAGAGACGCTAGGAAAACCGGTGGTGATCAAGGCTCAGCTACCCGTCGGGGGTAGGGGCAAGGCCGGGGGAGTCAAGTTCGCGGAGACCCCCGGGGAGGCCGCGGAGGCGGCTGAAGCGCTTCTGGGCATGAAGATAAAGGGGCTCACCGTGGAGACGCTCTACGTCGAGGAGAAGCTCAGCATAGTCAACGAGATATACCTAGGGGTGACTGTGGACCGCCGCAGCAAGGCTTACGTTGTGCTCGCCTCAGGCGAGGGGGGCATGGACATCGAGGAGGTCGCCGCCGAGAAGCCGAACAGGATCGTGCGGCACATCGTGGACCCGTTGCGTGGGCTGAGGAGCTACCACGCCCGTTTAATTGCGAAGAGGCTGGGGTACGGGGGCAGGAAGATGCTCCAGCTCGCTGCGACAGTGGAGAGCCTCTACACTGTGGCGCTGGAGATGGACGCCGAGCTCACTGAGATAAACCCGTTGGCTGAGGTGGAGGACGAGTTCATGGCTGCGGACGCCAGGCTCAACGTAGACAACAACGCCCTGTTCAGACATGGTGAGCTTGAGGAGAGGCTGATGGAGAGCTACCGAGGAGAGCTCACCAAGAGAGAGATGGAAGCCAGATCTCAGGACCTGACATACGTGGAGCTCGACGGCAATATAGGGGTCATCGGGAACGGCGCCGGCCTCACCATGGCCACGCTGGACACGGTGATGCTCCACGGCGGCAGTGCCGCCAACTTCCTGGACCTCGGGGGAGGCGCCACCCCTGAGCGGATACGCGAGGCCGCCGAGTTCGTGCTCAGGGACGAGAGGACCAAGGCACTACTGGTGAATGTACTGGGCGGCATCACCCGGTGCGACAACATAGCCGAGGGCGTCGTCGAGGCCCGGAGGGAGGTGGCTGCCGAGAAGCCGGTGGTGGTCCGTATGATGGGCACAAAGGAGGAGGAAGGCAGAAGAATACTGAAGGAGGCGGGGATAGAGACCTTGGACTCCATGGAGGAGGCGGCGGAGCTGGCTGTGAGGCTGGCGGAGGCGAGCTAGTTGCCGCGGTTCATAGACAAAGACACCAGGGTGCTGGTGCAGGGCATAACTGGCAGCCAGGGAGCCTTCCATACCCGCCTCATGAAAGATTACGGCACCAAGGTCGTGGCGGGGACGGTACCGGGCCGCGGCGGCCAGACCGTGGAGGGGGTCCCCGTCTACGACACGGTGGTGGAGGCGAAGGAGAGCCACGCCGTGGACGCCAGCATCGTATTCGTGCCCGCGCCCTACGCGCTTGACGCGGCGCTTGAGAGCGTTGAGGCTGGCCTCGACCCAGTGGTGGTCATCACCGAGGGCGTACCCGTCAGGGACAGCATCGAACTCATGGCCATGGCCAGGCTGAAAGGCACCACCATAGTGGGCCCCAATTCGCCCGGGCTCATCAAGGCCGGAGAATGTAAGATGGGGATAATGCCAGCCCAAGTGTTCAAGAGGGGCGGGGTCGGGGTCATCAGCCGCAGCGGCACCCTGTTCTACGAGGTGGCCGCCCACATCACCCGGGTGGGCCTCGGGCAGAGCACCTGCGTGGGCCTGGGCGGTGACTCCGTCGTGGGCCTAGACTTCGTGGACGTGCTCCGCTGGTTTGAGGAGGACCCCGAGACGGAGGCCGTCGCATTGATCGGGGAGATCGGCGGGGACGCCGAGGAGCGCGCCGCCGCGTTCATCGGGGATGGTGGCTTCACCAAACCTGTGGCCGCGTACATAGCGGGTAGGGCCGCCGTCCCCGGTAAGAGGATGGGCCACGCTGGTGCCATAGTTCAGGGCGGCTCCGGGACGGCTGAGAGCAAGATGAACGCGCTTAGGGACGCCGGGGTGGCGGTGGGGGAGCTGCCGGGGCAGGTCGCTGAGGCCCTGAAGAGGCTGCTCTAGTCGTCTCCCAATATCTCTATAAGCATGTCGAGCATCCTGCAGGTCAGCCCCCAGACGACGTCGTCGCCTATCATGTATACGGGGGAGTCGAAGCCCTTCACCGTGGCCCGCGACCGTAGTTTTCTGAGTTCGCCTATGGGTGTCCACATGTACTTCGTGAGCTCGTAGTTCAGTATGATGGACGGGTCTCCCTCGAAGAGGTAGACCACGGGCTGCACCCTGAAGGTCCGCCTCACCCAGGAGGTCAGAGGCTCCATGTACCCGAGGGGTTTCAGAGGCTTCAGGTCGATGCCCGTCTCCTCCATGACCTCCCTGACGGCGGCGTCCAGCACGCCCTTGTCCTGCGCCGCCTTTTTGCCGCCGGGGAACGCCATGTCGCCGCTCCAGGGGTCGCTGTCCACTTCGGCTCTCTTGACGATGAACACCTCCAGGTCGTCTGCGGCGGGCCTGATGAGTATGGCTACCGCTGCGTCCGCGTTCTCGTCAGGGCTTTTTAGCAGCCTTTCGGTGAGCTTATTTAGCTGGTCCTCGGGGTGCAAAGGTTCTCCGTCAAAATGGTGCGACTGTCCATCTAAAATGTTATGATCGATCCGGTCTGGGGGAAAACGTTATCACCCACATCTCTCTTCAATCGAGTCATGCATAGAAGCCGGCCCAATGGTGAAGCTTCCGCGGTTGTTGTAAAGGTAAGTTTATCAGTAATGAACGGAGAGAATATCCGATTTAACCTAGACTAAATAGAGTTGTACGATTTGGCAGAACAAAAAGACGTCCCCAACCCCATGGAACAACGGAGCCAGCAGATGGAACTGGTAAAGAAGCGCATGAGCAGGGTCAAGCACAAGATCGCGGTGATCAGCGGAAAAGGCGGCGTCGGGAAGAGCCTGGTGACGGTGAACCTGGCCACGGCGCTGGCCGTGAACGACAAGGACAGGAGGGTCGCCATACTGGACGCCGACCTCACCGGCCCCTGCGTACCCAAGATGATGGGGCTCAAGGGGCAGAGGCTCGACGTGGGCCCCGTGGGCATAGCACCCGTCAAGGGCCCCGAGGGCGTCGGCGTGGTCTCCATGGACTTCTTGCTGCCCACGGACGACTCCCCGGTCATCTGGCGGGGGCCCCTGAAGATGGGCGCCATACGCCAGTTCCTGGGCGAGGTGGCGTGGGGGCCCCTAGACTACCTGCTCGTCGATCTCCCGCCGGGTACCGGCGACGAGAGCCTCAGCATACTGCAGCTACTACCGGAGATGGATGGGGTCATCATAGTCACCATACCCAGCGAGGTGAGCCAGGCCGTCGTCAAGAAGGCGGTCACCTTCGCTCGGAAGATGGAGGTCCCGGTCTTCGGGGTGATAGAGAACATGGCCGGGCTCGTGTGCCCCCACTGCGGCGAGACCATCAACGTGTTCAGCGTGGGCGGCGGGGCCAGGGTCGCGGAGGAGATGGGCGTTGAGCTACTCGGAAGTATACCCATCGACCCCAGGATTTCCGCGGACAGCGACGAGGGAACCCCTTTCATACTGCGGCACCCGGACTCCCCGGCAGCCAAGTCTTTTATGGGTTTAGTCGGTAAGATCGAGAACAAGGTGAAAAACAAGTGAAAGTAGCGGTATCATCCACAGGAGGAAGCCTAGACAGCCCTATAAACCCCCGGTTCGGGCGCTGCGACGTCTTCCTCATAGTGGACACGGACACGATGAAGCATCAGGCAGTGCCCAACTCCAGCATAGGGGCAGCCCACGGCGCCGGGATAGGCGCAGCCCAGGCAGTGGCCCAACTGGGGGTTAAAGCCGTCCTAACGGGCCAGGTCGGACCAAACGCCCACATGGCTTTAAGTCAGGCGGGGGTCCAGATATACACAGGGGCCTCTGGCACGGTACTCCAAGCCGTAGAGGCGTATAAACGGGGAGAACTGAGATCGGTGTCCTCCCCGACGGTGGGCGGACACTTCGGCCAAGGCGGCCGAGCAATGGGTGGAGGCAGAGGTCAAGGCAGACGCCGACCATAGGAGTCTAGAAAGATGGTGAAGTTATTTATCCCGTTA
>Ga0272441_10004200_pt1 | contig 26494 bp, 25 predicted proteins | sample SSMProp6N_FD_193582 | JGI IMG/M metagenome (GOLD analysis project Ga0272441, IMG submission 193582) | Marine sediment archaeal communities from Little Sippewissett salt marsh, Falmouth, MA, United States - SSM-Prop-6N | ecosystem: Environmental > Aquatic > Marine > Wetlands > Sediment ... | reverse complement strand
GTGAGAATCGGAATGGTGATCGCTGAACCGCCACCCGCAAGAGCGTTGATGAAGCCGGCCGCGGCGCCGGCAACAATCAGGACCAGACCTTCGAGCAGCGTCACAGCGTCGGCGAAGTCGGCATGACGAGCGAGACTACTGCTCGACGAGTTGAGCGGGTTGCCACCCGTAGATCGAGCTGAGGAGTGCGATGCCGTCGGCCGACCGCACGTCGTCGATCATCACGACCTCTTCGGTCAGCTCTCCCTCGTCGATCAGGACTTGCCGGAGGATTCCCGGCAAGCATCCCGAAGCGAGTGGAGGAGTGATCCACACGCCGCCGCTCGAGACGGCAACGTTGCTCTTCGTCGCCTCGGTTAGCTCCCCCCGCTCGTTCACGAGCAACACCTCATCAACACCCTCGTGCATCGCACGACGTTCGCGATATGGACGGCGAGCCGTTGTCTTGTGAAAGCGATAGATGCTCTTCGAGGAGATGGCTTTGGTGTTGATCGAGCACGCCACGCAGTCGCGACCAGGATGGGGCCACCACCGTGCCGTGTCCAGAGGGTCGGGATCCACAGCCACCAGTGTGTTGCCGAGCCTGTCAAGCTCGAGACGCACGGCGCGTGCGCCGCTGATTCCTTCGACCCCCCGCTCCAGTGCCTCATGGGCCGCACCTTCGTCGTAGCGGAATCCGAAGTAGGCCGACGACCCGGCGAGGCGTTCGAGATGGCGATCGAGCCACCAGAATCCGTGTTCGTCCTCCCACCGAACCGCCTCGTACAAGGCGATCTCCGGCCGACGCTGAACGAGCACTCTGGTCTTGGCCTGGGCTTCCTCATAGTCGCCCTCGGCAATGGACTCCGAGGTGATTCCTGCGCCGACCCCGTACTCGCCGACGCCCTCCTCGGCGTCGACGGTGAGGGTCCTGATCGCGACACTGAAGCTGGCGTCCGGCCTGCTACCTTCGGAGGGTGCCATGTAGCCGACGGCACCCGTGTAGACACGGCGGGCGCGGCTCTCGAGTGTTGCGATGGTTTCCATGGCCAGGAGTTTCGGGTCACCGGTGACGGCCGCCGAAGGGAACATTGCCCGGAAAACATCCACGATCGAGGCCTTGGGATCGAGCCCCGCGGTCATCTCCGAGGCGAGCTGCCACACCGTCTCGAGACGCTCGAGGCCCATGAGCTCGGTGATGTGGATCGGCTCGCCATCGGTGATCGCAACGAGCTCCTCGAGCATCCGATCGACGATTCGTTCGTGTTCCTCGAGGTCCTTCTTCGAGTTCGCGAGCCGCGAGGCGTTGGCCTCATCCTCTTTCGACCAGCGCCCGCGAGGGATCGTGCCCTTCACAGGCCGCACTGTGACTGCCGATCCGTCGACGCCGAAGAACCGTTCGGGAGAGGCACTGAGAATTCGGTAGCGGCCCAGATCGATGTAGGCGCCGTTGCCGCCGCGCTGAGAGAGGACGAGATCTCGGTAGAACTCGTACAGGTCACCGCTGATCGCGGCATCGAGCGTGAGTGCGTAGTTGACCTGCTTCAGTTCATCTGCAGCAATGAGGCGGCGAATCCGCCGCACGTTCTCCTCGTACTGGTCCTCGTCCATCGTCGCGATCCACGGGGAAACGGTGTAGGGAGAAGAATCCATCCTGGCCGCTCCCACGAAAGGAGATACTTCCGCCCGCTCACGAAACACACCGAACCACGCGAGCGGCAGATCCGCGAGCGGTTCATGTTGATCACGGCTGCGAACGGCGAACGACCGGTTGAACGCGGGAGCTGCGTCGTACGCCACGAAGCCGACCGACCAATATCCCTCCCGCGCTGCTAGCTCAGCCTGCTCGAGAACGCCGACCACCTCATCGAGGCTGTAGGCAGCGACCTCCCGCTCCGGGTTGGAGAACTCCATCGATCGCCCGCCGGACGCGCTGAAATGATCGAGTCGTGCATGCGTCATCAAATCCAGCGTACGCGATGAATCCTCCACGCGTGCCAACTCCGGTAAGTAGACCGGATTCGGAAACGCCGCTGGATCGGATGTGCGCTGAACCCTCGGCGATCATCAGCCGATCAGCGACCCGAGTTCCTCTTCCGTGACGAGGACGGATCGGGCCTTCGATCCTTCGGACGGCCCGACGATGCCTTTGTTCTCGAGGATGTCCATGACGCGCCCGGCCCTGGCAAATCCGATGCGAAGCTTCCTCTGGAGCATGGACGTCGACCCCAGCTGGCTGCGCACGACGAGCTCAATCGCCTGACGAATGATCACCGGATCTTCACCTTCGAACTCGTCGTCGACGCCTGCGGTCGTCTCGGCGACCTCGAACACTTCCGCGTCTTGATACTTCGCGTTCTGCTGCTCGCGCACGAAGTCGACCACGCGGTGGATCTCGGCCTCGGATACCCACGCTCCCTGGATTCGTTCGGGCTTCGGCTCGCGCGCTGTGACCACAAGCATGTCGCCAAGACCGACCAGCTTCTCCGCCCCGCCTTGGTCGATAATCACCCGGGAATCGGTTTGCGACGCCACTGAAAAAGCAAGGCGCGACGGCACGTTCGCTTTGATCACGCCGGTGATGACATTCACCGAGGGTCGCTGCGTGGCAAGCACGAGATGGATTCCCACAGCTCGGGCCATCTGCGCAATTCGAACAATCGAATCCTCCACGACCCGCCCCGCCACCATCATGAGGTCGTTCAACTCGTCGACGACTACCACGATGTACGGGAACCGATCGAACATGTCCTCTTCGAGGCCTCCGGCGTCGTACTTCTCGCGGTAGGACTCGACATCGCGGACACCGGCGTCGGCCAGGAGATCGTACCGACGATCCATCTCCGCCACGGCCCACTGGAGAGCATCGGCCGCCTTCTTTGGACTGGTGATCACACGGGTGAGCAGATGGGGGACGTCGTTGTACTGCCCGAGTTCAACCCGTTTGGGATCGACCAGGATCAACCGGACTTCGTCCGGCCGCGCCCGCATGAGGATGGAGCTGAGGAGCGCATTGATGCATGAGGACTTCCCTGCCCCGGTTGCACCCGCGATCAGCACGTGTGGCAACTCGGTCAGGCGAATGAGGCGTCCGCGGCCGCTCACGTCCTTGCCGAGGGCAACGAGCATCGGGTCGACGTCCGCAGTCGCATCTGTTCCCGTGAGGATGTCGCCGAGGGTCACAATCTGTCGATGGCGGTTCGGGACCTCGATGCCGATCGCGCTCTTGCCGGGGATCGGAGCGAGGATCCGAACGTCCGGTGAAGCGAGAGCGTACGCAATGTCGTGGGACAGGTTGGTGACGCGTGAGACCTTCACCCCCGGCGCGAGTTCGATCTCGTATCGGGTCACGGTCGGGCCTGGGACGATCCGCGTAAGCCGGGCGTCGACACCGTGCTGGCTCAACGCCTCTTGGAGTTCGGCTGCGGTCTGCTCGAGGCTGCCTCGGTTCGGCCCCGCGTTCGAGGACGAATCGAGGAGTGTGAGCGGCGGCAGTTCATACCCGTCGACTGAGACCGGTCGCGGTGCCATGCGCTTTGGCTTGGGGTTCTTCGGAGCCTTCTTCGAATCCTTGGGGCCCTTCTGGGGGGCGGTCTTCGCCGGCGCGGCCACCGGCTCGTGAATCTCAATCGCCCCGGTGTTCTGCACAACCGGGAGCGTCGCGTCGTTTTCGGGCCCGAAACCGATCAAGGACCGGAAGCTCCGACCGAACGAACCAACCGTCGCAGCCAGATCACGGACGGTTGCGCGGGTGAGAACGAGCGTCCCGAGACCCACCGCGGCGACCAATACCAGGAATGCGCCCCAGAATCCGATGGTCCTGCGCAGCGGAAACGCGATGAGAGCTCCGACGGCTCCACCGCTCTCTTTGACCTGTTCGACGTTGCCGGCGAGCGCGATCGAGCCGGTCATCAGATGAAAGAGTGCAAGTGACGCCACGAACACGGCGGCCACACCGGCGACAAGTCGAGCACGGTCCTCGGTGAACCACACGCCGACGAGGGACAGTCCAATCGTCACAAGTGCAAGCGGCACGAGGAATGCCCACACACCGAAGAGGAACAGGAGCGTGCCGGAGATGCCGGCTCCGATCGGCCCGGAGAGCCCGAAGAACGAAAGGGCGACAAGCGCGGCGAGCACGAGAAGAGCAACGCCCCACACGTCATCGCTCTGACGCGCGAACCGTTCTTGGATCCGCTCCCGGCCCGTCCTCAGCGTGCGGACGATCCTGACCCGACGGGGGACCCGTTCAGTTTTCTTGGGGGTCGCTTCGCTCCGCCCCGCAGCCCCGCGGCTCTTGGTCCGCGATGCCATCGGACCGAACGATACCGCACAAGTCCGCTGAGGGGAACCACCCTCAGCGCGATTGAGCGCGCGAAGAGTTACATTCGTGTAATTCGATACCCCACTGCGAAGTCATCTGCGTACTCGGAGACGGGTCGGAGGATCGGAGAATTCGGAGGAGAGGAGTTGCGCAGTCGGGTAACCTCTCCCCCGATGACGGACGCAACCTCACCACTGCGCGCCCTGCTGGGTGCAAGCGAATGGCAGGCCGCCGACCTCGAGACGCGCCGCCTGCTGATCGCCCAGGCCGACACGGGTGGGTACGCAGGCATCGACCCCGACGAAGCTGCAACCGTCGAATGTGCCCTCCTCCGCGCGATCGATGAGGCATGGAGCGACGCATCCGCCGGTCGATTCGGATTCTCGGCCCAGGCAAGCGCCCTCGCCGCAGCGAGAGAGCGCAACCTTCCTCGAGCCGACACCTGGCGGGCATTTGGCCGCAGCGTCGGATGGGTTGACGGCCGCGAGTGGATCGAAGAGGACGGGCTTGCGTATGACTCCAGCGCCCCCGCAGGCCACCTTCCGTGGGTCCCCGGCACCAGCACCGTTGTCAACACCGGCCGCGTGTACGAAGGCTTCTTCCAGTTCTACGCCCGCTTCGCTCAATGTGTGTGAGAAGAGACAAAAGAACAAAGAAGAAGGAACAACAACTGCGTAGCGTCCGCCGCTCTTCGTTCCTTTTTCTTCGTTCTTCTCTCTCGCCTAGACCTTGATCACCACGGGGAACACGACCGGACGCCGCTTGATATGGCTCTGCACGGCCTTGCGGGCCGAGTTGCGGATGCGGCTCCGAAGGGCATCAGGATCGATCGGACGCTCGAGCGACTCAATCCCCTGCTCGACCCGTGCCTGAACGGCGTCGTGGAGTTCCTGCGAGTCGCCCGTGACACCGTGGCTATCGACGTCGGGCCCAAACACGATGTCGCCATTCCGCACGTCGATGCCGATCGTGATGAGGATGACGCCGTCATCCGCAAGGTGGCGGCGATCTCGCAGGACACCCGTGTCCTCCCCGACCTCGAGGCCGTCCACATAGATGTAGCCGGACGAGACGGCGCCGCGGTCGACCCGCATCTCGCCGCCCTCGAGAACAACAACGTCGCCGTCCTCACAGACCGCAACCTCGGGCACACCAACCGAACGGGCGATCTCAGCGTTTGCGAGGAGGTGCCGATGCTCGCCGTGGACCGGGACAACAGCTTCCGGCTTCACCACGTTGTACATCACCTTCAGCTCTTCGGCGGCGGCGTGCCCTGACACATGGACGTGGGTGTTGCGTCCGTGGTGCACGGTTACACCAACGCGGGAGAGATTGTTGATCACGCGTGACACACGCTTCTCGTTCCCTGGAATCGGTGTCGCAGAGATGATCACCGTGTCGGTGGGGTCGAGAGTGATCGACCGGTGCTCCCCCGCCGCCATGAGCGACAACGCGGCGAACGGCTCGCCCTGGCTTCCGGTGGAGATCACGGCGGTCTGCTCCGGTGGGAGCTTGAGCAGTTCGTTCAGTTCCACAAGGCTTCCCTCGGGAATCCTGAGCACACCGATCTGACCTGCGAGCTCACTGATCCGAAGCATCGAGCGCCCGAGGAAGGCGAACTTTCGGCCATCGGCAACGGCCGCGTCGATGGACTGCTGGACACGGTGGAGATGGCTCGCAAAACACGCGATGAGAACACGGCCTTCGGCCCCGTGAACAAGCTCCGCAATCCGAAGGCCGACCGTCTTCTCCGAGTCGACCACACCGGGGCGTTCCGCGTTGGTTGAGTCGGCCAGGAGCAACCGAACGCCGCGCCGCCCAAAACCGGCAAAGCTCTGCAGGTCGGTGATGACACCGTCGATCGGGGTCGGATCGAGCTTGAAGTCGCCCGTGTGGACGATGATGCCCTCCGGTGTCTCGAATGCGATCCCGGTTGCGTCCGGCACCGAATGGGTGACCGGGATGAAAGCAAACCGGAACTTGCCGTGTTCGACCCACGTTCCGGTCTCGACCGCTCGGAAGTCACCGTCGACGCCGAGCTCTGACACACGTGCCTCCGCCAGTTCCATCGTCAACGCTGTGCCGTACACCGGAACGTTGCGTTCGCGGAGGAGGTATCCGAGCGACCCGATGTGGTCTTCGTGACCGTGCGTCAGCGCCACTAACGAAAGTGCGTCCCCTCGATCGGTCACCGATGCGTAGTCGGGGAGAACGAGGTCCACGCCGAGCATGTCCTCTTCCGGGAACATCAGGCCGGCGTCGACCATCGCGATACGCCCGTCGATTTCGATGGTCGCACAGTTCCTTCCGATTTCGCCAAGGCCGCCGTGGAAGGCGACGCGGACGCTCACGCCTCGCTCAATCCTGCGAGTGCGCTCTCGAGAGCGGCTCTCGTATCCCCGGATGCGGGAATGAGGGGAAGCCGTGGATCACCGACCGGGTCCCATGCCATGTCCAGGCCTGCCTTGAGGGGCATCGGATTCGGTTCGAGGAACAACGCGGCGATGAGAGGGCCAAGCAGCCCATTGAGGTGGTCGGCTTCTTCGTCGTTACCCCATGCCGCGGCTTCGACCATGGCCTTGACCTTTTCGCCTGCAAGGTGGGCTGCGACGGAGACAACACCGACGCCGTTCATACGGACAATCTCGCGTGTCATGCTGTCGGATCCGGAGTAGACCGCAAACCCTTCCGGCAGGGCCTCGATCTCCCGACGCGTGAAGTCGAGGTCGTCAACGGCATCCTTGACCGCAACGATTCGATGATGATCCGCAAGTCGGACGAGTGTCTCGATCTCGATGAGACGGCACGTGCGGCTCGGGATGTTGTAGATCATCATCGGGAGTTCGGTCGCGTCGGCGATTGCCGTGAAGTGACGGAAGAGGCCTTCCTGCGGCGGCTTCGAGTAGTACGGGGTGACCGCCATAACACCGTGCACGCCGGAATCGGCGGCTCGCTGCGCGAGTTCAACGGACTCGCGAGTGTTGTACGTGCCTGCCCCTGCGATCACCTTCATCTGGTCGCCGACGGCGTCGACCGCCGCCTTGAACAGCGCGACCTTCTCGACTTTGGAAAGGGTCGGAGACTCGCCGGTGGTGCCGCCCACGACGATACCGTCCGAGCCGTGATCGGCAAGGAACCGCGTTAGCCTCCAGAAGGTTCCGTAGTCGATGGAGCCGTCATCGCCGAACGGCGTGATGACGGCGGTCAGGACCTGGCCAAATGGTGCTTCGGGTCTGCTCTCCATGGCCACGACGGTAGCAGGAGACCCCCCGGTAATCTTGCCTCTATGACCACTCCCAGCGATTTCGTGAAGGACGTAGACGCCGCGAACTTCCCCCAGGAAGTGCTCCAGCGCAGCCGCGAGGTTCCCGTCGTGGTCGACTTCTGGGCCGCGTGGTGTCAACCGTGTCGCATCCTCGGACCAATCCTCGAAAAGGTGGCCGCCGAATCCGGCGGCGCCTTCGAGTTGGTGAAGGTTGATGTCGACGCGAATCAGGAATTGGCTGCACAGTACGGCGTCCAAGGTATCCCGATGGTCCTGGCGTTCCGTGACGGCGCCGTCGCCGACACCTTCACGGGGGCACTCCCGGAACCCGCCGTGCGGGATTGGATCGAACGCATCCTCCCGACGGAGCTGGACCTCATGGTCGACCAGGCCCGCACCGCACAGCTCTCCGATGACGGCGTGACCGCAGAACACATCCTTCGCCAGGTCCTGGACCAGAAGCCGGATCATTCCGAAGCCGGCACCAGCCTCGCATCTCTCCTTATCGATCGCGGCGAGACACAGGAAGCACTGATCGTGCTCGGGCGTCTGGTACCGGACGCAGAGGTCGACCGGCTCCAATCGGCCGCCCGACTCAAGGCATCAAGTGGCCATGACCTCTCCGATCTCGAAACGCAGCTTGCTGCCGATCCGGCGAACGAGGGGCTCCGGATCGAGCTCGCAAAGGCACTCGCCGCTCGCTCGGAGTTCGAACCGGCGCTCGATCGTCTCCTGGCGGTCGTTCGCAACAAGGGTCAACGCAAGGACGAGGCACGCGCCGCGATGCTCGACATATTCGAAGTTCTCGGCGACGATCATCCGCTGACGGTGACCTACCGGAGACAGTTGGCCAGCGCGCTGTTCTAGTTGGCCGACGCTTCACGTAGGAGGCCGGACGAACCGTGGTCGACTCCCCTACGTGGATTGCGCGGAGGGTCCCACGAAGAATCCACTTGCGCCGACCCGGGATCGGTCGGTACCGTCCGTGTCAGACGCACCCGAAGGCCGCAACTCCAGCGAGACCACAACTCTCGCCGTTGCCAAGTCGGCGGGTGCGTCGCTCGTGCGCGAGGTGGTCCTCGGCGCCCGCAGAGCCTGGCTACATCCCCCAGTACCCGCGGATGCGTGGGATGTGTCGCCGGATCAAGCCATCATCGTCCAGAATGACGATGTGTGTGGTCTCCAGGATCCCCTCTTCCCGCTCGACCGTGGCGTCCCACATCACGACGTCGCCGGTCTCCTGGAATTGGTCGACCGACACCACCTTGTAGAGAACGTGTGATGCGAGTGACGTGGCAAGCAGATCCCGAATCTCATCACGTCCCACGGCAACGCGGTGGTACAGGACTACTTCGGCGTCTGGGCCGTACATCTCAACGAGTGCAGACACGTCGCCGGTCGACATGAGATCACCCATACGATCGGCAAGCTCGCGGCCGGATCTCGCCATGTCGACTCCTCTCGGCTTGCAGGCTGTCGCGGCCAACTGGGCTCTCTCCCAAGACAACCCCCGGCCCGCCTGCTTGTCAAGACCTCGGAATCACGCCCAATTGGTCCGTTCTTGGCCGCCTGTGTGGGCCACCAGGTGCCACCAGAGACCGCGCAGGTGTCCCACTTCGGGTGCATGAGCCGTGGGTTGTGCGCCGCACCACGCCGCTGCCGCGCTCGCGGCGCACGGTCAGTCGTCCAGGGTCTCGTGGTTCGCGCTCACGGTGGCAACACCGTCGGCAACAATCTGCTCCAGGACAGCGAGGTCGACATCGGCGAGCTTGTTGATGTAGAGACAGCTCTTCCCGAGTCGATGCTTGCCAAGCTCCACAAGCTTTTCATCCATCTCTTCGTAGCCTGGAATCGTGTAGATCACCAGATTCGCCTTGCGCGGCGAGAAACCCGTCAGCATGAACTCACCCGTGCGACCGCTGTCGTAGCGGTAGCGGTAGCGTCCGAACCCAATGATCGAGGGGCCCCACATCTTGGCCTCGCACCCGGTCACCCGGCTCATCAAATCGATCATTGTCTCGGCATCCGCGCGCCTGGTCGGGTTCTCGACGGTGGCAATGAATGCACTCGGATCAACATCCGTAGTCTGTGTCTTGTTCTCCGCCACGTTAGTCCTCCCGTTCGACGATGCACCTGACGATCCTATTTCACAACCGTCCGAGTCGCGCCCTTTCCCTCGTGGAGGCGCGCCGTCGCTGTTCGATGCCGTCTTGGCGGCCCCTAGGACTCGAGGCACGTTGGTGGGCGCGTGCCCGAGGTATCGAGGCCGGCGCACGGACGCACCGTCTCGTCCAGACACGGGCCGGTGAACAGACCACGGTCTCAGCGTGATTCGCCTGCTCGTTGTCGGAAGATGTTCAACAACCGCCCCGACCCTGGCGTCGACGGCTACGCTTGAAGTCAGACAGCTCGTGTCGAGGCGTACGACGCCCGCCCCGCCCTCGGAATCCGTTGGGCGGGGCTACGACGGGGCATATGGACTTCTGTCGGTTCAGCCGTCCCGGTCCGTCCGACTCACCCTTGGCGGGGCGTTCGCCCAACGACGGTATCTCGCTTCGGAAGGAGCGCACGATGTCCAGTACCAGCCGCAAGGAGCACTCCCGATGAAGATCAAGCCAACCACGGCTCCCGGAAGGCAGCGATGTATGGGGTGCGGCCATCCCAACAGTGAGCACCTTGGCCACGACGAATGCACGGTGCCGCAATGTGCCTGCCTCGCCTACCAACAGCCGAAACTCCGCTGAATTCGAGCGATCCCACCCGGCCTGCCCGGGCCGCCGACCAGGTGACCATCCGGCGAGATCTCAATGGTCCCTGGTACTTGGTCTAGGTTCTTGGGCCGTTTGATATATTGGCGATGGAGCGTCCATGAACGGTTCCCAATCGCATCAGGACCTGAACGGCACCAGCACCGGCGATCGCCACATGCGCCGTGCCGTTGAAGGCACGCGACCGCCACAACGCTCGGATACCCATGAGCGGGCGCGTCGGGAGAGCCAAGACGCCCCAGCGGCGTCTCGAATCAGGCGGCCCGCCTCCGATCGGGCTGTGCAGCGCAAGGAAGCTGAGCAGCGCCGCCGGGACAGGGTGCTCGGTCATGCCATCGTCGGCTCCGTGGCGCTTGTCGTCTTTGTGGCAGTGTTGCCGATCATCGGGAGCCTTGCCACGTTCGCAATCGCAACCGCTGCGTTCTTTGTTGGACTCAGATCGCTCACCTTCGCCATGAGCATCGGATTGGACGACGCGTGGGGCTGGACTCGTGACGGTGGTATGTCGGCACCAATCAGGTGGTCGGATCACGTTGTGCTCGCCGGAATGGCATGGCTCCGCCGGCGATCCAACGCCACCATCGACAGACCACCCGTCGGGGCGATACACGTGCTGCCACCCGACCCGCAGCGCTAGCCGACACACGCCAAACGTCGGCCCCACATCCGGCTGAGCCCGCGCCGGCGACATCTCTCCTGAAAGCGGGGCGTCGGCGGTAGATTCGGCCTATGAACGCCAACGGATCTGAGGACATCAAGCGACGAAACATCGACTTCGGCCGAACCGCTTCCGACTACGAGCGTCATCGTCCCGGATTCCCCGACGACTTCTTCGACAGGCTCGCAGACCGCCGATGGATCGGCCGGGGCCAGCGCGCACTCGATCTCGGAACCGGCACGGGCTCCCTTGCACTCGGATTCGCAGCTCGCGGACTCATCGTCACTGGCCTCGACGTCGCACCCGAGCTGCTCGAAGTCTCACGGAGGACTGCCGCCGCACGCGGACTCTCGGCTCGCTTCATCGAGGGTCGCGCTGAACACACCGGGCAGGCGGCGGAGGATTTTGATCTCGTGAGCGCCGGTGAGTGCTGGTGGTGGTTCAACGAGGACGACGCCATCACGGAAGTCCGGCGCGTCCTCACCCCAGGCGGTCGCCTGGTAATCTGCTCGTTCAGCTATCTGCCGCTCTCCGGCAACGTTGCGAGCCGTACCGAGCAGTTGGTGCTGGAGCACAATCCGGGATGGCCAAAGGCGGGGTGGAACGGCATCCACCCTGAGCACGTCGAAGCGCTCGATAGTGGAGGCTTCACCGACGTCGAGAGCTTCAGCTACGTGGTCGACGTCTCCTTCAGCCACGTGGCGTGGCGCGGGCGGATCCGCACCTGCAACGGTGTTGGTTCTGCTCTAAGTGAGGAGCAGGTGGAGCGATTCGACGCTGATCTCGCTGAGCTGCTGTCCAGCGACTTCCCGCCGAACCTCATCGTGCCGCACCGCATCTTTGCCGCAAGCGGGATACGGATCTGAATCAGGGACACGGACGAGCGACGTTTCTCTCGTTGGGCGATCTCCAGAGTCGGTCGCTCGTTGGGTCTTGAAACCGGCGTGGACCGGGCGATCATGATCGTGTATGGCACACCCAGTCCTCAGAGTGCTCTCAGCATTCGCCGAATTCATAGGCCGGTTCTTCCCGATCAGCAAGGACGAATCGACCGTCCTTGAGGAGTTGGGCCGGCTGCATCGATCAGATTCGCACGCTGAGAGCACGAACGGAACCACCCGCGGCTGATCGTTCCCGGGGAGTTTCGTCCGACTCCGCCCGCCGTTGAGGTGCTCGGCATCGATGTGCCGCCGTTCTTGGTCGCGGCAGATTGATATGCTCGACGGGTGCCGATATTCATGGACGTTCACGAGAACCTGGGCGATGTCACCGAAGAAGACATCAAGGGTGCCCACCAGCGCGACCTCGAGATCCAGGATCGACATGGGGTCAGCTTCCTCACGTACTGGTTCAACAGCCCGGATGGTCAGGCCTTCTGCCTGGTCGACGCCCCGACGAAGGAAGCGGCGATCGCCGTCCACAAGGAGTCGCACGGCTTGGTCCCGCACAACATGGTCGAAGTCGAGAAGCCGACGGTCAGCCGGTTCATGGGCGACTGGGAGAAGAACGTCCCCGACATCGCACGACACGACGACGCCGAAATCGACAGCGGCCTCCGAGCGATCATGTTCACCGATCTTGTCGGATCGACCGAAGTCAGCGCTCGGGACGGCGACGAATCCGCGATGGAACTCCTCCGCAACCACGACGAGATCGTCCGGGAGGCGCTGGCACAACATGGCGGACGCGAGGTCAAACACACCGGTGATGGCATCTTCGCTTCGTTCAGCCACGTGAGTCGAGCCGTCGACTGCGCTGTGCAGATCGAACGCGGATTCGGAGAGCCTCGGGATGCCCATTCCGAAGATGGACGGGTGCGCATCGGGATCAGCGCCGGCGAACCCGTGAGCCGGGACGAGGATCTCTTCGGCGCGGCGGTGAACCTCGCGGCGCGCATCTGCGGACATGCGAACCCCGGACAGATTCTCGTGTCGAGTGCGGTACGCGAGCTGTCCGTTGGCAAACCGCTGACGTTCCACGATCGCGGCCCGATCGCTCTCAAGGGCTTCGACGATCCGGTCCGACTCTTCGAGGTGCCGATGAAGTAGGGAGTACCGCGGCGAGGATCATCGATTCTTCCAACTCCACATGGCGAGCCCGATGCCTCCCACGCACGTCAGTGCACCGATCACGAGCCAGGTCCGGCTCCCGGTCATGAAACTCTGCGGGGCGAGCTGAGAGTTGAGCCCTTGAAGAACCCACACGGCCCCCATTACGGCGAAGGCAACGCCACCAACGATTCCTGCGGTTCGCATCACCGAATCGTAGGTTCGAGGCAGCCTGGACTTCTCAGATTCCCAGGACAGACTCGAGTCCGACGGTGACCGGGTCCGGGAGTGTCGCGACCGCGCGGATAGCGGCGAGGACTCCCGGCATGAATGCGCTGCGATCGGTGGTGTCGTGACGGATGGTCAGCGTCTCGCCGACTCCACCAAACAGAACCTGCTGGTGCGCGACCAGTCCCGGGAGTCGAACAGCATGAACCGGGACACCGGCGGCGTCGGCGCCTCGAGCGCCTGCAATGAGCTCAGCCGATCTGACCGCCCGTTTCTGCGCAGCTCTTGCGGCGATCCGTTCCGCCGTCGCGATGGCAGTCCCTGAAGGAGCATCAACTTTTCGATCGTGGTGCAGTTCGATGACCTCGGCTGCAGCGAAGTGAGGTGCCGCGATCTCGGACAGACGCATCATGACGACCGCCCCAATGGAGAAGTTCGGCACCACCAGGCAGTTCGGCGGTCCACTCCCCCACTCCTCACGCAGCTCGGCAATCCGCTTCGCGTTGAAGCCGGAGGTTCCGACAACGGCGTGCAAACTGAAGGAGCGCCAGGTAGCGAGGTTCCCCATCACCACATCCGGCTCCGTGAATTCGACAACGGCATCGGCTTCCGCCAAGGCAGAAGGATCATCGCCGATCGTGACACCGGCGACAGACGATCCGGCAGCGCGAGGGTCGTACATCGGACCGAGGTCCATGTCGGGGGCGTCTGCGATGGTTTGTGCGACCAGACTCCCCATGCGACCCGCGGCTCCCGACACGGCGACGATCATCTGACGAACCCCTCGAGGTCCGCGTCCCGGAATGGCCCGGTCGCCCCGATCACGTACGGCCCTCCATAGGCAGCACGAGCAACCTCGATGACCTCCTCGGGCGTGACGGCGTCGACCCTTGCGACGATCTCGTCAACCGACTTGTGCTCGACGCCGGAGATCTCATTGCGGCCGAGGCGGTTCATCCGACCGTCGGCATCCTCGAGTGAGATGGCGAGTGATCCCTGGACATGACCTTTCGCTCGTTCGAGTTCGCCGTCGGTGACACCGGACTCCATGAACTTGTCCATCTCTCCTCGAACCAGCTTCAAGACTTCCGCCGTCTGTGACGGTGTCGTTCCAACGTAGACCGCATTGGCGCCGGCATCGGTGAACGGCATCCGGAACGCGTGCACGGCGTATGCGAGCCCGCGCGTCTCGCGTATCTCGCGGAACAGGCGGCTCGACATGCCGCCGCCCAACACGTGGTCCGCAATGATCAACGCGTAGCGGCGGTCGTCGTCGCGTGTCAGGCTCGGGCTACCAAGGATGAGATGCGCTTGTTCCGTTTCGCGATGTCGGACGGAAACACGAGGCTCGGGATCGGGAGCGGACAACGTACGCCCGGTCGCGCTGCCCTCCCATGCACCAAACGCTTCGGCGACGACGTCAACAAGGTGTTCGTGATCGATCCTTCCGGCCGCTGCGATCACCGTCGACTCCGGCGAGTAGCGCCGCGCCCAGTAGCCGTGAATCGTCTCACGAGACATCGTCGTGATCGAGTCCCGAGTTCCGAGGATCGGAGGCGCCAGGGGGTGTTGTTTCCACAACGCGACAATGAACTGCTCGTGGGCGACATCGGTGGGGTCGTCTTCGTTCATGTTGATCTCTTCGAGCACCACACCACGCTCGTTGTCGATCTCGTCCTGTCGGAAGGCGGGCCGCTGGACCATCTCGCCGAGGATCTCGACGCCGAGATCCAGATCCGCATCACGAAGCCGCGCCCAGTAGCACGTGTACTCCTTCGACGTGAACGCGTTGTGGCGTGCGCCGATGGCATCGAACGCTTCGCTGATGCGTCGCGCCGACCATTCGTTCGAGCCCTTGAAGAGGAGGTGCTCGAGGAAGTGACTCGCCCCGGACTCAACAGGTGTCTCGTCGCGACTCCCGGTGTCGACCCATGCCCCGACCGAGAGCGATCGCAGCGAGGGCATGTCCTGGGAGATGATCCGCAGCCCGTTCGGCAGCGTCGTGAGGTCGTAGTGCATATCGCCCGATGATAGGGAGGTGCGCTGCGAACGCCGGAGCGGTCACTCGCCGCCGTCCGGACCCGCTCGGGCTAGCTGAGCGGCGAACTCGTCGGTTGCACGCCGAGGAGCTGTCCCCGGAACGGCCCCGAATTGCGCACGAGGAGGACCGTCTGGAGGCCGCCCATCAGATCGAGAAGTCGCTCAACCTGTTCCTCGGCCTCGCCTGGCTTGATCTCCTTCATGCCGAGGAAGACCACATCCGCCGCCGCCGATTGTGCGTGGATGATGTCCTGGATTCTTTCGCCTTCCGGCTTCCGGATCACCTCGAACTCGGCACCGATTCGAGCGGCACCGAGCATCTCTTTGAGGGATCTCTCGGTCCGCTGCGCCATCATCTCGGTTGTTGCGATCGACTTGATCCGGATGGTCGCGTCCCGCCACCCGGGATCGAGCGACAGTAGATGCGCAAACAACACGAGCAGATCCCCGTTCTGCTGCAGACCACCCCACCAGACGTCGATGCGTCGCCCGGTGGGTGCGAGCCGCTGTGGCACGGGGCGACAGATGACGCTGGACTTCTGAAGAAGCGACAGATCCTCGATCGCCCGCAGCACAATCGCCATTTCGTCGCGGCGCTCCCGCCAGCCGAACAGCACGGTGTTCGAGGCAATCCCCGCAATCCCGTTCGATTGAGCAACCGACACCATGCCCCGTCCAAGATCGGGGACGATCTCGACCTCGCCGAACCCGGTCAGCCCCGCATGTTCGAGCGACGCATTGAGGTCGCGAACGGCGCCCGGCACACTCCCAACATGGTCGACGATCGATCCCTCGACCAGTTGGTTCACCGTCAAAATCCCACGGTCTTGCACGAGCCAGTTCGCGAAGCGGGCCGTCTGGAGATCGCGCTCGGGATCGGTCGTGAACATCAGTACATTCGGCCGCCAGTTCCGTGGCTCTTCTGGAAGTCGTCGCAACTGAAGCACCGTCGACCGCACGAACGAGACGAGGGCGCTACGGCGAACATCACCCCACCGTGCCGTCAGCGCCCGTCGGCGGACGAGGAGGTAGATCCCGAGTTCAACCACGACGGCAATCAACGATGCGATCGGGCTGATCAGGAACATTGCCCAGAAGCAGGCGATTGCGCCACCAAGAGAGACGGCCCAGTGAACCTTCATCGTCGGTCGGAACGAGGGGTCGCCGCTCAACCGTTCCAGACCGGCGACCAGATTGACCATGCCGTAGGTCGTGAGGAAGAACATGGTGAGGATGGGAGCCACGGCATTGAGGCCTCCGAGCCCGACGGCGAGGAACGCGATACCGGTTGTGATCAACAGCGGAACGCCCGGACCTTCGATCCTCACGATCTTGGCGGCAAACGATGCAGGAAGGATCCGATCGTTCACCAGCGCCTCGAGCGTCCGCGGCGCCCCGAGAACACTCCCGACGGCCGAAGAGAAGATCGCGCCCCACAGGCCGGGGAAGATGAGGAACGCGAGTCCGCCCGCAATCGTGAACCAGATCAGCGGTTCGTCCACCAGTTCGCTCGGGGATGCGGCGAGTGCGAGTGCGATTGTCACGATCACGTAGACAACGAACCCGACGAGCACCGCCGCGATTGTCCCTCTTGGGATCGACCGGGTCGGGTTCTTAAGGTCACCGGACAGCGAGATTCCCGCCATGATCCCGGTCACTGCCGGGAAGAAGACGGCGAACACGGCCCAGAATCCCACGGGGTCGGGAACGTTGGCTGCGAGGTCCACGCTGTCCGGCATCGATCGTGCGACGCCGATGAACAGCACAATCAGGGAGAGTCCGATCGCAGCCATGATCGGGAGCTGCAGGCGGAGTGCCACGCCGGCACCACGCGCCGCGAGAAGGGCAACGAGGAGCACGGTCACCGCCGCGATCGGCATCTGCGGCAAATCGGGCCATACGTATTGCAGTGACTCCGCAAGACCGTAGGCATAGAGCGTGATGGAGAAGGCTTGGGCAAGGAACAGAGGGAGCCCGATTGCGGCCCCGATCTCCACTCCGAGACTGCGCGAGATGATGTAGTAAGCGCCGCCGGGACCGACCTCCATGTTCGTCGCAACGGACGACACCGAGAGCGCCGTCGCAAGTGTGATGAGATTCGCGATCACCACGATGCCCAGCGCTCCGACAAGACCGACATTGCCGACAACCCACCCGGCGCGCAGGTACAGGATCACGCCGAGGATGGTGAGGATCGACGGCGTGAAGACACCAATGAAGGTGCCGAGTCCCTTGCCGTCGCCGGCGCCAAGCGAGCGCAGGCGTGTGAGCAGTGCCGTCATCGACGACCGGCCGTCCGGTTCGAGCAGGTGGATCGCGTCATCGCCGCGGAGCCTACCGGCTGTGCGTGCTCCGCTGCGGAGCCGATGTTGTCGAGGCAGAACGGGAGACCCGACATCAGCTCATTCATCCGGGCCGGGCGCCTTGCGAAGCGATTTCGTGCGTGACCTCGAGCGTTTCTCATCGATCCGCCTACGACGTGCGGCACGACTCGGTTTCGTGGCTTTGCGCTTCGGCGGATCGGGCCGCAACGCCGCGCTGAGTTGGTCACGCAGTCGCTGCTTGGCGATCTGGCGATTCCTCCACTGAGACCGTGTTTCGTCGACGGTCACCAACATCACCGAGTTGTCTCCTGCCTTGTCGAGGAGGCGCCGTCTCGTCTCGGCATCGAACGCACGGGACGCCGCGATGTCGAAACGCAGCTCCGCGCGCGTCGAGGAACGGTTGGCGTGCTGCCCCCCGGGACCGCCGGCCGGTGAGAACGTCCATTGCAGCTCATCGGCGGGGATCGAGATCGTATTGCTGACCCTCAGATCGTCCATGGCCGAACGGTACTGCGGGTGCGCACGGAAATGGCTCCACAACAGGGTTGACATGGGACGTAGGATCAGGGGTTCATGCGCGCGCACGACGAAACGTTCCTCAGCGAGGTGCTTCCGCCCGAAGACCGGGTGATCGAGGCCGTGGTCGCGCGCTATCAGCGGGTCGCACCTGCCATCACGCGGTTTGCGCGCAGCATTGCAGGGAACGAAGAGCTGCGCGTTCGGCTCGGATCACAAGCCTCTGCCTCCAAGGACGAGATCGTCATCGACCCCGGCGTCTTCCAGGCCGCCTACGCCCGAAGCGCACCGGTAACACCAACCGAGGTCGCGCTCACTTCGGCGCTCCACGAGGCGATCCACCTGATCGCAACGGACTTCGACGAAGAGCGTCCGATTCCGGAGTCGTGGCTTGCCCACCAACAATCCCTCGAAGATGACGGCGCCGAAGCTCCGCCACTCGCAGAGCTCACGTCGTACGACTGGATCGAAGCCGAACCGTTGATGGACGGCGAAACGGCCGACCAGCTTGGATTCGAAGAGATCTACGACGTGCCGGAGACGATCTCCGGAGCGGTCACGGTGCTCGACGCGCTCAACACCGTTGCGGGTCCTGCAGCGGAGGCGATGTTTCTTTCGGTCGAAGACGCGCGACAGGAGCGGCAGCACCTCGCGCACTTCCCCGGTGCCCGTTCAGTGCTGTCGGACCTCTACCACGCAGCAGTTCCGGGAGCGTCTGCCAACGCCCGGCCTCTCGGCCAGTTCGCTCTCGCTTGTTTCCTGATCGTCGGCGACTACTTCTCTCGTGACGACGTCCAGCGGCGCGTCGCTCCCCACGTTGCCCTAGCAATCGACGACGCTGTGCCATTCCTCGACCTCATCCCCGACCTCGACGATCCCTGGGCCGTGGCCGGCACCGCTCTCCAGCTCGTCGAAGTAGCCCGGATGCACGGACTCCTGACCGAGGGGACGGGTTCCAGGTCTGCGGCCGGTCGGAGGGGAGAGCAGGAAGCCGATCAGGCCGCCGTTGCCGAGGGTGTCGATGCGGTCCGTGTTGTGACGCCGCCCCTCGCCGACCGGGACCACTACGAGGAAACACGCCAGGCTGCCCAGACCGTCAGCGCAGAACACGGGAGGCACGGCGATGTCGACCAAGCTGGCGACCCGGCTGCCGACCAGCTCATGAAGGTGTCCACCGCACCGACGGTGTACCTCCCGACCGGCCAGGCCGGCAAGCTCGTTGTGAGCGAATTCCCCATCGAATTCCAGCGGTTCGCACCTCAGGGCCGGGACATGCTCGAAGTTGCGGCTCGAGAGTGGGGGGTCGCCCAGCGGCGGGTCTCCGGTGAGCTCTACCCGCTGTTCCTCGCGAACCAGCGACGCGGTCTCCGCACCGGCTTCGACGCAGGAGACCTCTCCCCCTACACACCACTCCTCCTCGGCGCCGGCCTGTACGAGCGAATGTTCGAGCGGCGCGATCTCCCCAACCGGCGGTCCTACGGCGTGAGCTTGCTCGTCGACGGTTCCGCCTCGATGCTGCAGCCGCGTGAGGTGCGGGTCGACCGAAAGCGGCCCTGGGCTCTTGCCGCCGCCACACTCGGCGCGTGGACCCTGGCTCGCCTCGCCGACGAACTGCAGATCGAATTCGAGGTTGCGATCTTCAACCGCGGATTCGTAGCGGCGGCCGGTGATACCGAACGGACGTACGTCGATCGGCGAGGTCTCGCCACCGGTGCCCTTCGACGCGCTCAAGGTGGTTCGGCCGAGCGTCTCACGCGAACCGTGAACCACTACCTGGTCAAGTCCTTCCCGTCGAGGTGGCGCTCCGCCGAGGACACGCTGGCCGGACTGTTCTGGATGGCGGCCTCGCCCCAGGAGGCGGCCAAGGAGTCACGGCGAGACCCGGATGCCGCGCCACCGATCTCTATGTTCGACAAAGCGGCCAACGTCGACGAATTCAACCTCGCCCACGCAGCGGAACGACTCTCGGCACGCAATGTGTCGCATCGCATCATCGTGGTGCTCGCCGACGGTATGACTCGTGGTTCGGTCGAGGCACTCGCCGACACCGCTGCGTCGATCGAACGTGGAGGGACCATGGTTCTCGGGATCGGCATCGGTGACGAGACGGTGCAAGCCGCCTATGCCCGCAATCAGGTGGTGCAGCGCCCCGACGCCCTGGCGTCGGCAATGGTCGACGGAGTCCGCTCCGCGCTGTTCCGGTCCATCGCCGACGAGGGCGGAGACACCTGGTGGACCCACGCAACCGAACAAATGGCACAACTCTCAAACTGAGGAGCATTCATGGCAAAGACCGTCACCTTCGAAGACCCGCACGGAGTCGGGGCGCCGATCACGCTCCAGAAGGCCGTCATCCCGGCCGACCTCCCTGATGGTGTGATTCGCCGTGACCACATCCCGGAGCCCGATCCGTACTACGTCGATCTGGGGATGCTCTATCGCCTCGCGGCCCTCGAACAGGTCCGCGGGCGCCGATTCGAGGGGATTCCGCTGCACCTCGCCCTACGCGGCCACATGGGAACGGGGAAAGACCACGACCTCGAGCAGTTCGCGGCGTTGCTCGGACTCCCCTACTACCGCATCCCTTTGACCGGCGAGGTCCGCGACATCACCCTCATTGGCTCCGTCAAGCTCCACGGTGACGGAAAGGGTGGGACCGAAAGCCGCTGGCAAGACGGCGACATCACCCGGGCGATCCGAGGCCCCGCACTGGTGAACCTCTCGGAGCTGAACGCCGCCGGTGCCGAAACGCTGTTCGCTCTGCACGGACTCCTTGACCGTCATCAGGCGCTCGAACTCCAAACGGGCGAACTCGTTCGGCTTCGCGACGACGTACGGATCTTCGGGACGCTGAACCCGACCGACCTCCGCGACTATGCCGGTACCCAGACCCTCAACAAGGCCTTCGCGGATCGGTGGATCATCTGGGAGAAAGGTTTCCCGGCCGAGGACGAGCTGATTACGATGATCGAGCGGCGCCACCCCGGCCTTCGTACCGATCTCGTTGAATTCGTCGCGAAACTCGCCGTCGAGATCAACGAGTCGTTCGTCTCAGGCGACTCTCGCACCCGCGTCGAAACACCGATGAGCCTGCGCACGGTGCTTGATCGGATCCCGGCAGGTCTCGACATGTACAGTGAGACGGAGGATCCGCTCCGTCGGGCGTGGGACGAATTCGTTCTCCCCCACATCGACCCGTATGACCGGGACCACTACGAGACCGTCTGGGCCGCCGTCGTGCGTCGTGGCCCCGAGGGTGCACCGTTCTCGAAATAGGAGAAACCCATGCCGTCATTCGACATCGTCTCTCAGGTTGACATGCAGGAAGTCCGCAACGCCGTTGACCAGTCGATGCGGGAGGTCGTGAACCGCTACGACTTCAAGGGCACCGACACCAAGATCTCGCTCTCTGACGATGGGATCGTCATCGAGTCGGCAACCGACCAGCGTGTCGAAGCTGCGATCGACGTGCTCAAGACGAAGCTCGTCAAGCGCAAGGTCTCACTGAAGTCGATCTCCGGAGGTGAGATCAAGCCCGTCGGTGGTGGACGATCACGTGCCGATTTCACGCTCAACCAGGGCATCAACCAGGACGACGCTCGAGAGCTCGCGAAGATGATCCGGGACATGAAGCTGAAGGTTCAGGCGCAGATCCAGGGTGATCAGCTTCGCGTTCAGGGCAAGAAGCGCGATGATCTGCAAGAAGTCATCGTTGAGGTGAAAGCGCTTGACTTCCGGGTGCCCCTGCAGTTTGTGAACTACCGCGACTGAGTGCGCGATCGTGGGCGCCGCGGGCCTGCCTAGGTGTCCGAATCCGTCGCACGAGCGCCGACTGCAGCGCCCACGATGAGGCCGGCTCCCGAACCGAGGCCGATCCACACCGGGTTGCCAGTCAGGGCAAAGACAACAGCACCGGCACCTGCGCCGAACACCAGTCCAAGACCGACGGCGATCGCCGTCCGATCACGGGAATCGTCGTTGTCTGGCATGCTCGAGAATCTACCAGGCCCGTGTTTGACGGGCGGGGTGCCCGGTGACTATCGAGGAGCCAGGGCGTAGGCGAGAACCTGCTCCAGGGGCCAAGGTACGCGGGTCAGATCGAGTGCATCTACGAGCAAACTCCCATAGCGAGCCTTCCTACCGGATTTCGTGCCGATGAAGCGTCGAAGCTGCGCTTCGACGGCCTGCCCGCGCCATGCGGGTTGGTTCTGGAATGTCCGGAATGAGGAGAGTTCCCCCTGGGCCTGGATGACTCGCTCCACCCGAGTGACACCGAGTGCCCGGATCAGTTCGTCCTCGAGGTCGTCGGTGCAGGAGAAGAAGCCCATCGCTTCCATCTCGGATCGCGACAGGTTTGAGCCCAGTCCCGCCTTTTGGATGCCTCGTTGGAAGTCGCTGAGTTCTGCTCGGTCGCAAAGACCCGCCAACCTCACATCGGAGCCGTAGAGCTCCAGGATGCTCTCGATGGAATCACCGATCCCCGATGCGCCGCCCATCGCCACGATCGACACACCTTCGGCCTCCAGATTCCTGCCGAGGCGCTTCGCCAGTGCACCCAAGGCGGCCTGGTCGCTGACCCCCTCAACAAGCACAACGGCCGTGGCACCCGACATGTGGATGAGCGTAGACCGGTGGCAGCCGGCGCTCTTGGATGTCTGGTTCAGCGATCCCACCAGCCGGCGTCCGCGGAACGTTGCTTTGCCTGCGCCACAGCTTCGGCGGCCGGCATGTGCAGAGGAGCCCCGTGACCCGGCAACAGCACATCGGCATCGAGCGCCGCCAGTGCATCAAGCGAAGCAAGAGCCTGTTCCCAGTCATGGCTGAAGATCCGCGGCATCAACCGGGGGCCGGGTCGATTTGTGAGGACGTTTCGATTGACGAGCGCATCGCCGGTGACAACGATGCCGTGATCGGGGAGATGAAACGAACAGTGGCCGCTCGTATGCCCTGGGGTCGGGACCGGCACGGGTCGGCCGGGAACGTCGAGCGGTGAACTGGCGAAGGCTTCAACTACCGCGACCGGTGTCGGATCGGTGCCGCCGTGCGCAATCGACTCGATTGCGAACACTGCCGCCGATGGCCGCCACATCCGGATCACAAGGTCGATCGTCCGCACCCGCTGGTGATACGTGCCGGTCGCGTGACCGACCTCATCGCGGTGTGTGTGGACAACGGCGCGGTGCTGGCTCCTCAAGGTCTCCGCCACGCCAACATGGTCCGGATGAGCGTGAGTCAGGACCACCGCATCAACCTGGCCCGGACCGGCGCCGATCTGACGCAACGACTCGACCACCACTGGATAGTCCTTCGGCCACGCCGCATCAATCAGCGTGACAGCGTTCCCCTCGCGCAACAAACACCAGTTCGTACGGGTACCAACGACCAGGAATACGTCGGGCGCCGCCTCAACGATCTCGACCTGCATCTCCATCCTCCAAGCGCCGAACATACTGCCCAACCCTACGCGTCGCTCGAGCTGACGACCTCGCCAAACCCCCGGATCAACCGCGAGCGGCGCGTTGGTGACGTAGGATCGCCGGATGTGGGACACAGACGTCGTTGCAAGTCTCGCCGTATCGCTTGATGGGTATGTGGCCGAGGCCGATGGCACGGTCGGCTTCCTCGATAAGTACCCCATTGAGGAGTTCGACTTCGACGCCTTCGTCGACGGCATCGGAGCGCTCATCATGGGGAGCACCAGCTACATCCAGGCTGCCGAATGGGGATGGATGTGGGGTGACCGGCCGACGATGGTGCTCACCACCCGTACCGACCTTCTCGTCCCCGAAGGCGCCAACATCCGCTTCACTGCCACGCCCACAGCGACGGCGATCCGCTCGTTCTCCGCCGAGACACCAAAACGGCTGTGGGTGTTCGGCGGAGGCAAGGTTGTCACCGAGGGACTCGTAGGCGGCGCGATCGACACACTCGACATCACGTTGATGCCCGAGGCGCTCGGCAGCGGGATCCCGCTCTTCTCCGATGCCTACGACGGGCCGATGCGCCTGGTCACGTCGGTGGCCTACGCGAACGGCGCGTTCCGCTTGGTGTACGACACACGACCGCTCTGACTCGGCCGGCACATCATGTCACCATCCGCTCTGGTACGCCGATCCAGCTAGGTCGTCCAGGTCGAGGTCGTACAACAGGCACTCGCCGATGCGCTCCCCGGAGGCCCACAGGTCCGACCCCGGCCAGGTCACGTACACGTCGAGTGATGAGGATTCGTAGGCGCGTCCGACATACCCCTCGAACTCGTCCTCACAGACTGAGACCAGGTCTTCCCTCACGGCATCCTCTCCCGGATACGGCCCGGGTGCGAACTCATGGACCAGGTAGACCTCGTTGCCATGCGGATCATCACACGAAATAGTCTCGAAGTCCTCGCCGGCGAGGTAGCTCTCCAGTTCGTCATCGTCGATACAGTCTCCGACGAGCAACCCGTGGAAGTCGTCGTCCGGCGCCGTGGTGGTCGCCTCGCCCACCTCGGTGGTCTCGGTCGCGCTGACGCCGACGGCACCGGTGTCCTCGAAGGGATTGCTGATGCTGATCGACCCGGCCAGGACCGCTGCAGCAGCGACGCCGACGAGGATCACTCCTGTGATCGCAGCGATGGCCATCCCAACCACCAAGTTGCTCTGAGATCGCGGTTGCGCTTCGAAAGCGGCAGGCGAAACCCGCGATGGGGCTTCGGCGGGCGTCTTGGGCCCCTGGGGGATCGTCTCCGATGTGTCGACGAAAACATGTCCGCAATTCGGACACTCGGGCGACGCCGATGAAACGCGGTCGTCGCATTCGGGACAGTTCTTCAGTGCCAACCCGCAACCTCCTCAACGGTCACAGATCCGAGCGATCCACCGACCTGGTCTTGATCGAGCGGTGGGTCACGAGCGAACCTCATACAGGTTCCAGGCGCCTGGAACCCCCTTGAGCTCGAATGATCCCATCCGCTCGTACTGAATCGAAGAACCAACCGTCAGATCCTTGACCGTGCTCGACACGGCGACACCGCCGTCGGGAGCACGGTCGATCACTCTCGACGCGATATGAACGGCGATCCCACCGATGTCGTCGCCATGGAGCGTTATCTCACCGGTGTGAAGGCCGGCGCGCATGGCTATGCCGAGGCCGCCTACTTCGTCGAGAATGGCGCGGGCGGTTGCCACCGCTTTGGCAGGTGCGTCGAAGATCGCCAGGTATCCATCACCCGTGGTCGTGATGCCGGTGCCACCGAAACGTTCGATCTGCCGTTCACAGATCCGGTTCGTGGCATTGAGCACATCAAGCCACGCCTCGTCCCCCATCTCTGCAGCGCGCTCGGTTGATCCGACGATGTCGGTGAACAGCACGGTCGCCAACCGGCGGCCCGATTCGGTATGAACCACGTCGCCGGTCACGAAGTCCTCGACTCGGTCGAGGATCTCTCCGGTACTGCCGACGTGGAACGGATGGGAATCGGCGCCTTCGAGTTCAACCCATTTCGCATCGGCAATGTGATCGGCGATCCACTTGCCGAACGCCACACGGTGATACACGTTGTCTCTTCGGTGAATCACCAGTGTCGGCACGTTCACCGAGGACAAGGCGGATGTGACATCCACATGCTGCTGCCATTCGTACAGAAACTCAACCGATCCGGGCGGCATCGTGGATCGCTGGAACTTGACCCACCACCGACGAAACCTCTCGTCCTCGGCCACCGACGGAGCTGTGAAGTCGATTACAGCCCCGGTCGTCCCGTGTTGGGAGCGGAACATCTCGGCCGCTTCCGCGATTCTGTGCTGCGGCATCCCGATCGGGTAGTCCGCACCACGGAACAAGCGGGCGATGGCGTTGATCAGAACGAGAGACACGGTGCGCTCGGGATACGTCGCTGCGAACAAGATCGCCATGGCGGCTCCCTCAGTATCACCAACAATCACGGCGCGCTCAGACTCGGCCGCATCCATAACGGCAAGGATGTCTTCCATCCATGAATCCATCGGTGGCAGGTCATCCATTGGCACATGGTCTGACACACCGGTGCCGCGCTTGTCGAAGAGGATGACCCGGGAGAACGACGCCAGCCGGTCGAGGTAGCGCGCCGCGGTCGGTTCGTCCCAGTAGTTGTCGATGTTCGTTCCCCACTGGGTGACGAACACGAGATCGACAGGTCCCTCCCCAAACACCTGATATCCGACCGCGCCGCCCGGCGATCGCGCGTATTTGGTCTCTGGCGGCACGTGTCTCCCCGCTCACTGGTGGTGCGTCGCCGATTGCTGCAAACCGACTACCGGTGCAACCCTATCTCCGTGCTGGCATCGAAACGGCAAAGAATCGGGGTTTCCTATCCGGGTCACCGTTC